>Ga0194113_10001982_pt1 | contig 28057 bp, 24 predicted proteins | sample TA2MahC200mmetaG_FD_146193 | JGI IMG/M metagenome (GOLD analysis project Ga0194113, IMG submission 146193) | Freshwater microbial communities from Lake Tanganyika, Tanzania - TA2015017 Mahale Deep Cast 200m | ecosystem: Environmental > Aquatic > Freshwater > Lake | place: Tanzania: Lake... | reverse complement strand
CGGGACCTAATATCTATAACGCCAGTCAGAAAAAACGACAGACTCAAGAATTCCTAGCTTTACGAAGTCGCCTTTACAAGCTCCACAAGCAGTTTGACCCCATGTTAGGAGCCGGTTATGGGCGAGCTAGGTCAGAGCCCACTAAAGATATTGTTTACAGACGTCGATCAGGACAGGATTTCTGGACTGAAATTACCGGTGACCCTGATTTCTACCTAAAGTTAGTAAGATTAATGAGAGACGAACCAGCTAAGCACAGACGGAAGTATGCTCCTGCTTGGGATGCTGCTATAAACAGATTTACCCACGAATTTGTTGAAAATTTCTGCTTTTCCAATGGCAACATAGATTGGGAAAAGCTTGTGCAATTCGTAAGTGGCACTAAAAATAACGAGGCCACAGCGAAAAAAAGAAAAAAGTAAGAGTTTCCGAAATCCTAATCATCGCTTCCTTTGTCTCAACCTCCCCAAGCGAGTAAAATAAACCAACGTGCCTATAAAGGTTTTAGCTCGGGAAGTTATCTCTAAAATTGCCGCTGGCGAGGTGGTAGAAAGGCCGGCTTCGGTGGTGAAGGAGCTGGTGGAGAAATCTTCAAATTTTTGGGCACAATACAATTGACAAAATACACAGTAAAATCTGGTCCGCAAAATTTGATTTTTGATTGCATTTTATTTATAATGTTTTAACAAAGCATTATCATTTTGAGGCGCTAATATGCTAGACAATTACTTCACAGTGATTGAAGCTGGCAAGAAATTAGGAATTCATCCCGAAACAGTAAAGCGCCTTTGCCGCCAGGGGGATATTCCGGCAACCAAAATCCACAACACTTGGCTTATCGAGCAAAATAGGCTGCAGATGTTTGCCAGTATTTATCAGCCCAAACGGGGGAGAAGGAGGAGGCTGTTATGAAACCATCAAGGAGTTGCCTAAGATGTGGAGTGCAAAACCCAGTCGAAGTTACCTTCTGCCTAAGATGTGGAGAGAAACTGCGAGAAATTAAAGTAACGGCTAAAAAAGCGAAGAAACTTCAAAGACTTTCAGCCTCGAATGTTCTACAGGCAGTAGTAAATGAAAAAGCAAATATATCGAACTTTGAGATTAATAAGATTTACTGTGGTGATTGTATCGAAGTTATGAAACAAATACCGGACGAATTTGTAGACTTAATTGTTACTTCTCCTCCGTATAACTTTGGCCTAGACGAATATGACACGCACACCGATGTCAAAAACTGGGAGGAATACTTCCAGAATCTACGCGATGTTTTTATCGAGTGCTGCCGAGTCCTAAAATATGGTGGGAGAATCTGTGTTAACGTCCAGCCCTTGTTTTCCGATTATGTCCCTACGCACCACATTATCTCACAGATGCTACGAAATTTGGGTCTCTTATTCAAAGCCGAGATAATATGGGAAAAACACAACTGGAATTGCAAATACACAGCTTGGGGCAGTTGGAAAAGCCCCAGCATGCCCTACCTGAAATACACATGGGAATTCATCGAGGTTTTCTGTAAAGGTGACTACAAGAAATTTGGGAGAGGCGAGGATATAGACATTAGCGGCGAAGAATTTAAAGAATGGGTCTATGCCCGATGGGATATTGCCCCTGAGTCGAAAATGAAAGAGTTCGGACATCCAGCTATGTTCCCCGAAGAAATACCCCATCGTCTAATCAAACTATTCAGCTATGTTGGCGACGTAGTGTTAGACCCTTTCAACGGTGCAGGAACGACCACATTGGTGGCATGTGAATTAAAAAGAAAATATATCGGCATCGACATATCGGAGAAATATTGCCAAAAGGCACGAGAAAGAATCACTGAATACGAAAAACAACCTGTACTACTTTAGTGGAGACGGGTTTGGACTTCTTTGTTCATGAAGACAACCTAGAAGCGAAAATAAGAAGCAACTATAAGAATAGGGGAGGCGACTTTAAAAGCTTCAAGAAGCAATTCTACATTCCGTATAAAAAGAAACACCTGAACATAAAAGATATAACACAGGAAGCTGTCTTTGATAAGGTAGAACTGCTAGAAAAGTATTTTCAGCAAGCTGATATTTTCAATCAAGGGAATTGGATCAGCTTCCAGTCTAAATTCAGGCCAACAATCTTAGAAGAGTTCTGTGCTTACCTTTTCAAAGACCTACCCCAGGTACGCTCATTAGGTTTAACGTTCTTTAAGAAAGGAGTCTACGCAGGTCTTGATATCGATAAGGATGGTAAAGTAAGAATTAGAACCAAGGACATTGACTTTTGCATCGGCAAGGTTGTGGAAGCTGAATTTGCAAACAGGAGTTACGAGATAAAAATCCCGATTGTTGGTGTTGAATGTAAGACCTACATAGACAATACTATGTTTAGTGAAGCTCAGTTTACTGCGCAAAAACTTAAGGGTGGCTCCCCTAGAATTAAAGTCTTTGTTATCGCAGAAAGAAACGAGATCGACATAAACCAACTACCGTCGCAAAGTCCGGTAGACCAGATATATGTTTTGCGGGGAAGACGAAGTAGCCCTATTGAACCTCAGGTAGTCTGGGAATTCTTCAGCGAAGTGAAAGATGCCATACGAAAAGTGAGCATGGAAAGGGTCATAAAATTGCCTGGAAAACTATTGGTCTTCTGACTTTATCATGGTGCTTTCACTTCGCAAAATACTGATGCCCATTAAGGTTTTAGCTCGGGAAGTTATTTCGAAGATTGCTGCTGGGGAGGTGGTGGAGAGGCCGGCTTCGGTGGTGAAAGAGCTGGTGGAGAATGCACTGGATGCCGGCGCCACGCAGATAGCAGTCGAGGCGCAAGGCGGCGGCATCAGCCTCATCCGGGTCACCGATAACGGCAGCGGCATACCAGCAAGTGATGTGGAACTCTCCTTTCACCGCTATGCCACCAGCAAGATTGACACTATAGCTGATTTGGAAAGCATCTCAACGCTCGGCTTTCGCGGCGAAGCTCTGCCCAGCATCGCTGCCGTGGCTGAGGTGGAAATTTTGACTAAAGCTGACGGTGATGCCGCCGGTACCTACCTTTACCTGCAAAACAGCGCTCCAACAAAAAGAGAAAAACGCAGCCGACCTCAGGGCACCACCGTAACCGTGCACCACCTTTTCCGCAACTTCCCGGCACGACTGAAATTCCTGAAGTCGGCAACCACTGAAAGCAGTCATATCGCCAACCTTTTGAGCCAGTACGCGCTGGCTTTCCCCGAGGTAAAATTCAGCCTTGTACTCGATGGGCGGTTAACTTTGCGTACGCCGGGCAATAGCAGCCTTCGAGATGTTGTCGCTGAGGTCTACGGCCTTGAAGTAGCTCAACAGATGCTTGAGATAGATAAAACTGGCCAGACCCCAGGTATGGCTGGCCTGACAAGCCCATTCTCTTTAAGCCGTTCCAGCCGCGGCTATCTTAGCTTCTTCGTCAACCGCCGCTGGGTACGCAGCGGCCTGCTGGCTCGAGCCTCCGAAGATGCCTATCACGGCCTGCTCATGGCCGGCAGGCATCCTATTGTGGTCTTAAATATCTCCCTGCCACCACAAGAGATTGATGTCAACGTCCATCCCACGAAAACAGAGGTGAAGTTCCGCAACAGCCAGATTGTCTATACAGCGGTACAAAAGTCAATAGAAAAGGTGGTGGTCAAAGTACCACCGCCCAAAATCAAGACCGTCACCCCATCATTTACCTCACCACCAAGCTTGTGGACAGTGAAAGGAACTGAAACACCCACACTGCCTATACTCAGGGTGGTGGGACAATTAGCCAGCAACTACATCATGGCCGAGGGGCCTGAGGGGCTTTATCTTATCGACCAGCATGCCGCCCACGAGCGTGTACTGTTCGAGAAAATTCTGGCCCAGCGTTCCCAGCAGAAGATAGAGATTCAAGGACTTCTAGAGCCAGTGAACATAGAATTGAGTCCCAAGCAAAAAGAAACATTGAAAATGAGGGGCGAGCTTCTCAGCGAGTTCGGCTTCAGCCTCGAGCCTTTCGGTGTCAGGAGCTACCTGCTAAGAGCTGTGCCGGCGATAGTGAAGAAAGGAAACCTGGCCGAAGCAGTGAGGACATTGCTGGATTCTATAGCCGCCGAAGAAGAACCATCTAAGCAAGATGAAAAAATAGCTCAATCACTGGCCTGCCACAGTGCGGTCAAAGCCGGAGACTCACTAACAGCTGAGGAAATGAGGGAACTTATAAAACAACTGGAACAGACCAAACAACCCCGCACCTGCCCCCATGGCAGACCAACCATGATTCACCTAAGCTCACGCCAACTGGAAAAAGAATTCGGCAGAATCGGATAGCAACAGTGACATCGATTATTTTGTCATCGCGAGGAGCAAGAGTGGCGTAGCAATATCATGCAAATTTAAAAGTCAAAAATTAAAAGTATTGGCGAGCATTCACGCTTGTTCACTTGTGGTGGAGAGTAAAATTTTTACATTTAATCTGTCATTTTAAGTTTTGACCTCTAATCTTTTACTTTGTTGAGGATTGTCACGTGGAGTTTATCCTGAGCCATATGAGATCTTTCTCCCGATAAATCCCGATAAGTCGAGATAAATCAGGCTCAGGATGACAGGAGGCGAAGGGCTCACAATGACGGGTGAGTCATGATGGCAAGGCTGAAGCCTCGCGGCTACATTAGTGAAAGTATTACACCATCCACTCTTTGCCGGCGCGCTCATTAAGATTACACAATGACAAGTCCTCAGAGGCTGTGGCTTTCTTGACCTCAGGAATAGACCTGACACAATTTTTGTTGCATGAGTCGCAATACATTATGTCGTCGTACCTGCCTTCATGCGCCTTTCTCGGCCACTCAGGGTCAGCGATAAGTTGACGTCCTATAGCCACTAAATCAGCTTTATTCTGGGAGATAATGGCGCTTGCCAGTTGCGGCGAGTTAATCCGTCCCACTGCTATAATCGGAATATTCACTTCCCTCTTTATGGCCTCAGCTTGAGGGACATAAGTTCCCATAGGTCGCTTTTTTGATGGCATAACCTGCCTCAAAGCGCGCCCATAAGACACATCGATGACATCAACGCCAGCTTCTTTCAGGGTCAAAGCCAGTTTTATGCTCTGTGCCAGAGTTATACCTCCAACTACACCCTCCTCAGCAGACAACCTCCAGAACAATGGGTAATCTCTGCCTACAGCCTGTCTGACTGCCTTAACACAGTCCAGAGCAAAGGTCATCCTTTTCCGAACGCTGCCTCCATACTTATCACTCCGCTGATTATCTAGAGGTGAGAAAAACCGATGCAACAAATAACCATGTGCGCCGTGAATGTCCACGAAGTCCAATCCTGCCTCTTTGGCCTTTGCCGCGGCAGCAGCGAACTTGCCGATTATGTTCTTAATTTCAGCCGTAGTAAGCTCTCGTGCCTCTCCCACAGGTGAAGGAGCGGTTAACTCGCCCTGGGTACCGGTGAGTCCTGCGGGGAAATGAAAGCCGTGCCATAATTGAATGCCCACCTTGGCTCCGGCATCATGAATATCAGCAACAAGGGACGACAGCCCCTGTAAAAATGAAGCCAGAGCTTCGCTTTTCCCCCAAGCTTCGTCAGAAGCTAAAATATCCACTGCAGTACCCGGCAGGATGATAGCTCCCACACCTCCCCGAGCACGCTCGAGATAAAAAGCCCTGGCTCTTTGACTGCGAAATCCGAGACTTAATGCCATCGGTGCCATGATTATCCGGTTCTTGATTTCCAGACCTTTGATATCAATGGGCGAAAACAAAGTGGCTAAATCCTGTTGTGACATCGTCTTATCAACCTCTCTTTCTTTCATGATACCGCAGAAATCGGTCGAGAGCTCTGGCAGCGCTATGCGCTGAGAAATAAACGGGAATGGCTGCCTGCTGACACTTCTGTTGACAAGCAATGGCTGTTTCCCAGCTTTCGCTAGTGGTAAACTGGTCAATGACCACTGCCATCGGCTTGCCATTATCACTATAAGCCCTAACGGCATTATTCAGTATGGCAATAGCAAACTCCTTGGGGAAAGAAGGAAATGGCGGGTTAATGCCTAGAGGTAAATGAAAAATAAGCATATCAACACCGTCATAATCAGCCATGGCCTTCGCTACAGAATAGACTGCCGGTGTATAGAACTGAGCGGCAAGGTCAACAGGGTTGCTAAGACCTGTGCCGGCATCGGTGTTGAGGAAACCCCTGAGCCTCTTCCGCAATTCCTGGGGTAGTGGCGGCAAATTGAGCCCGGCGGAAGCATATACATCTGTAGCCACGACTGCAGCCCCACCGCCGACATCTATAGCGCCAAGTCTCCGCCCTTTAGGAACGGGTAAATACAGGAAAGTAACCAGAATATCAGCTAGCTCCTCTAAATTAGCCACAGGAATGACTCCTGTCTGCCTTAAAAGTCCATCCCATATGTTAGATGAGCCAGCCAAAGCGCCGATGTGAGAAGCCACCGCCCTGGCTCCAGCCTCAGTACTGCCGCCTTTGAGCACTATAACCGGCTTAGCCGCTGACGCCTTCTTCAAAACCTTACTAAAATGCCTTCCATCCTTCAATCCCTCAATATAGGCAGCTATGATTTCAGTCTCAGGGTCAGCAGTAAGATACTCCAGCAACTCGTTTTCATTGACATCAGCGGCATTGCCAAAAGAAACCACCTTGCTGAAACGAACGCCGCGCTGAGCCGCATAGCGGGTGAAATAGATGGCGTTGCTACCGCTCTGGCAGATGAACCCTACCGCCCCGCTTTCTCTGGGATAATCGGGGGCGAAAGACAACCCGACTTTAGGAGAATACACTCCCATACAATTCGGGCCGATGAGCCTTGTGCCACTCTGCCGAGCCAGGTCACAAATCTCCGCCTCCAGCCTTTTGCCTTCCTCAGTGCCTGTTTCGCTGAAGCCAGAGGTAAAGAACTGAACTGCCTTCACACCCTTAGTCGTGCAATCTTTAATCAACTGCGGCACCGAAGGTGCTGGAATGCAGCAGATAACATAGTCAAGCGAGTCTGGAATGTCCTTGACGTTGGGATAGATTTTTAAGCCCCGAATCTCGCCTCCTTTGGGATTTATAGGGTAAATCGGGCCGCTGAAGCCGCACTCGATTAAGGCTCTTAGATAAGTTTCCGCTATATCTTCGTAAGGCCTGTTAGTCGAAACCCCGGCTATAGCCACCGATTTTGGATGGAAAATAAAGTCGAGATTTGCATTGCCGGCCATTCATTACTCCATTCAAGCTGTCATTGTGAGCCCTTCGCATCTGTCATTCTGAGCGCAGCGAAGAATCTCGCGCAGCTCAGGGTAAACTCCGCGAGGTGATACTCTCGCGCCCTTAGCCCCACCAAGATTCTTCGGTCGCTTCGCTCCCTCAGAATGACAAGAAAAGGGGGACCCGAGAGCGCCACACCCCGATTGCGTCGGGACTCGCGATGACCGATGAGCACTTTTATACCCTATAACAAACTTCGGGGAGTTTTTTGCCCGGATTACTTTCTCTTACGTACCTCAGCATGTGGCTGGCATAGACAATGGTGATACCAGCCAAATCCTCCCCCTTCATCAGCTTTATCCTGTCACCGCCGAACAGGACTTTAAGCCTGCTGGGAAACTCCTCGTCAGCGTGGTTGAAAATGAAGAAGACCTCTACACCAGGAAACATCTCCTTGCTTATCGCCCAATCCTCACCCATGCCCAAAGATTCCATCTTACCACCGATGAAATCGGCTAACTTGGAAACATCAGCAACATGTGCCAGAGCTTCCTTCTTTTCTTTCAGTGCCCCATCAAGCTGCCTCTGATGAGGGCTAACCGGGCCCTCTATCTCCCGCAAGCTGATCAGTTTCCTATCCTTAAGTCCCATTTAAACAGCCTCCTTACAAAGGCAACTCATAACCCTAGCTTAGAGATTATCTCCTTTGCTCCCTGTCTGAGTGGTGAGTCTTCTGGGAGTTCTATTATTGGTTTACCCTTTATCTCCAACCCGGCAAGATTTGGGTCTTCGGCTATGGTAGCTATAAGGTCGAGGCCAAAATCATCGACTGCTTTACCTATCTCCTGTGGCAGGCCATTTTTGACCCGGTTGACCACCACACTAATTTTCCCCACCTTAGTCCTCATCTCCTTAATCAACTCCTTCATCCGTGCCGCTGCAGTGATGCCACGCATCGTTGGGTCGGAGACGGTAATGAGGAAGTCCACATCTCTTGTTGTCTGCCGGCTGATGTGCTCCATGCCGGCTTCGGAATCAATAACCGTATAAGCGTAGTTCTTAGCTAGCCTGTCGATAGAGAGGCGCAGCATGTGATTAGCAGCGCAATAGCACCCCGGCCCCTCAGGGCGCCCCATAGCTAAAAGGTCAACCTTATCCGACTCCACCAGGGCTTCCCTTATCTTCATATCAAGGACATCTTGCTTGGAAACTGTAGGCGAAAGACGCCCCTTTTGTATGTCTTCAGTGACATCCTCACGGGCTTTGCCCACAGTCTCACCAAGAGGCAGACCCAGGGCAGTATTCAGGTTGGTGCTGGGGTCAGCGTCAATAGCAAGGACTATACCTTTCTTGGAGAGCAAATCTATGAGCAAGGCAGAGATAGCCGTCTTGCCCACCCCCCCCTTTCCCGCTACTACAATCGTTTTTGCCACTTTATACCTCTTCGGAAGTCCGCAATGTAGTGTGATGCTATAGCCTCGCCACAGCAAAGCGACCCTAGAGGGTCGCACTACGAGGAAGACAAAAGATTCATAAACACGCCCAACTATTATACCTGGAAATGACGCTTGTAGCCATAATATATGAAGCGTGCTATTCAAGTGTTATAATAGGCGGCATTAGGCACTGCCAGCCAGCAGCAGTTCGGACAATCCAAATTCAACGAAAGGGGAACAGAGCAATGGACGAATACAAAATCTACAAGTATAGATGGGTCATCCTGGTTGTCTACATGTATGTGGCTGCTCTTACCCAAATGTACTGGCTGAATTTTGCCGCCATTGATACTTATCTGGAGGCAAGTCTGAACATATCAGCAATGAGTGTAGGAGTGCTGACGCTGGTTTTTCCCTTAGTGCAGGTTTTGCTCACCATGCCAGCCGGCATTGTCATTGATAAAAAGGGGTTCAAATATGGTGTAGGCATCGGCGCGCTTTTTACTGCCGTATTCGCCATGCTCCGTTTGGTGAACCCTGACTCGTACGCCGTCCTTCTTATTTCCCAGATAGGAATTTCCATCGGACAGCCTTTTGTATTAAACGGCGTCACCAAGCTTGCGATAACCTGGTTCCCCCAGAAAGAGGAGGCTACTGCGGTAGGGCTTGGTTCTTTGGCACTGTTTATCGGCATGATGGTGGCGCTGGGTGCCACTCCTGTCCTGGTGGAAACGCTTGGTTTCCAGACAATGCTTCTAATCTATGGCATCCTGGGGATTGTGGGAGCAGTTCTATTCTATGCACTGGTAAGGCCAAGACCCCAGACGCCCGCACGGGAAGTTGAGGAGGAAGAAGCGCTCTCAAACTGGGAAGGGATTAAGAGGATTCTGAAAATCAGGGATTTTGTAATCCTGGGATTCATCGCCTTGATAGGCATTGGCGTCTTCAATGGATTAGCCACTTGGCTGGAAAAGATACTGAATGAGCTACATCAGATTCCAATGACCGATGCTGGTACCATAGCTGCGATACTGATTCTCAGCGGCATGCTCGGCTGTATCATCATCCCTATGGTCTCAGATAAAATCATGCGGAGGAAGCCTTTTCTCCTGCTGGCACCTTCAATAGGCGCTATAGCCGTCATTTTTCTGATGGTTGCCAAGGGTTTTGCACTGAACATGGTCAATGGCATAATACTGGGCTTCTTTCTGATTTCCGCTCTGCCCATAATGCTGACGATGTCTGCCGAAATCACGGGAGCCAGGTTTGCTGGAATTTCTGTGGGATATTTGCAGCTTCTAGGAAATGCGGCCGCAGTGGCTATTGTTCCCATAATGGAAGTCCTGCGTGGGGCGACAGAACGGTATATTTGGCCGCTGGCGTTTCTAGTAATACTGATGTGTATAGCTTTCATATTGGCAACCCAGATAAAAGAAACTGCCAGAAGTTAAAGAATCGTTATTCCACCTAGGCACAATCTGTTAGATGTTTGACCTACAAGTAGCGAAAGGGCTATTTTTCACCCAAGCCAAACAAAACAAGCTTTTGTCGGACTACTGGTTCAATCGAAATGAAAAGTTGATTAAATGATGGAGACAATGCTGCAAGTCTAAATCACAGAGACACGGCCAGGTAAAAACTACAGGCTAATCCTTACTTGAGTTTAACCCCTTTCTCAATAAAGGTTAGATGTCGCAGTCTCACGCAGTCCAGCCTACTCAGAGGTCTATTTTGAAATCTAATTGATGTGAACGCTTACTTTGTTCCAGCGTCCTCGTTCCAAAAGCCTTGCGTTTGTTTAACCACAAAGACGATGGGGTCCAGCAGCAGTTTTCTCACCAGTGTCCTGGTTGCCTCATTTGAGGCTATAAAGGCCGCCGCTGGCGGGCTAATCTTATAGTAAAGTTCGACAAAAGCCCTGCCGGGCTTGCTCTGCAACAGCACCTTGTCGCGGAATGCTCGCAAGATGTTTAATTCTTCAGCAGTGGGGCTACCATAAGCTGCTGTAGCGATAAAGCACTGCGGAATTGTTATCGTTATTTTGGGCAAACCATTCGAGTCCGGTGTGGTGTCTCCAAGAACTTTAATTTTCCTTGAGCAAGCATCCTGTCCACCTTTGCCATCATCTACCTCTAGGCGCATTACGTGTCCGCCAGCCTGTGGCTTCTTCCATTTCCAAGTTGCTAAGTCTGTATATTCGTCCAGAAGCTGCCCATCGAGATACCAGGTTAACCCAAGCTTATCTCCATCAGCATCGGTTGACTGGCTGATAACCTTGATGTCATCGCCTACTTCGGGCTGTGGTGGCTGGATTACGAACGCTGCCTTGGGCGGGCTGTTAACTCCAGGGGTGGGTCCCGGCGTAGGGCCTGGTGTTGGCCCCGGAGTGGGTTGTGGCGCCTGGCTTACGGTGACCTGTGTCTGGAAGGGAGTTGTGCCGCCCTTGCCGTCGCTTACCAGCAGGCCGATGGTGTGCATCCCGGCGGTCGGATTAGTCCAGGCACAATAGGACAGATTGTTGCATTCATTGGCAGGAATTCCATCACGTGACCACGAGTACGTCAAGGTGTCACCATCAGGATCAGTGGAAGTGCTGATTGCCATGATAGTATCACTTATTGTCGGAGATTGTGGTGTTGTGTAGAAAGAAGCAATGGGAGGCCGGTTTTGTCCTGGTGTAGGTCCTGGTGTAGGTCCCGGTGGAATAGGTTGTGGTTGTGGCACTTGGCTTACATTGACCTGCGTCTGGACTGCGACTGCTGCATTCTTACCATCGCTCACCAGAAGACGGATGGTGTGGGTTCCAGCAGTTGGATTTGCCCAGATATAGTAAGGCTTATTATTGTATTGAACGGCGGGAGTCCCATCGAGGAACCATGAATAGGACAGAGGGTCACCGTCGGGGTCGGATGATTGACTTGCGGCTATGACTATATCGCTTGTCGTTGGCGATTGTGGTGTGAAAGAGAATTGAGCAATAGGTGGCTGGTTGGCTCCGGGTATAGGTTGAGGCGTTACGTCCGGTCCGATTAAGGTGCCATCCCAGTCACCGTTCCAGTCGCAGTCACCGTATTTCCAGTTTCCGGTGAATGACACTCTGTCAGCTGACATGGTGAATTCGAAAATACCAGCGTCATTTGGTTCAGAGTAGGACGGAGATTTAGACCAGGTGCCAGTCAATATATTACTGGAGGCGATACCCTCTATTTCGCCATCGCTATATTCATATGTGCCGGTCACCTGCTCACCGCTCTGAGAAAGCCGCATCTCGCCCCAATCCGTATTCCAGGTTCCGCCCCAGTCCAGATTTGTGACATCAGGTTGTGGCGAGGTCACCCTTAAGGCTGGCGCATGCAAGTTGTACCAAGTAGCACTAGATGAAAGGCTATGGGTGAAACGCCCGGTAAATGAATTACAGTCGGCTGAGATGGTAAGCTGCATACGCCCGGTTCTATTTTGTTCTATCCAGGTTCCCTCAAACGCGTTTCCTGATACAGTGCCGTCGATGGTTCCCGTATATGCCCAGCCCCCTGGGATGTATGTGCCTGTTACCCTGTTTCCTGATTGAACGAGCTTCAGCGCTTTAGACCAGTCGAAGTCCCAGGTGCCGCTCCAGTCACAGGAGGTGGTGGTTGGCTGTGGCTGTGGTTGTTGACCCGTCCGTGTGCCTGTCCAGCCTTTTTCATACCAACTGCCAGAGTTGCCATATCTCCAACGGCCGGTAAACGATTGGCCATCGGCTGAAAGCGTCAATTCTACAGCGCCAGCGTCGTTGGGCGGATTATAGGAAGGTGCCTCGGACCACCAACCAATCAGCGTATTACCAGATACGGTACCAGATATTATCCCCTTGTCATGCGTATAGCTGCCGCTCACCTTGTTACCGCTCTGAGTCAGCGTCATCTGGCCCCAGTTTGAGTTCCAGGTGCCAGCCCAATTAGTAGGTGTTACTGGTGTGGGGGGAGGTGTGGGCGTGGGTGTTGGTGTTGGTGCTGGTTGTTCACCCCTCGTTCCGTTAATGTCCCCCTCCCACTCACAGGTACCGTATCTCCACTTCCCGCTGATTACCTTGCCGTCAGCAGACAAGGTGAAGATAAAATCGCCAGCATCAAGCGGAGGCTTGTAAGTTGGGGCTTCACTCCAGGTGCCGGTAGCCGTAATGCCGTCAACAGTGCCCTGAATCTGACCGCCTTCGTAATCGTAAGTACCCGTCAGGGTATTACCAACCTGGGAAAGGCTCATCTCTCCCCATTCAGTATCCCATTTTCCTGTGAACTGCTTAACGCTTGGCGCAGGTGCAGGTGGAGGTGTTGGTTCAGGAGTAGGCGTTGGTGGAACATATGGCGGTGTCGGAGTCGGCGGCACAGGGCCGGTGCCGGACCTTTCCCCAGTTACCACGAAGCGTTCATCCCAAGTATAGTGAAATTGGCCCTTGAAAATACCCCTGAAGGTTCTGCCTGAAGAGTCTATGGTGAACTCAAACTGACCAAAGGTGTGAGGAGATGCCTCATACGTATTCATCTGAGGATCCCAAATTGGCGGTTTCGAAGGAGCAGACCAGGTGCCGGTCAGCATATTGCCTGATACGGTGCCGTTCAGGTTCCATCCATAATAATCGGATGTGCCGTTTACTACGTTTCCTGATTGGACGAGGGTCATATCGAACTGATAGGTATTGAAGGAACCGTATTCCATAATGGTCCAGCTGGTACTCCAGACACCGCTCCATGCCCCCTCTGGACGGGTGCCTTGAGCAATGATGGTTGATGGGAGGGTAAAGCTAAATGTTAGTAACGCTACTAGAGTTAATAGGCCGAGGGCATATACTTTTCTTTTCAACGTGTGTTCTCCTTACTTTAGTTAATCTTGAGCACAAGATTCACCCAGGACTAGCCGGTAAAACAATTTCCTAACTATCTTTGCCTGTGCTTCAACTCTATGCCGATTTCTAAGAGGTTCAATGCACCGTGGGCCATTTTATCAAATTAAGATTGCCCAAACAATGTGGACTACTCCATATTAGAAATAAGTAACAAGTCTTTTTGTTTAGCGGCCGTGGGCTAGGCAGACTGCTTTAAATAAAAGTGGCGGCATGGGAACTGTTTGGCAACCTATAGTTTATTTTCACCATAGATAGAAGCAAAAAATGCCCTCTCCAGCTCAACTACCTCAGCAGGAAGCGGCTTTACTTTACCCAAACCCAGGGCGATTACGTATATTTTCGCCGTCCTCTCTAACAATTCAGATACAGTCAAAGCTTCGCGCATATCCCTGCCCACACTGAGAGCGCCGTGATTTGCCAGTATAACCGCGTTCCTCGGTCCCATCGCTGAAACCGCATTTTTTGCCAGCTCCGGACTGCCGGGAAGAGCATAATCGGCTACCTTTATCTCCCCACCGATATAGGTGACTTGCTCATCAATGATAGCAGGTATCTCCATGCCAGCAACTGCAATGACGCTGCAAAATACTGGATGGGTATGAATGACGGCGTTTACCTTTTTCCGAGCTTTATAAACCTCGATATGCATTACCGTCTCTATGGAGGCTCGTAGCTCCCCTTCAACGCGTTGCCCCTCGAAGTCAACTACTACTATATCATCAACACCGAGTGAATCATAATCGCGTCCGCTGGGAGTAATAGCCAGCAGTCTCCGTCCGCTGGAGTCTTTCAGGCGCAGGCTTACATTTCCGGCAGTACCTGAGACCAACCCCTTTTGAGCCATCTCCCGAGCTGCCTCAACCACGTCCCTTTTTTCACAATCCCACATGCTCATACAATATCTTCAGTTACTTCTTACAGCCTTTTGACAGCAGAAAGCCTATTCTTGAAGCATTGAGTTTGTGCCTTAATCGGCACCAACAGCCAGAATTAGTCGCAATATTATACCTTGAAATGGACTTTGTGACTATTTGGGCTTTTGACGGTGTTTATTCCAGGCGCGCTAACTATTTCACCCTCTTTTGCTAACATCCCATTTTGGCCAGTTTAGGCTAAATTTTTACAAAACAGTCTCGGCTCTAAATGTATACCTGTTTTTAAGAGGAATAGTCGTGTGATAAACTATGAGAAAGGGGAATAAACATGGCACAGGAGCTAGGTAAAATCAGCAAACCAGAGGCGGGTAGCTTCAAGCAGGGGAGAAGGCTTTTCCTTGTCCCACTAATATATTCGTATGAAGATGCTCCGCCTGAGTACATCGAAAAGTTTGACCTTTACTGGAAACAGGTAGTCGAGCATATAGGAAACCTGGAGGCAAAATTAAGCAAGATTAGTCGGGTTTATCACGAATCAATCAGCTTGGGCGGCGAAGATGGTCTCAAAATCATGGAGAAACTTAACCCGAAAAGTTGCCAAATCACCAGGCAAAAGTGTCAGAACGGCGCTGAACTTGAGGTGATTGAGGACACAGAACTGGCCTCAGAATGTATGGACTGGGAGAGATGCCTATTAGTGGGTCTCTTGAGCGATACTGTGGTCAGAAAAGTCTCTGAATTTTATATGGAAGCCTCCAGGAAAAGATACGAACATATCAGCAAAAGAATAGATGAAACGCTTAAAGCCGATGAAATAGCTATACTGTTCATCAGAGAAGGGCATAGGGTACAGTTCCCTGATGATGTCGATGTATTCAGCGTGGCTCCACCAGCCCTCGATGAAATTCACCGCTGGCTTCGTGACCGTGCGTCGAAGAAAGAGCCGGAAGGCGAAAGTCAATCAGCAACCTGAATTTCTCCGAAGACCAATTTCGATAAACAGCTAGACCGATAACAACCCCTGGAAACCACCGATGGCCAAAGACTATTATGAGATTCTCGGGGTGCCGAGAAATGCCACAGATGAACAGATTAAGAAGGCCTATAGGAAGCTGGCTATGCAATATCACCCTGACCGCAATCCAGGGGAAGAAAAATGGGCCAACGAGAAGTTCAAGGAAATAAATGAGGCCTACGGAGTCCTTGGTGAACCTAAAAAGAGAGAACAATATGACCAATTCGGCACAGTCGGCAATATCGGCGATATCTTCAGCAGCGCTTCTACCAGGGCTACCTTCGAGGATTTAATGAAGGAGTTCGGTGGTGCGGGCCTTAGGTTCGACTTCCTCGACGATATATTCGGGGAACTGTTCAAAGGTAAAGGGGGTTCATTCAGGATATTCAGTTCTGGCTTTGGTGGTCCTGGCGGGGTCAAATTTGAGACTCCCACCGGGATTAATTTAGACGAAATACTTCGTCAGGCTCAAAGACCCAAACGTCATGACGTAAAATATGAGATAACCATCACCAAAGCCCAGGCTGCTCGAGGTTTAGAAAAAGACCTAGTGCGGAAAGGCAAGAAGCTAAGGGTAAAGTTCCCAGCAGGTATAAAAAGTAGGATGAAGGTGAGATTAAAGAATGCCCGCCAAACAACCGACAGCCAGCCCGGGGATATCATAATTCAGGTTAAGGTCAAATAAGAGCTGTCGTCTTAACGTGACTGTTTATTTGTCTTTATGAAGAGCTTGGACAATGTAGCCATCAACATTTCTCTCTATCATTCTGAGTGAAGCGAAGAATCTCCTACGTACCACAAGCTTTTATAGACAAGAAAACCGTCTAAGGGTATAATCACCCCGTGTCTCGGCAGCCAAAAATCCTAATCCATCAGGAAGAAATCAGGCAGGCTGTAGCTAAGCTGGCGGCTGAAATCAGGCGAGACTACAAAGGCAAGCAGCTTCTGCTTATCGGCATACTCAAAGGTTCGTTTGTCTTCATGGCCGATTTGGTGCGCCAGCTTGAACTGCCAGTGGAAGTGGACTTCGTCAAGCTCTCCAGTTACGGTGCAGGTACAAAGACCTCGGGCAAAGTGAAGATGATGCGGGGGCTGAAGACACCGATAAAGGGCAGGGATGTGTTGGTGGTCGAGGATATAGTCGACACCGGGCTAACCGTTTCTTTCTTGATGGATTACCTGCAAAAGAAAAAACCAGCGTCTTTAAGGCTTTGTGCCCTTACCGATAAGCCTTCACGACACCAAATTCCGGTGACCATTGATTACCTCGGCTTCACCGTGCCCAATAAGTTTATCGTGGGCTACGGAATTGACTGGAATGAGCAGTTTCGCTACCTGCAAGATATATGTTTTATAGATTAAAACCACCGCCCCTGTAGTGCGAGGCTTTTCCACGACCTGGGCTGCGGGGTGGCCAGGTCGGGACAGGAGCCTCGCCAGGGCGACTATAGACTAATTTGCGGGAGGAACAGAATATGAGCCTGGCTAAATTGATTTCGGTTGCCCGTGGAGATGCCACGGCAGACTTGCTGCTTAAGAATGCCAAGATAATAAACACTTTCGTCGGCATTATTGAAGAAAGTAATGTAGCTATCTATGGTGACAGGATTGCTGGCATCGGCAATTATCAGAAGGCCAAAAAAACGATTGACTTAAATGGCAATTATTTGGCTCCAGGGTTAATAAATGGTCACGCTCATGTAGAAAGCTCCATGCTACATCCGGCTCAATACGCTCAAGCTGTAGTCCCTAGAGGCACCTCGGCAGTGATTACCGACCTGCACGAAATAACTAATGTGGCTGGCTTCAATGGCATAAAGTTCGTCATGAACTGGGCGCAGAAGCTACCTCTGGACATGTTCTTTATGGCCCCATCTTGTGTACCAGCTACCCACATGGAAACCAGCGGAGCCGAAATCACCACCCAGGACATCAAAAAAGTGCTCAAGTGGCAGAATGTAATCGGGCTTGGCGAGATGATGAACTTCCCAGGTGTTATCTATAGCGATAAACAAGTTCTGGGTAAGATAACTGCTGCCAAAGGCAGAGTTGTTGACGGACATGCGCCGGGTGTCACCAATAAACGGCTTAACGCCTATTTAGCTGCTGGTATCCACTCAGACCACGAAACAACTACCACAGAGGAGGGTAGAGAAAAGCTGAGACGGGGAATGCACCTGATGATACGGGAGGGCTCCTCAGCGAAAAACCTTGATGCTCTTTTGCCGCTGGTTAATGACAAGACATACAAGAGATGCTTTTTTGTCGTAGATGACAGCAGTTGCTCCGATTTGCTCCGCGAAGGTGACATTGATGCTGTGGTCAGGAAGGCAATACAAAGCGGGCTTGAGCCGGTGCGGGCAATACAATTGGCAACTATCAATACCGCTGAGTATTTCAGGTTGTACGATAGGGGTGGCATTGCCCCCGGCTATATTGCCAATCTCATTACCATCACCGACCTCCCAAAGTTAGAAATAGATATGGCCTTTTATAAAGGCAGCCTGGTAGCTAAAGGAGGCAAGTACCTCGAACCACCGCCAAAACCTTCAACCAAAGAGCTAACTGATACTGTTCGCATCAAGCCATTCAGCATCGAGGCATTGAAACTAACCGCACGAGGAGAAAGTTTTCCAGTTATTGAAATCATACCTGGCCAGATAATCACCAAGAAAAGAATCGAGAGAGTCAAGACCAAAGATGGTGTAGTTGTACCAGACCTGGAGGAAGATATCTTAAAACTGGTGGTTGTGGAAAGACATAAGGCTAGTGGTAATATCGGCTTGGGATTGGTGAAAGGCTTTGGTCTAAAGCGAGGCGCATTAGCCTCTTCCATAGCTCATGACTCACACAACATAGTCGTGGTCGGCACCAATGACCAGGATATCCTCACGGCTGTCAAAGAGATTGAAAGGCTACAGGGTGGACTTGTGGTCTGCAGCGATGGCAAAATCTTGGCATCCCTACCTTTACCTATTGCCGGCCTGCTCTCACCAGAGCCCCTAGAAGCAGTGGTTAACAAATTTGAGAAGGTAGAAAAGCTGGCAGATGGACTGGGAAATGTTCCCCCGGTGCCTTTTGCCATCCTCTCCTTCCTCGCCCTACCAGTAATACCCGAATTGAAACTAACTGACATGGGGCTGGTGGACGTGATAGAATTCAAACTAATTTGACACTTTCTGTCATTCTGAGCGAAGCGAAGAATCTCATTCAGGGTAACCTTCGAAGAATCGAGAGACCCTTCGCTAGCGCTCAAGGTGACACACGAAAATTAAAAGGAGGTTCGATTAATGAAAAGGACGAGACTGTGCGACTTGCTGGGCATCGAATACCCCATAATTCAGGGGGGGATGGTATGGATTGCCAATGCTGAATTAGCTGCAGCAGTTTCCAATGCCGGTGGCTTAGGCTTAATCAGTCCCACCGCTGGAATGAGCCGCAATGGCAATCAGGTAGAAAACCTGAAACAACAGTTAGAAATAGCCAAAAGCCTAACTTCTAAACCTTTCGGAGTTAATCTACCCATACTAAATAATCCTCAAATTGAAGAGCTGGTTGCCACAGCCATTGATACCAAAGTAAAGGTGGTGGTGACTGCTGCTGGCAATCCAGCCTTGTATACCAGCCGCTTCAAGGAAGCCGGGATAAAAGTCATCCACGTGGTAGCTGCAGTAAGACATGCTCAAAGCGCCGAAAAGCGAGGTGTAGACGTGGTTATCGCTGAAGGCTATGAAGCCGGTGGTCATAATGGACTGGATGAACTGACCACGTTCACCCTAATTCCTCAGGTGGTGGATGCAGTGACCATTCCAGTGGTCGCTGCTGGTGGGATTGCCGATGCCAGGGGTGTGGTAGCCGCTCTGGCACTGGGCGCTGATGGTGTCCAGATGGGCACTCGCTTTGTAGCTACCCATGAATGCAATGCTCACCAAAATTTCAAAGAAGCAATAGTGAAGGCCAGTGACACTGACACAGTAATCACTGGCAGGAAACTCGGACCAACTAGAATACTGAAGAATGAAGTAGCCGCCAAAATAATGGATATGGAAGCTGCTGGGGCTTCAGTTGAAGAGCTCCTCGCCTTCCTCGGCAGCAACCGTTCTCGAACCGGGCAGTTCGAAGGTGATATGGCTAATGGTGAAGCATATTGCGGTGCCATAGCCGGCATGATAAAGGAAATCAAGAGCGTCGGCGAGGTCATCCGAAGCATCGTTGACAACTATGAGACAGTTTTGACCAGCCTAAGATAATCAAGATTTCTGCAGGTTCAGAGGAACACTTTGAATCTAAAAGAGGTCAACGAAGCGCTCAACTTATATGTCAGGCCCCAGACTTTCCCTCTCGCCATCAAAATGTGTCAATCCAGCAGCGAGTTCCCAGAAAAAGTCCGAATGCCCAAGCGTGACCTAGGCATCTCGGTGACAATATGTCAAGGCATCGCTATGGCACGGCGCTATGGATGGACTATAGCTATTGGCAAAGAAGACCAATGCTGCCCTCACGGTGCTTTCGTCCTGGGCTTTGTGCCCGGAAAAGGCTATCTGGATGGAAGCTATGCGGAGTCACTCGGACTAGGCACCAAAGAGCAATTTGCCAAAACTGCTCACAGCCTAAGCAGGCTGGAGTACGGCAAATATAGCCACATACTTGCTGCACCCCTCCACTTTGCCACCTTTGAACCTCATCTGATACTTATCTTCGGTAACCCTGCTCAGGTAGCCAGATTGGTGCAGGGTGCTCTCACACTCACAGGCGGAGTCCTCACGTCCGTTTCCTCATCTGGTATAGCCTGCTCAGGATTCATCGCCCGACCTATACTTACACAAGAATGTCAGTTCATTCTATCTGGAGCCGGAGACCGATATTTCGCCCTGACTCAAGACCATGAGCTCGCCTTCACTATTCCCACAGGCAAAATAGAGTCAACCATTCAGGGTCTAGAGATAGGCCACAAGTCCGGTATGCACAGATATCCCACACCTTCATTTCTCAGATTTGAGGGACAACTACCGCCAGCCTATTACAAATTCCTTAAACTCCTCAAGAAAGAGGAACAATAGAATATCCCACCCCCCTCTTTGTGTCATTGCGAGTCCTTCTTTAGAAGGACGCGGCAATCCCCGCGGTTGTTTCACAGCTTGCGTCCCTTGCAATAACACATGAATGCTCAAGAGTAGTAAGCCTAGAATAAGACAGAACACAGTGGCTTCAGGGGGCGAAACTAGGCTTAGTCTTGGTCACTTCTTCAGATTGGCAACAAAACTATCAATATCAACAGCGGCCATAGTCATGGTTTGAAGGGTGCCTCTGGCACCCAACTCTATAGCTATCTTGCTGATGACTTGATTATTCGGAGCGTCCAGGATGTTTACAAAATCATATGGACCAAGGACTGCATATTGGGCCAGCACCTTAGCCCCCATAGCCTCAACTTCCTTGTTGACCTCCTTTATCCTTTGCGGCTTGTCTTTAATTGTCTTTCTGCCTTCATCGGTCAGGGTTGTTAGCATCACGTAAACAGGCACTGTTTCCACCTCCTCCTAAATATTTGAAACTGGGCTTTGCCCCCTGAAGCCTATAAATCAATTCTAACAGATTCTGAGCGTAATTCAAGCCCCATGAGCAATAGTTTTGGGTTTTCATACGAGGGGCACGATAAAAGCCAATCTTCAGCGAGATTCTTGGCTACGTTCAGAATGACACAGAATGGCCTCAGAATAATGGACTAATGGCAACAGAATTACAGAGAAAGACTCGGAAACGAGAAACAAGAGGCTCTGAATGGACAGCAATAAAGATTCACTTAGATTAAAATGGGGGGCCTACTCGACTTCTTAAGCCAAAGGCGGTTTACTTAACCTGCTTTGCATTGGCTCGGCTGCTCCGCGCTAAAACCCTAATAGCTTCCATTAAGTCCTGACGTCTACAGTCCTTGGTTAAATACCAGCTAGCACCGGCATCAAGTGCCGAACCGACATAATCACCATAGACTGTCAGAAACAGGATTTTAACATCAGGCATGCCTCTCTTGATACGACGGGTTGCCTCTGTGCCATCTATCCCGGGCATATGGGCATCCATTAAAATGACATCGGGGTTGAATTTCTCCGCTTTCATCACTGCATCCAGGCCATCTACAGCTTCGCCAATCACATCTATATCGTCTTGAGGCTCAAGGATACTCTTAAGCCCCTCCCTCACTACTTCATTATCATCAACTATCATCACTCTTATCTTTTCCACTTTTGCCTCTCCTGGTATCAAAATATCAAGCCGATATCGCCTTCCCCAGATTAGCTAATCAAATTGCCGATTATTTGTCTTTAAGTTTACCTGCTAAGTTCGGCTATATAATCGGGAGAATGGTTAGTTTTATGATAAAGAAAAAGGGTGACCCTGAGGTCAGCCTTTTCTCCGATGTCGAGTAATACTTTAGTATGACTAAAGACGTATTATGCCTCTCTTAAGAGCTTGAGTCACCGCCTCAGTTCGGTCATTGACCCCTAGCTTTTGAAAAATACTACTTATATGCGTCTTAACTGTACTCTGAGAAATGGAAAGTTGAGCACTAATCTCTTTATTAGCTGCACCTTTGGCCATAAGTTGTAATATTTCCAGCTCTCGCCCAGATAGTTCCTCACCAGATGGAGCCCGGCGAGACAGCTCGGTAAAGCGGTCAAGTAACTTTGACGCTACTACCGGTTGAATGAGTGATTCACCGCGATAAACAGCTCTTATCGCCTTGAACAGCTCCTCCCTCGGAGCATCTTTAAGGAGATAGGCGCGAGCACCGGCTTCGATGCCACTGAAAATATATTCGTCATCACTAAAGGTGGTGAGGATTATGAATTTGACATGTGGCATTACTGCCTTTATTTGACGCATAGCCTCAACCCCATCCATCTCAGGCATCCGGAGATCCATAAGTACCACGTCCGGGCTTAACTCCTTGATTTTATTCACCGCATCCACACCATCCTTAGCCTCTCCAACGACATCAAAATCAGGTTCTCTGCTCAACATAGAAAACAATCCTTCTCTGACCACCGGATGGTCATCAGCAATTAGAATCTTGATAACTTCCACCGGAGACCTCCTAATTGGCGGGAACCACTACCCTGACCAGCGTTCCTTTCCCTCTTTTACTCTGCACCTCAAACGTGCCACCTAGACCGCGAGCCCGCTCCCGCATACTTATTAACCCAAAAGTATCACTTTTTCCCTTCGCACCTTTTGAAACCCGCGGTCTAAAGCCAACACCGTTGTCACTAACACTCAGTTCTACCGCAGACTCATTAAAAGTTAGGCTCACCTCAACCTCAGTAGCTTTAGCATGCCTCCCGATATTTGTAAGGGATTCCTGACAAATGCGTAGCAGGCCTGCTTCCACCTCAGGGGGTAAGTCACGCTTGTCCCCAAAGACAGTAAACTGGGCGTTCAGACCGCTATTCTGAATGAACTTATCTACTTCCTGCTTCAGTGCTTCAGACAGAGGTAGTTGTTCTAAAGCTTGAGGGCGGAGATTCCACACAGAGCGGCGGGCTTCAGCTAAGCTTTTTCGTGCTAGGCTTCGAGCTTGGTTCAAATGTCGCTCTACTGCCGGGGCATCACTGCTCAATGCTTGTTCTGCTGCTTCAAGCTGCAAAATAATGCCGCTGAACCCCTGGGCCAGTGTGTCGTGAATTTCCCTCGCCATGCGGTTACGTTCTTCCATCACCGCCATCTGACGTGTCTCTTCATAAAGACGGGCATTCTCGATAGCCACAGCCAACTGGTCAGCCAATGTCTGGGCAGTGAACAAGTCAGCCTCGCCAAAAGCATCAACTTCCGTGCTCTCGATATCTAGCACTCCGAGAACATTGCTCCCAATCCTGACCGGAACAGCAAGCTCAGACTTAGTGTCTCTTAATGCCTCAACAGCACGATATTTGGGATTCTCACTTACATCATTCGCCAGGATAGGTTCACCTGCCTGAGCTACCCAGCCGACTATACTCTCTTCATCCATTTCCAGGGGTACCCCCACCGGTATAACACCCTTCTGTCCGCTAATGCACAGCGCTTTTAGCACAAGCCTGCCAGAGCTAGGCTCTAATAGAAAGATATTGACATTATAGTAGTGAAAAGTCTCACGGAGGAGGTCCCCTACATACGGTAGTAGTTCATCGAGGTTCACAATAGAGCTAATCTTACGACCGACCTCGTTTATGGTACGTAACTGCTCAGCTCGCTGTCGCTCTCGCTTGGTACGCTCTGCAACCTTCTGTTCCAAGTCAGTATAAGACTCCTTTAAGGCTTTAGCCATTTCATTAAACTGCTCAGCCAATTGCTGAATTTCGTCACCGGTTTCAGCCCTAATGCTATAGTCGAGTTCACCCTTCGCTATGACTTCAGCGCCTCTGGTCAGTGCCATGATTGGCCTGGTAATCGCCCTCGACAGCAAAAATATCACCGTAGCAGCAATAAGAATCATTCCACCGAAGATAGCAGTGAAAATTAACTGCGTCTTCCTCAATTGCTCGTCTATATACTGACTTGTAGCCAAAACTGTGGCAGCTATCTCACTCTCTAGCTCTGTTGCAGGCGCCGAATATTCATCAATATAGGTAGATGCCGCTACCACGAGCCCTGCCCCCTCCACCGGAATGCAGTGCATATATTTTATCCTGACATTTCCCCTAGCATCCTCCCACTCGTAATAGCCAGAAGCTTCCCCCAGAAAGCTTCTTTCCACTATAGATGAAAAGTACACAGGTTCGCCGGCTACCCTGAGCAGGTTTATACCCACCATCTTAGGGTCGTTATTAAAATAGACCACTCCTGTCTTATCGTAAACCATCGTATAGCCGGTTTGTCCCACATTCTGGACCGCTATTTCCGCCAGTTCCTTATTCGCCTTCAGTTCAGAAGCACTCAGGTACGGATGATACCGCGTGAAGAGCTCTATCTCGTTGGCAACATTCAGTGCCCGCCGCTGTACTAGTCTCCTGCCCAGGTCTTCTAAAGCAACAATGCTCTGACGCGCAACTTCTTGCCCCATGTTAATGCTATTCTCTTTTACGAGATAGCTGACCTCGTATATAGTGCGAAACGCCACCGAGCTGATAACGCCCAGCGAAATAAAAGACAAAGCCAAAAAGAAGATAAGGATTTTAGCTCTTATACCAAATCTCACTTTCATTCTAGCTTCCAACCTCTATACTTTCTCCTCTCTTTTGCTCAGCCTTGAGAACATCAAGCAGCCTTGTTGAAAGCCCGGTAGCTGGGTCAACACTACCGTAGGTTTCAATATCCAGATGAGGGTCAGTAAAATGAATAATCCTCATTGTTCCGAACTGCCAGATGCTCTAGTTGCCCATAGTGGCTGAGTATCAAAAGGCTCGCCGCTCAGCTTAGCCTGCAATGTCTTCACTAGCTCTTTTATCGGCAGCCTGATCTGTGCCATGCTATCGCGTTCTCGAACAGTAACTTGATTGTCCTCCAGCGACTGGAAATCAATGGTAACACAGAAAGGAGTGCCGATTTCATCTTGACGGCGGTATCTCCGGCCTATGCTCTGAGCATCATCATACTGCGTCATAAAATGACGACGAAGTTCAGTATATACCTCTCTGGCTAGCGGCACCAACTTTTCGTTTCTGCTCAAAGGCAGGATAGCCACTTTAATTGGAGCCAATTCGCCGTGGAGATGCAAAACCACCCTGGTTTCTCCTTCAGCCATTTCTTCATCATATGCATCTACAAGGAAGGCCAAAGCCGAGCGGTCAACACCTGCTGAAGGCTCAATAACGTAGGGCGTATAGCGCTCACCGGTCTCATCGTCAAAATAGCTCAGGTTCTTTCCGCTATACTTGCCATGTTGCACCAAGTCGAAGTCGCCCCGATTGGCAATTCCTTCCAGCTCCGCCCAACCCATGGGGAAGAGATATTCGACATCATAACAGTCCTTGGCATAATGAGCCAGCTCTTCCTTACCATGCTGACGAAGACGCAGGTTTTCCTGCCTTATGCCCAGATTTGAGTACCAGTTGAAACGTTCTCTCACCCAGTAATCGAAACACTCCTCATCAGCCCCCGGCTTAACAAAATACTCAATCTCCATCTGCTCAAATTCTCTGGTTCTGAAGATGAAATTGCCGGTGGTGATTTCATTGCGAAACGACTTACCTATTTGGGCAATGCCAAAGGGCAGTTTTTTCCTAGAACTAGCCAACACATTGTCGAAATTGACGAAAATACCCTGAGCCGTCTCCGGCCGCAGATAAACAACAGCAGCATCATCTTCCACAGGGCCCATAAAAGTCTTAAACATCAGGTTAAACAGCTTCGGCTCAGTGAGTTCACCACTGCAATCAGGGCAGCTATTGCCGTCCAAATCTGTAGCTCGCCACCTCAAATGACAAGCCTTGCACTCCACCAGCGGGTCAGAGAAGCCTTCTACATGACCGCTGGCTACCCAGGTCTGGGGATGCATCATTATGCTGGTATCTATGCCGACCATGTCATCCCGCTCTTGAACCACTGCTCGCCACCAGGCATCTTTGATATTTCGCTTCAACTCCACACCTAACGGCCCATAATCCCAACAACTACCCAAGCCACCATATATTTCACTGCTGGGGAAAATAAAACCCCGTCGCTTGCACAACGAGACGATTTTCTCCATATCTACCCGGTTCTTTTTCTCAGGCAATTCAGCCTCCTCAGAAGCTTACCCAAGCTTATCAACTTTGTGTCTTAGTGTCAAAAGACTTACAGATACGAGTTAACAACAATTTCTGGGCCTAGGCGGAGCCGCGCTGCTGTAGGTTGAAATAAACCATAGGCCTGCGTTAGACTATCAACGGAAACGAGTTTACAGAAACATGCCTGAAATGCAGAGGGGGGTTTAATGAAATGAAGCGTTTTTTGTATTCGTTAAAGGGGATGTATTCCGCAATCTTTCAAGAGAGCTGTTTGAAAATTCTGGTGGCAGTTATCATCGCAGCTACAGTAGCATCAGCCTTGGCATGCGTCCAGGATGAGGAACTGCCTATCATCAAACAGTATGAAATGCCTGAATGGGTGGTTGAAGATGAAAATATAGATTTAAAAGTCAATACTTTTGATAATCAGAAAACAAGGAAAGTTTATATACAATTTCAAAATGGAGATGTTATAGATTTAACAAAAACTCATAGTAAACAAATTGAAAGTGGTGAAGAATCAATATGGGAAGCTAAGGACTTGAAACTTCCACCAGAAAAATATTCATTTCAAATAGTGGCTAGAGATAGTGTTAATTTTAGTGAACCTAAAACTGTAAATATTACTGTTTATCCTTATGATGAAGATGGTGATGGAATCGGTTATAGAGATGAATTGAAATATGATCTTGATGTTAACAAGAAAAATCCTGTTAGTAAATATCTTTTGGATAAGAATTTAGGTATTTACATTCCTGTGTTTACGTATCTGGAAAATGATGAATGGATGAATGATAGTGAAAAGTCTTTTATCGATTTAGCAATTACATATCATCCTAAGATAAGTCAAATCCTCCCAGAATTTTATAATGAAATTGTAAAATTGCCAGATCTCTCGACAATAGAGGAAAAGGATGTTGAAGCTATAGAAGACATATTTATATTGGCAAGCAATCCACAATATAAAACAGTATTTGAATCAATGTTGAGTGTAGGTATTAAAGATAAGAGAAAATATTGTTCACCATTAGAAGCATTATTATGGGAAGCTTATGATGATAAAACCCTTTCTGATTTTTTGGGACCATATTCTATGGAAAAACTGATTAAAGATGCATGGAAAAATACACATACTTCTAATAATTATTGGTCTGCTAAATGGAAGGAATTTGATGAGGTTGTTGATAGACTGAATTCTCCAGAATTAGCTACCATATATTGTTTAGATAATTTTTCATATGATTCTACTCTTGGGGAAAGAATGAAAGCTGGTGTACTCTTTTGGCCTGCTCAAAAAACTTTTAATGACAAGAAAGGTGCTTGTATAGATCAAGCTGGATTTGTACTTAATTGTATTATCCATAATGGTTATATTTGTGATGATTTCAATATTCCTAAAAATAATACAGCTTGTGTATTGAGTGCTCGCCCAGGATTATTAGAACCTGGGCATTCCGTGTGTCTATATGTTCAAGATGATAAACTTTATATAGCTGATTTGACTTGGAAGACGGGAATACATGGACCATTTAAAACAGTTAAAGATGCTGCTGACTTTACATGGCCTGGTTGGAACGAATATTGGATTCTCAATGCTGATGCTAAACTTATTAATCGTTATAAAAAATAATCAAATCTACTGTATACGAGTGAGGACCATTTAATAGCATTGAAGAGATAGTTAATAAAATATATCCTAAATGGTCCATATACAATATTGTGGGAGATGGAGTGAACCCCTGAGGCTGGACACTTTAGGTTTGGAATATTAGAAAGGTCTGGCAGGGTCAGAGTACAATTGAAAGGAGAAAGGACTCTGCTATGAGGAACAAGAGAATATTCGGCTTAGAATTTAAACGCCAGGTAGTAGAAGAACTGTTAAGCGGTGAAAGCAGTGCCGCCCAGATCTGCCGTAAATACAATATCTGTGCCAGTCTGCTTTACCACTGGAAGGAAATGTATGTT
>Ga0194113_10001981_pt1 | contig 28070 bp, 24 predicted proteins | sample TA2MahC200mmetaG_FD_146193 | JGI IMG/M metagenome (GOLD analysis project Ga0194113, IMG submission 146193) | Freshwater microbial communities from Lake Tanganyika, Tanzania - TA2015017 Mahale Deep Cast 200m | ecosystem: Environmental > Aquatic > Freshwater > Lake | place: Tanzania: Lake... | reverse complement strand
TCCGTTTTCAGAAAAAACGACTCAAGTCTCATAAGGGTTTCAGAAAACTGCACTTTTCTGATTTTCGCCTCAAAGCCTTACCAGTTCTGAGTTTCAAAATATGTCCAAAATTTCCGTTAAGGCGGTATACTCTGTTGGGTATACCGCCTTTTTTATTGCCTATTCGCCTCTGATAAAGGACTAATAAATTGTATGAAAAGTTTGTTATTGTCATTGCGAGGGAGCAAAGTGACCGAAGCAATCTCATCGGCCTTTACAGGAGATTGCTTTGCTTCGTTCCTCGCAACCGTTCCGCTGGCGCTCCCATAAGCCAAAGGCGTTGGTAAACGAAAGGCGGTGGACAAGACTATAGAGGCTCAAAAAGCTGCAAAGGGAGGAACATACGTGCTAAAATAACCCCGAACCGACAAAATTGTGCGGATAGGACGCACAAATGACTTGCGCCGGCGGGAGCTTGAACATTTTCGTCATCCTGATACGAGGCATCTGGACTTCGAGGTCGATAGGCGGACGGACAACTATGCGCAACAGCCAGGCCGCGAGCAGATTCTTCACGATAGATACAATCCACCGCTCAACAAGATTAGACTGATTAGTCCTACAAACCCGAATCGACAAAGTTACCTTGACGCTGCAAAGGAGTTGGAGTGATAAAGATGGGAAAGAAAAAACTACCTTACAAAGAGGGAGACTGGTTTGGTGTACCATTAGAGGACGGCGGATATGCGGTGGGTCTAATTGCACGTTCCAGACGTGGCGGGAAGGCTCTGTTTGGTTACTTTTTTGGTCCCAGGCGTTCGCGGCTTCCGAACCTGAATGACATTCGAGACCTCACCATGGCAGATGCTATCTTGATTGGGAGATTCGGGGATCTTGGGCTCTACACCGGTGAATGGCCCATCATCGGTCATTCTGAGCCATGGGACCGAAACGCCTGGCCTATGCTTCCCTTAATAAGGGTTGATGAGTTCTCAAAAAAAGCCTGGAAAGTGGAGTATTCGGAAGATGACCCCAGTCTAATCGTGCAGGAGACTCCGTGCGATGCTAAGGAGGCGTACCGGTTTCCCAGAGATAGGGCGATGGGTTCTGGCGCCGTTGAGCTCCGGCTGATGAAACTGTTCTCCTCCTCATCACAAAAAGAAGAGGGTGGCCCAGTGGGTAGCCCACCAATTCCACAAAGCCGGTCACGCGCTCATGCCGGACGAAAAGCGCGAATTGGAGATGCGGGTCGAAGAATGCGCGAATCGGGGTCAGGTCTTGAAACTTGAATTTGGGCTGAGAAAGCCTATTAAAAACTCAAGTTTGCGTTCAAGTGGTCCAGAACCTGAATACCAGACCAATTAACAGCGATGACCCTGACAGAGGTAAAGAACGTTCAGTCACTTAGCCTTACGCAGCAGTGGCGAGATTTCATCACTTACTCCCAAAAGACAAGTCGGGATTTTGAGTTATTCGTTCGCCCGAATACTCAACTATCAGGGCCTTTGCAAAAAGTGATTTCGCAGGGAGACATCATATTACGGGAGATACCAGGGCAATGAACTATCGAAAGCCAAATCAAAAAAAAACTGCGGCTGAACTCATGGAATCGCTACAGAAGAATCCAGCGTTCCTCAACCGGGAGAAAGAGCGCGAATCCAAGCGCAAAGCATTTGAAGCCGTTTTAAGTGCAGAGGAACGGCCGTTTATAGACGAAATGAGGGGGGTTGGAGATTCAATCCGCCTGGGATTTGGTCAACTCACCTGAACCATATCCTCGTGCAATCCCAATCCTGATGAAACATCTAAAAAAACCGTACCATCCCAAAATTAAAGAAGGGATTGTCAGAGCTTTGACCGTTAAAGAAGCATGGGGTGTTGCAGGTTCCCCGTTGATTGAAGAGTTCCTCAAAATCTCGTCTCAACAGACAAATGCCGAACAGGACTTAAAATGGGTGATTGGCAACGCGCTGTCGGTCGTGGCCGATGATGGAGTGTTTGAGGAGATAGTCGATCTTGCTATAGACAAACAGCACGGCATAGCTTGTGAGATGCTTGCGGTGGCACTGGGTAACATGAGGAATCCACGCGCCGTCGATGTGCTCATGGGGTTACTCAATGACGAGGAGGTTACCGGCCACGCATTGATTGCTCTGGGAAAATTGAAAGCTCAGAAAGCTCGGCAGCAGATTGAACACTTTGTCGAGCATCCAAAGCCTTGGGCCCGCAAGGAGGCTAGACGAGCGTTAGCAAAAATCGACAAAATAACTCGAACTGTCAATGCAGTAGGTAGTCCGCCAGTGCAAAATCCATTATGAATCCATAGGCTTACCTCTGTATCACACTCATCGTGATTAAGTAGTAGTGCCACAACTCCACCACCAAAACCCGAATACGAAACGGTTCATCGGCGGGCAATGCCCGCCCTACGGCTACTACTGTGTTTACGAAGTAAACCAGTTCGTAGGGTGGGCATTGCCCACCCTACCATAAGACTAATGTTAGAAACCGAGTTTTGGGGTTGGTTTCTGTTCCCATATTTTTCCCCGCCAAAATCCTGTCGGATTCGCGAATTCTTCATCCGCACGTGCCGTCCTTGCCCTGGTGAATCCATATAAAGTTCTCGTCCATGTCTTTTATCGTTTGCAGTCGTAACCAATCTCATTCCGTATACCAAAGAGATGCAGGATGAAGCGCTTTATGACCTAAGTAACGATGATGTCGCTACAATAGCGGGTTGGGCGAACTTAGCTTACAAGACCAGATGGCCTAAGATGCATCTTTCTACGGAAAGAGATTGTAAGTTCATTGAAAATCGCTCTGTGTCTATTTCATGGGAAGGCGATGTCAGCCCGTATTATCCTTTGCTACATTCGTACACACGCTACATCTACGGCAGAGAAAAGAAGGTTACACGTTATCTGTTTTCAAATATAAGCCCTTCGGACATTCCTTATCTAGCGAGGCCAAGCCAAATATTGTCTTGTCATCTCCAGCGATGGTCTTGAGCTTTTCCCATCTCCCGTCGCTTCTCACCGCATCGTAGAGTTCGCCTCCAGATTCCACGATCTTTGTGTAACCGATCAGATCAAACGCAGGCAATTCCTGGTATCTTGTTTTGTAGTCCACATTTGCTTGTTTATCATCCTGCTGATTTACATTCATTATCATTACCTCCTCTACAGCAGCGACTTGCCTTTCGCCTGCTTTAGATGATTACTTGAAACTGCATTATAATCCTAACCAGTAACTCAATTTTACAAGATAAAACCTAACGAAATCAACGAACACCAATTCAATCTATCAGATCAACCAACCACTCCACTTTCTATGTAGCTATACCCAGGACTGACAGGAAATACAACTGGGCAGACTCCTCCTCACGTTTCTGTTTCTCTCGTTGCATTATTTCACGGTAGATTAGGCGTTGTTCTAACCAATGCCAACCACCAATAACCCATAACTCATTGTCCTTCAAATACACTATGGAAAACAGCTCCATTTCTGAGCCACACCTTCCACATAGAATCCGAAGCCGATTAAGATTACGTTGTCTGTCTGCTTCTTTCTTGGACTCCAATAGATGCTGGAATAGTTCCAACTGCCGTCCCAAAAGCATTTCCTCATGACAACGAGAAATAAGAGGAAATTCTCTGAGCCATTTGAAATCCATTCTGGCTCTATAACATCCATTTTTTGATAGGCCCTATGCTATATCACCATCTCCTTCGTCCAGAGGCAAATAAAGAATTAAATCCTGCTTTAGCTTTTCCATGTCCCTAATACATGGTAATCTATCTCCGCTCAGACACGGGTACATGACTTACCCAGGCAAGGGCAAGGAAAATCATTCCCACGACCACGGCACTTTTCCCATTCTTCTTTTGCTATACTCAAATCCTGTATTGCCTGTACATCAACCTGCCGCGCTCTATTGATAATCCGCGCAATTTTCTCTCTGACAGCGCGGTCTTTGAACAGGCGAATATCTTCATCGTCGTCCCAAAACAAGTATGGTGGCAAGGAATCTTCTCGGACTTTCAGGCCTTTCAGAAAACCTTTACCCAAGCCAATGACATGCCACACATCCCACATTAGACCATGTATCAACTCAGGTCCGGCTTGAGCACGTTTCACATAGCCATTTATGACTCCCATAGACGGTGCGTTGCAGTCTGGAAGAGTCGTGAATGCCTTCTGAGATGCGATAAATCCTGCGAGAAGGATATGATAGACAAACCGGCGGGAAACTATGTCGTTATCCATCCCCAAAATATTTTCATCGTCAAGAATTGCGCGTTCCCACGCATCATAAGCTGAAAGCCCGTAATGCCTTGTTCCCTGAGTATAACCTTTTGAGTATTTCAGAGCATTTTGGATGGCGATAAAGCAGGGATGTTTATTCCTCTTCATCTCCCGTTCTTCCCCAACACCAATTACTGTCAGCACTTCACGCTCCCAATTGTCCCTTCGGAAATATCCATACTCTCCGGAATTGTTCATTTCATTCTGGTGTGGAGACCTGCCCAGGATGGTCTGGCCGTGTGACTCATATCCGGTCAGAAGGGCAAAATCCACAATTGAATTACCTGGCAGGTGAAGGAGGGCTATAACCGGCCGCTGTTTCTCAACAAGGTTTGTGGTGACATATTGTCTGATTTTCTCATTATCGCCCTTCTCCGCCATGTTGATGAAGCCTGTGGCTTTCTCCTTGTCAACCTTATATTGGCAATCCTCATTCCACAGGAACTCAGGCAAGTACCCCAGGAACTCCAACGCATCAAGCATTGTATGGGGATGTTCCAGAAGAGTTTCCAGTCCTGAAACTGCAAAACTCTCGTGGGGACCCGGCCTGCCGTACTTCTCCCAGTAGAAACATGCGTCATCAAATCCTATCAGCCAGCCGCGCCCGGAGAATCCAGAGATACGGTCGTATATACTTTCCGAGAATCGCTTTTTTATTTCCTCATTCTGGTAAGATATGGCGATTCTTAGCGCATCAGTGAAAATATCGGGAAATTCAGTATTCTCAATTCTTGGCACATCTGCAAGAATAAAGTCTTTTCTAGGTTCAGTCATTGTCTTTCCCTTTGAAGTATTTTTGCCCAAAGCCGGCAAAGCAAATGAGGCCGATGCAACGAGGCCGGCGGCAGTTTTCAGAAATTTCCTTCGATTCATTTACAAATTCACCTGATAATTAATCCTTATCATGCTCATTTCCCACTGTTGGCACTATACAAGGTACACATTGTAGCATATGATAATGGAATCCATCCTTAATCCGCTCTTCCTGCTCCACAAGCCATGCCGCTAACCCAATCTCTTTCATTCTATGACCATCGAAAACCAAATTGTAGGCGCTCCCTCCTGCAAGTGTATTTATCCTATGGCATGGATATAACTCGCATTCGGGACAGGCAAACACTCCCTTTTCTTTAGCACATTTTCTGATAGCACAGGGAAACCAATCGTTACAGCCACCGGTCCTACAGCTACCCTCAGGCTCTACAGCCAGCATAGATAGAGTTTTCCAGAACTCTGGCTCCTCATTGGCAAAACGATCACCATGGCGATGCTTCAGGTCGCGCTTGAGAACATCCGCTATTTTATAGGTGCATTTGCATAATTTGCAGTATAATCCACAATAGCATACATAGTCTTCATTTTTCATATCTATATCCCCATTTAAAGATTGTCAGAAATCTGCTTCAGGCATTCAAGTCCTTTGCTTTTTTATAAACTTTCTTCTATTCATTCCCATATTTCCTTTCACGTTTGGGATGACGAAGTTCTGGCTGAACCTTCAGAAGCCGCCATATCCTTGAGTCTCTGCAATGCTACAGAATATCTTGGATCTTTAGTTGACCATTCCTGAAGACGAACACATGGAAATTCATCGCATTCAGAGCAGTATTCCAAATTCTTCTGATCCGCACAACATTGCATAATCCAGCAAGAAGCAGACCAATGCTTGTTTCTATCGCCTCTGCACCCACAGCAACTAAATCCATCAGGTTTTGCATCTTTATATCCCATTTTTACGAAATGTGCAACAAGATCGTTAGCAATTTTCTCATCATACGGCGCATGAATAATAGTGCACTGGTCTATGCAATTAATTCCACAATACCCAATAGGATTATCGAGTTTTATCATCTGTTTTCTCCTTTTACTTCTAAGTTATATTAAGCCGATAAAAAGTGCTCTCTGCAAACATCTCATTTCCTGCACGCATTAGAGGAATACGGCTAAAACCACAACGCTCAAGAAGTGGGGCTATACCCCGGTCGTGCGCGTTGGCTTCTATACATACGTAACGCCGTTCGTGAGCATCCACGATGGCCTGCTGAACCAGCTTCGCTGCGATTCCTATTCGGTTATATTCCGGACCGAACACACCACCGCCGGCGAAGCAAGTGAGTAAAAGTGTCTGTTCAAATGGCGTATCGCCAGGCGGTAAAAAGCCTGTGAGGTATCGCTGAGCCACGCTTTTGACACAGATGCCAAGAAAACCACACATCCGTGAGTCATGTTCAGCAACATAGCCCCATCCACCAAATAGCTCACAATTCTTTAGATTTACCAGATGCGCAAGATCCACAGTACCATCGGTAATAATACATGGATGTTTGCCAAAATCCAGGTCCTGCTTTGTAAGCAAGCGTACCGATATGTCATTGATGTTAATCCTGTGTATATGTGTATCTGCATCGCCTATTCTGGCTGACCTGAACAATTCTTCATGTTGATTAGCAATTTCAACCAGTTTATGTATATCGTAGCCTGCGAAATGAAAGGTTTTTACCGCGCAGTCTACCGACAGCTTCTCAATTTCACTGTCGAAGAAATGGACATGGCCAAACTGGGAACAGAACGTACCAAGCATATCAATTCGACTATTACTGAGGCTTACTGTTTTTGCCACGTTCCCGTCTATTGTCAGATTCTCAAAGTTTCGGGCGGACAGAGTAATTTGATTGGCTTCCGTATCCAGTCCGGCCGCATCGAGGAGTTTTTGCCGGGCCGCAACCGCATCCACCGCGCTATGCGCGCCAAGAGGAACTGGTTGGCCATTCACAAAAAACGCGCCCTTCGCACCGCGGCCAGCGCGGATATCCTGAACAGCCTCAAGTATATACTCGGGAACGTCAGGATCGCTGTCAATGGTATTAGGGTTGTAGACATAATAATCAACCTCAATACCAGTCTGCTCCATGAATTGCCGCACAACATTGGGTAAGTCATCGTTGTAATGAGTGCAATCATAAGAGCCTATTCTCTCAATCTTTATTTTCTTCATTCAAATTGGTATGCCAGAAGCATTGAGAAGGCACGTTCTGACATATTGCCTCCATAATAGAGCCAATTAGATCACTGAGATGTTTATCTAGCTGTTCCATGGAAATTTTTCTACCTCATTCAGGATTTTCCTGCTTGTTTTCTTTTGAGCAATAAGCCCATTTCTTATGTTTGAATCACACCATCCGCCATAGTTTTGCCTGAGTTCCACAAGGTTATCACAAGCTGAGATAACACGGCTATCATTCTCAAAACCAAGTGATATTAAGGTTTTAACGGCAGTTCCAGTCTGGATAATGGGCAAGTGCATATAACATCCACCTACTGGGTTCCATTCCGGTTTCTCAGCAAGCGCGTTTTTGAATTCCTCATATCTATTCTGAGATGAAAACATATTGTGGGCTACTAAAAAACCACCCATATTATTGGATTGCCTGTAGACATCCTCTGAATATGTGCTGAAAAGCCAGTTTGTTCCCTTTTGAATATTGGGGTCATCCATTCCTATTCCCAATTCCAAAAGTGTTTCAATATGGCTTGCCGTGCCTATTACTGTATCATTCCATGAGCCATCTGCATTTTGTTGGCTGAATATATCCGATGCCAACTGATTTCTTAATTTTGCATCTTCTGGCAATAAGCTTTCCATAATGTTTTGCCTGACTGTAAGCCCATAATAGTCATTTTCCTCACGAAATGAAAGGAACGGGTCATATCGAAAGCGATCTTCATTTAGCATTATTGCCAGATGTCTCGAATATTTCAACGCTTTGAGCAATCCATAGGAAATTCTTCTGGAATCCTTGATTTTCCATAACCCGTTTGATTTCTGAGTCTTTATAAGGCGAGGTATTTCAGGATCAATAATCTCATAAGCATTTTTGGCGTCCAAATTCAGAAGGAAACTGACATCCCATTGATTCTTAAAATGCGGTTTAGCCATTTTAATAGCTTCTTCCATTATCCAATCATGTTGCCTATAATTTGGGTGCATCATCAATGCTTGTATTACTGCTGTTGAACATCTCATGGCTTCCTCCTTCCTATTTTTGGTTCTTTGGTAACAAATTCAAGCAAATCCATAAAATTCCTACATATAGGTTTCATCAATTTACCAACAGGCTCAAAATGCTAATTCCGCATTGTTATTGCCTTTTATGATGAACTTTTCATATTTGTCACCAAAAAACCGAACCACCCTGAATTAAAGATACACTGCAAATTTACACTCTTCAGCACCTGCAATGCACGATTCCAATAGTTCCACCTTTGCCTGTCTTTCCAGTACTGCTGACCAGATACTCTCCATGAGCGATCTTGAGCAATTGCACCATGTGAGAGAAACGGTTTCGTCATCCTGAAGACCATGCCATAGACTACAAAAGCATCTCTTACCTATATCTCCTGGTTTGTAATACGCATATAGTATCTGTCCGTCCCTCTCAATTCGAGATGCCGTCTTTGGCTCTCGTTGTTCAGCCTCAAGATACTCATCCAGCGACGCGAATTGCTTACGTCTGTCAACTGCGGATTTGACAACATTGTGCATCTCGGCACACTCATATCCGCAGCGTTCCATGAGCTTTTTTCTTGTTGGCTCATCAACCATAGCATCCAGTCTTTCTATAACTCCCTTTAACCAGTGGCTGAGTTCCTCATTTGAAAATTCACCCACTTTTTCCCAACCCTCAAGAACCTTTCTTTTAGTCTTCTCGTCAACTAATCCATCATAATGCTGTCTGAATGAATCAAGCCAGTTGGTATCCGCCATGCTCTTTTCCTCCTATTCTTAACATAGACGCACCTAAAGTCTAGTAGAAATCTGCTTCAGGCACCCCAGGCCTTTGTTTTCTGCTTCATAAACCTCGCGAACTAAAGCCGCTCCTTCACGACTCGCGAATTTCGTCTTCCAATCCGCATTCTCTCTTTCCGGGCATATTTCCTTGAGTCTTTTTAGACTATCCCTGGATATAGTGTAATATTCTATGGCTTCACCAAATATGTTGTTGCACTTGCCATCAAGACGTATTTTCGCCTCTTTCAGAAATTCCACAGCCATCTCACGGCATTCATGCCAGCATATAGTGTTATATGCGTTGCCATCTATCATTGCATTGCCGGCTTCCAGGGCATTTGCCCAGACCAGTAGCCCATCAAGTCCAGTAACCCATTTGTCTCCTGCTAATCTCTTTTTGCTCTTTCCATGTTTTAAAACCATGATAAATGCGTCTTTCACAGCTTTTTCTATAGGGGCAGGATCGCAGGTCTTCACGCTGTAAACCTCAAGTACCTCTACATCACAGGTCCCTAGCTTTTGCCATTCCAGATGACCTTCACAACTTCCATAATATAATGGATTCCTCAAATAAAAGTAGCCAGTATCATCATATCCATTAATTACATAGAAATCTGGGGAATTTAACTGAAATCCATAGCATGGCAAGCTCTGATTAATGCTGGCTCGAACCATATCCCATACCTCTTTCTGTTTCTCTGAGAAATTTTCCCCAGCATCTTCTTTTGAGACTTTTATGCCTTCTACTTTATAGCCTAGATTTGGCGCCAGTTGAAATAGCATATCTGTATTCCAGGCTGTTGGTCCACTTGGACAAAGGTCTTCAGGAATGTTGTTAATAAATGCGTGTCCTGTTCCACCATAGATCCATGGAGTGGAGATTTTCACCCCTAGATAACCTAAACAACTCTCAATGCACCCTATATGGGCAATATATCGCTTACTCATTTCCAGACCATTCAATTTCTTCATTGCATTCTCCTTCAAAACTCTTTCTGTTGCTTCACCAAAAACCGGCAGAGCAATTGAGGCTGACGCCATGAAACTAACGGCACTCTTTAGAAACCTTCTTCTATTCATTTTTCGCATCCCTTTACGTTTATGGTACTGTAAAAAATAAGTACCAAAACTAGATAAAAACCTTTCCACGCAGGAATCATTAAATTACCGAAAAACCGTTTATCTTTGGCTTGCTGGAGAAGACTCTCCCTCTATTTTCTTTAAGGCTTCCTCGATCTCATTGATTGCATTAGCATAATTATCTCTAGCCTGTTTTAGTAGCTTCGCAGTTTTGGCATTTCGATCGGCATCAGGTCCTTCGGGAGTGTTATATCCTATCAAACTATCACATTGGTCTAAAGCGTTTGCTTCTGCAACAAAATATTCTGAGGCTTTTTCCAAACTTTCTTTTGCCTCTGGATATTTTGGTATAAGCTCTTTCATAAACCCACTTGCGGCACGATGAGTTGTGCGATAGACAGCAAGACAATATGAATCGCCTAACTCTCGTTTTTTATCAGGTTTTGATTGAAAATCATTAACCCACCTGTCATAGCATTGCAGTCCTTCTAAGCGCACCCATTTGCCATCTGCTGGAATTTCCTTTATCGTATGGGCGTGTTTTACTGCCTCTTTGAGAGAAGCTATCTCTGCCTCTTGTGCGTTAAATTCATCAACCTTGTCTTTAATGAAAATAGCACTAGGCCAAGAGGGAATCCACTCAGCCGTGCGATTTTCATCAGCAACAGCGTACCCATCAAGACCTTTATAGGAACCTCTGCCGACGAACTGCTTTTTTTCATCGTCAAAACCGCATACTACATCCCACTCCGCAGTAGTAAAAGCATTCCATACAAGCACCGGACGACCGGCTCTGATTTCCTCTTTTACCTGTGCTATGATGTCATTCAAAACTGCTTTTTTGTCTATTCCCTCTTGGTTTAAAAATACACAATCAGTTTCATATCCAAGCAGTTTTGGCAAGTCATAGGGATTCATCATCCAACTACAGGTTGGCGCACACGGGCATATTCCAGAGATACGGAATGCGGCTCCAGATACGCCCTGTATGTATTCGGGAGAGTATTTCTCGCCGCGATAGGACATTATAACACGAACACCCTCAAAGATCACTTCCGTAACACGATAGCGATCCACGTTAATAACCAGCTTTTTGCCTTCCTCCATCACTGTTTTCTCCTCTTTTTTGAGAGTGAACTTCAACTCACCAAAAACTGAAGGGTCTTTGTAGGCTGAATCATCGCCCTTTCGCTCAATTTTGCTCCATCCCAGAGTGTGATCCCTGTCTCCGCCATCGTCATCATCATTTAACTTGATGTTAAAACCAACCATTTTTCCATCTTCCAGCTTGAGCCCAAAAGCATTAAGGGGAATAGCTACCTCCACAGCCCACACACAATCCAGATCGACGACGGCGGCAATTATTCCAGCTTGGGAAGCTGGTTTGCCAAATCCATTCATTCCAGTCCATGAGTTTAACATGGGCTTTGTAGGGTCTTTTCCTGCATTGTACCTGCCGATGGTTATCTGACTGACATCCGGCTCATATTCTTTAGCCTTGCTATTATCCCCATCAATATAGATCTCTATGGAATCATCCATATATACTTCATTGTCTATGTCTTCGCCTGTAATTTTCCGGTCATCACGGATCTTAGCGCCAACATAGAGATAATCATTGTCTGCAACGCACGCAAACTCAAACGAAGCGTCTTCATCATTATCAGGAATATCCCATCCCATATCATAGGTAACTTTTTGCCAAACAATATTTGCAGGCCAGTCGCTAAAGTCGCCATTAATCTTCACTGTGACAGGAAAGCTGCATATATAAAGGCTACCTTCTTCCGTTGCCTCAGCGTTTCCTATTTGAACCAAAGACAACATAACAAAAAACAATCCGGTTGTTATAATCATTACCTTTGGCAGTAATTGTTTTTTCATCTTTTATACCTCCAAAAAAGAATTACATTTATAGTGGTTGTCTACTACTATACGTCCTTGTCCAATGTCAATAAATCATACTTGGGTGATTAGGACACGAAATCATACGGTAGATAATCACCAACGCTGACAATCGCACCTATAACGGCAAGAGTTGAAGCATCCCTGTGCTGTTCCATTCCCCACGAACCATCCCCATTCTGTGAATTGAGTATCCATGGTAGCGATCGCATTATAGCAATCTTTGAGACCGAGTGATCATAGCCAGCAAAAAGCTGAAGGTAGAAATACTCCCCTACATTTCCTACTTTAAACTTCCCGTCTGTAGAGTGCTGTCGCGCAGCGAAACACCATAGATGAGCTTCAGCAAGCTTCCTTAGCTTTACGTTCTTGACCTGACTTATAGCCCGTACCGTTATCAGCGCACAGGGTAGCTGGTGAGTAGGCATGCCTATATGGAAAATGTCTATACCATTCTCAGTGTTGTAGGATATTCTTGGCGACTCAAACTTGTGCAAATCCTCTATGCCAGACATCCCTCCATATTTAAACTGCGTCATGTATTTCCTCTCTATTTCCATAACCTCATCCATTGTGACCTGCCTGGTTCCTCTGCCCAAATGGTATCCACATTCACACCAGCCACCGTGTCCAAGAGTGTTCAGCGCTGTTTGCACTCTCTCATTTTCCTCATAGCCTAGGTTAATAAGCGCTTCCAGAGCAAAGGCATTTGGCCACATAATCCGTGGACCACAGGGGTCGTGAAATGTATCGTCTCCTAGCATCACAAGCTTCTTCTCTGATTGCCTTAATTGTCTGAAACGCGCATTTGTGCTTCTCTTTTCCTCTCTGGCAATTCGCCTCTCTTCGATGACCTCTGCTTGTTTGGCGACCAGTTCGTCAGTCAGAAAGAACATACCTGGATTTGCCTGTGACTGCGCTCTTTGGAGCAGCCACTTAGCCGCTTTATGAGTCCTGTCATCATCTGATCCTAACTCACTTAGTTCTCTGAGGTTTCTGGCTGTAAGCACCACCTGTCCCTTCCAGGAGCCATCTTCATTCTGCGCATCCAGTCTTTTCTGTATCAATTCATCCCTGAGTTGTTCATCACCAGACTCGACCATTCCAATGATACGCCTTGCCTTCCATGCTTCCAGTGTCTTTCTTTTCTGAAGGAATTTTCTGGCATCGTATTTTAGTTTGAGGTTACTATATTGATCTTTTAATGTTGAAACCAACTTTTCTGGCATTGGATTTGTCTGAGCAACTCTCGTTACTTTGTGGGAAGTCTCGAAATCCATCACTTGCGCCCTATCACCTTCACGTTCCTCAATCTCCATCTTCTTTAGAGCAACTGCGTTTTGTCTCTGGAGCATAGCCAGCAAGGACCCTTTCTCCAATTCCAGTTTAGTTAATATTTCCTCCGGCAAACAAAGGCGATTCCCTCGGATTTTAGCCTGTATATCGGCTCTCTCGGTTGTAAGCAGAATCTCTTTCTCAACGATCAGATATAAAGCCCCATCACTTGTGCCAAGGTAGTCTCTCACATTCTTCTTCAGATTAACATTGCCCTCACTGGACACCGGGACAACAGATATTACTTGGGGTATCCCATCAAATGTTGCATTCTTCATTTCTAATACCTCCCGCTATTCAAACGGCACTGTAAAAAATTTAAACACAGAGGCACGGAGAACACAAAGAGAATAAGAATTTTGTAGCTTCCTCCCTCTTAAATCTCCGTGGTCTCTGTGTCTCCGTGTCTATTTTCATTTTATTTTTTACAATGCCTTATTATTGCTAAAATGAAAGTTTCATCGTATAAACGACAGATGCCTCATCATCAGAAATATGTGAATACTTTTCCTCCCAAACCTTTTTAACATCCTCGCCATGATAGCCCCTTCGTTGTGAGATAACGCCCCCTCTGACACCTTCATCAACCCTCTGACTGATTACCTCAAAACCCAGTTTCATAAGGCTTTGGACACTCATGCCGCCAGCCCATGATATAAGGGGGAAGATGTGTTGAAAGGCTCCTGAATAAAAAATATCACTCCAACCGTTTTCCTTTGCCCAATTTATAGTTTTTTGAAGCATTGTCTTTCCGATGCCCTGGCTTCGATATTGCTCTATAACCTGAAAACAGTGTATCCGGAGTGACTTAGGACTAAGTTCATCAAATTGGGGAAGTTTAGTTGTATCAAAACTCCCAATTCTTCGCGCCGCATCCTCTTCCTGTGGACAAAAGGAAGTTCCAAGCATATCCATCAGCATTTTAGGGCAGAATCGTGTAAGCCCTATGATTTCATCATCGTCAATTGCGACCATCCCGCAAGCCCCGTAGGACCGGCTAACTTCCTTGAAAAACCTTGAGTGAATACCATAGGGAAGCCCGAATTCCTCTTCAACATGGGTCTTTGAGGTTAGCTCATCCAATTGAGAGAGCTTGATCCCCCCACCATGCAGGCAAACAGGAAGTATTAAAGATTCATCCATTAATCGATAATTCAGGATTCTTGATTGTCTACTGTTTTCCATAGTTTCCACCTCCGTTATGTTCTATTGGGCACTGTCAAATTTAAGTGCCAAAATTAAACATAAACCAGTGATAGGAAAGGAGTTATGTTATCTCTTCCCTCTATCAAAAGGATACTATAGGTCCTATATTCTGCACTTACAAATCCACCTATCTAAATTCAAATTACTTGATTCTGTCTATTTCTTTTAAGGCTTGCTCGATTTCACCAATTCCAGCCCTATAGTTATCTCTTGCTTTGGCTAGTAAATCACTAATTTTAGCCCTGTGTTCAGTATCTGGATCTTCAGGTGCTTTCCATCCCAGCAGATCAGCCCCACTATCCAGCGTATCCGCTTCAGCTTTGAAATATTCCGCCGCTTTTCTCAGATGCTCAGATGCTTCTGGATATTTGGGCGCTATTTCGTTTAGAAAACCCGACGCGGCGCGGTGAGTGGTTTTGTAAATATCATAACAATATGAATCGCCTGTTTCTCGCTTTTTCTCTGGATTCTTGAAGGCGCCAGCCCATCTATCATAAGCCTTCAGCCCGTATATACCCGGTCCATTATGAGTCTCAGCGCTGTCATTGGCGTGCCTGACAGCTTCACGAAGGGCTTTTAGCTCTGCAGAGCGTGCATCGAGTGTTCCTGTCTTTTTGCCAATAAATGTAGCACCAAACGCAGGACATATCTTAGCTGCCTCTTGAGGACGGGTCTGTTTGGCATCGCAATATCCATCAAGACCAGTGTATGACCCACGACCAGAGAATATCCCTTTATCGTCATCAAATCCAGTGACGACATCCCATTCAGCATTGGTGAATGCGTGCCATACAAGCACCGGTCGACCGGAACGGAGCGCATTTTTGATACATGGAATCACCGCCTGCGTCTCTTTGGTAACATCATCATCTTTCCAACCGATTATGGATTCATTCGCTTCGTAACCCAGCAGTTTTATTAGATCAGTAGTCCACATTTGTGATGAACATGTCGGCGCGCAAGGACAAGGTCCAGCAACTCGGAATGCCGCCCCTGATATGCCTTGTATATAATCCGGGGAGTATGGTTCACCAAGATAGGTCAGAATAACACGAACACCCTCAAATAATGGTTCTTTCACATGATACTTATCGACGCCGTCAAGAACCATCTTTTTATCCTTTGGTGTATTGGCCTTTTCCAGCACGATTTTGAGTTCAGCTATTGCCGATTTCTCATGCTCTAGTGCTTTGCGAATACCTTCTGTTCCAGCGATGCGATGTTCTGCTATTTTGCCCCATCCTTCTTCTCCACCGTAGCTGAGATGATTGTAAAACTGTTTCCAATAGATATAGGCGTTCTTATATTCATCCGATGCTTTGAGGAGATGAGTGTTAATATCATCAGGGAATACATAAGCTAGATAAGTAAATGTGTTATCAGGAAACTTATAGGTCTTGGCAACTCGTTTCAGATAAACACTTGATGAATTACGGACGGGCCATTGAGGGTTTATGTCATGACATGACCCGAAGTCCTCATATTTTTCCATGTCGGCACAATGATCTGCATAAAGCTCAATGCCGGCAAGACCGAAAGATGCCTTGGGGTATTTTTTTCGGATTTGTTCCGGCGGGTTGTTACTCCACTCCACCAGGTCTTTTATAATCCTCAATGCAACCTCATTTGCCGGCTTTGTAGGCACTCGTTCCGTCTGGCGTCCTAACCCAGTGGCTCCCCATCTGGTCACTAGATCCACAAATTCTTTGCCAAATTTTTCCCAACTCCACCACTCGGCAAATGTACCAGGGCCATCTGCCATTGCGAATATCTTTCTATCTTCCGGCTTATCCGCGTCCTGATAGCCAGCAAACAGGATATTTTCCCAGAACCATCCTTTAACTGAACGCCCAGAGTCAACGCTCTCCTTTATTATGGCCCAAGCCTCGTTAATGCCACTAAAACCCACCCATTCATACCCAAAGCCAGTGGCTTCAGTGATGCGATCGTCCATACCAATGAGATGATGAGCATACTTTGGCTCGAACGTTCCATGTTCATAGGCAAACAAAGCGGAAACGCCGGAAACTGCCGCAATCTGATCGAAATCCACATCTTTCCAGCCAGCAGAACGCATCTGCACAAGATGAAGGCTTAAATATACATAAGGTTGGGTATACACCTCGTCACCGACAGCTACTGCATGATGACCAAAGCGACCTATGAGATTATGAAATTCTTTGACATCATTCTCAAGAAGCACGTGTTTATACTCCATTGTAACTCCAACTCCTTCCTTTTCGACTGCGATTGATGAATTACTCCAACAAAAAACAAGAACAGTTGACATGACAATTGCCAATTTCCCTAAACTAAGTAAATTCTTTTTGCTCATTTAATTACCCCCTTAATTCAAGACCGGCACTGTAGAAAATCTCACCGCAAAGGCGCAGAGAACGCAGAGGATATGGAGCAAAGAGCTAATGGCGTAGAGCAAAGAGTCAGGAGGATTAAAATTCCTGCTCCAAGCTGAGAGAACCGCTCTATGCTCTATGCCATTCATCTCAGCGTCCTCTGCGGTGAATTTTCATCTAACCAATGCCTAGAATTTTTACACAAATACCTTATTTATCGCCTGAATAAGCTTTTGTTGCTTCGATTCCACAACTTCCTGGAATTGTTTCTTTGCCCAGATGTCCACGCCTATTTTTCTGATTTCCTGCAAATTTCCACCTACTTTTGAGTATTGCTTACCAAGTTTTTCACATTTTTCCATATCAGAACACTCAGCACACGTAAAGAAGCCTTTACCTTTGCAGCAGCCAGCGATCTCGCATGGTGGGACGCATCCTCCCCGACAGTTAGTTGGGAAAAACTTTCCGGTTAACTCAGTGAATGAGGCTACCTGTGTTTCAAACTCCTTGCAGCAATGGGTGGCGATGTCGCGCATAAGAGGCCATCCCAGATGTTCAGCTTCCTGGCGAAAAGCGGCCACTTCCATCACATTTTTAAGAACCTCAAGGCTTGTCTGGATGTTGAATCCACAGATCCCGCACTTTCCGCAGTAATTCCCACAGTAACTCACAAGTTCCTCTGGTTTGATATTCATGTTTTCTTTCCTTTCATTGTCCTCGTTATTGGATTCTTTTTCTTCTGAAGTATCGGCCAGAAGCCCAATATTAAATGTGTTGATTATCAGATTGGCACCTATGGCGGTTTTTGAAACTGTTTTGACAAATTCACGTCTATTCATCATTTTTTGATCCTTTTTTCATTTTCTTTAGGCGTTCCACAGCTTCCTTATGATGCCCAAAACCATCATCGGCAAACTTATCCAGCCTATCACATACAAATTCTGAACATTGGCTGCAATTTTCAAGATGCTTCTTATCAAAGCAGCATTCCATGATCTGACAATTGGACGACCAATGCTCCTTCCGATCACCAGAACATCCCTGACAATGAAACCACTCCGGCTTTGCATCCTTATAGCCCATATTGACGAAAATTTTCACCAATTTTTCAGCAATTTCAGGATTCTCCGGCGCAAGATGTATATCGCAAACACTACAGTCAATACCACAAGCTCCGAGCATTAATATAACCTCCCTTCTTTAACCTTGTCTAAGTTGGCATTATACCGTTTTCTTTTAAAATCTGCCCTAACTGACCCAAATGGTATCGCGTATGTGCGATTGTATAAATCACCCATACGCATTAAGTTAAGCGCAAGACCTTGTGACAACTGGTTGTCAAGCATCATGTTACTGACAGAGAACAGGTGTTGGAGCATTGGGGCGTTGGAGCGCTGGAGTTCCATCTCTCCAGCTCTCCCTTTCTCCAATGCCCCATTACCCCAACTCCTAAGTCATCCCAAGTCAGTTGTGATGAGACATCGCCCTTAAGTTGATGCGTATGGCGTATCCGACTATTACCCCCCAGTCCGGGACTTCTTTGAGATCAATGGCAAGGACAGGATAGCCTCTGTTAATGCTCTCCACAACTGCCTTTCTTACTTTCTCCACATCCTCCGGTTTGTTTTCATCTGAAGGGATACCCGTAACCTTATATCCCATGGCCTTCATCGCAGGTGTGCCATGGTTAAACCCACAGGTTGCATCCGGCGCGCTGGGACACCAGCCATATCTGTGCAGTCTGAAGGCCGTGCCAGAGACGCCCATGAGGTAATCATAAGTCACATCCTCGCCTATTGCGTTCATTGCCACCGTCAAAGCCCCAATATAGGTGCTTTCCATGCCCTTGCCCCATTGTAGCCTTCCAACGCTTTTAATAATCATTGTCTTACCCTCCGTTACTTCAGTGCTTCCTGTCTGGAGCAGGAGGAACATAGCAAAAAACAATCCGGTTGTTATCATCAGGATATTTGGCAATACGTGTTTTTTCATTTTTTCCGCTCCTTTGAGTTTAGTTTACTCACACCATCGGGAATAAAAACCTTTCCACGCAAGAATCATTCCCCCCACAAATTACCGAAAAGCCGTTTATCTTTGGCTTGCTGGAGAAGACTCTGCCTCTATTTTCTTTAAGGCTTCCTCAATCTCATTGATTGCATTAGCATAATTATCTCTAGCCTGTTTTAGTAGTTTTGCTGTTTTGGCATTTCGATCAGCATCAGGTCCTTCGGGAGTGTTATATCCTATCAAACTATCGCATTGGTCTAAAGCGTTTGCTTCTGCAATGAAATATTCTGAGGCTTTTTCCAAATTCCCTTTTGCCTCTGGATATTTTGGCATAAGTTCTTTCATAAATCCACCTGCGGCACGGTGGGTTGAGCGATAGGTACTAATACAACATAAATCGCCTAGATCTCGTTTTTTATTAGGGTCTGATTGAAAATCATTGACCCACCTGTCATAGCATTGCAATCCTTCCAATCGCACCCATTTTCCATCTGTTGGAATTTCCTTTATTGTATGGGCGTGTTTTACTGCCTCTTTGAGAGAAGCTATCTCTGCTTCTCTTGCATTGAATTCATCAATTTTGTCTTTAATGAAAATAGCACTAGGCCAAGAGGGAATCCACTCAGCCGTACGATTTTCATCAGCAATAGCGTAACCATCAAGACCCTCATAGGAACCTCTGCCCATAAACTGCTTCTTTTCATCATCATATCCGCATACTACGTCCCATTCTGCGGTAGTAAAAGCATTCCATACTAAGACTGGACGACCAGCATTTATTTCTTCTTTTACTTGTGTGATGATGTCATTTACATACGTTTTTTTGTCTGTACCATCTTGGTTCAGAAACACATAGTCAACTTCGTATCCAAGCAGTTTTGGCAAGTCATAGGGATTCATCATCCAACTACAGGTTGTCGCACAGGGACATATTCCAGAGATGCGGAATGCGGCTCCAGATATGCCCTGTATGTATTCGGGAGAGTATTTTTCACCACGATAAGACATTATAACACGAACACCCTCAAAGAGCGGGTCCATAACACGATACCGATCTACGTTATTAAGCGTCACAGTTTTTGGTGGGTTTGCATTTTCAATCTTCATGTCTGATTTATCCTCCGCCAATGATATTTTATTGTATTGAGCGATTGTTAATACCAAAAAAGTGGTCATAATTGTCATTAATATTCTGTGTGATATATACGACATTGACATAGTTACCTCCTATCCATATTGTATATCAATTCCCCTGTGAATATGTTCCTATCTTACATCAACGGCACAAATTAAAACGAATTACGAATTGCGAGTTACGAATTACGAATGTCTTGTTGATTTTGACATAACTTTCGGAATGAGGGTCAAAATCAACAAAAAGAATTAGATTGGAAGTGGATTTGAACCCCCACCAATCTTAGAATTACGACTTTACGAAGGACGAATTAATCGCCTTCATCCCCTCCTGACTCTCCATTTCATTCACCCACCCCTGCCCCTCCAAGGAGGGGAATCAGAAGGGGACTTCTGCGACGAAAAGAGTTAAAACTGACAGCTTTCGCTTTCTTCATTTATAGGTAAAACGCAACCGCCTTCTGTAAATCCGAGACTTCATAGTGGACATAATCCACAGCTTTTGGTTTCATTTTGATATTTCTCCGTTCTCGTCTACCGACAAGGATGAGTGGTTTGCTATTCACTTCCTCCAGTATGTACTGGTTCTGCGACTTCGATTAACTCAGCGGAGCCCCACGTGCTGGGGTCAAGATGTCGTGGAAAATCCGGGCCGCAGCTCCACCATTGCGCCCGCTTATCCACATCGTTTAGGTGATAGTTAAACCCAATGACCGAATGCTCGATAGGATTGTAGGTGGGTATAACACTTCTGGGTATCCGCGCTTCAAGAGAATATTCCCTCTGTCCCACAATGGAGGCGACTTCTATTTCCTCATGGTCGAATATAGTTTCCTGTATCGAACTACCCGGTTGTCTACACTCTCCAGCAGTGGCGATTTCTTCATTTTTCTTGCGTCCTTTAGGAAGGAAGAAGAATTGGTGGCAATGCTCGCTATATCTGCGCCGCGTTTTGTCGTTTCTAAGGTCAATCCATACTTCCAAACAGTCTTTCCGCCAGAATCTTATATTATCAACATCCACAGGCTTATTTTTGCCGGTCACGCTCAATCCAATATAGAGGCTGTCATCGTCCCAGGAAAAGTAAACATACGCGAACGGTTTAGCGCCCTTCAGATGCATCAGGTCAGGGACTATATTGAGTTCACTCCAATCGTCTAAATTGCCATCAATCTGGATAGGCGATACTCTCTTCGGAGGTTGGAAGGTAAAATCGAAAAAATATAGGTTTGGAATTACTGATTCCATGTTTTTATCTCTTTCTCTTATAACAATGGTAGCTTTCCATTATTTAGTATCTGATGAGAGTTCGCTTCGCTCAATGTTTTACTTCGTAAACCACCTAAGTGAAAGTCGCTCATCACTCATCAACTATATAAATCCAAAGGTTATATAGTCAAAAGTGCGACTACATTACTCTACAGCACATCTCTTATGAACCTACCAGTACGCGACGTCTCGGTCTGTGCAATTTCCTCCGGTGTTCCGCAGGCTACCACATACCCGCCCTTGTCTCCTCCTCCAGGCCCGAGGTCGATTATATAATCCGCATTCTTGATGACATCAAGGTTATGTTCTATGACGACCACGGTGTTGCCCTTATCTACCAGACGATTCAGGACATTCAGCAGCTTTTGAATATCGGCAAAATGCAGGCCTGTAGTGGGTTCATCTAGTAGGTAGATAGTCTTACCTGTGCTCGGTCTTGCGAGTTCCTTTGCCAGTTTAACTCGTTGTGCCTCGCCGCCTGACAGAGTAGTGGCTGACTGACCCAGCTTTAAGTAGTCTAAGCCTACATCGCATAACATCTGAAGGTAGTTTTTTATCTTCGGCACGTTCTGGAAAATTTCCAGGGCTTCCGGAGCTGTCATCTCCAGCACTTCGGCAATATTTTGGCCCTTATATTTTACATCAAGTATCTCCTTTTTGTATCTCGTCCCGTTGCAGACGTCGCATTTGACCCACACATCGGCTAAAAAGTGCATTTCAATTCGTCTGTATCCATTACCCCAGCATGCTTCACACCGACCTTCCTTCATATTGAAACTGAAGCGTTTAGAATTAAATCCCCGCACTTTGGCATCGGGTAGCGCCGTATATAAACTTCTAATCTCCGAGAACGCTCCTATGTAAGTGACGGGGTTCGACCTGGGCGTGTCGCCTATCGGGTTCTGGTCGATATTTATGACTTTGTTGATATACTCTAAGCCCCTTATGGCGTCGTGGTCGCCTGGATGACTATGCGCCCTATGAAGTGTACGCGCGAGCGATTTATAGAGGATATCGTCGATAAGTGAACTTTTCCCTGAACCGGACACGCCGGTGATACAGGTGAAGACGCCAAGAGGAATCTTTACGTTGATATTTTTGAGGTTGTTGTGCCTTGCGCCCACAATCTCAAGATATTTCTCATTCGGCGTTCGCCTGGACTTTGAAGCGCTGATATTCAGTTTTCCAGTCAGATATTGCGCTGTGAGAGAATTATTCCCGGTCTTCACTTGCTCTGGGCTGCCGAATGCTACGAGTTGTCCACCCATAATCCCTGCTCCGGGTCCAAAGTCCAGCATATGGTCGGAGGTCATAATGGTATCCCGGTCATGTTCCACCACTATTACGCTGTTGCCGAGGTCCCTCAAGTTTCGGAGAGCATTCAGAAGTCTGTGATTATCGCGCTGGTGTAACCCAACGGTAGGCTCGTCCAGTACATAAAGCACTCCCGCGAGACCACATCCCAATTGGCTTGCTAAACGTATGCGTTCAGCTTCACCACCCGACAATGTGGGAGCAGAACGGTTGAGGGTGAGATATTCTAAGCCCACATCTACCAGAAATTGGAGGCGACTTCGTATTTCTTTCAGCACTTCTCCACTTATCTCTTCCTGACGTTGAGTCAATTGGAGTTCGCTGAAGAACATGGCTGCCTGGCTGATGGGCATTTCAATTACGTCGATGATGGACTTGCCGTTTATCGTGACCGCGACGCTCTCGGGTTTTAATCTGCCGCCGCCGCATTTGGGACATGGGACATTTTTCATGTAAGGGCCACATTCTCGGCGGTATCGCCCTCTCTCATAAGCCCATTCCAGGCTGGAAGCCACACCCCGAAATTTGAAAAGCAAACTGGCAGTTTGTTCTACTTTGGTAGCGCAAGCATCCTGCTTGCATGAAAGCAAACTGGAAGTTTGCTCTACTCCATACAGAATGATGTTTTGATGTTGTTCTGACAATTCACCGAAAGGCTGTTCCAGGCTGAATCCATAATGTTCAGTCAGCGCTTCCAGGTATGGGGAAACAGGGTCTGATGATTTGATAGCTCCCCATGGCAGTATGGCACCGTCCCTGATGGACTTCTCTTTGTCCAAAATGATTAAATCAGGATTAGCTGCGAGGGTTATTCCTAATCCATTGCAGTCCGGACACATACCGGCCGGGTTATTGAATGAGAAACTTTGCGGGGTTATCTCATCAAAGCTGATGCCGCATTCGACGCACGCAAACTCTTCGCTGAACATCTGTAGGTCAGATATTCCTATCTGACCAGACGGGAAAAACTCCACTAACACCTTATGGTCTGAGTGCTCAATTGATAGCGCGGTTTCCACGGCCTCTGTCAGTCTGCTCCTGTTGTCCTGGCTTATAACCAGTCTATCTACAACGATGGCGACGTCGTGTTGGCGGCGTCTATCTATTTCTATCTCATCCTTCAGGTCAATTAGTTGGCCGTCAACCCATACCCTTGCGAACCCCGCTTTGAAAGCTCTTTTGAGTATTGTTTCATAATCTTCGCCGCGCTCCAATTTTATCGGGGACATGATATATGCGCGAGTTTCCTCCGAAAATTCCATGTCCTCTTGCTCCCTTACCCTACCACCCCCTGCCCCCCCGCACGCAGGGGGGAAGCCCTCTTGCCATCTCGCCGTCTTGCCCCCTTGCCCTCTTGCCCTCTTGCCGTCTTGCCCCCTTGCCATAATTCTATCCACAATCTGTTGAGCCGTCTGAGTGCTTATCTCGCGCCCGCACTTGTAACAATGAGGAGTACCTATGCGGGCAAACAGAACGCGCATGTAGTCGTAAATCTCTGTTACTGTGCCTACGGTAGACCTGGGACTCTTGCTGGCTGGCTTCTGTTCGATGGCGACAGCAGGCGCCAGCCCACTTATGAAGTCCACATGCGGTTTGGGCATCTGGCCCAGAAATTGCCTCGCATAACTGGATAGCGACTCCACATACCGTCTCTGGCCTTCAGCGTATATGGTATCCAGCGCTAACGAAGTCTTCCCTGACCCACTCACGCCTGTCAAAACTGTCATCTTACCAAGAGGAATGTCAACATCCACGCTTTTGAGATTATGTTCTTTAGCTCCCCTGACCTTGAGATGAGTAGTCGGGTAACTGGGTGGTTGAGTCAGGTAGTCAGCCTCCAATACCTTCTTCCGCCCGCCATTGCTCAAAACTTCTTTGATGACCTGTCCAGTGTACGAGTTCTCGACTTCAGCCACTTCTTCAGGAGTGCCTGTAGCGATGAGCCATCCGCCCTGGTCTCCACCTTCAGGGCCCAGGTCTATCACATAATCTGCTGTTTTTATTACCTCCATGTTGTGTTCAATGACGACGACAGTATTGCCAGCATCTACTAATCTATTCAGCACGTCCAGGAGTTTCTGAGTATCAGCAAAGTGCATACCTGTGGTAGGCTCATCCAGTATATATATAGTTTTGCCGGTGCTTACCCGGCAAAGTTCCTTCGCTAATTTAATCCGTTGGGCTTCACCGCCCGACAGCGTTGGCGCTGGCTGACCAAGCTTGATATAGTCCAGCCCAACGTCATGGAGTGTCTTAAGAATCCGCGCTATTCCGGGCAAGTTCTCGAAATGCTCCATAGCCTCCTGTACGTCCATATCCAGCACATTGGCAATACTCTTGCCCTTGTATTTCACCTGCAAGGTTTCATCATTGTATCTGGCTCCGCCGCAAACTTCGCATTTGGCCCACACGTTTGGCAGAAAGTGCATCTGGATTTCTTTCATACCATCGCCCTGGCAGGCTTCACACCTTCCGCCTTTGACATTGAAGCTGAATCTGCCGGGTTTGTAGCCCCGCACTTTAGATTCCGGGAGCTGGGCGTAGAGGTTTCTTATTGTATCGAAAACTTTTACATAGGTAGCCGGGTTCGACCTGGGCGTGCGGCCGATGGGGGATTGGTCGATGTCGATTACCTTTTTCAGATGTTCGATACCCTCAATCCTGTCGTATTCCCCTGGATTTGTGTAAGCGCGCATCAATTTTCCCGCTAAGGCCTGGTGGAGTATGTCGTTAATCAGCGAACTTTTGCCGGAGCCGGATACTCCAGTAACGCTTATGAATAGACCAATGGGTATTTCCACATCAATATTCTTCAGATTGTTATGTCTCGCCCCAATAATTTTAAGCCACTTATCGTTGGTGGGCCGTCGCTTCTCCGGTATGGGAATCATCAATTCTCCACTGAGGTACTTGCCTGTGATGGAATTTTCGTTGCGGCTGATTTCATAAGGTGTCCCGACAGCGACGACTTGACCTCCTTTAACACCCGGGCCCGGGCCGAAATCGACTATCAAGTCACCCGAACGCATCGTTTCTTCATCATGTTCGACCACTATCACTGTGTTACCCCTATCTCTGAGCTGTTTCAAGGCATTCAGTAGACGGATATTATCGCGAGAATGCAGACCAATCGTCGGCTCATCGAGTATATACAGCACACCGACCAACCCACTGCCTATCTGACTTGCAAGACGAATCCGCTGTGCTTCTCCGCCTGAGAGCGTGGGCGCGGTTCTATCCAGTGTGAGATAATTCAGACCTACATTTTTCAAAAATTCCAGACGGCCGCGTATCTCTTTTATCAATTCTTCACCGATAAATAGTTGTGTCTCAGTCAACTGCGATGGTAACATATCGAAAAAGTCCGCGGCTTTATCGATGGACATACGCACGATGTTCACAATGGAATTGCTGGCGATGGTCACTGCCATGCTTTCCTTGCGGAGCTTTCCGCCATTGCATTCTTGACATGGGATAGTGGCAAAGAATTTTGATAGATATTCGCGCGTACCTTCGGAGCAATTCCGGAACTTGCGTTCGTGGGTTGGGATGATACCATCATAGCGGTCTTTACGCGGCCATTTGCGACCATCATGGGATATATACGTCAATTGAATCCGCTTTCCGCCAGTGCCATAGAGTACAGCGTTCCGTTGTTCCTCAGTCAACTCTGACCAGGGCGCGTCTAAACTGAAACCGTAATGCTCCGCCAGCCCTGCTAAGATATGCTTAATCCACAGATTTCCTGGCGCACCGATGAGAGCTATGGCGCCTTCTTCGATAGACCTGCTCTTATCAGGCACAACCAGGTTCGGGGACATCTCCATTTTTACCCCCAGGCCTTTGCATGAGGGACACATCCCCTGCGGGCTGTTGAAGGAGAACATCTGCGGCGTCAGTGCTTCGTAGCTTATGCCGCAGGCTGGACAGGCGTAGTTTTGGTTGAAAAGTATGTCTCCTGTGAGCAAACTAACAGTTTGCTCTACTTCGTCCATGACCTGGATGATAATAGTTCCTTTGCCAAGTTCCAGCGCCGCCTCGACGGATTCCGCTAATCGCCCCCTTATCCCTTCCTGCATAATTATTCTGTCAACAACTATCTCAATGTTGTGCCGCATGTTTTTGTCGAGCCTTATATCGTCAGTCAGTTCATATATTCGCCCATCTACTCTGGCGCGCGCATATCCAGCCTTCATAGCGGCTGCGAAATCATCTTTATATTCTCCCTTCTGCTCGCGCGCGATGGGCGCCAGGATTTGTATTCTCTTTCCCTCCGGCAGTTGGAGTATTTTATCTATAATCTCATCAGTCGCCTGCGCTTCCACTTCGCGTCCGCATTGGGCGCAGTGTTGAGTGCCAATACGGGCAAATAGCACACGCATATAATCGTATATTTCTGTTATAGTGGCAACGGTAGAGCGCGGATTCTTGCTAACCGTTTTCTGCTCGATAGATATGGCGGGCGACAGTCCCTCAATGAAATCAACCTCCGGCCGCTCCATCTGTCCGAGGAACTGTCTTGCGTAGGCTGACAGCGACTCCACGTATCTGCGCTGGCCTTCAGCATAGAGTGTATCGAACGCTAACGACGATTTCCCCGAACCGCTCACGCCAGTGAACACTATCAATTTGTTGCGAGGAATCTCTAAATTGACGTTTTTAAGGTTATGTTCCCTCGCGCCGCGAATGATTATTTTTTTTTCATTCATTGGGTTAACTCCGGTAGGTATAATCCCAAAATAAGCGTTTGACAATTTCTTTAAGTACATCCGGAAAATCGGGGAAGCCCGAACTTGTTCGGGTTTTCCACCCTTTTTCAAAGGGGGGGAGCAGGGGGGATTTCCTCAACAAGTTGAGGCATCCGATTATTTTTCGGATAGGCTCTAATTGCTATCTTCCATCTCTAATACTTCTCTCATGTGCTCTTCAAGTCTATCTAAATCCCATTTCCCCTGGTCACGGATAATAGACCTGAGCATTGGCGGTATATCAGTAATGCTTTCCAGAATATCCCTTAGCAGTTCCGTATGTTCCCGCGCCTGGGTGATTTCCCTCGGCGCCTCAACTAAATCACGCAGGATAGTACCTTCCGTGCGGGATGCAATAATTGGGTCTGTATGTCCGTTGATGTAAACCTTTGTCCGTTTGCCTGCTCCGCGTCCTTCTTCAATCGGCTCTAAACCCACGATGGCGTCTGAACGAAAATATTTGCCGTAGCCTAAAGCTACCATGGTTCCTTGTTCGATTTTCATTTATATTCTCCTTGTATTTTGACTTTGGTAAATAGGAGCTTTTTCAGGTTTCAAACCCTTGCCAATCCTTAAACCACCAAGACACAAAGGCACAAAGAGAAAGCGGAGAAGCACAGGTGGAGAGAGCGGTTGCACTACCGC
>Ga0194113_10001979_pt1 | contig 28094 bp, 18 predicted proteins | sample TA2MahC200mmetaG_FD_146193 | JGI IMG/M metagenome (GOLD analysis project Ga0194113, IMG submission 146193) | Freshwater microbial communities from Lake Tanganyika, Tanzania - TA2015017 Mahale Deep Cast 200m | ecosystem: Environmental > Aquatic > Freshwater > Lake | place: Tanzania: Lake... | reverse complement strand
AACAGGATGAGACACTTCCCCTTGCTCAATCGGCAGAAATGTTTGTTGGGTTGCGTCGGCTCGGCAAGGTTGCCACTCTGGTTTCCTATCGGGGTGAGGGACATCATCCAGCGATGGATTGGCGTCACGCTAACGTGATTGACAGATGGCAGCGTATACTGAATTGGTTCGATAAATATTTGATGGCTCCGCGTAGCTTTGAGAAATAAGACACAGATGAAATCTCGCATACGTAAAACTTGAAACGTGATACTTGATTTGGCATCCTGGCTTGTGCAATCGGACGCACTACATAACTTGACTTTGGTAGATTTCAGCGTAGACTCACTTAGATTCTATCCTGGCCTTTACGAAATCCCCCTTACTAAACAACTCCCTAACCCCCTTCCCCCTTACCAAAGGGGGTAGGGGGTTGTCTAAGGAAGACGAGCAGTTGGTTGTCCAAATTAGAAATTTGGGCTACCTGTCTGCCTTTGGCCTGTCTGCGCCTGCCTGTGAGGACGGGTTTACTGCGTAAACCATGCCAACGGCAGACAGGTGCGGCACGCGTGGTTTACTCCTGTAACCTTCTCAGATGTCAATGACCTGTCCATCATACGCTAAAGAGGTGTTTGTGGGGACGATAATGTTTTGCTCCTCACACTGCTCACGAAAATGTCTGTGGTCAAGGCGGTGCATAATATGGGTAAAATATGCTTGTCTGGGATTTAACTCATTTACAATATCTACGGCTTCACTTACTGACAGGTGAGTTGGATGTTTGGGGTTAAAACTGAGAGCGTCCAAAATCAAAACCTCCAGACCATGAAGCAGCGATTTTGATTCTTCAGGAATCCTCTTGACATCGGGAATATATGCCACATCGTTAATTCGATAACCAATGGTAACCACGGCAGCATGTTCGATTTGAATTGGTATAATCTCAAAACCACATAACTCAAATTTTGCCTCAATAGAGTAGGGAATCAAATGCCCGATGCCGCCGCCTTGAAATGTATTTTTATCAAACATATAGTCGTTATTTCTCTGCAAGATTTTTATAACTTCATCAGGGCCATAAATAGGCATATCCATCTTCTGCTTTCGGCATGGCATCACCAGGTCATTTACACCGCTGATATGGTCGGAGTGGCAATGAGTGAACAACACGGCATCAATTGAGGGAATTTTGTTGATATCTATTTGGTCGATAAAATTCGGACCCACATCAAATTGGAGATGATGTCCATTATCTTCGAGATGAATCGAAGCCCTCATTCTGCGATTTTTGGACCCAAAGATTCGAGCATCCTCGCAAGTCTCGCAGTCGCATTTATATTCTGGTACACCCGTCGAAGTACCTGAACCGAGAATTGTAATTTTCATGTTGGTAATCTCCCTATCCTATCTTGACTTTGGTAAATAAAATGAAGCGCAGCCCTTCACTTCGTTCAAGGGCAGCCCAACTTTCTAAAGCCTGTCTTCGAACGAAGTGAAGGATTGGCCGTTCGTAAGTCTGATCCAACAAACCAAGATAGACATAGTGAGTCTACGGGCCAATCTACCAAAGTCAAACTATTAAAAGTCAAACTATTATAAACGATATCCAGCAAATTGTCAATGTATTTGATACATTTCTGGAGTGCAGAAGACTCTGCTTCTGCACTCTGCGTAATCCAGATTCACAGGTAACACAAATTATACAGGAGGATTAAAAGATGATGATACAAGTAGATGGGCGCTCAATTAGAGTGCAATCGCGGAGCTTCAAAGCCGAGTTTGAAGGAGCAACTCTCACCAGCTTTAGTTCCGCCAAAACTGGAACGGAGTTTTGTCGTGGGGAGAACTCAGGTTTTCCTATGGAATTCTACTTCGCGCACGGAGACACTTTAGGAGAGGACAAACACCAGGAGGTTGTTGTCAAATCCTTGTCGGATATCGCCGCGCGGGTAATTTTGGTCGGAAACGATTCTGACCGCGAGTTATTTCTACGCCTTGACCCCGAAACTGGTGACCTATGTGTAAGACCGTCGGGACACTGTTCGAGGCGAGGACTTGCCTCAATTCGGTGGAATATCGCTTTTGCCCAGGAGGCGGCATTGATATTGCCATGCGTCAATGGAATTTTAGTGGAAGCTGATGCTTCGCAAGCTCAGGACGGATTTCCGAAAAATGACCGTTTCCCCTGGCCCTACCGCTGGAATGCACAACTCGTTATTGCGGCACAAGATGGCTGTTCGATGATGATTCATAGCGAGGATAGCGCCTTCAAGTTCAAAGCTCTCAACTTATCGCGAAATCAAGGACTTACGACCCTGGGTTTCGAGAGCGAACAACCCGGCCCCGTCTGGGACAACCGCGCGGCAGGAGGCGTGGAATGGCGGTTGAATATCTACGATGGCGACTGGAGAACACCTGCTGACCGATATCGGCGGTGGATGGAAGAAAGCTATGACCTTCTAACGAAACGTCGGTATCGCCCCGAATGGGTGGAAGGGATTGACTTCTGCGTATGTTGGGCTTCGGCAGACGCGGCTCTGCTGGATGCACTCTCAAAGATTCACCCGCCCTCAAAAACCCTCATCCACCTCTCCCAATGGCGCACCAGCGCTTACGACGTTGATTATCCAGACTATTTCCCAACAGAGGAGGCGAAAACTTACCTCGCAAAAGCCAATGCCATGGGGTTCAAGGTCATGCCTCACTTTAACTATTTCGCCTGTTATGAGAAGCATCCATTTTATCAGAAGGTTCGCGACTGGCAGATTCGGAGCGCCTATCGTAATGACCCGCAGGGCTGGTATTGGCCACCCAAAACCCATGACTACACTCGCATGGGCTACATTCACCCAGGCCTCTCACTCTGGCGTCGGACGCTAATTGATGCCGTTCGGGAAGCCTGTTCAGGTCTTCAGGCGCCTGCCGCCTTCATTGACCAGACCCTTTGCACATGGAATACGGACAACGGTTTCGTGGAGAATATGAACACAGTGGAGGGAATGAGGCAACTTCAGGAGGAGTTTGTTGCCATCCAGCCCGATATCGTTATTGCGGGCGAAGGGCTGAATGAAATTAGTTTCCAGAGGGAGTGTTTCGCTCAAGCACATATTCACGACGGCTGGGGAGACTTGAGCCATCATCACATTGACGCTGCCCATTCCATCTGCTCTTACCTCTGGAAGGGACACACGCGGCTTGTGGGTTACTATCACCTTCGTCCAGGGGAAAAGGACGCCGATATCGGTGTGGAGGTTTATCGTCGGATGGGCGCCATTCCCACGCTCATTTGCAATGATGCACAGCTTATTCAATCTGACCAACCAATCGTCCGAAAACTTCTTGAGTGTATAGGACGTTAAAAAAGTGCCTACGAGTGTCTAAAGTGTCTAATACTGGTTTAGGTTTGCTTTTTCCCATCTAAGGGTTTTGGAAGAACTGGTAACTGGTTACTGGTGATTGGTTACTAATCACCAATCACCAATTCTCTCACCATAATGGGAATTTACAAGCCTAAATCGGTATAAAGTGCCTAAAGTTAGTTCCTTCGCTTCGCTCAAGGACAAGCTCTGAGTGTAGCGAAGGATTCATCCCCATACGCATCAAGTTAAGGCCACTTTTGTAGCCCCTCTCCTTCCTCCCCCTTGATGGGGGAGGCCAGGTGGGGGTGAAATTGGTATTCTTTATTGCATTCACCCTCCCCTAACCCCTCCCGTCAAGGGAGGGGAACGTGGGAAAAACTCTTAACTTGATGCGCATGGTGTAGCGAAGGATTCATCCCCCACCAAATCATAGATTTGGAAGGGGTCTTCTCTGAGATTGAGATAAAATGGAGTCTGCCACTGGTTGGCTTATCGCAATGAATATGAGTTCTGAGGGCAAACCCAATAAAGTTCATACAAAAGCCATACTGTTAGGCATTCTCATGATGCCTATCCATTCCTACTGGATATCAAAAATAGAGGCCATAGTATACAAAGGAGGCGGAGGTAGCACTGCATCTCTCATCTGGACATCAGTATACAACATGGTAATTCTTATGGCTATCTTCCTATTCATCAAGAGATGGCGGCCAAAATTCTCCCTCAGTCAAGCTGACCTGCTGGCAATATTCGCTATGTGCAATATTGCCGCGTGCGTAGCTGGCCATGATATGGTTCAAATACTTGTCCCTCTCATCACTTATCCTCAATGGAACGCGTCGCCGGAGAATGAGTGGGACAAGACCTTAATTCCATATCTGCCCAACGGCGTCACTGTCACAGACAAGTTGACGCTCTCAGATTACTTTGTTGGAGAATCGTCCCTTTACACCATTCAACATCTCCGCTACTGGGTTACTCCTGTTCTGTGTTGGTCTGGATTCATCTTTGTTCTACTCCTGGTTGCTCTATCCCTCAATGTAATCGTTCAGAGGAAATGGACTGAAACTGATAGGTTAAGCTACCCCGTCATCCAACTGCCGCTCCAGCTTTCCGCTCCCACTAAATCTTTCCTGACGAACAAACTGGTATGGTGTGGCATAGCTACTTCAGGAATCATCCTGAACATCAATTATCTCCACCTAATCTTCCCGGCATTTCCCTGGATACAGTTGAGTTACGAATTGGGGCAATTTTTCACCGAGAGCCCCTGGAACGCCATCGGGTGGACGCCTTTCAACATTATCATAAACTATATTGGCCTGGGCTTTTTTGTTCCGCTGGATGTTCTATTCTCGTGCTGGTTCTTCCTCATACTCTTCAAGGCTCAACTCATTCTCGCCAGGATAATCGGATTCCGGAGCTTACCGAATTTTCCCTATTCCTACGAACAGTCCGCTGGCGGCTATTTGGCTCTGGGCATCATAGCCATCTGGATTACCAGAAAGCACCTCAGAGATATATTCAAAATGATATCTGGCAAATATGAAAACAGCGCGCACAAGGAAGCCAACAGGTATCGCATAGCTACAATCACCATATTGGTCGGTATGTTTTTATTGATTGTGTTTTGTTCGTACCTCGGAATGTCCGTGTGGATATCATTGGCTTTCTTCGGCATGTATTACCTTATCTTGCTTGCGGTGGCTCGAATGCGGGCAGAGATAGGCATTCCACTTCATGACCTCCATTTCGCTGGCCCCAGTACAATTCTGATGAATGTCTTTGGCAGCAGGCGATTGACCCATTCCACACTGGTCGGCATGTCCCAGTTGTGGTTTATAGACCGAGCCTATCGTTCTAATCCGATGCCGCATCAACTGGAAACCTTCAAAATCTCAGAAAGGCTCGGCGTTCAGCCCAGGGGATTCATATTTGCTTTGATTGTCGCCAGTTTTTTCGCTGGGCCGATGGCACTCTGGGCGATGCTACATCACAGCTACGAAATCGGAGTTCAGAACGCGGCTCCGGTGAATATATATTTCGGCTATGAGACCTGGGCAAGATTCCAAGCGTGGGCGAACAATCTTACTGCAACCAACGTCCAATCCGTCATCTTCACCCTTTTGGGACTTGCCTTCACTCTTATCCTTATGCTCGGTCGCCTGAGATTTCTTTGGTGGCCTGTTCATCCGGTGGGCTATGCCGTCTCCGGAAGCTGGCAGATGAATTGGGGATGGGGGTCTTTTTTCATTGTCTGGCTTATCAAATTCATCATACTGAAATACATGGGAATTCAGGGGTTCCGAAAAGCCACGGGGTATTTCCTGGGCTTGCTGATAGGGGAAATATTCGTCGGCGGCACCTGGACTATGGTCAGTATTTGGTTTAATCTCTGGTGATGCTGTGTAACCAAACTTTTCTTTATAGGGTATGTGGGGCAGACCGTAAGGCAAAGCCGCCGGTGAACAAAGTGAACATTCTTGTCTGCCCAGCGCAGGCAAGAATGCCTGCGCCACGCTGACGAAAACTATGCATAAAAAAAGGCAAGGATGATGTATCCTTGCCCTTTCAGTTCGATGATTCAATACTACACTGGTAGCCGAAGTCGCCAGACGTAGCCGAAGTCGCCAGACTTAGGGAAGACCCGAATTTGGGCAAATTCGGCTACAATCCTAACTACTTTACAATGACCATTTTCTTTGTTGCGGTAAAATTACCAGCTTTCAGGACATAGAAATAGACTCCGCTGGCAGCGCGCTCACCTATTTCATTCCGTCCATCCCAGTATGCTGCCTTCTCCTTACTGATGTATCTGCCCCTCGGCTGCATTCCCAAATCCAGAACTTGAATTAACTGACCTGATAAATTATATATCTGAATTGAAACTGAAGTCTGTTCAGCTAACTCGTAGGGAATCCATACTTCAGGATTGAACGGATTGGGATAGCTTTGCAGAAGCGCAGTTTGCTTAATCACCGGCAGTGTTTGCACGGTGAGCAATTCGCTTTGCAGTTCCGCTCCGCTCTTGAATCGAACACCTATTTGGTAGGTGTAAGTCAATTCTTCGAGCACGTCGGTGTCAACAAATTCTGAAATGGGATTCGTATAGTTTTGCTGGAGAACGTAATGTGTACCTTCTCCTTCTTTCCAGTCCTGTGCTGAACCGCTCTGTCGGGTGATTACGTAGCCGGCGATAAACTCGTTGTTGTCAGCTCTCCAACGAAGAATCGCCTGCTTCTCACCTGCGAGTACCTTTACGTCCGAAGGCGGCGACATCGCGAATCGCTGTGCGCGCACTTCAAACGGTATCTTTGTTACCAGCGAACTGGATGCTAAATGGATTGACTGAACTTTCCTCATGTCCTGCCAGTCGGAGTTGCCATCGGCGCGGCGGAAGTAGAACATAACATCGCCTGGAGCTTGAGCTATGGACTTTTCCCAGGAGAGCGTCATATCAGCGTCCGGGTTGTCTGTGAAGACAGTGAACGTCCAGGTGCGCTCTTCGCCTACCTTCAAAGTGGGCTGGTAGTCCGTGTTGTATAGCCCGGCTTCATTTCCCCAATCCTGGTGGTCAAAGTAAGCTGCTACTGTTTGACCAAGGGTAGGCGGCTCGCTTTGGTCCAGCGCGTCCAGGCCTGGTTGAGCGTTATCGCGCGTGCCCAGTGTTGTGATATAGTCTGAAGCGGAGCTGGAAACGAGCTCCAACCTGATATCAAACTGCGGAGCAGCGACTATGGGTTGCTGGAACGCTGGTGGCGCCAGCGGCGGATTGAAGCTTGGCGGAAGCGTCGCCGTCGCAGTCGCTATATTAGCAGGAGCAGGTATGACAAGGGTGACATTCGCCGCCTTCGTCTTAATCCAGTATCCCTCCCATGGAGTCAATTGTTTTGAGTTATCCATTGCATTTACCGCCTCATACGCATCTGAGCCGCTTGTGGTTGTGTTCCAGCGATAGAGTATGCTTTCTACTAAGGTTGTTGCGAGTTGGATACCCACTGAGTTGAACTTTAGAGCAGAGACGTTGACCGGCAGGATGAACGGGTTGCCTATGGCATACCAGCCCGCGGGGCCCAGTGTCATTGTTACATCCCCCGTGTTCGACGTGCCTCCAACGTCCACCTCCACATCGGACTTCAGACGCGTGAAGTAGCCATTCCCCTTCTCGAGCGACACCAGCCCGATGTCAAGCGGGTATATCCTGTAGCCGTTCAGCGCTGTGTCATATTTATACAACTGGAATGGGTCAATATCGTCGCCCAGGTTGACAAACGGGTCAGCACGCTGAGGCGTTATCGGGACGGAGAGGAACTTCCATCCTGATGTGCCTTTCTGGAGCGCAGTAGCTACTATATTAGCCTTCATCACATCCAGGCGGAAGTAGCGCGATGCCTCGCCCGCGCTCGTATACGTGTAAGCGGTCATCTCATTAGGCTCTCCGGTAACGGGGTCTATGGTTGCCGTGGTCGGATTCAGCGCAATCGTCTGCGAGACGGTACCGTCCGCTTTGAACTCTATCAGCCGTATGACCTGATACTGCCGGTCGGTCTTCGTCAGCTTGACGGATGGCTTCCAGGATATCGTCACTGTTTTGCCGTTTGCTACGTTGATGACCGCGAAGAACCAGTTGTGTGAAATCCTGCCGTCAGCGGGGCGGATGTCCCTGTCGAACTCCACCTTGCTCCGGTCCAGGAAGCTCAAGCGGAGATTGGAAGCCAGCCCTGGGACTGCTCTCGCGTCGCGCTCATCCTCGCTGTCCAGCGCGCTGTATTCCACAGCGGCGATATTATTAGCGTCTGTAGTCGTGCCATCTGACGCTTTGAGGGTGATGGACCACGTAGGTTCAAACGGCGCATCCGTCGTGCGGAACGTCCACATAAACGAGTTGTCTAAGGGGTTACCTGCAAGGTCATGGACGCCCCTGTCTATGGTGGTATCGGGTTTCGTCACGTCAGTCTTAATCTCCACGCGATAGAACCCATTGGGCTTGAACGGCTCCACAGGAACGAATATCGCCTTCCGTAATGTCGGGCTATAGGAGACGAATCCTGCCACGCTCTGACTACTGTTAAGTAAATCGGTGACTGCGAAGGTGCGGTCGCTGAAGTCATCGGCACGCATGTCATCTGTGAATATCGCGCTTAATTCGCCGCGATATATTCGCTGGCTTTCCTTTGCCTGGTAATCCGGAAGCGTGGTCAGGACGGTCGGCTTGCTATCGTCCACCATGAACGTCACGCTTGGTGGGTCAACATCCGTGTTGGGCCTGGTGGCAATGTCTGTGGCAATAGCGCGGATGGCATATTCTCCTACACCAAGGGACCTAATATCGGTATCCTTCCATTTGAAAGTAAACTCACGAAGCGGAGGAACTTGTTCCAGCCGGTCGAGGACAGTTACGTTAGGATTAGTTTTCCCATCTTCCCATAACATACCGGTCAGATTCCGCCAGGGTTCCCAAACTCCGTTTGGCTGTTTTGTGCGAATCTGAAGCTGAATCTTTGCCACATCTGTATCCTCGGATACCACCTTTATATCAAAGGGGGTTGCCGTCGGGAACAGCGTAGGACTGACGCGCTGACCCGCGTAAGGAGCAGTTATAGTCGCACGCGGGGCGTGCAGGTCCGCAAACTTAGGCTTCAGTGTCAGCGAGCGGCTAATCTGGCTATCAGAAGTCTCCAGAACTAATATACCTACTTCATACTCTTTCTCGTCCGTATTCCCCAGGTCTTTCTTTGGCGGGAATATAGATACCCCAATAACAGCAGAATTTTTCTCCGTTGAAAGCCCTTTTCCCGCTTTCCCATTCGGCGCCATATTCTGTGCTCTGGTTAATGGCTCCGCCTCCGCCGGACTTGAGCTCGAATGTTACTCCTGAACCAGCTAACTTAAAGCCTGACGATATATTCATTTCATTAGTTAATTCGACTGTTGCTTCAATTGAGACCGCCACCGAGACCTTGGTATTTATCCCCTCATGGATTGCCCGCGAATACCCAAAAGTTGGGCCTGCGCTGAAAATGAGGTTTTCGGACTCATCAGGGAGCCCTTGCTCGCTCTTGAACTCCTCAAAGGATCTTCCCTGAGAGACGTAATCCCTCTCCCACACATAAGCCAGGTTTTTGTCCAGCAAGCCCTGCCATGTCTTTCTGGCATTGGTCAGCTTTGTTTTTTCAGCGCTGCCTTCCGCTGCCTGGGCGATGGTTGTGTCCAGGTTCTGGATTAGGTTCTCGATGTCCCGGACGGTGTACATATACTGATTTGTCCGCTTCAGGATGTCATACGTCTCGATCTGATTTGTTTGGAGTTGCCACTGATTATTAACTAACTTCACGCCCATGCGATACTTAGTCTGAAGCCCAAGCGTCCAGCCTTCGCCAACGTAGATATCACCTTTGCCGGGGCCCATAAGGTCGGGCAGCGAGTCGCCGGAGGGCGTCTCCAGATGCCTGCTGGGGCTGACCTCATACTGGACGACCCCTGTAACACCGGGAATAGCCGTGCCGGCTTCCAGCGATACACCGAGGATTGGTATTAGGGCTACCTGGGTTATAAAAGCAAATGGTCCGGTAAGAAAGTTAGCAGCAGCTACTCCTGCTTCAGCAAGACCCGTTAGCATGAAAGCTCCTATTGCCGGTGTGACTGTCCTGTCCGAGCCCATCAATCCTTTACCCTCAAGGTCCTTGAATGTCGTGCTGGAACTGGGCTCTTTCTCAAAGCTGAAGTCCGCTACCTTCCTTTCGTCTCTCCACGGCGATGGATAAACAGGTATTTTTGCTTCACCGATTGTGAGCGTCATACCGGATACTATCCCCTTGAGTTTTATGGAATCATCCAGATAGGAGTAGCTTCCGTCGCCGGGTGGGTCGTGAAGCACTGTATAATTTACAACGGGAACTGAGACAATCTTCTGCGCGCTGCCTACTGCCACGTCGCCAATAACTATCACATTATCCGCTACGGAGTCGCTTGCCAGATAACCTTCTTTTTCCGCTCTGAAAATGATCCTTTTTGGCGCTGCTTTTGGCGGGCTTGTACTTCGATCCTGTCTTGGCAATCCAGCCGTGACAGTATATCTCTCTTCCTCGCCCTGAACCTGTATCTCCTGTTCCTCCGGCAAATCTTCTGTTAGCATGCTAACCTCATCAGTAATGAAGAGCTCGAAATCCACCACAGGTTTGCCGTTAGCTGTCGCAGTTATTACATAAGTGTGAGCGCGGGGTTCAGGTGGATAGTAGTACATATATCCTTCCGGATTCTGACTCGGTGTTAGCCCGAATGATGCCAGAAAATCATCCGGAACATCGAAGAGCTTGGGTTTGGGGCTGAAGGAAACGACTATCTTGACAGGGATGGTCATGTTGACTACCTGGTCGCCGCCTGTTAAATCTACCTCACTTGTCTCCGGTTGGGCGCCTGGGACTGTGACAGTGTATTTGCCGGGTGGCAATGTGGCAACCAGCTTGCCCTCCTGGTCTGATGTGCCAGTAGCCTGTCCATTGTCGCCGCTCACAGAGACGCTTCTACCGGACATGCTATAGCCGCCGGAATCTTTGACAAACACGTTTAATGTGTATGCTGTATAGTCTATAAAGTCAATATCTGTCCGCGCGCGGTCAATGGTAATCAGCCCTGTGGTCGCATCGTAGTTGGGAGTGCCACTTTTGAGGCTGATGTTGTGTTCCTGGAGGGTAGCGAGGAACAGGTATTTGCCGCTGAACAGTGGGAGGCTGTAGTTGCTGCCGGTGGCGTCGCCTGCCTTGTTGCTGGGCAGGGACTTGATGCTGTTGGTACTGCCCACTGACTGAGCTTCTATTGTGACGTCCTCGACCATCACGTCCATGTTGTTTTTCTTGATGCTGTAAACGATCTTCCCGCTGATGGGGAAGACGCTCAAATCCACAAAGTCTATCGCCAGTTGGTTGGGCGCGTCCATCGTCAGCTCCGTAGCCTTAACGCCGGTTTCGAACTCGTGTATGGTGTTGTTTGCGTCAACCTTGCTGGCCGCAACCCGATAGCTGCCGAGGGGTATATGCTCAAAGGCGTAATATCCTTTGCTGTCCGTGAGCGTATATATGCCGCTGCCGTCGTTGGTGACATGCAGTGCGGTGGGGTTAGCCGCCGCGATAGCCGCCAGGACGTTTTTATCCACGTGGCTTGAGGTGAGCGTCAACTGCGCGTCCTTAACGGGGGTGCGCAGGTCAGCGGCGCGCACGTAGCCTGTAATCTTGCCGTCAATCACCTGAACATTCGTCATGCTCACGAGTCCCCATTTTCCGTATTGCGATTTGACTTTGAGGCTTACGGTATGCGTGCCTGCTGTTGAGTAAGCATGAGTCGCTATCGAGCTTCCACGGACGACTCTGGGTGGCGTCGGGGATTTGTGGAGATACATATCGTCAAAGTATCCGGCGGTGCCATCCATAGGGGTAAATGCGATTCCTTTTATGGTGAAAGCGCCGAAATCGGTGAACAGGTCGCGGGTGACGACCGTCCATTGCGCAGGTATCGCCGTGGCTACCTGAATCGAGGGTGTCCAGTTTGCGGCGTTGGCGCCCGCGTGGTAGCGGTGAGCCCATCCACCGGGTGAGCCATTAAACTGGAGCATTATCCCCGTGCCGCCGTCCTTGCGCCATGCAAAGGTGATATAGCGGAACTCGTTTGGAGCCTGGGGGTTCTGCACAATGTTGAATGACCAGCCTGGCATAGTTGTTCTAACCCTTTGATTCGTAGTGCCGGTGGGACTAATGCATCTTATTGCGAGAGCCATTGTGCCGCTGTTGACGTTGCTAGTAATCTTCTCGGCGGTTGAAGTATTCTCAGTTAGAGCGCTTACCATATCGTCCACATTCTCACCAAGTATTTCCATTCCATGGTCGAAAATCCAGGTCCAGTCAACTACACGACCGATATCATCTGCCTCTATAAAATCTGGCGGGTTGCCTTCGACCTGTATAGGGGAGAAATTGCCGCCGTTGATGCCGCCACGATATGGGCCTCCCGGCATGGCTGTTGGCATGCCAGCGGAGACTGTGACGTTAGCAGTTGCGCTGCCAGTCAGCGCCAATCCTTCTGATGTCGTTACCGTCGCGTTAAACTTAACCTGATAGTCCCCCTCGGTTGTCCACGTATATGATGCTTTGCCATCGCTGCCGGTAGTTATATCAGTAAAAACATTGTTGATGTTTACCTGCCATTGGTACAGAAACATGGCGCCAGGATAGTTCGACTGGTTAATTGAGCCTGCCAGATTAACCGCCATGGTCGGTCTGCCATTGTACGGTCCGCCAATGTTTGCTGTCACCGGGCTATAGACCGTCACCGTAAAGAGCTTGTCAGCGCTCTGTATGCCAAAGTTGTTTACCGCCCTGCATCGGATGGTGGCACTCGGGGTTGCGGCGCTCCACGTATATGGCTTGGGCGAAGTTGCTGGCTCCTGTGTCAACTCAATGTTACTCCAGTCGTTATTAAAGTCCCAGATAAATCTTTGGAGCGATTCGGCTGGCGTGCTTGCCGGGTTGTTGCTTCCTGGCGCCCCATCCGCCATCAGATTAATCGCCTGTCCTGCCACGCCGGCGTATTTATTGGTATACCATGAGACTGTCTTGGCGGTTATTGCGGCTGACGGCGGGGTATCCTTGACCGTTGGGAGGTTCCACGCGCAGACAGGGATGGATATAAGGGCGGATTCCACCCCTTTTTGGTCAACTGCTTTACAGTAGACAGTGTAGTTGCCAGGTTCAGAAAATGAGTAATTTTTTTCAGCAGCGGTCGTGCTATCGAAGCCAGTGCCGGCGGCTGCGCTGCCTGACACCCACTGCCAGAGATATCCTGTGACTGGCACGTTGGTGCTGCCTATTGTGCTTGTAACTGTAAACTTTGAGGACTGGTTGACCGCCACATTAACTTTGCTGTTGCTGCCTAAAGTGGTTGTGGATGTGACGGTAGGCTTTTTAAGACCCGCTTTGGCGAGAATATTCAAGCCATTGTAAAGAACGTTGTTGGGAACGACCGCTGTGGTTCCTCCCGGGGGTGTCCACTCCAGTGTCAGACTCTTGGAGCCACCACCCTGGAAGAAGTCTATCTCGATGGGATAAATACCCGGGTTCAGGTTTTTAGTTCCTGTATCAGCCGTAGCTTTCCAGCCCTGATTGGATATGACACTTGTACCATCGACTTTCAAGATTACACCGTCATCGTGGGTCACTAAGAACGTGTGATTTCCCGCTGTGTTGATCTTTATAAACCCTGTGAAGATTGCCACGAAATCGCGTCTGACTGTAGCGCTTAACGTGCCAGATTTAAACACATCATCCTCGCTTAACGATTCCGTAGGAAGACCACCTGCTTTATGAAACTCAATAGTAGGGAAAATACCAGAAAAGACAAGCTTTTTATTTGTATTAGCCAGCGCATCATTCAGATTGCTCAAATCAGCGTTCGGGACGTGATAGAAGTCGCCTTTAAGCCCGGCTGCGTTCGGGTCTAAGCCCGAGTTAGCGATTGGAACCAGCTTGCCGTTCAGCTCATTGATATTGGCAGAGCTGATATTAGCCGAATTTATCTGCAGCGTAATCGTGCCGGTTCCACCAGCGGTGACCGAGCCACTTTTAGAGTTAATCCAGTTTGGACTGCTGATAGACCAGTTCTTGATGGCAGAGCCGCTCCCAATGTTTTTGATTGTTACGTTTTGATCAGGAATAGTACCTCCCAGGTCAACGTTGTCGCCGAAGTTTACGACTTTTGGACTCCCGTCAACCTGTAAAGTGTTAAATTGGTCATAGTTTAGATTGAGGCGTAGCCATACAACATAGACATCTGCTTCGGCATGGTCGGTAATGCCATCCTTAGCAAATATCTTAAAGGTTATTTTATACCCGCTACCCGAGGCTTCCAGTTTCGACGGACCGTCCGTTGCGAAACTGGTCCATTGTACTGAGCGAGTGCTAGATTCGTTCGTTAAATCCACAAACGGATAATAAACCTGGTCATTTCCTTTTATCTCCACCTTAACCCATACGCCGCCTTTTGATGCTTCGTTCTTATCTGCTTTGCAATGGTCAACGCCGATATAAAAGCTACTTAACCATGGAGCCCATTCTGATACATTGAACTCATAATACAAAGTCCCACCGTTTAGATGGACGGCATTGGTGCCAGCTATAGCGTCTATTCTTCCACTAGATGCAGTGGTATACGCATTGCCATTTTTAGATATATCCACATCTAAAGCTGCGCCAATGCTGACAAACATTAAGCACAAGGCGAGCATTAAGATGCAGATGAATAAAGTTTTTTTGCTCGTTATCCTGAATCCAAATTGCTTATTCATTTTCATTCTCCTTTTTGATTTTTTGATTTAATTTTTGAGCGTGGTGATAAATCACCACGCTAAATCGAAAGAAGCGGACTAAAGCCGTAGCCGAAGTCGCAAGACTTCGGGAAAGCCCGAATTTTGGCAAATTCGCCTACAGGGCGTTTTAACGTCCTTTCTTTGATTCCGCGTGGACATTGATGTCAACGCAGTTTAGTCCACTTCGAGTGGACTTTCGCTTCTTAGCCTTGAACTTGAGTTCAAGGCGTTGCGACCCGTGAACCATTGCAGGTAATAATCCTTAGTGGCTCAAGTCGTCTCAAAGACGACTGGGAGCTGGTTTAGTCCACTTCGAGTGGACTTTCGCTTCTTAGCCTTGAACTTGAGTTCGAGGCGTTTGCGACCCGTGAACCATTGCAGGTAATAATCCTTAGCTTGCCCATAAGACATTACGGTTCCACCTGTCGATGGAAATTGACGCGACCGTTTTGAATCTTCAAAATAACCGCGCTCTTGGTCGGGTGACGGTCAGCATCATAGCTCAAGAGCGTTGTCGCTCCTTTGTACTCCTGCGTTGCTGCCAGTTGCGCACGAAGCGCAGTTTTATCAAAGCTACCTGCCCGACGCATCGCTGTGGCAATCAACTTCAGGGCATCGTAACCCATCGCCGCGGAACCCGTGGGCGCAATCCCGAACATCGAACGATAAGCCCTCACAAAAGCTTGCGCATCTGGGTCTTGCGTTTCGGGCGAAAAGAGATTACTGAAATAACTCCCGTCCAGTGCCTGGCTGTCGCCGGACAAAAGGTCGGGCTCATCCCAGCCATCTCCCCCGAGAAATGTTGCCGTAATCCCCGACGCGTTAGGCTGGGGAATGGTCCGCGCCTGTCGAATCGCCAGTGGCACTTCCGGAACAAAGCCGGGCATAAAGATTACACTGGGGGCTTGAGCGGCGATTGCTGTCAATTGGGATGTGAAATCGGTGTCCCCCGCATGGTAGACTTCGCGCGCCACAATCGTGCCGCCCAAGTCCGAAAAGTTTTCGGCAAAAATGTTGGATAAGCCTTCCGAATATACATCTCCTGCCTGGGTCATCAGTGCGGCGGTTGGAGCCCGCAACGTGTCCCGGGCAAATCTGGCCATCACCTTTCCTTGAAAGTCATCGGTGAAGGCCGCCATAAACACATAATCTCCTGCCTCTGTGACGCTGGGGTTGGTCGCCGTGGTGGTAACCAGTGGCACCTCTGAGCGTTGGGCGACAGGACCCACATTGACAGCATGGCGGGAATAATTGGGGCCGGCGAGAGCAACGACGCCATCTTTGGTGATAAGCTCCTCCGCCAGTTCCTCGGAAAATTCCGTGTTATCCTGGTCGTTCCTGGCGACGAGTTCAAGAGGGAGACCTAAAATGCCGCCCTCTAAATTAATTTGGGTCACCGCCAGTTGGGCGCCGTAGAGGGTGCTGATTTGACTTGGGGCGGTGTAAATCAATCCGACCTTTAGGACATAAGGCCCGCTGTCTACAATCTGTTGGGCTTGATTACAACTCAACAGGATTCCGCTTAACATCAGGATGAGAACAAACATAGTCCCGATTCGCGCCCATTTGAAAAGGCCAGGGGGCAATAGAGACCCGATGCGATAGAGTTGAGAATGGGAATTCATAACGCCTCCTTTTGATGATACATAGTTGAGTAGGGTGGGCATTGCCCACCCTACTACTCTCTTAATTATTGCCGACATCGGTATATATGATACTTAATAGTTAATACGCAAGACTCATGCCAGTCATGGAAAGTCAGCTTTTGAGCGTCATAAGCCATTCTCTTCCTATGAGGGGGAAATCCTTGTTCTGAAAATGATTGTCAATAGAATGTTAATAGAGTGTCAATACTACGTTAATAGGGATGTAATTGTTGAACAGGGGTGGGTAGGAGGGGCAAGGGGAGGGTGAGGAGTCTGATTTCACCCATTGAGATCAACTTAACAGTTAAAAGGGGAAGGAACTTTATCCCAAAAGCCCGATGCTAAAGCCATCGGGCTTATAGAACTAAGCCCTACGCGCTATATAAAGCCAGCCTCTACGAGGCTTTGCTCTTTTAGCACGGGGATTTATCCCAGTGCTTTATTCTTTATTCATCAATTTAGGTTAAACTGATGCGTTGGCGTGAGGAATTGGTAACCCATTTTGAAACTACTTGACAAATATGATAATTTTAGGTATTATAATCGTGATTATATTAACTATGATTATATTAAGTACCTTCTAAAAAAGGGAGAAAGAAATGTTTGTAAATAGGACAAAGGAGTTGTCGCAGTTAGAAATGCGATACCACGAAAACAAAGCGGAGTTTGTCGTAGTATATGGACGGCGGCGAGTGGGGAAGACAGTCTTATTGAAGCAGTTTACTCAAGAGAAGGAGCACGTCTATTTCCTGGCTGACCTACGTCCAGAAGCCGAACAGTTGAGGTATTTTACTCAGCAGCTTTATCAAATTACTCAAGAGCCGATGCTCGCGCTGGAAAGCTTTTCATCATGGGATTCCGCTTTGACTTATTTAGTTCAGGTTTGTCAAGATAGACGGCTTATCGTTGTCATTGATGAGTATCCTTATCTTTGTTCCGTCAATCCTGCTTTTCCATCTATCTTACAGCGTATATGGGACGAGAGGTTGAAAATATCGCGGATTTTTTTAGTGCTTTGCGGCTCATCCATCTCAATGATGGAGCGGGAAGTATTGGGGCGCACCAGTCCACTGTATGGACGACGCACAAGCCAACTATTGGTCCAGCCGATGGATTTTTTTGACGCTCAACAATTTTTCCCCGACCGAGACATCAGAGAACAAATAGAAACTTATGCCATTGCCGGCGGTATCCCCGCGTACCTGGAACAATTTGAACCTAAACGAAAACTATGGGGCGATGTTCGTGACATTGTCTTGCGGAAGGACGGCTTTCTTTATGATGAAGTATCTTTTCTGCTGATGGAAGAACTGCGCGAGCCGCGCAACTACTTCGCGATTCTATCAGCTATTGCCTCTGGGAAGACCAGATTGAATGAAATCGCCCAGGAAGCGTCTCTGCCTGGTCCAACAGTGGGACGATATTTAGATATTCTGCGCGATTTACGCATCCTCCGACGCGTTCTCCCCGTCACCGAAAATTTACCGCACAAAAGCAAAAAGGGACTGTACAAAATAATTGACCCCTTTTTCCGCTTCTGGTTCCGATTCGTCTATCCCAACCGCGGCTTCCTTGAGGAAGAAGATATTGATTTTGTTCTGCTAAATAAAATTAAGCCTCATTTCACCGACTTCGTCGCACAAGTTTTCGAGGAGGTGTCGGCGCAATTGCTTTCAAAACTCAATTCAGCGAATCGATTACCTTTCAAGGCAGCGCGTATAGGAGCGTGGTGGAGCCGCACCGAGGAGATAGATGTTGTAGCACTTAGCGATGATTCAGCGCAACAAGCACCGCACTTAAGTGCGGTGTTGGTCGCGGAGTGCAAGTGGACGCAAAAACCTGTCGGCACAAATATTCTCGATGACTTGAAAACTAAAGCGCAGATACTCACTAAAGAAATTCCCGTAGGACAAATACACTACGCGCTGTTTTCCCGGTCGGGTTTTACCGAAGCGTTACAATCCATTGCTGACGCGGAGGGCATTTTCCTATTTACACTTGATGACTTTAAGAAAATTAAGTGATGTTTTAATTTGGACTATTGCATTGTAAAATATGTTTTGAATGGTATGCTAACTCACCTGCCCCCATACGCATCAACTTAAGACCCATTTTGCCGATACCGCGCTGTTCCTCCCCCTTGACGGGGGAGGCGTAGGTGGGGGTGAAATCACCCCACCCCGCCCTCCCCTAACCCCTCCCGTCAAGGGAGGGGAATTGACCAAATTCCTTAAGTTGATCCGCATGGGGCAGGGGTGGGTTACCGCCCACTACATTATGTTTGGATGCGATAGCGTGACCAGCGGCGTCCGCCGTCACGCACAAGCAAGCCGTACCCATACATCTTGTTGAGTAAATAAGAGGCGCGCCGAATATCTACGTTGAGTAAATGCTGACATTCGATATTACTAATGCTGCTGTGTTCTCTCAAATACGCCAGAATTTTCTCTTCATCAGTTTCGAGGTCGTTTTTTGGGCTTTGGACCTGGGAACGCTTAATCACGAGTTCCTGGATATGTTGAAGGTCATTTGGAATGGTTGTCGGATGCGCGCTTATAGATTTTGCGGCTTCGATAAAGCGCAGATGCTCCGGCTGGAGCTCTGACCTGCCGCTCAGTATCAGCGCATGCTCGATTATGTTCTTAAGTTCCCGAACATTTCCGGGAAAATGATAGGCAACCAAAGCATTCATCGCTTCGGAGTTTATCGCAGGATGTTCTATTCCCATCTCTTCGGCGAATATATTGAGGAAATGTTTTGCCAGTAAAGTAATATCCTCTTTATGTTCCCGCAGTGGCGGAACGATTACGGTGAACCGCGCTAAACGAAAGTATAGGGCTTCTCGAAATGTGCCTATGGCAATCTTTGTCTGCAAGTCCTGGTTGGTAGCGGCTAATATTCTGACATCAACATGTTTTTGCTGGGCACCGCCGACAGGCACAACACATCCATCTTCTATCACACGCAAGAGCTTGGGCTGTAATTCGATAGGCATATCGCCTATCTCGTCGAGAAACAGGGTTCCGCCTGAAGCAAGCTCAAAGTAACCTTTACGGCTTGTATTGGCTCCAGTAAACGCCCCGCGAACGTGTCCAAACAGAGTAGACTCCACCAGTTCACTGGGGATGGCAGAGCAATTGACGGGGATGAAAGGGCCTTTGGCTCTCTCACCACCAAAATGGATGGCGCGGGCGATAAGTTCCTTGCCAGTTCCACTCTCCCCCATAATTAGGACGCCGGTCTTACTTGCGTTCTGAAGTTGCCGAACTTCATTGAGCATTTTTTTAATGGTGTTACTTTTCCCTATGAAAGCATCAATTCCCCAACGAGAGGCTTCTTGCTGTGAAAGAATGGAGAGACGTTCATCCGCCTCTTGCAGTGCAGCTTCTGCCTGCTTGCGTACCTTCTCCGCGTCCCGTCGTGCGATTTCTGCTTGCTTGCGTCTTTTTTCAGCCTGTTCTCGCCCTTCTATCTCTTCCTGTAATTCTCTGTTTTTCTGTAAAATCTCACGCATCAGGCGGCCGAGCTTTAAGTGGGTTTCGATGCGAACGAGCAACTCCTCTTTGCAAAAAGGCTTGATGACGTAATCCACGCCGCCAACACGAAAACCTTCTATCAGGCTTGCATTGTCATTTCTGACAGCAGTAATAAAGATGACTGGAATGTGCTGTGTGGACGGGTTTTGCTTTAATTGACGGCACACTTCGTAACCGTCCATTTCAGGCATCACAATATCCAGCAGGATGATATCGGGCAAAACGCTGGTAGCTATCCTCAAGGCATCCTTGCCATTTGAAGCGCCTAAGATTTTATAACCTTCAGGTTCAAGCGTATCGAACAGTATATTAATATTGGCAGAAACGTCATCTACAATGAGTACCTTTGGTCTATTGTTGTCACTCATGTTTGATCACCTTTGGGTAATTTTTATTATTAAAGTTTACGTTCCGGGTAGCCTCGGTCCCCATACGCATCAACTTAGTGCGCCTTCCACCAGTTTCCCTCCTTTGATGGGAGGGGTTAGGGGAGGGTGAGGGGTGGGGTCATCATTTCCCCATTGGCATCAAGTTAAGCACAAATGGATGGCTAATGAACGCACTGGGATAAATCCCTGTGCTAAAAGAACGAAGCCCCATAGGGGCTGGTCTGCTTTTAGTCCGTAGGACTTTGTTCTTTCAGCCCGACGGCTTCAGCCTCGGGCTTTTTTTCGCCCTTAACTTGATGCGTATGGGGGGTGGGGTCATCATTTCCCCCATACGCATCAGTTTAAGGAATAAAACAAAGCAAATATAGTCGCTACGTGGGTTCACAACTCAAATGAGAGAAAACGGGAAAGTGGGAAAACGCGAAAATTTGTCCCGTTTTCCCGTTTTCTCGTTTTCTCGTTTTCAGATTTGCTTCCTTACAAGACGCTTCTCAGCTAGCTTGCTGTTGGGTTTCGGCTTAAACTGATGCGCATGGCCTCTTTGCCGTCTTGCCCCCTTGCCATTTTGCCCCTTTTATCCGAGAACAGGCATATTCGGAAAGTAGACCAAATGCGCAGCGCATTTACAATCACTGGCTCCAAATCTTGGGGCAATAATCCGCGCATCCGGCAAATTCATAATTCGACGATTGTATTCGCATTCCAGCCGCGCGGTTGTAATATAGAAAGCAACATCAATAATCTTCGCATATTGAAGCAGATAATCAATATGCCAATACAACCGTTTCTCTTTGCGGCGATGGCGCGCTACTCGGGCTTCCAGACCATTCAGAGCGCTGCCTGTGTAAACATAGTAGCCCGCTGGAAATCGAAAGCATCCCAATTTTCCAACTATAATCTCTTGAGGTTGTAATAAGTGAATCAAAAGATGATATATCCCGGACATAACAATATTAAAAGCATAGTGAAACGTAAAACGTGAGAAGGGAAAAAATCACGCATCACGTTTCACGCATCACGTATCATATCCAAATCAATAGGCCAGATGGGACGACGCAGATATTTATAAGGCAAACTGGCGTAATTCACTGTGCTTACCCCAGGTGTGTTTAATTCTATCGTGCTGGCGACGATTGGGTCGAAAGAAGCGCGGTGAGCTTGATTGGATTTCACCACGATGATTTGCTTTTCCTCCATGATGATTCCAGCGCTCTTGAAGAAATCCCGGTCTTTGCCGGTCTGACTCTGGGAGAATATAACATCAATCTTATTTCCAATCCGCAGTACCACTCTTTTGCCCACGCTGGTCTCGTGGAAGTTTTCCCTGGCGACTTCACGACCCCAACTGCCATGAGTGGGTCCGCAGACAGTGTATCTGCCATCGTCTATGGACTTGACCACACCGGTAACTTCCAGCGGTTTGTAGAAGCGCTGGTCAATTTTGCCTCCGACTGCCATGTTGAGCGTTGCGCCTACGCCAGCCTCAATTCCTGCGCGTACTACGTCAGCATCACGGATGGTAAGAGCGCAATCCCTTGCTCCGTGGCGGATAAGACTTTCCAATACAGCCGGGCTATCGGCTGGACAAGCGCTACCTGGGTCATCGCCCAAATCCACCAACAGGACGGGACCTTCTTTGCGCTCCATAGCCATCTTCACGCCTTCGTCAATGGAATATATTGGGCGTACCTTTCGTAGTTCCTCGCGCCGCGTCCACAAATCCCTTGCTAATTCTTTAGCCATCCGTTCAGCGAGTTCCGAATCGCCATCTGTCGTGGCGATGATTGACATACCGGCATCCGGGGAGTCGCCGTATCCATAGCCGCCCAGGATAGTAATGTTAATTACTTTGGGGGTCTTTTCTAATTCCTCGCGCTTCTTGTTTAACTGATAAAGTAGCAGACGTTCCTCTTCTTGAGGGATATGTGACCAGGTACTCTGGCCGATATTGGGTCCGATGATGGGTACAAATACCCGTCGTGTAATCGGCTGAATCTTGCCATCCAGCGTCATCAGCAAGCATTTAGCAGCCTCTAATCCTCTTTCATAGCCATCAATGTGGGGATTGGTGTTATTGGGGAAGGGAACAAGCACTTCAACTTCCGGTTCGCTCATAATGGCGTGAAAATCGTAGGTGCCGACCATGGGGATATCACCCAGAACCTTGCGCGCCTCCCGTACCAGCTCGCCTTCAGCATCGGTATAAGGCGCCTCCGCGACCATCGCGCCGTGGAAGGCGAAGTAAACACCATCAAGCGGCTTCGCCTCCTGTAAGGCATCCATAATCATAGCGCGGCAGCGTTGGTATACATCCGCGTGGATGATGCCTCCACGGGAGAAGCTAATCCCGACCGTGGGGACCAGTTCCACGTTTGGATGTTCCGCACCTTCCACAAAACCACCGATAAAGCTCTTGGAGTCCGCCCGTGGGAGCAATGCTTCACCGCGTTGTATATGAACGGAATCCATGGAATCGTTTTGTTCTGGAGCAAAGGTATTAGTTTCATGTGAGAAAGCAGCTATTCCAATTCTCATTTTTTCTCTCCATAATAGCTTGACTTTGGTAAATATAGCCGCTGATTATCAGACGGCGCTGATTAAAGTTTATCTGAATAGTGAAACGTGAATAATGAAACATGGATTAAGTATAGGATTAAACATGAATATTAAGCAATTATCGCTTATCACTCATCACGTTTCACGGTTCACGTACCCGACATCAAAATGCGACAGATAGCCCCTGATTCTGCATCACAGTACCAGAGAACACCATCGTGCAACGTGAGTCCGTGTGGCTCTGGATGAGGTTCTTTTACTTCAATAGTCTCTGCTATACGTCCATCCCGAGCATCCAATTTCACAATGACGCGGTGACTGGTATGCACACACCAGATATAGCCACCATCCCAGGCTAATCCATGCGCTCGCGTATGCGGGACAGGAATTCTATGAAGCACTTCAAAGGTGTCGGGATTCACTTGAGAAAGAGTCTGGGTGCGCAATGTCGTCAACCAGAGCATTCCCTCCGCCCATTCGATGCCATGCACTCCGCCGCCGTCCGGCATGCGGTGTGCACTGAGTGTTGCACCGGATGTGGGATGGACTTTCAGAATACGTCCGTAGTCAAAATCGGTGGGTCTTGGGTCACGAAACGGGTTTCTGCCGTTTGCCGCTAACCACAGAGCGTCGTCGCCGTAGGTCAATCCACTGGTGTTATGCGATTCAGTCTCCACCGCAGCCAACACTGAACCATCCTGGTAAGATAATTTTGCTACCCTCTCTGTAACCTGGTCAACCGCCCACAATCCATCTGCTGCTGTTTCCAGCCCATTCGGTTTAGCAAAGGGCGCGTTGAAAACGTGTTCAATTTTGTATACCATAATTAAATGTCCTCACATCAATTATTTTAATCGCTCTTGGGTTCGTTTAAGAAACCTTTCCCTCATTATGAGCGTTTACACTATTCCTTCTCCGCGAATTTCGGAAATTCCCAAGTATCGCATACATTATCCCTATAAGGCTTACAAAGGCAACGCATACAGTGTCAGTTATGGTTAAGGTTTGATATATTCACTGCTTCTTACCTCTGATTAACACAAAGAAAACCATCAAACTTTATTATTGAAGCCTGCATTCTGGCGGAAAAGCTTCACGCGTTTTCGCGCCGCGGAGATGAATTTTCCTATCAACGATAACCCAACAAGCGCGGCAAAAATAACAAGGTATACCCAATCTGGAAATTTCAGACCGCGTGCAATAAGAGCTTCTATGTAATAACGCGGAGTCCTACCAATAAAATTGGCAAGGATATATAGTTTTATTGAATATCCGCTAGCGACAGCAAGCACCCTGAATGGATAATACGGAATCGGCGTGAAGGCCGCAATTATTATTGAAACGAAGGGCATCTTGTTAAAATGGGATTCTACTTGTTGGTAAAATCGTTTTTCTTTGAATTCACGGAGTTTCTTAAAGTTGAACGCACGCGTCAAAACCTGATAATCTACGAACGCTGCAATGCAAGTGGCGATTCCCGCCAGAATAGATGCTAAAACAGGATTATAGATTGAACCATAGTACATCATTGTTGGCTCGTGTGGAACCGGGATGAAGGAATTAGCGGGTATCGTGTAAAAGAAAAGAATGACCAATCCTTGATAGCCCGGCCAAAAAAGCAGTATCAGAAGCCCCATAATTGCGGAAAAAAACATCATGGCAGTGAAAATTTTCCATTTTTTGCTAAGGCCACAGATTCGAGTGAGGATAGAAAATGGCATGCAATACTCTCCCATATTTTAAGCATCTTTCAAAAATTTCTTTGCACTTTTCCGCCGTCGCTTTTTCTCACCGCAGAGGTCGCAGAGGGGAGCGCAGAGGAAACAGAGAACAGACGAAGTTAGCTATAACACGAAGCCATCTCGGTGTTCTCTGCGGTTTCAAAAGGTTAAAATATTTTCTGAAAGTTGCTTAGGTAATCTTCAAAAATAAATTCGCACTTTTGTAGTAACGACTTCAGTCGTTTTTCGCAAGCAAACGACTAAAGTTTGCCTGTGGTTTAAACCACAGGCTACAATTACATACGCCACTAAAAAAGTAACTTTAATATCGAAAACTACCCTATTCTATAAAGCTCCTACCATCAGTAGGCTGGTTACCTATACTCAGCCCTAAAAGCTTCAACATCGAAGGAAACACATCCACAGTACGAAGCTTTCTTTGGGCTGTTATTTTGACATTGCTTACGTAAGGTACAAGCAGATGGCTTTTATGCAAGGAACCGTGGGAAGATTTATGCTCGGGGTTTTCAAATCGGGTTCTTAAATCAAATCCTTCTTTGGCGCTGACTAACAAATCTCCGGTGCGCGGTGAGCGAAAGATTTGAATTAACTGCATAATAGCATCAGGGTAATCCGTATCAAAGGTCAATTCCAAAGAATTATCAAAATCGGTCTGAACTGGAAAATCGGCGTACCCAAATGGGTCTTTTCCTGACAGTATTTGATATTGAATTTGATTATTTACCAGGCTAATTTTTGCTTCGCCATCCCGACTATTGACAATAATATTGCCTGTGACGTCCCTGGAGACCAGGAGAGCTATTTCCTCACGTTGCCCCAAAAAGTCGATTAAATCTATTTTGCCCGGGCCATATCTTCGTAAGTGATGATAGTAACACGGTTCATCCCATCGTTCACCAACTCTAAAATATAGATTCGCCATACCATTGCCGGATTCCATCACAACCGCTTGTGGATTCCACTTGAAGATGAGCGGATAAAACAGGGTTTTCAAGCCAAGGTTTTTGATTAAATCGACCAACCCTAAATGGGTGTGGGTTTGACTTAAACCGTGGTCAGATGTCAGAATTATCAGAGTTTCTTCCAGTTTTCCGAGTTTCTGTAAGTGTCTGACAACTTTGCCTACTGAATCATCTAACCTACGGTAGGCGTCAAGGACAATCTCAGACGTTGGATGAGTGAGATGGCTCAGAGTGTCAATAGAGGGAAACAGAGCAAAAATAAACTGATGGTTTTTACCAATTACCCGCAGTAGAATTTTTTCGCAAGTTGCATCCGTTTTTTGCCAATTGGCGGTGTAATGAGCGCGCAGCCAATGAATGCCTCGCCGAAGCTTGGTTTTATTCCCCCAGAATCCAACGCCACGATTGATTGAACTAAAGATATTCACCGCGTTATCCGTTAATTCAAAAATAGTTTTAACGTCTTTTGATATGTCATGGTTATACATATAGCTCTCAAACCCTACATAACTTCGGAACTTGTATAAGCTAAACCGTTGTTGTCTAGAAGTTTTTCTATCAAACCATCTGATGCCGGGCATGTTACATGTACCTGGATAGCATCCTGTTAAAAAGGGAAGATACGCTGGACCTGTGGTTGCAGGAATGACTGATACCATAGTTCGGTAGCTTCCCGGCTCAATCAAATAACGTTCAATAGTGGGCAAATCGCCTTTTTGCAGTAAATTAGAGAGTACATCTGGTCTAGCACCATCTGCCAGGACAAAAATACAAGAATTCATCACTTGTCCTCTGAAACTTTTAGCGTCCTTAAACACCTTACTTTTTTTTTGTTTCCTGTTCGTAAGACACAATAAGCGCTAGAAGAGATGGATACATCCCATTCCTCCAGTCACCCCAATAACGTGTGGAAACCCATTAGATTGCTTCGTAGCTTTAACTATATCTACTACGTCTGTTCTGAGAAGCGGCTCACCGCCCGAAATTTGCACCACAGAAAGACATAATGATGATACCAAAGCTGCATAGTCTGTTGGCTTAAGCAATTTTTCTTCTGTTTTCCCACCTCTATCACCGTGCAGACAATTGCAAGTACAAGAATGCGTAACTTCAAATGAAATGACCAATGGCTTACCGACTATATAATTACGCAGGGCTCGCCCAGCAACACGCGCTGATTGGATTAGCGACATACCTTTCATTTGTATCCCTCCTCATCTAACTTGCATGAATTTAAAACTTGGGTTATTATAATATCATAACTCTTTGCCAAAGTAATCAAAATTTTTGCACGGTCACTTATAGCCATGATGAGATATTTTCCTTTTTCGCTTGGTCATTTTCTTTACTAAAACTAATATCAGGATGATGATAAAAACTATTCCATGTAAGGCACTGACAGGCTTGCGTTGCTGCATGATGACGCCCAACACTGCGCCAATCGCATAGAGGCTAATTGAACATATCAGCGCAATCTTAACCGCAATTGGAATGGACAACCATGTGATAGCTAACCCAATCCCAAAACTCACAAAGGCGACTCCATTCAGCGTGTGAACCGTTCGGTCAATTACCACCGAAACAATGCCGTCCGGCAGTGATATTTGATTTCTAAGTAAATACGCCTTTAACAGTTCTCCGCCGAGATTGACAATCGGAGTAATGCAGTTAACCGCTTCCCCAGCCAGCCTGGCGCAAAAGAGATGCCTGAAGCGAGACTTATATTGTGTCTCAACCAATGCCAGTTTCCAAGCAATCGTATTTAGACAATGCCAGCTTGCTGAGAGCCCGAGAATTAAGCCAAATTTCCACCCTAACGTTTTGAGATTGCTCCAAATATTTTCTAACCCGAGTTTCCTGATAAATAACGCCAACAATAGCAATCCCAGAGCGAATAGGAACACTTTAATCTTTTTCATCGCTTTACTCAAAATGGTAGCTTATTTACGCCCAGATGCAGTAATTTTCTACTATGAATATCAGGTATAATGCAAAGGAAGTTAGGGGCCAAGCAATCAGGAGCGCCGGGAATATTCGTGTCGTCAACCTGAACAGAAATTAATCCGTCCTTGCTAACATAAGAGAAGATGTATCCAAACTGATGCAGAAATTTCAGTAAATCGCCGGGATGATCGCCAAAATCTGTCATCCAGTCCGGAAAGACCTCGACCAACAATATCGGCGGACGATGCTGCCGCAGAATTGACTGCATACCTTGTAGGACTAACAATTCCGCCCCCTCTACATCAATCTTAACGAAATCTATCCTTTCTATCTTTTTAGATTTAACGTAGTTGTCCAAAGTATCAACTTTACAATTTTTGAATGCTTCAATCGACGCAAAGGGTAATGATTTATGAACTGCGAGCGCAGCTTTTGAAACGTCGCCTCCAGGCACATACATGGTTGAACTTCCTTGTTTATCAGATAGCGCACATTGATTCAGACACAACAGTGCATTTACACCTGTATTATCACTAAACCCGTGAGAAGATGGTCTACATGGGAACAAGAGCCGTCTGTCGATGAATGAACTCCTGATTCATCTGCGGCGCCTCCTCAGGTGCCGGAC
>Ga0194113_10001976_pt1 | contig 28103 bp, 11 predicted proteins | sample TA2MahC200mmetaG_FD_146193 | JGI IMG/M metagenome (GOLD analysis project Ga0194113, IMG submission 146193) | Freshwater microbial communities from Lake Tanganyika, Tanzania - TA2015017 Mahale Deep Cast 200m | ecosystem: Environmental > Aquatic > Freshwater > Lake | place: Tanzania: Lake... | reverse complement strand
CTGGTCTCCCCCGAGATCCACCCGCTCGCCAAGACCGGGGGGCTGGCCGACGTGGCCGGCAGCCTGCCGCTGGCCCTGAGGGAGCTGGGCTGCGACGTCCGGGTGGCGATGCCGCGCTACCGCCACGTGAAGGCCTCGGCCAACTACATCGGCGACTTCCCGGTCCCGATGGGGCAAGGCGTCACCGAGACGGCGGTGGTCAAGGAGGCGGTCCTGGGCCGCGACGTCCCCGCCTACCTGGTCGAGAACTACCGGTACTTCGACCGGGACTCCCTGTACGGCTACGGCGACGACGCCGAGCGCTTCGGGTTCTTCTGCCGCGCCGTTTTGGAGATGTTCGACCGCACCGGCTGGACGCCGGAGGTCATCCACTGCAACGACTGGCAGAGCGCGATGATCCCGACCTACCTCCGGTTCCACTACCGTCCCGCCGGAAGGCTCCCGGGCATCGGGACGCTCTTCACGATCCACAACGTGGAGTACCAGGGCGGGTTCCCCCCGTCGGCGATGGAGACGCTCGACCTGGGTTGGGAGCTCTTCACGCCCGCCGGCGTGGAGTTCTACGGGGCGGTCAACCTGATGAAGGCCGGCATCCTCTACTCGGACCTCGTGAGCACGGTCAGCGAGGGCTACGCCCGGGAGATCCAGACCCCCGAGTACGGGGGGCGCCTCGAGGGCGTGCTCGCCGCAAGCTCCGGCAGGCTCCGGGGGATACTCAACGGCCTGGACTACGCGACCTGGGACCCGTCCCGGGACCAGGCGCTCGAGGCGCGCTTCGACCGAAGGTCGGCCGCGCTGCGGGGCCGCAACAAGGCCGCGCTCCAGTCGGAGCTCGGGCTGGCCCCGGACCCGTCCAGGTTCCTTTTGGGGTTCGTCGGGCGGCTGACGGTCCAGAAGGGCGTCGACATCCTGGTGCCGGCGGTGGTGCCGCTGCTGGAGATGGGCGTCCAGCTTGCGATACTGGGCTCGGGGGACGAGCACTACCAGCAGATGATGCGCCGGATCTCCGAGGAGGCCCCGGCCGGCCTCAAGGTGGTCATCGGGTTCGACGACCGGCTCGCCCGGCGAATATACGCCGGCTGCGACGCCTTCCTCATGCCGTCGAGGTACGAGCCCTGCGGCCTGGGCCAGATGATCTCCTTCCGCTACGGCGCGGTCCCGATAGTGCGCCGGACCGGCGGGCTGGCCGACACCGTCACGGACGCCTCCGTCTCGGACTCGGGGACGGGGTTCGTCTTCAACGAGTACTCGACGGAGGCCCTCTCGGGCGCCGTCGGCCGGGCGATGAGGGCATTCTCCGACCGGCCCCGCTGGAACGCCCTCGTCATGAGGGGAATGGAGCGCGACTTCTCCTGGCGGGCCTCGGCGGCGAGGTACCTGGACACCTACCGCGAGATACAGTCCATGGCGGCGGCCCGGGGCACGGGGCAGTGACCGTCCTTTCCGGTCCGCGGCGCAGACGACCAATACCATTAAATCCAAGCAGCCCGATTGAAGACCGCAACGGGAGGTTCGACTATGCCGGAAGAGGTAATACCGATAGAGGTCAGCTTCGGGGTCAACGCCGGCAAGGTCTGGCAGGCCCTGAACAAGCTGGGCGCCGCCACCGTGCTCATGATGCGCAACGAGACCAAGCTCTCCACGGACGAGGTCCACGGCGGCCTGGGCTGGCTGGCCCGCGAGGGCAAGATTGCGCAGGTCAAGGAAGGCAAGCTCACGAAGTTCAAGCTCGTGGAATAGGCACAGCGCGGTTCGCGGTTCAATCCCTCCAATCAAGGCACAGGGCGCAGGGCGCAAGGCGCAAGGCCGAAGGCGCGAGGGATATGGCGCAAGGAACAAGGGGGGAAACCTCGACCGTTCCCTTGGGCCTTCCACCTTGCGCCTTTTTCATTCCGGCCCCATTCGCAACAATCTGGCGGCGTCCTCCGGACCGTAGAAAAGCGAAGCGAAGCGAGCTTTTCCTAGGCGAGGAGGACGCCGCACATCATTCAGGGCCCATACGCAACAATCTGGCAGCGTCTTCCGGCGTCACCGAGTTGATGTAGAACCCGGTGCCCCTCTCGAAGCCGGCGGCCTGGGAGAGGCGGGGCATTATCTCGAGGTGCCAGTGGTAGAAGCGGTAGTCGTTGCGGTCCGACGGGGCCGTGTGGATGTAGTAGTTGTAGGGCGGGTCCCCCAGGCGGGAGTGCATGGCCTTGAGCACCCATTTGAGGACGTAGGAGAGCTTGGCCCTCTCGTCGTCCCCGACGTCCTCGAAGATCGGGTCGTGGGTCTTGGGGAGTATCCAGGTCTCGAACGGGAAGCGGGCGGCGTAGGGGCAGATGGCCACGAACCCGTCGGTCTCGAGCACCACCCTCTGCTTGTCCTCGAGCTCCCTCTTTATGATGTCGTCGTAGATGCAGCTGCCCCCGGTGGAGTACCAGTAGTTGCGGGCCCCCTCGAGCTCGTCCATTATGCGCCGGGGGATCATGGGGGTGGCGATGATCTGGGAATGGGGGTGCGCCAATGACGCCCCGGCCTCCTTGCCGTGGTTTTTGAAAATGAGGATGTACTTCAGGCGCCGGTCCCTGGTCAGGTCGTTGTAGCGGTCCTTGTAGGCGTTGACGATCTCCTGCACCTGTCCGTCGGGCAGGGTGGCGATGGAGTCGCAGTGCTCGGGCGTCTCGATGACCACCTCGTGGGCGCCGATGCCGTTCATGTGGCTGAAGAGGTGGTTCACCTGGTGGTCCACCTCCCCCTCTATCTTGAGCGCCGGGAACTTGTTGGGGACCACCCGGACCCACCAGCCGGGAGAGTTGCGCTCCGTCCCGGCGGCGCGGTAGGCCATTATCTCCGGCGGGGTCTTGGTCTCGTTCCCGGTGCAGAACGGGCAGTCGGCGGGAGCCGTTGAAGGCGCGCAGGCCACGCTCTTTCTGAAGTCTATGGGCCGGGCGGCGCGCTCGCTGGATATGACGACCCACCCGTTGGTGATGTAGTCCTTCCGGAGCTCCGGCAAGTTCCTGTAGTCTCCAGTTGAGGGTAAGCCGGGAGGTAGTAGAAAAAAGTTGCCTCTCGCTGGCCGAGAAACGGCTGCGAAAAGGTTTTTGCGGACGGCGCCGTTCAACCCGTGGCATGAACCTCAGGCTCTGCTTCCACTTCCACGCCTACCAGCCCGGCGACGCGATACTGCGCCTGCGCGGCGACCCCAAAAACCCCCCGGAGCTCGCCGAGAGGCGCTCCCCGGTGTCGCTGAAGCTGGGCGACACGGAGATACGCGGCGACAACTGGACCGACGCCATGCTGCGCTACTACGGCGCGATATGGAGGCTCTTCCGGGAGACAGGCGGGGCAAGGGGCAAGGGGACGGACGAATCATCGCCGTCCCTTGCCCCGTGCCCCGTGCCCCGTGCCCCGTTCTGCTCGGTGGACGTCGAGCCCTGGACGCTGCAGTCGCTCGCGCAGCGCCACCCCTCGTCGTTCTGGGCGTTCCGGGAGCTCGTCTTGGACCGCATCGTCGACCCTGTGGCCACCGTGCCTTTCCATGTACTGCTGCCGCACGCCGAGCCGGAGGAACAGTCCTTCCTGTCGCGCCTTGCGTTCCGGCTCCATGACGCCCTGGCGGGCGCTTTCGGGAACGGCCGGCCGGTGGGGTTCTGGTTCCCGGAGGCGCTCTACTCCGAGAGGGCGGCCCGGTCCGTCGCGCAGGCCTTCCAGGAGTGCGAGCGCGCCCGGGACCGGGCCAACGGCGCCGGGCGACGCCCCCTCTTCTTCGTTCTCGACGGCGGCCAGTTCATCGGCGTGGACTACCCGCAGAAGGCCCTTTCGGCCAACTTCGTCATGGTGGACTCCGAGCGCGTGAGCGTCTTCGGCCGGGACCGCACCCTGAGCGACCGCTGGGCGTTCCGCCAGGGGACGATCCCCGAGATGGTGGCGGACATCGCCGGCGGCCGAGCCGACCCGGTGAAGGAGGGGAAGGCCATAGCCTACGCCCTCACGCTCGCCTCCGACCTCGAGTCCCTGGCGGGCTCGGCCGAGCAGGCGGCGCGCTTTTCGGAGCTTCGGGGCGCCCTGGAGGCGGCCGGGATCGGGATGGAGGCGCACTCGGCGTTCCTGCACCGAAAGCTCTCGGGCGAGTACCAAAGCTGGGATGGCGAGCTGCGCTCAAAGGACTTCCTGGTCAGGGTACGCGAGAACTCCTCCTGGTCCGATTACATGGACCTGGGAATCGACTGTCCCTCGGACACGAGGTGGACCGGCCTGCGCCGCTGGGATGGCCTGGTCGTGTCACGGACCCTGTGGGGCCGGCGCATCTCGCAGGTGTGGAAGCAGGGCTTCGGCAAGATGCACTCCCGGGTGGTGCGCACCGTGCGGCTGGGCGCACACGAGTGCATCGGGCGCTGCCTGCCCGGGGGCGAGGCGGCCGGTGCCGAGCCTGCCGGGGAGTTCCTGCTGGAGTACTCCAACTTGGTGTTCTCCCGGCTCCTTCTGGCCTCCGGCTCTGGCCTGAGGCTGGACTTCCACCGGCTGCTCGACGGAAGCCTGCCGGACTGCCGGGACGAGGAGGCGGCGGCGCTCGCCGGCCGGGCCTACCTCGAGGCGCTCATGGCCAGCCGGAGCTGCCCGCGCTTTTGGGAGAACATCGACACGCGCGTCACATTCCAGTCGGCGGTCTTCCTGGCCCACGCCCTCCTGGACATAGCCGAGTGCTGCGGCCGGCTGGGCCTGCGCGAGCGCGCCGCCGAGGCCGAACGGCTCTTCCAAAGCAGCCTCGTCGACTTCCACGAGGCCTACCGCTACTTCCGCTTGGACGGCCTCTTCGGGGCCTTCGGCTGGGAGGTCTCGGAGGAGGCCTGGCACATGGCCATCCAGTCCGAGGTGCCGGACCGGAGCACCTACGACGTCGTCAAGCGCGCCGCCCTCTTCGTGGCCTCGCGCGAGGGCACCGGGGCCGCCTCGCGCATAATGTCCTCGGTGCGGTTCGACCCGGCCCAGGCCGTGGCCGACTGCGGGCACATCGAGGGCGAATCCCACGGCCGGTGGGAGACCCCCGGGTTCTGCGAGAACCGAAATCCGATTTAATCCCTCCGGTCATCCGGACAAATAATAAATATACGAAGCAACATAGAAGCGCCCGGCGTTTTCTCATGGCGGGCAGGGGGGTTCCAGCAGGCAGGGGAACGGGCGGGGGCCAGGCCTCCGCGCCGGCGGTCGACTGGGGTGCTCCGGACGATGAGGAGCTCGAGGTCCTGGAGATGGTGCCCGAAGGGCCGGGGGGCGCCAGGCCCCGGCCGGCACCGCGGGGGACCGGGGGCAGGAGGAAGGCCGCCGCGCTGGCGGTGGTGGCGGTGCTCGTGGCTGCCAGCCTCGGGGCGTTGCTGCTCATGAGGCCAGAGCCCGAGGAGGAAAAGCCCCGCCCGCCCGGGCCGCCGGTCGACATCCTCTCGGACGCCGACGTGTACATATCGGAGGTCAGACCATTCGACCTGCTCCACACCGTGGCCCCGTTCGTCGAATTGCGCGTGGGGCCCTCGGTCCAGAGCCTCGCCAACTGGCGGCTAACCACTTTCGACAACGACAGCTACCTGTTCCCGGCGGACCCCGTGTCCGGCGACCCGTCCTACATCGTCGTGGACTTCCCGTCCGGCAGGATAGCGCCCGGGGACCTCTCCCTCGACCCCGCCGACGAGCTGGCCCTATTCACCCCTGACGGCAAGCTCGCCGATTTCGTCCGGTGGGCCGGCGGCGGCACCGACCGGGACCCGGCCCGCGGCGGCTGGGCGGCCGGCGAGACCGGTCCCTACCTCGACTCAGGCCAGTCGGTCTCCCGGCTGGATTTCGCCCGCTGCAACCACACGGCCTGGAACGCCTCGCCCCCCAGCCGCGGCGAGCCCAACATATGGGAGTTCGCCCCCTCCAACGCCAGGCAGGTGTTCTGGCTCCGCAGCGGCCGCAACTTCGGCGCCACCCTGGGAACTGGCCCGGGAGCGCTGTCGCTCCCGGCGGGGCGCCCGGTCCCGCGCTCCCTTCTCCAGGAGACGGCGGCGCACCTGGACTTCGCGCTCAAGCAGATCCGCCGGCTGGGCGACCCCTACTCGGCGCTAAACAGCTCCACCGGGGCGCCGGTGCTGGAGTTGTGGGTGACCAACCGCTCGGCCTACACCGGGATCGGCGAGCCCGGCGGACGCGTCAGCCTGGACCTCGGGCCCAACCGCAACATCAACTCGTTCGTGTGCGCCCGGGAGATCGCCGGGCTGGTCCTGAGAGCCCGGTGGGGCCCGCCGGACGACCGCTACCTCTTCATCCGGGAGGGGCTGGCAATCTCCGAGGGCCTCCTGGCGGCCGCGCGGGAGATCTCGCCCAGCCAGCCCTCGGTGAAGTCGCTTTGGCAGGAAATGAACCGGACCGGGCTCCCCAGCCCCTTCCGCAACGGCCGGAACCTCACCCAGCCATTCATCCAGCCCTGGTCCTACGACCCCGACCACCTCATCGGAGCCTGGCTGTTCTACGACTCCACCGACCGGAGGTTCGTCGAGAGCGGGCTCGGGGCGTCGCTCGCCCAGGCCGTGCTGTTCTCCCAGAAGGACCCCCTGACGGCGCTCCAGGAGCAGACCGGCCGCAACCTCACCACCCTTTTTTACAACTGGCTCGAGTACCGGACCGGCCCGCTCTTCGATTACGCCCCGGCCCTCCTCCAGACGGCGGTCGGGCTGGAGACCGCCGCCCTCGACGGCCGGGCCACCCTGCAGGGATGGGCCGGCTGGGTCGGCCGCGTCAGCATCACCGTCACGGGCGATGTCGAGTTCAACCTGTCGGCGTCCCCCGGCTCGGCGGGGCCGGTCTACTTCAAGCTGACCAACTCGCGCACGGGCGCGGTCCTCACGAACGGTCCGGTCCCCCCGGGCCAGGCGGTCTCGCTGCTTGCCGCCGACCTGCGGCCCGGGGAGGAGCTGCAGCTTCTGGCCGGTGCCGGAGCGGCCGGCGGCGAGCTGGCCTACAGGGCGGCGCGGCTGCCGGAGGGTCCGGCGAACCTCTCGCCACCCGACGGGTCCTTCTCGCTCGACCCCAGGCCGCTTCTCGGCTGGTCATCCGTCCCCGACGCCACGGGCTACCAGGTCCAGGTGGCACTTGACACGATCTTCAGCTCCCCCGAGCTCGACGAGAGGACCTCCGGGCTGAGCCTCAATCCCCAGAACCCGCTTCCCGACGGGGCGCACTACTGGCGAGTGAGGGGCTGGACCTCCCTGGGCAACCCCACGAGCTGGTCCGCCCCGGCCCAGCTCTTCGTAGATACCGTGGCCCCGTTCGCCTACCCCGAGATAGACGAGCCAAAGTACCGCGCATCCCCCTCGGACGCCTGGAACGTGTCGAGCATGACCCAGCTGAGCTTCCGGCTCGACGCCGGAGAGGGCTCGCCCGAGACGGTCCACTACAAGTTCGCCGGCGATGCGGGGTACACACTCTACTCGGGCACCTTCCAGGCCACCGGTGCCGACGGCCCCCGGACGCTCCTGTACTACTCGCAGGACGCCGCGGGGAACCGGCAGGGCGAACAGGCGCTCGAGCTTTTCCTGGACGACACCCCGCCCGAGATAGATGTATCCCTGGGCAAGCCCAACTTCGCCGCCTCGCCGGGGGACATCGTGAACGTCTCCCGGGACACCCCCATCACCATCATCGCGACGGACCCGGGCTCGGGCCCCTCCACCGTCACCTACCGCGTGAGCAGCCAGACCCAGACCTACGAGGGCCCGTTCAAGCTCCCCGGGCCGGACGGAATCGCGGTCATCTTCATCACGGCACTGGACCGGCTGGGGACCCAGAACTCGCTGCTCTACAGGCTCAACGTCGACTCCTCCCCGCCGGCATTCGCCGTCCAGGGCCTGTCCAACGGCACGCTGGGCCGCGGGGCCCACAGCGTGACGGTCACGGCCTCCGACTGGAGCGGCGTGTCCCGCGTCCGCTACGTGGTCGACGGCCAGACCCTCGCCGCGCCGACGGCCGCGCCGTATGCCTGGGACTGGGACACCGCCGGCATTGCCGATGGGGACCACACCGTCCAGGTGGTGGTGGAGGACAACCTGGGCAACTTTGGGACCGTCTCCTACGCGGTCGTGACGGACAACACGCCCCCGGTCACCTCGCTGGCACTGGGCACCCCCAAGTACAGGCTGCAGGGCTCGGACCTCTGGAACGTATCGGCCGGGACGATGTTCAACCTCACCTCATCGGACGCCACCTCGGGCGTGGCGGCGACCTGGATCCTGATCGACGGCGCCTACCGCGAGGGCCTCTCGTTCCAGCTTGACAAGTCGATCGGCGACGGCCAGCACGAGATCACCTACGGCTGCCGGGACCGCTCCGGCAACAACGAGACGGGCCAGACGATAACGGTGGTGCTGGACGCCACGCCCCCCGCGCCCATCATAAACACCCCTGCCCAGGCCTCCCAGGTGGCCGGGCTCGTGTACGTCGAGGCCTCGGACCAGGCCGGAAGCGGCGACGTCAAGGGCTGCCTGTTCTCCTATTCCGTCGACGGGGCGACCTGGATAGACATCTGGGAGGACTGGAACGGCACCACGAAGTGGTCCTGCAACTGGAACACCGTGCCGCTCCCCGACGGCAACTACTTCCTGCGGGCGCTCATGTACGACTATTTGGAGAACGGCGCTCCGGCGCTCGTCCAGGTGCTCAAGCAGAATTAGAGACGACGGGGCAGCGGGGAGCGGACAGGGTGCGGGGACGACGGTCTTCCGATCGTTCGTTCCCCTGCACCCCGCACCCTGTCCGCTGCCCGCTCCCCGCTGCCCTCAGGCCATTGTCACATAGAACGAGTAGATGAGAACGACGCCCACCACCACGAGGACCGCGCCCGAGACCTTCTTGATGAGCGGCATCCACTGGGTCATGCGCTTCACGAGGGCGGTCCGGGCCATGCCGACGAGCACCGTCACCAGCACGAGGATAAGTCCCATGCCCAGGGCGTACATCACGAAGGCGAGCAGGGCCGCGCCCACGCCCCCGGCGACCAGCCCGGCCATCACCACCGCGATGAATATCGGCGCGTGGCAGCCCAGGGAGGCAGCGCCGTAGCCGGCGCCGTAGCCGAGCAGCCCGGTGTACTGGCCGGGCTCCGCGCCCTGACGCCCCGCCAGCCGGCCGAGCCCCCTCTTCAGCCGGTCGACGAGGGGGTTGAAGAGCGCGGTCACCCGGTAGAGCGGCAGCTCGTACCCGGTGAGCATCACTATGCCCAGGACGACGATGAGCGCGGCCACCACGGGGGCCAGGTAGGCCGCGTAGGCCTTCACGGCCTCCCCGGCGCCGGCGACCAGGAGGCCCATGATGCCGTAGACGAGCAGCACCCCCAGGGCGGCCACGAGCCCCCCGATCGCCGCCTTGCGGACCATGCCCCGGCGGTCCCGGTCCTCCGCCGGACCCCGGCCGAGGTAGTAGGTCATGTACCCGGGGAGAAGGGGGAACGCGCACGGGGAGAAGAACGCCGATACGCCTGCCAGGAAAGCCAGCGCGGCAAAGCCCGTCTCGCCGCCCAAAGACAGTATCGGGGCCGAGCCCGAGCGCGCTTTTTGGAACTCGGAGGACAGCTCGTCGGCCCTGACCAGCCCCGTCCGGACGAAGGTCACGTAGCCCGACGGGTTCACGACGACTATCTTGGGTATCTCGTGCGCGCTGTACTTCTGCAGCACGTTGTCGGTGTCCATGCAGTAGATCCAGCTCGCCCCCTTCGACTGCATGTGCGCCTTGAGCGCGGCCGCGCTCTCGGTCCGGTCGACGTCTATCGATATCACGACGGCCTCCGGATGGGCCTGCTTGAACGCCTTGAGCTCGGGAATCTCCTGGTTGCACGTCGGGCACCAGGTGGCCATCATGTCCAGCACCACCACCGAGCCCCGGTACTGCTCGAGCGTCACCGGCTTCCCGTCGACGTCGCGCAGGCTGAACCCGGGCGCCCGCTCGGTCGGCTGCGAGGCCACCCCCAGGGAGAGGTACAGGCCCAGCGAGGCCACGACTATGATGACCGCCGCGCCGGAGGCCACCACCGCGCTGCGGTTGGATAGGAACGCGCCCGCCCCGCGGCCGCTCCGGCGGTAGAGGACGAACGCCACCGCCCCAAGGGCGCACGCCGCAGCCACGCCTCCCAGCACGAGAAGGGCCGGGCCGCCCAGCGAGAAGCCGCCCCCGGAGGGCCTGAGCGGGGTCCAGGCGCTCGCGTCCACCGAGGAGTTGGAGAGGGTCTCCACCACCACCACCACCATGTACTGGCCGGCGGCGACGGAGGCCTGGTCGTAGCGCCAGGTGTAGGTGAAGTTCAAGCCCGTCTCCGTTTCATCGGTCGCAAGCTGCTCCAGCGTCGCGGTCTTCTGCACCCTGGTCCGGTTGGCCAGAAGCTCGCGGCCGCAGGCGGCCTCGTCGGCGGTCGGGAAGGGCCCCAGCACCGCGACCGTGACCTCCAAGATGTCGTGGATGCCCCAGATGTCCCAAACCCCGCCGGATATCCGGAGCTCCCCCGGGCGGGCGGAGATCTCCAGGCCGGCCTCCAGGGGTCGCAGCGGGATGGTCATCCTCGAGGGACAGGCGCCCCCGAACACCACGCTGCCGCCGGTGCCGCGCTCGGAGACGTAGATCCACATCGTTATCGTGTCGCCGGTGTTGAGCTCGAGGCTTACCCCGGAGGCGGTGCCCTTGAGCTCCTTCGGGGTCGAGGAGAGCCTCTGGGAGTCCGTGGAGTAGGCGGTGTCGCCGCGCAAATCGTTGACGCCGAAGTAGACCTGGAAGCGCGTGCCCACCTGGACGGGACCGGAGCCCTGGGCCCATATCGAGAAGTCGATGTTGCCCCCAAACGTCAGCGGCGCGCCCACCGGCTCCGAGCTCCAGGCGCCCACGAGCCACACGAGAGCCACGGAGAATTTGGCCTGGGCCGGGAAGGGGGCGCTTCCCTCCGCCGGGGTGCCGGTCGTCAGGGCGTTCCCGCCGGAGAGGTAGAGGTCCGTGGGGGCGTTGTCGGCGCAGGCGTCCGCCGCCGGCCACGCGTCCGCCGGTTGCGGAACGAACACCAGGGCAAGCAATGCCGCTGTCAGAGCGCCGGCGACGAGTCGCATCATGTATTGATAGGCCCGGGGGTGATAAATAGGTTGTGGTACCGACGGGGATTTTGCATAAATGCCGCCCGGCGCCCATTTATGGCGAGCCCGGTGACGGGAGGGGGGCGACGTCCAGCCGGCCCAGCCGTCGGGACCGGATGGCCTTGACCGCGGCGGTGGCCGCGGCGAGCGTGGTCAGGAAGGGGATGTTGAGCTCCACCGCTAGCCGCCTCATCATGAAGCCGTCCTTCTCGATGACCTTGTCCGGCGAGGGGGTGTTTATCACCAGGCCTATCTCCCCCCGCCTCATGAGGTCCAGCGAGTCGGGCGACGAGCGCTCGCTTATGCGGAAGATGGTGGTCACCGCGATCCCCCGCTCGCGCAGGAACGCCGCCGTCCCCCGGGTGGCGAGCAGGCCGTACCCGAGCTCGGAGAACGAGCGCGCTATCTGCACCGCCTTCTCCTTGTCGGCGTCGCTCACGGTGATGAAGACGTTGCCCGAAGGCGGGAGCTCGAGCCCCGCGGAGAGCAGCGCCTTGTAATACGCCATGCCGAAGTCCTCGTCCGTGCCCATCACCTCGCCGGTGGACTTCATCTCCGGACCCAGTATCGCGTCCACGCCGGGCAGCTTCATGAACGGGAACACCGGCGCCTTGACCGACACCCGGCGCGACCGGGCGGTGCCGGAGAGCCCGAGCTCCCCGAGCGTCTTCCCGAGCATGACCCTCATGGCGACCTTGGCCATGGGCACCCCGACGGCCTTGGAGACGAAGGGCACGGTGCGGCTGGCCCGCGGGTTGACCTCGAGCACGTAGACCTTGCCGTCCTTCACCGCGAGCTGGAGGTTGGCGAGCCCCACGACCCCAAGCTCCATGCAGAGCGCTATGGTGATGCGCTCTATCTCCCGGACTGTCTCGGGCTGGAGCGTCTGGGGGGGGATGACGCAGGCCGCGTCCCCCGAGTGGACGCCGGCCTCCTCGATGTGCTCCATGATGGCGCCGATGAAGACCTCCCCGCCGTCGGCGACGACGTCGACGTCTATCTCGATGGCCGAGGAGAGGTAGCGGTCGATGAGCACCGGGTGGGCCCCGGAGACCCGGACGGCGGTCTTCATGTAGAGCTCGAGCTCCTCGTCGTCGTGGATTATCATCATCCCGCGGCCGCCCAGGACGTACGACGGCCGCAGCAGCACGGGGAAGCCCATCCGGTGGGCCGCAGCCCTCACCTCGTCGACGGACCGCCCGATGTCGGAGTCGGGCTGGAGTATCCCCATGCGCCGGGTCATCTCGCGGAAGCGGCCCCGGTCCTCGGCGATGTCGATGGAGTCCGAGGAGGTCCCCAGGAGCCTCGTGGGCAGGTCCGGGCGCCTGCCGAGCGCCTCGTGCAGCGGGACCGCGAGGTCTATCGAGGTCTGGCCCCCGAACTGGACCACCACCCCTCCGGGCCTCTCGAGCTCGATGATCTCCCAGACGTCCTCGAATGTGAGCGGCTCGAAGTAGAGCCGGTCGGCCGTGTCGAAATCCGTCGAAACGGTCTCCGGATTGTTGTTGGCCATAATGGCGAACAGTCCCTCCTCGCGTATGGCCTGCACGGCGTGCACGCAGCAGTAGTCGAACTCGACGCCCTGGCCGATGCGTATCGGTCCGGAGCCGATTATCAATATTTTCTTTTTGTGCAAAGGCTCAGGGCTCAGGGCGCAAGGCGCAAGGGGCGAGGGCGCGAGGGACGGGGCGCAAGGCACAAGGGGGGGGCCTTCCGGGGTCCCGTCCGTTCCGCCCTTCACCCTTGTCCCCTCCTCCTTGTCCCCCGCGCCTTCGTCCCTGGCGCCTGGCGCCTTGCGCCTTGCGCCTTCGATGTCAGATTCCTCGCCGTACGTCGAGTAGAAATACGGCGTCCTCGCCTCGAACTCGGCGGCGCAGGTGTCGACCATCTTGAACGCCGGCAGGAGGCCGGCGCTCCTGCGATAGGAGCGGACGGACTCCTCGGGGACCTCGAGGAGGTCCGCGATGTACTCGTCGGAGAAGCCCAGGCGCTTGGCCTCGCGCAGGAGCGGCTCGGACAGGCCGCCCTCCCTCTCCCGCTCCTTTTGGATTCGGGTCTCGACCGCCAGGATGTTTTGCAGCTTGTGGAGCCAGAAGACGTCCCACTTGGTCAGGTCGGACACCGTCGCCGGCTGGAACCCCCGGCGCAGCGCCTCGGCTATCGCGTACAGCCGCTTGTCCGAGGGCTCCACGAGCTCGGCGATGAGCTCGGTGGTGGACCACTTCTCCGGCTCCAGGGCCACGCGGTCCACCTCCAGGGAGCGCACCGCCTTCAGGAGCGCCTCCTCGATGCAGCGCCCTATCGCCATCACCTCGCCCGTCGACTTCATCGACGTGCCCAGCCGGCGGTCGGCGGTGCGGAACTTGTCGAAGGGCCAGCGCGGTATCTTGAGCACGCAGTAGTCCAGCGAGGGCTCGAACGAGGAAAACGTCCGGCCCGTAATCGCGTTGGGTATCTCGTCCAGTGTCATCCCGACGGCTATCTTGGCCGCCACGCGGGCGATGGGGTAGCCGGTGGCCTTGGACGCCAGCGCCGACGAGCGCGACACGCGCGGGTTGACCTCGATGACCCGGTACTCGCCCGTGCGGAAGTCCAGGGCGAACTGGATGTTGCAGCCGCCCTCTATCCTGAGGGCCCGGATTATCTTGAGCGCCGCGCTCCGGAGCATCTGGTGGTCCGGGTCGCTGAGCGTCTGGGCCGGGGCTATCACGATGCTCTCCCCGGTGTGGATGCCCATCGGGTCCAGGTTCTCCATGTTGCAGACGGTGATGCAGTTGTCGGAGCGGTCGCGCATCACCTCGTACTCGAACTCCATCCAGCCCAGCACGCACTCCTCGACGAGCACCTGCCTGATGCGCGAGTAGGCGAGCCCCAGCGAGACGATGTGCTCCAACTCCTCGGGGGCCCTCGCTATGCCGCTGCCCGTCCCGCCCAGGGTGTAGGCCGCCCGGATTATCACCGGGTAGCCCCCCAGCTTCTTCACCGTCAGCTTCGCCTCGTCCAGGCCCCCGCAGGCAAAGCTCCTGGGAATGGGCTCGCCTATGTCCACCATCCTCTGACGGAAGAGGTCGCGGTCCTCCGAGGTGGCGATGGCCGAAAGCTGGGTCCCCAAAAGCTCCACGCCGTACCTGTCCAGCACGCCCAGCTCGCCCAGCTCGGCGCACATGTTGAGCCCGGTCTGGCCGCCCATCCCCGAGAGTATTCCCTGGGGCCGCTCCTTCTCGATGATACGGGTGAGCACCCCGGCGGTCAGGGGCTCGACGTAGACCGCATCCGCCATCTCAGGGTCGGTCTGGATCGTGGCCGGGTTGGAGTTCACCAGGACCGTCCCGTAGCCCTCCTCCCGGAGGGAGCGGCAGGCCTGCGACCCGGAGAAGTCGAACTCGGCCGCCTGGCCGATCACTATAGGGCCGGAGCCGATTATCATGACCTTGCGAAGATCGGTCCGCTTCGGCATCTAGCCGCCCCCCCGGTGGGCCGAGACGAGCCTTTGGAACTGCCCGAATATGAAGCGCGCGTCGCGCGGCCCCGGCGAAGCCTCGGGGTGGTACTGCACGGAGAACACCGGGAGCTCCCGGTGGCGGAGCGCCTCCACCGTGCCGTCGTTGACGTTGAGCTCGGAGAGCTCGAGCTCCGAGGGCAGGTCGGGGTGCACCGCGAAGCCGTGGTTCTGCGAGGTGATGACCACCTTGCGCGTGCGCTCCTCGCGGACGGGCTGGTTGGCCCCCCGGTGGCCGAACTTGAGCTTGAATGTCCTTCCGCCGAACGCGAGCGCGATCATCTGGTGGCCCAGGCAGATGCCCATGAGGGGGACCTTCCCCGCAAGCCCCCGGACGGTCCGGACGGTGGTCGACATCACCGCCGGGTGGGCCGGGTCCCCGGGGCCGTTGGAGACGAGCACGCCGTCGGGCCTTAGCGCCATTATGTCCTCCGCGGTCGCCGAGTAGGGCACCTGCACCACCTCGGCGAACGAGTTGAGGTTCTGGAGGATGCTCCGCTTTATGCCGCAGTCCACCGCCACGACGCGCGGCGCGTCGCCCGTGCCGGGGCCCCGGAAGGGGAGCGTCACCGCCCGGGCCGTGCTCACCTCGCCGACCAGGTTCTGGGCGTCGGGATAGGGCATCGTCCGGACCTTCCCCAGGGCCTCCTCCGCGGCGTCGGCTTCGACGATGCCGGCCCTCATCGTGCCGCGCTCGCGGGTCTTGAGGGTGAGCCACCGCGTGTCCACCCCGGAGATGCCGGCGATCCCGGCGTCCCTGAGGAAGGCGTCCAGGGTCATCCGGCTCTCCCGGTGGCTCGGGCGCTCGCAGTGCTCCCTGACCACGAACGCCTCGGCCTTGATGCCCGACGACTCGGACGCGGCCTCGCTCACGCCGTAGTTCCCGATGAGCGGGTAGGTCATCATCAGGAGCTGGCCGTTGTAGGACGGGTCGGTGAGGGCCTCCTGGTAGCCGGTCATCCCGGTGTTGAAAACGAGCTCGCCGAAGACGCTGCGTTCGGCGCCGAAGGCGCGCCCTCTCGCAACCGTTCCGTCGTCCAGCACGAGGGCGCGTTCGCGGTCCATTCCTGTGGCCTGACCGGGATGGCAATTGGATGATTTGAACCTATGGCTGGCGCGCCGGCCGGTCCGGCCGGGGGTGCGTCCCTGCCGGCCCGCGCCGGCCCGGTCGGTGCGGCGCGCGCCCGGGGGCCACTTCCGCTGAGGGCCCTGTCAGGGCGGCGCGCCCCCGGCGCCCCCGGCCGCCGGGAAGCACAGGGTGTTTCGCCCCCTCTGCTCCAGCCTTATCCTGCCCTTTCGGGCGAGCAGCCTCACGTGGTAGCTCGCCACCTGGTGGCTGGCGCCCATCTTCCCGGCGAGCTCCTTGGGCGTGATGCCCGGCGAGCCCTCGATGAGCTCCAGTATCCGCCGGTGCGTCTCTCGGATGTTGCCCCGGAGGCGCACCCTCGCCGGGTCCAGGCCGCTGGGATAGAACCGCCGGAATATCCCGTCCATGCGGGAGAACACGAAGTTCTCGCGCTCCAGGGTGCGGAGGTGGTAGGCGAGCGTGCCGTTCTTGAGCTTGAGGGTCTGCCGGATGGAGCTGTAGTGGTCCCCGGGGTTGGCCTGGATGTACCCGAACACCTGGCCCCGGACGAACTGGTCGAGCACCTCCTCCTTGCGGATCTTGGAATAGAGGGGCACGAGGGCCAGCAGGAGCTTGAACCGCCCTGCCTCCGTGCCGGCGATGAGCGCCACTCCGGCCAGAACGGCCAGGAGCGAGCCCGCGGTGGCGGCCGGCCCGGATGCCACGGGCACCCCGGTCGAGGGCGGAAGGGGGCCCCGGCCCGCCTCGCGGCCCTGGACGGACGCGAGGCCGACGGCGCCGGAGGGCCCCAGGGCGCCCTGGCCGCCGAAGGAGGCCTCGACGCTCAGGTTCCCCGATGTGACGTCCACGGCGCACAGGGCGGAGAAGCGGCCGGTGCCATCCGTGACCGCCGGGTAGGCCCTCCCGGCGAACGCCACCTCGAGCGCGGCGTCGCGCACCGGGTCGCCGGGCTGGCCGTCGCGGTCCTCCACGAGCCGCCCCGAGACCGTCGCCCGGGCCCCCGGGGAGAGGGGCGGGAGCGGGTCTAGCAAGAGGAGGGTTCGCGCGGTGATGTCGAACACGGCCTCCCGCTGGGCGGGGGCCGACCCGGGCAGGCTGGCCAGGGCGAGCAGCCTGAGCTCCCCGGGAGGCTCGGACCAGTCCACGGTCCAGGGCACCGCGAACACCCCGTCGGCGCCCGTCCGGGCGCGGCCGAGCACCTCGATGCCGCCGGGGCGGAGGGCCCGCACGACGACCTCCACCCCCGGCGCGACAGCCCCTCGCTCGTCGAGGACCGTGCCGGCGAGCCCCCGGAACCTCTCGCCGGCGATGACGGTCGCGACCTCCCGGCCCTTCTCGAGCGGGGCCCCCTCGAAACCTACCTCGAGCCTGCGCTGGACGGTCATCTCGACGTGCGCCTCCGCTGGCTCGAGCTCGCCGAGCCCGGGCGACTCCCCCCCTGCGAAACCCAGGTCGACCCGCAGGAAGGTGCCGGCCCAGTCGGACGGCACGGGCACCTCGACGGAGAACCGCCCCTCCGGGCCGGTGACGGCGCTCCCGTTCCCGCCGGGGAAGCGGAATCCAACGAGAGCCCCCGCCACCGGCCCGTTCCCCAAAACAAGGCAACCGGAGAGGTACGCGAGCCCTCCGCGCTGGACGGCCGCCGCCGGCTCCAGCTCGAAGCGGGGGCATCCCCGCGCCGTGCAGGGCACGGTGACCCCGGCGGCCTGGTGGAGGGCGCTTCCCTCGAACCGGAGCTGGAACGAGGCGCCGGGCGCGAGGCCGCCGGCGGCGATGCGCCGGGCGCAGGCGAACCATCCGGTGGCGTTGGGGCCGGCGACGCTGACGTCGGAGGTGATGTTCCCCCGCCCGTCGTCCCAGCAGGCCCTCAGGAGCCCGCCGCCCTCCCGCCCGGACGGGGCGCCAAGGGGTTTTTCGGAGAAATCCAGGAGCCGCCCCTTGACCTCGGCCCAGCCGCCCTCCCCGACCCGGACCGTTCCGGGGGCCGAAATCTCGAAACGGGTGGCGGCGCGAATGTCCACCTTCAGGTTCCCCCACGAGCGGACATAGGGACCGTCGGGCACGAACTTGAAGGTGAGGTAGCAGGGCCCGGCCGAGGCGTCCTGCGGGACCCTCCAGTCCAGCGAGAAGGCGCCCTCCTCCACCTGCGCCGACGGCGTCGAGCTCGAAAGGCCGAACCTGAGGCGGAGGTCGGAGGTCCCGGCCACCGGGAACGGCCTTCCCCCCTTCTCGAGGGCGGCCGTGTCGATGGAGACCAGGCTCCAGACGCCGGCGGGGTGGCCGGAGAGGTCCACCGGATCGGACCAGTCCGTCCCGTTCCAGACCCGGACCATCCCCGTATCGTTCCCGTGGAGGTCCGCGACGAGCGCGAAGGAGAGGCGCGCCTCCGAGGGGAAATCGGAAAGGTCTATCGAGGGCGAGTCGACCCACTCGTCCGCGAGGTGGGAGTACGGGCCGTGGAGGCCCGTGCCCAGGCAGGCGCTGCCACGGTAGGCGGCCGGGCCCTCCGAGGGGGTGCCCGCCTCCCAGTCCCCGCCCTCGCCGCCGGCGGTCCAACCCGGAAGGCCCCTCTCGAACCCCTCGCGGTAGACCACCGTCGGTATTCCGGGCACGGACACCTCGACCTCGTCGATGAACAGGCCCCCGGGCAGGGCCGGGCCGAGGGTGCGCCCGCCCCCGGAGACCACCACGCCGCCGGAGGGCCGGCCCCCGTCGGAGGCGCGGACCGAGCCCGCCACGGTGACGGTCTCGCCGGCGTCCCGGGGGCTCCCGAACGGCCGGGCCGAAGTCTCGGTCGGGAAGAGCACCGTGACGTTGAGCGCGGGAGGGTCGCAGGGCGGGTATATCTGGAACTCACCGAGCCCCGGGTAGCTGACCCTCGTGCCGGCGAAGGCGAAGCGCATCGGGTACACCCCGGCCGAGGGCACGAGCCCCCGGTCGGGCACCCAGCCGTTGATGAAGAAGGTGCCGTTGATCTCGCCGCCGGCACCGCCGGGCGGCCTCCACGCCACAGGCAGGCGTGATTGCTCCACGCCGTTGAACCACCAGCGGACGGACTCGCCGTGGCCGGCGACCCCGTTGTTGCGCTCGGCCGCGTCGCGGCCTCCCCCGTGCGAGAGAAGTGTGTAGTTGCCGTCGACCAGCTGGCCGACGAGCTGGAGCGGGCGGTCCACCCGGAAGGCCGCGTCGCCCTCCTCGAAGGGCTCGAGGCCGGACTCGAAGGTGCCCCTCGCCAGCGTCATGCTGACGCTGTCGGAGAGGACGACGATGCTCCGGCCGGCGGCCCCGGCGGCTGCCCCGCCTTCACTATCGTCGAGCGGGGCCGCCGCCTCTGCTATCGGTGTCTGGGTGCCGGATCCGAAGGCAGTCCCGCCTTCGCCATATTCGGGCGGGACCGCAGTTTCTGCAATCGGCGACGGTGTGCCCGTCCCGACCTCCACGACAGGAGAAGCTCCCGGCGCCCCGCAGGGCGCCGGGAGCGCGGGCTGGGCCGCCGCGTCCGGGAGGGCGCCTGCGACCGAGGCCCAGAGCACGAGCAGGGCGAGTGGCCAGGAGCGCGCAAGCCGCTTTGCTCTCATCTTCGCCATCGTACGTTGTTCCATAAGATATATAAAATCATTTGATGCCCGCTTTGTTTAATATATAAAGATTGTCAGCCGGCCGGCCGGCGGCGGAGACCTCCCGGCCCATGCTGGCGGCGATGACCCCCTGCGCCCCCAGCTCCCCGGCCGGGAGCCTACAACCTTATGATCACCGTCAGGACGTCGTTGTCCTCGAGCGAATGCTCCAGCCCGACGCGCTGGCCCGGGAACCTCACGGACGCGCCCCACACCATCGCGTAGCGGAACTTGCGGCGGAAATCCTTGTGCAGGATGTCGCACACGTCGCCCACCGTGCCTCCGCGCTTGAGAATCAGCGGCTGGCTGCGGTCGACCTCGCCTCCCTGCGGCCGGAGGAACACCCGCCGGAACTCCAGCGCCTCGTATATGCCCTTCTTGAGCCCCTCCAGGCCCGTCCCCTTCTCGGCCGACACCGGAAAGACCCGCCAGCCGTCGAGCGCCGCCAGCCGGGACCGGAGCTCCTCGGGCGAGACGAGGTCTATCTTGTTGAGCGCCACTATCGCAGGGATGTAGGCGCACTTGGCCGAAAGGAAGTCTATCAGGTCGTCCGCCGTGGCGTTCATCCGGAAGACCACGCTGGCGTTGACCACCCCGAACTCGTTGAGGATGCCCCGGGCGGTGCCCTCGTCGAGCCGGGTGAGCCTCACGGTGGAGCTGAGGTCGATTCCGCCCCGGTCCTTCTTGGACAGGGTTATCTCCGGAGCCCGGGCGTTGGGCCGGATGCCGGATTCGTGGGCTTCCCTCAGCACCGCGGCGAGGTCCGGCTGCAGCACGTCGACGAAGAGCACCAGGAGGTCCGCCGCGCGCGCCATGCCCAGCACCTCCCGGCCCCGGCCGCGCCCGGAGGCCGCACCGCCCACGATGCCGGGCATGTCCAGCACCTGTATCTGGGCCCCGCCGTGCCGGAGGATGCCCGGGCAGATGTCCTTGGTCGTGAAGGCGAAGTCGCCCACCTCGCTCTGGGCCTCCGTGATGCGGTTGAGAAGGGTGCTCTTGCCCGAGTTGGGCGGGCCCAGCAATGCGACGGTGGCGTTGCCGCTCTTCTTGACCGCGAAGCGCCTGCCGCCCCCGCCGCCCTTGCTGCGGGCCAGCTCGGCCTCCTCGCGCAGGCGCGCCAGCTTGGCCTTGAGCTTCCCGATGTGGTGGGAGGACTTCTTGTTGTACTCGGTGTTGCGGATCTCGTCCTCCACCTCCCTGATGCGGTCCTCGAGGGTGCCCATGGCGGCCTCCAAATCGCGTGGGATGTAATAAATTCTATTATGTCGATGGCCGGGCCGTGGCCGGACGGAAGTTCCCCGCCCGGGTCGAGGCCGTGCTCCGCCGCCTCTCCTCGGACAGGACATCGGGCGCCTCCTCGCTCGTGGAGCTCGCCGCCTCGGCGTTCACGGAGCTTTCCTCGGCCACGGTGTCGACGGGGAGCCCCGCCCTCTCGGCCGAGGTGGAGGACCTGTGCCTCGAGGTTCTGGGCACGCAGCCCTTCATGGCCCCGCTGTACCACCTTTGCGCCCGGGTGCTCGGGCACGCCGGCCCCAAGAGGCCCGTCCCCGAGATGAAACGCGGCATATCGCGCTCGGCGTCCCATTTCGCCGAGGGCTCGGCGGCCGGCCTGGAGCGGGCGGCGGCGCAGGGCGCCCGGCTGGTCCTTGACGGCGGGAGGCTCCTCACCCTCAGCTCCTCCGCCGCCGTGGGAAGGTCGCTCGAGCTCGCCGCGGCCGACCGGAAGCGGTTCACCGTCACCGTCCTCGAGTCCCGCCCGATGCTCGAGGGGCGCAACGCGGCCGCCCGCCTGGCGGGGGCGGGCATCCCGGTGGAGCTTTCGGTGGACGCCGCGATGGTCTCCGAGGTCCGGCGGGCCGACCGGGTTATTGTCGGGGCGGACGCCCTGACGGAGGAGGTGCTCGTCAACAAGTGCGGGACGCTGGCGCTGGCCGTCGTGGCGCGGGAGTACGGCGTGCCCGTGCTGGCCGTGGCGGAGGGCTCCAAGCTCCTGCCCAACGCCCTCCTTCCGGAGGCGGACCGCCACCGGGACCCGCGCGAGGTCTGGGACGCCGCCCCGCCCGGCGTGGCGGTCCGCAACCGCTACTTCGAGCGGGTGCCCCTCGCCCAGGTCGCCAGGATCGCGCTGGAGGACGGGCCGGCCGACGCCCGGGAGGTCCGGCGGAGGCTGGAGCGCCCCGACCCGGCCCTCGCGGCCCTGGGGCGGCTCCTGGGGGAGAAGGGGGGCGGCCCGGCCGGCCGGGGCGGCCGGACATGAGGGCGGCCCCGAACATTTAATATATCATTGGAACTTCGCTCGACAAATAATAAATACGTATTGGTATATGCATATCCCGTTCCCCACCCGTGGTGAGATGGAGGCTTTGGTATGTCGAGTGTTGGTAGGCGCGGCCTGGTCGCGGTGATGTTGACGTTGATGATGGCTCTGCCGGCGTTCGCGGCGTACACCGGCGAGGAGCGGGCCGTGCCCGACATCACCTTCCTGGTGAACGAACTGAGCTTTGGCAACCCGACCGAGACCGTGGAGTTCCAGTATGCCGGCATCGACGACAGCCTGGCCATCACGCTTCCCAACGGGGCCACCGTCCTTTCGGCCACCCTGAACATCTCGGGCCTGCCCCTCACTGACGGCGGGACCGACTGCCCCGAGAACGTCTCCCTCGACGTGGCGGGGCAGTCGCCGCCCGAGTACGAGTTCCGCGGCGTCGGCTACGGCCAGATGGGCCACCAGACGCTGTTCTCCACCGGCAAGCCCGTGCTCAACGTGACGACGCCCTACAGCGGGGGCACCAACACGAGCTCGGCCATACGGCTCCCCAAGTCCGCCGTTGTCAAGCGCGCCGTGATGAACGTGAGCAGCGGCGGCGGGCTGGGGGGCTCGGGCAAGGTGCTCATCATCGGCGCCGCCTCCCCCAGCTACAATGCCGACATCCAGACCAAGCTCAAGAGCTTCCCGGACATCCAGGCCGCGGACATCGTCCAGGCCCAGTCCGAGACCCCCACCCTGGCCAGGCTCAAGGAGTACAGCTCGGTCCTCGTGCTCAGCGACTACGGCTTCCAGGACGCCACCACCCTGGGCAACAACCTCGCCGATTATGTCGACAGCGGCGGAGGCGTTGTGCTGGGGATGTTCTGCCCCGGGGGCGGCAGCCTGGGTCCTGGCGGGCGCTTCGTGACCGGGGGCTACCTGGTCTTCCCCCAGAGCGGTTACCAGTATTCCTCCGGCAGCCTGGGGACCTACGACGCCAGCCACCCGATAATGCAGAACGTCAAGACGTTCACGAACAACAACTACCGGCCCTCCTCCAACCAGATAGTGTCGGGCGCCACGCTGGTGGCGAGCTACACCGACGGCATCCCGATCGTGGCGACCAAGAACGTCAACGGCGTGGACCGCGTGGACCTCGGGTTCTACCCGCCCTCGAGCGACGCCATCTCGAGCAGCTGGTCCAGCGCCACGGACGGAAAGTACATCATCCACAACGCGCTGGTGTTCGCAGGCCGCGCCAACCTCAACGCCAGCCTGGACATCCTGGGCGACCAGACGATAGAGTGGAGCAACACGAGCTTCAACTCCACGGCCAAGATCCCCGAGTTCTCGGCGATGCTCAACGCCTACCTCGCCACCTCCCCGGTCAACGGGACGGACAAGTACGGCAACCAGTACGTGGACATCCCGATACATGTGAGCTCCAACATGAGCGGCATGCTCCAGCTTTGCAACCTCAGCATCAGCTACGATTACACGGCCACGGTGAACGAGGTCAAGTTGGTCGGGACTCTCGCGGACGCCCTCTCCGATGCCCTGCCACCCGCGTACGACGGCAGGCGCACCAACATAACGCTCTCCGTCTCGTCCACCAAGTCCGGCAAGGTCCGGATATCGGACGTGTCGGTGGTCTACCGGCCGCCGGTGCACCCGCCGTTCCTCGACTCCAAGGACCCCGGCTCCGACACGGTCGTCATGAACGAAAACGAGTCCATGGTGTTCCGCATAGCGGCGAGCGACGAGTACGGCTACCCCCTGACGCCCGTCTGGTACCAGGACACGCTGGAGGCGGCCCGGGGCAACTGGAGCTTCACCTACTCCGCCGACTTCACCTCGGCCGGTGACCATTCGGTCCGCGTCAACGTGAACAACACCCTGCGATCGGTGGAGACGACCTGGAAGATAAAGGTGCTCAACGTCAACCGGCCGCCGGCGATCGACACATTCTACCCCGACGACGAGGTCACCATCGACGAGGAGGGGGCCCTGACGCTGGGCGTCGCCGCCTCCGACCCGGACCCGGAGGACCGGGAGCTCTCCTACACCTGGTACGTCGGGTCCGTGGACCAAAAGATCACCGGCGACAGCTTCCGCTTCTCGACCGACCTCAAGAGCGCCGGGGTGCACTCCATCCGGGTGAAGGTCACCGACCCCGGGGGCCTCTCGGTGAGCCGGACCTGGAGGGTCACGGTGCTCAACGTGAACGTGCCGCCCGTCGTGGACAGCCTCCAGCCCAACCTGAACCCCAGGATACGCGAGACCGAGGCGGTCACGTTCTCCATTGCGGCGAGCGACTTCGACAAGCAGCCACTGATCTACCGCTGGTACCTCGACGGCACGGAGGTGGGCACCGGCCAGCAGTACACCCTGCGGACAGGCTACGACTCCGCCGGCACCCACGTGGTCCGGGTGGTCATCACCGACGGCGAGGCGAACGTCTCGCGCAACTGGACCGTGACCGTGGAGAACGTGAACCGGATGCCCGTGCCGGTGATCGACAAGCCCGTCGGGAAGCTGGACTTCCTGGAGACCGAGCTTGTCGAGTTCAGCGCCCGGTCGAGCTCCGACCCGGACGGGGACACGCTGAAGTACCGTTGGCTCGAGGGCAGCCGGGAGCTCGCCACGACGTCCGAGTTCAGCGCGCGCTTCCCGCGCGGGCCCCACGAGGTGACGCTCGAGGTCACCGACCAGAACCGGGCCGCCAACCGGACCAGCGTGAGGTTCACCGTCCACTACGTCAAGCTCGTGGCCAACCTGGACTACGATCTCATTGCGCCCGTCGAGGGAGAGACCGTGAGATTCACCGCCTGGGTGAACAACACCGGCGACGCCGAGGCGACCGGTGTCGAGGTGGAGCTCCTCGTCGACGGGACGAGCCTCGGGCGCACGCAGATAGACGACGTGCCCGGCGGGGGGACCGGGTCGGCCACGTTCAGCTGGAAGGCCAGGAGGGGCGAGCACGTCGTGACCGTCCGCGTCGGCACCCAGAGCTGGAACTCGACGCTCTCTGTCGCCGGGAAGCCGGCGGCGGCCGGCGGGGACCAGACCCTGATGATGCTGGTGGTGGTGGGCGTGGTCGCCGCGGTCGTCGTAGGAGGCGTGGCCTTCGCCATGACGCGCAAGAAGCAGCCGGCGCCCCCGGCGCCCCCGGCCGTGATCGCGCCGCCGGAGACGGCGACCCCGGCGGTGGTGCCCCTCATGACCCGCACGGGGGAGGCCAAGGCGGCCCCGGCCGCGGCCGAAAAGCCCAAGCCCAAGGAGAAGGCGCCCGAGCCCAAGCCCAAGGAAGAGGCCCCCAAGGCCAAGCCGAAGGAGGAGGCCTCCAAGCCCGGTGGCAAGTGCCCCCACTGCAAGGAGCCACTGGAGCCCGGCTGGTCGGTGTGCCCCTCCTGCGGGGGGAAGGTCTGAACCGGCCCGAGGGCCGGCCGGACACGGGAATCACCCAGCGGGAGCAAGGTCCGGACCGCTGCGAATCGGCGGCAAGGGCCACGGGGGGCGGCCGACCCTTCATTGAGAGGCGCTCTATAAAGGTTAAATAGGGATTTGGGTATAGGTCCGTGCCAGTTGCCGATGCTGGCGCGGAGGTTTCCATATGCGCAGGACCAAAAGGCTAGCCTTGGGGGCGGTGCTCCTGACCCTGGTTATCGTGATGCCGACTTTCTCTGCGTTTGCCGGGAAGGAGCGGGCCGTGCCCGACATCGTGATACACGTGTCGACATTCACCGATGGCTCGACCTCCAAGGTCCTGGACTTCCAGCAAGGGGGCACGGACGACAGCGTCAGCGTCAGGCTCCCCAACGGGGCCGTAGTGCTCTCTGCCAAGCTCAACGTGACCGGCCTCCCCCTGGTGGAGGGCGGGACCGACTACCCCTACAACGTCACGCTGGACCTCAACGGCGCCCCGCCCGCCGAGTGGCAGTTCAAGGGCAAGGGCTACGGTCAGATGGGCCGGCAGACCGTGTTCACGAACGGCGCCACCAACGTCAACCTGAGCCTCCCCCTGAAGGGCGGGACGAACTCCACCGGGGCCATCAGGCTGCCCCTCGGGGCGACGGTGACCTCGGCGAAGATGAACATCACCAACCTCCGGGGCGGCGGGGGCGGCGGCAGGATCGCGATAGAGTGCGCCCAGAACAGCCGGGCCCGGGACACCCAGGGCAACGACCCGGTGTACTCCATCCAGGCCCTCGCCCAGGCGTACGGCTGGGAGGCCGACATAGTCGTAGGGACGGACATCGACACCCAGGAGGAGCTCGCCAAGTATGCGATGGTCATCGCCGGCGACGCCGGATTCAACGACGACGACCACTCCACTTTCGACAAGGCGCTCGACACCTGGGTCCAAAACGGCGGGGGCTTCGTGGGGCTGGGCTGGATAGTATACTCAACCACCGCCGGGACGGGCATGAACAGCGTCCTTCCCGTGGTCACCCCGGGCTACAGCTACGACTCCTCCGGCACCATCACGATAACCGACAAGAACCACGAGCTGACCGTGGGCGTCAACGACTTCTCCGTCCAGCAGTACTGCGAGTACCCCTCCAACGGAATCAAGAACGGGGCCTCGTCGGTCGCCAACGCCCCCAGCGGCCGGCCCTGCGTGGCCTGGTGGAACTTGGGCGCCGGGAGGTCGGTCTACATCGGCCCGGTGAGCTTCGGCTGTTTCCAGAACTATCCCAACACCAAGAACTACTACAGCGACGCCAATTTCCAAAACCTGCTTCTGAACGCCATCGCCTTCACCGCCGGCCAGCGGACCCTCAACTGCTCCGTGGACATCCTCAACGACGGCTCCGCCGAGTGGAAGGACGAGGCCCTCAACGGCTCCCAGCGGCTGCCGGACTTCACCGGCCTGCTCAACGGCTACCTGGCCACGGCCCGGCCCACCGGGACCGACGCCTACGGCAACAGGTATGTCGACGTCCCCATCGCCGTCTCGTCCAACACCTCCGGCTACGTCTCGCTGGCCAACATGACCATCCAGTACCAGTACACCGCCACCGTCGAGGAGAACCCCCAAAGCGACACCCTCGCGGAGGCGTTCAACGAACTCCTGCCGTCCTCGTACAACGGCCAGTGGTCCGAGATAAAGCTCTACGTCGGCTCGGAGCGGGCGGGCCGCGTGAGGCTCTCCGACCTCTCGCTGGACTTCAGGCCGCCCATACACCTCCCCTCAATCGACTCGCGGGAGCCGGGCTCCGACGTGGTCGTCATGAACGAGAACGAGACGCAGGTGTTCTCGGTCGCCGCGAGCGACGAGTTCGGGTACCCGCTCGAGCCCGTATGGTACCTGGACACGCTCGAATCCTCCCGCGGCGACTTCAACTTCACCTTCAGCGCCGGGTACGACTCGGCCGGTGACCACTCCCTCAGGGTCGTCGTGAACAACACGATGAGGTCCGCGGCAACGTCTTGGAAGATACAGGTGCTCAACGTCAACCGGCCGCCGGCGATCGACACATTCTACCCCGACGACGAGGTCACCATCGACGAGGAGGGGGCCCTGACGCTGGGCGTCGCCGCCTCCGACCCGGACCCGGAGGACCGGGAGCTCTCCTACACCTGGTACGTCGGGTCCGTGGACCAAAAGATCACCGGCGACAGCTTCCGCTTCTCGACCGACCTCAAGAGCGCCGGGGTGCACTCCATCCGGGTGAAGGTCACCGACCCCGGGGGCCTCTCGGTGAGCCGGACCTGGAGGGTCACGGTGCTCAACGTGAACGTGCCGCCCGTCGTGGACAGCCTCCAGCCGAACGCCAACCCCAGGGTGCGGGAGACCGAGCACGTCTCGTTTTCGATCTCGGCCAGCGACTTCGACAAGCAGACACTGATCTACCGCTGGTACCTCGACGGCACGGAGGTGGGCACCGGCCAGCAGTACACCTACAAGACCGGCTACGACTCGGCCGGCATGCACCTCGTCGAGGTGGTCATCACGGACGGCGAGGCCAACGTCTCGCGCTCCTGGACCGTGACCGTCGAGGACGTAAACCGCATGCCGGTACCGGTGATAGACAGCCCCGTCGGGAAGCTGGACTTCCTGGAGACGGAGGAGGTCAGCTTCAGCGCCCTGTCCAGCTCGGACCCCGACGGCGACACGCTGAAGTACCGTTGGCTCGAGGGCAGCCGGGAGCTCTCCCAGTCCCGCGAGTTCAGCGCGCGCTTCCCGCGCGGGCCCCACGAGGTGACGCTCGAGGTCACCGACCAGAACCGGGCCACCAACAAGACCAGCGTCAGGTTCAACGTCCACTACATAAAGCTCGTGGCCAACATCGGCTACGACATCCTGGCACCGGTCGAGGGCCAGCGCGTGACATTCACCGCCTGGGTGAACAACACCGGCGACGCCGAGGCCACCGGAATCGAGGTGGAGCTGCTCGTCGACGGCACGAGCCTCGGGCGCAAACCGGTAGACGACGTGCCCGGCGGAGGGACCGGGTCGGCCACGTTCGAGTGGAAGGCCAAAAAGGGCGAGCACGTCGTGACGGCCAGAATCGGCGGCCAGAGCTGGAAC
>Ga0194113_10001972_pt1 | contig 28141 bp, 8 predicted proteins | sample TA2MahC200mmetaG_FD_146193 | JGI IMG/M metagenome (GOLD analysis project Ga0194113, IMG submission 146193) | Freshwater microbial communities from Lake Tanganyika, Tanzania - TA2015017 Mahale Deep Cast 200m | ecosystem: Environmental > Aquatic > Freshwater > Lake | place: Tanzania: Lake... | reverse complement strand
TTCTACTTCACGCCGGGAGCCGATTGCGGTGCGCCCCCATCCGGCATGAGTTGCGTCTGGCTGGCTGCGCCGGCCGCCAGCTATCGGCACGTGGGCGCGGCGGCCGACGTGGCCCACAACTACGCCTACCAGGTGTTCGGTCTCAACGCCTTCGGCCTGCGTTCGAGCGTCTCGAATCGCGTGGCTGAGTTCGGGTTTGGGCTGACGCCGGGGACGCCGTAAGCCGGACGTGCCGGACGTGCCAGGCGCTTCGCAAGCGCCTGGCACGTGACCAACCTGCTTCCACCAGCGCATCAGGATACGCCCTTCATCGCCCTTTTTCCCGTGGCTGGCATTCATCCAGCGCGAGGCCGATCGTTTCCCCTTCTCGCCATGAAAGGACTCCGACCATGAACATCACCCTACGTCGTTTCCTCGTGGTCTTCCTGCTGACGTCTCTTCTTTTAGCGGTCGCGGCGCTCTTTTTGCAGGCCGCGACCGGCAGCCAGGACGCGATCGCTTTATCCGCGGCGCCCGCGGCGCCGCCCGCGACCGGCGGCCCGGACGCCTATGGTTACGTCTACGCCACCGTCCCCTACACCTGGACCGACATCGCGGCCACCGGCACGCGCATCAACTTCAACACACCGGATGATGCCGTCAGAGCCGTGAACCTGCCGCAGACCTTCTGGCTCTACGATCTCGGCTCATCCACCCTGTTCGTCGGCACCAACGGCTACGCCTCGCTGCTCAGCTCCGTCGTCGCCACAAGCTGCGATCCGGCGACCCGGCAGCCCAGGCACGCGCTGGCGCCCTTTTGCGCGGATCTGACCGTGACCGGCGGCAACGTCTACTACCAGGCCGTTACCTTCGACGGCCATCCCGCGTTCATCGTCCAGTACCAGGACGTGACGCACAAGGCCTCGGGGCTGAAAGCTACCTTCCAGGTGATCCTCGACTTTGCGGATAGCTCCGTGACCTATCAATATCGCAGCACGCCGGCCGGCGGCGCGGGCGGCGCCGCGGTGGGCATGATCGGCTCGGCCTACAATGTGGCCGACACCCTGATGGCGTGTACGGGCGCGGCGGGGTGCCAGCCCACCGACGGCCTGGCGCTGCGCTTTTACCTGGCTCCACGGCCGGCCCTGGCTCTGGAATTGATCGCCAGCGACCGCTTCCCGAACCCCGGCGATCCGCTGTTCTACATCTTCTTGCTGCGTAACGCCGGCAACCTGGCCGCGCCCGCGGCCGTTATGACCAACAGCCTGCCGGCCGGCCTGGATTACACGGGCGGATTGACCGTCACGGCGGGGGTCGCGACTTACGATGCGGCCAGCCGTGAGGTGCGCTGGCGCGGGGATCTGGCCGCGGGCGCGGGCGTCACGCTGACCTATGCGGCGCGGCTGAGCACTGCCGATCCGGTCTATGCCACGGCCGTCCTCTCGCACCCGCTGGCGGCTGTGCCAGCCACCGCGCTGGCCGCGCCGGCCGATCTTTGGGGCGCGCCGGAGTTGGTGGCCGTGCCGCACTTCTTCGATGACAACCTGGCGAGCGCCCGCCACCTGGCCGTGGATGCCGCAGGCGCGGCGCACGTCGCCTATGGCGGCAATGGGCTTTTCTATGCCACGCGGCCGGCCGGCGGCGGAGCGTGGCAGATCGAGACGATCGTGACCACCCCCACGGTGCGCCCCGCGCTGCTCCTCGACGGCGCCGATCGTCCCATCATTGCCTTCTCGTCTGGCGGCCAAATCCTGCTGGCGCGCTCCAGTGTGGCGCAAGATGGAATCTTGCGTTACACGCCCGGCGCGGCCGGCTGGCGCATCGAAACGATTGCATCAATCCCGGCCGAGCGGAGCGAGGTGGCGCGTGGGTCGAATGGCAAGCTGCACCTGGTGTTCGAATTCAGTCGCGACCTCTACTACACGACCGAAGGCGCGGCGGGCTGGAGCGTGCCGGCCATGGTCATCTCGCCCACCGGCTGCACCACCTACGCGGGCTTCTCGCTGGCGCTGGACGCCGCGGACACGCCGCACGTGGCCTGCACCTATCGGCCGACCTCGGGCAATCTGCGCGAGCTGCGCCTGTTTCACGGCGGCGCGATGCCCTGGCCCGCCGCAGAGGTGATCGCATCCAACAACTCGGCGATGTACTACGGCGACCCCAGCCTGGTTTTCGCGGGCGGCGAGTTCCACCTGGCCTTCACCCGCATCTCGTCCGAGGTTTACTATGGCCGCAAGACGGCCGGCGCATGGCAGATCAGCCAGATCGCCCAGGGCGGCTCGCTGTACGACAGTTACGTCAGCCTGGCCGCGCGCGGCGGTGTCGCGGCGGTCGCCTACGCCTTTCACAAAATGCCCGGACCTGACTACCCGACCGACATCCGCCTGGCGCGGCGGCCGCTGGCGGGGGGCGCGTGGACCATCGAAAACGTCGAGTCGTTCTCGCCCGGTGGCTACCTGCCCTATCCCAGCCTGGCGCTGGACGCGGCCGGCCGCGGCTACCTGGCCTATTATGATGGGGCAGACGAGACGCTGCGCTATGCGGCGCAGACAGCGGCCGCATCCTTCGACTTCGGCCAGCCCACGACGCTGGCCTCCGCTCAGGATGCTGCGTTTGCGCGGTCGTCGGTCGTCGGTCGTCCGTCATCGGTCGCCGGTGAGCAGTCGTCTCACCCCACCGCGCCCACCGCCTTCACCTTCCAAACCATTGACCACGCCGAAATCCTGCGGGCGGCCGCGTTGGCCGTGGACGAGGACGCGACCGTCCACCTGGCCTATCTGGCCGGCGGACTGCGCTATGCGGCCCACCTGTCTGGCACGACGGGCTGGTCGCCGCAGCTCGTCGTGCCGGGGGCCAATGGCGATTGGCTCGACCTGGCGGTGAGTCCCGCGGGCGCGCCCCACGCGGCCTATGCCAGGACGAGCGGTCCGCTCTATCACGCCAGCGGTCCCCCGGCCGGCGGACAGATGGCCGCGCCCCAGGCCTGGACGGCGACGGAGGTGGATCGGCCGGGGAATCTGCTGCAATCATCGCCCGCGCTGGCCGTGGATGCGACCGCCGCGCCCCATCTGGCCTACCTGGCCCTGGGCAACGGCGGCGCGCGCGTGCTCCGTCACGCGACGTTGAGCGCCGGCCGCTGGCACACTGAGACGGTGGCCGCCATCGGGAACGCGAACGGAACCGTGCCGCCGCCGGAGATCGTGGCGCTCGGCGGGACGACCTATCTGTTTTACGCCGACTGCGCGGCTGCCGGGGTTTCGGGCGCTTACACGATCCCGCTGCGGCTGGCCGTCTCCAGTCCGGCGGGGTGGCAGACGCAAACCCTGGATACCTTCTACGGCGCCTGCGACGCGAACTTCATCATCCGCCTGCGGGCCGATGAAACGGGCGGCCTGATCGCTGTCGCCGAGATCCTCAACGGCGCCATGCGGCCGATCCCGTTCAGGCGCTTCTTCTCCCTGTCGGTCGCGGGCCAAGTCGTGAGCGCGGCTACCGCTTCGCAAAGCAATCCCTTTGGAATACCAGCCCCTGAGGGGGCTTCTCAGCTTGAGCCAGTTGCTTATGCCGCGCCCGACGCCACGGCCGATGAAAACCGCCACGCAACCGGAATCGAGCCTTCAGGCGGTTTCGTGGGTGAACGCGAGCAACCGGCTAAAGCCTCGATTCCAGAGCAGCCAGCGATGCTCAAGACAGTTTCTCATGCCGCGGCCGACGCCACGGCCGATGAAAACCGCCACGCAACCGGAATCGAGCCTTCAGGCGGTTTCGTGGGTGAACGCGAGCAACCGGCTAAAGCCTCGATTCCAGAGCAGCCAGCGATGTTCAGAACAGGGATTTCCAATCCCTCAAGACCGGCGGGCGTCGCCGCGCCCCTCGGCTTATCCTACCTCTATCCCCTCGTTAGCCTGGTTGGCACGCGCAGGGGTGGGATCGAATACGTCAACTACGACTATCTGGGCGCCAAGCGCGTCACTTACCAGATCACAAAAAACGGCCTGACGTATACTTCGGCGCCGGTTCTGGTCTACCAGCGGCCAGGCGGCGGCACGACCGATATGGCGCCGATCCACCGCAACGGCATGGGCCGCGGGGGCGGCATCGCCGCGGCGACGGAGACTTTCTCCGGCGATCCGAAAGGCACAGGCACGGTGCAGATCGAGATCACGCCCCCACGGCGGCCGCCTCCGCCGCCGCCGCCCACCGCGGATGCGACCAAGCAGGCCACCCCCGCTTCGCCGGTGGCTGTCTATCCCGGCCAGCCGATCACCTACCATCTGACCATGAATTGGCAAGGCCAGGACGGAGCTGCGCTCACGGTCGCTGATCCCTACGACTGGCCGAGCAGCGCCTACAACCGCGATACACTGAAGTGGGGCGCGCACATCGTCCAGTGCCTGCACGACGACCAGACGCACACGGTCGGCTGCGGCGGACAGTTCCCGGCCGGCGGCGGCCAGACCTTCGTCACCTTCGTCGTGTCATCCACCTGCCAGATGTACGACAAACGCGATCAGGCGATCCTGAACCAGGCGGCCGTCAAGATAGACGGGTTCGACTTCAATCCACTGGCGGAGACGCTGGAAAAGACCCCCTTCCGCCTGCAGACCTCCACCCCCACGTTCATGCCGCAAGCGCAGTTCCAGCCCGGCCACACGGTGCTGCTCTACACCGTCCCGAAAGGGGATGAGCCGGACTGCTGCACGAAGTGCGCGTTCGATCTCTACGTCGTGGTGGATGGCAAGGAACGCTTCAAGATGCAGAACGACGGCGGCGGTCGCCTCAGCCGCGGGAACGCGGACTTCATCGGCGGAGACTGCCATCACTCGCTCTGGTACGAGCCGAAGGATAACAAGCCCTACACCTTCGATCTCTACGTGGTGTCGCAGGGCCAGCCGTTCGAAGAGGCGGTGCTGGCCGATACGCTGGTGCTGGCGCCCAACGTGCAACCCACGTTGGTGGCGCTGACCGATTTGCGCGAGTTGTTCGATGAATTCGACGCGACGGCGCCGCAGTCACCGATGCGCGACGAGAACCGTAACTGCACCCGTGATTTCTACGAGGCGGTAGCGCGGCTCCGCCAGTATGCGGGCGGCTATCGCGGGGTCGTGGTGGACGTGCGGCAGGACGCGTATGACGCCGACCTGGACTACAACGTGACCGCGCAGCGCCGCTACATGCCGCTCCAGATCGACTGGCTGGTGGGCAAGCTGCCGGCCACGCAGCATCGTTTCACCGCCATCATCGGCGACGACGCGGTGCTGCCCTTCTTCCGCTACCCCATGGCGGATGAGGCGGATTACCTGACCGGAGCCGGGGAGGGATCGCACAACGTTCCGGCGCTGCTGGACACCCAGGCCGGCCACATGCTGACCGACGTGCCCTACAGCACGGCCGCCAGCGAACAGCTCATGCCGCCATCGCCCAGGCCCGATACCGCGTTGGGACGGGTCTTTGCGCGGCGGCCGGTGAACGTCGGCGCGCTGCCGGGCTTCGTCTCGATGATGGACGCCTACGAGCAGCCGCTGCGCATCGGCGGTGCGATCGGCTCCGCTTACGTGTTCAACATCGCCAACGAGGTGAATGTCACCGGCACAACCACGTTCGATTGGCAAGCGGGTACACGACCCTACGTTCAACGTCTGATCGCGGCCGGGTATATCAATCAGGTGAACGTCACCGGCGGCGCGGGTCAGCGGGGCATGTTGGGCTGGCTCGATGCGCAAGCAGGTACGAACTGGGGGCCGAACCAGGTCGGGTTCGTGCTCGACCCGATGCAACGGAATCGCGTCACCATCGTAAACAGTCACGCCGACCACCTGAGCAATACCACGCCGAACCAGAACTTCACGACTGGGCCGATGGACGCCAACGCGGCGTTCCCCGGCGCGCTTTTCATCAATGACGCCTGTCACAGCGGCTACTCGACCGGCGTAGATCGTTCGCCGGCCGCGCCGGATTACTACGACGACGCGCTGGTGCGGGCCGCGCTCGAACACTATCTGACCTACTACGGCGCGACGACCTACGGATATACAACCGCCACGGCGCAGATGCGCTGGCACGATCAGAGGTATCAGGATTTCCTCGATCAACTGCTGGGCAAGAGCGTCACCACCGGCGAGGCGCACCGCCAGGCTGCGCTGGCGTACTACGCGATCTACCCAGAGCGGTCCATCCAGCTTGGATACGCAGACGATGCAGCGCTGTACGCCACCGAGCTGTACGGGCTGCCGACCCAGCCGGTGCATGCCTATGTGCCCGAGCCGGTGCAGGTCAGTGGGATCGAAGCAACGAGCGCCGGCAGCGACGCGGCCGCAGCCGCGGGCGCCCTCGATCTGGAATTCCGCTCGGCCAACCTGCGCGCCACCGCCCAGGGCCAATACACCCTGCTCGAAGTTCCGGGCGGCGCGCTCGCGGCCGTGGGTGACGGCCCGATAATCCCGCTGCTGGCCCACACCCTGGACTTCCCGGTCGGAACCGTGGTTACGGTCTCGCTGGTCACTTCCGAGACCGCGGCGTTTCCTGCGGCCCTCCGGCTGCCGTTGCAGCAGGCCGGCAGCCAGACCTTCGGCGTGACGACGGTGCCGTTCACCGGCGCCGCGCCCTACCCCGCCGCTCCGTTCTGGACGACCCTCTACTCCGACACGGCTCGCGTGCGGCTGACCGTGAGCGTCGTGCCGCTGCGCTGGAACCCCGTCACCGGCGCGGTCGTGCACTTCCGGCGGATGGCGTTCCGGGTCAGCTACAGCAGCCCAGAGACCGGCGCGGCGATCACCGGCCTGACGGTCAACGGCGGTCAGCCGGCGCAGACGGGCCAGGCAGCCATCCCCGTGACGCTGACCTTCACGGCCGCGGCCGGCGCGCCGCTCCAACTGCGCTGGTGGGTGGAGGGGCTGGATGGCAAGACGCGCATCGGCTCGGCCGCGACGATCACCCCGACGGCCGGCGCCAACGCGGCGAATTGGAACATCGCTGGCGCGGGGCTGGGGCCTGGCTTTGTGACCCTGCAAACAGTGCTTGAGGATGCGAACGGCGCGGTGGTCGCCGCGAAGTGGCTGCCCTTCACCGTCGCGGGCCGCAGCCTGGCGCTGACGATGGACAAAACGACCTATCGGGCGGGGGATGTGTCGGCGCGGCTGACCGCAGACGTGCGCGACGAGAACGGCGCGCCTGTGGCCGGGCTGGCCGGCCAGCTTCAAGCCAGTCTCGACGGCCAACAGGCCAGCCTGACGTGGGCCGGGAGCGGGCCGTACACCGCCACGCTGGCGCTGGCCCCCATCGCCGAGGCCAGCCACCTGCTGACTGTTACCATACCTGGCAGCCTGCCGGCCGCGACCTCCTTCAGCATAGATCGCCAGCCGCCCACCTCGGCCGCAGCCAGCCCGCCTGTGACCCACAGCCGGTCGTTCACCGTGACGGTCGCCGGGCAGGATGCCGGCTCAGGCGTCGCCCTCTATCGCGTGCAATATCGCGTGGGACAGGCCGGCGCGTGGCGCGATTGGGTGGCTACATCTGCTGCATGGGACTATGCGACGGGAAGTGAGCCGAGCCTGACCTGGTGGTTCGGCGCGGGCCAGCCGATCACACTGCGACTGGGCGAGACCTATTGCTTCCGCAGCCAGGCCACCGACGCCGCGGGCAACGTCGAAGCCGCGCACGTCGCGGCCGATGCGTGTACGCAGTTTACTGGGCCGGTACCGACCTATCTGCCATTACTGCTTAAGCGGCGGTAACTGACAGGAGTTACGCAGTGACCCCATCAGCGGCGTCATTGCGAGGAGCGTAGTATGCGGTTGCGAGGCACGAAGCAAAGCAATCTCGCGGCCCTATGCAGGGGATTGCTTCGCACACACCGCTCGCAATGACGTGCCACTGCGTAACTCCTGTAACTGACAGGGGAGGCCTCTCATGCTCACCGTAACCGTTCGTCTGCGATTCTGGTTCCTGGCCGCGCTGGCGCTGGTCTTGGGTCTGCTCATGGGGACGACATTCCTTGCGGGCAGCGGCGCAGGGATGGTTGCGCAGCCCGCAGCCGTGACCCTCGAGCCGGCCGGCCACTTCGGCGGCTGGCTGGCCGCGATCGCCGCGCCCCTGACCGGAAATACGATCTACCTGGGCGAGGGCAGCGGCTTCACTGCCTATGGCGTGGCGGACAAGGCTCACCCGCGCCAGGTGGCCGGCCTGCCGTTGCCTGGTGAGGAGGTGAGCGGCATCGCGCTGGCCGGGAGCACGGCCAACTCAGCGACCGTGGGGGGCGGGTCTGGCAACAAGGCGAGTAACACCAGCGCCACGGTGGCCGGCGGCGCCAGCAACACGGCCGACGGCTACGCCGCCACGGTCGGCGGCGGCGTGAGCAACACGGCCAGCGGCAACTACAGCTTCGCGGCCGGCTTCCGGGCCAAGGCGCTCAACTTCGGCTCCTTCGTGTGGGCCGACGCCACTGACGCCGACTTCAGCTCCACGACCGGCAACCAGTTCGCGGTGCGCGCCACCGGCGGCGTGCGGCTGGAGACCGGCGGCGCGGGGGTGACGGTGGACGGCAACACGGCCTGGCACGCGGGCAACGACGGCGCCGGCTCGGGCCTCGACGCCGACCTGCTGGACGGCCAACACGGCACCTACTACCAGGCGCGCGTCAGCAGCTCCTGCGCCGCGGGCTCGAGCATCCGCGCGATCGCGGCCGACGGCACCGTCACCTGCGAGACCGACGACAACACGACCTATGCTGCGGGCAACCAGCTCAGCCTGGCGGGGACCACCTTCAATGTCGTAGAAGGCAGCGGCTCCGGCCTCGACGCCGACCTGCTGGACGGCTGGGGGGGCGACTACTACCGGGTCTTCATGGTCACCAGCGCGTCCAGCGCAACCACCGTCATCACCTCCACCTGCCGCAACTACTCCGGCGGCCAGATCACGATCACGGCGCCCCGCGCCGGCGTCGTCGTCGTCGAAGCCAACGTGCGGATGATGCTCGGGCACAACGAGGGCACGAAAGATCAGATGACCCTGAATCTGGACACCACCACGACCGATTGCTACAGCGTCTACGACCAGGTGACATGGACGATCCCTGCTGCGTACCCAACAGCCACCGATGAGTACACCTTCACCGTGCGCCGGGCATTCAACGTGACCACCGGCGCCCACACCTTCTACCTCAACGGCATGATGAACTCCGGCGGCGCAGGCGATGACAAGTTCTGGAACGCCAGGCTGCACGCCACGTTTTATCCCGAATCGGCGGCAGCGGCAGCGGGGGCGCCGGCTCCTCTGAAAGGGGGCGCGCCATGAACCGGCGACCTGCTTCTGCGTGGCGCAAGCTGGCGGCTTGCGCTACGGTCGCGGCGCTGCTGCTCATCGCCGCAGTAGACCTGACAGGTCTTGGGAGACCTGTCAGGTCTGCCCGCGCGCAAGGGGGCGGCCCCGCTGTAGACTGGTGGGTCATCGCCGGCGGCGGCGCGGCGTCGAGCGGCGGCAACGTGACCCTCAACGATACCCTCGGCCAGCCGATCATCGGCGCGGCGAGCAGCGGGGACCTCGCGCTGCGCGACGGCTACTGGGCCCGTTGCGTCGCCGCGGCCGCCGTCGCGCCGGCCGTGACCGTCGCCCGCAGCGGCGCGGACGTCGTCCTGACCTGGGAGTCCCTCATCCCCAATACCCAATACCAGGTCTGGATTTCGACGAACCCGTACTTTGACCCTGACAACCCTGGCGGCGTGACGCCGATCCTCACCGCCAGCACGACTTACACCGACCCTGGCGTGGCCGCCAGCCTGATCAACCACTTCTACGTCGTGCGCGGGCTGAACGCCTGCGCCGCGGCCTCGGCCAATTCGGGGCGTAAGGGGGAGTTCACCTTCGGCCTGATGCCGGGCGCGCCGTGAGATGCACGCCAGATCTGGTGGAGGCAATATGATCTCGCTCTATCGCTGGTTTCGGTTGGGGTTGGCGCTGGGCATCGGCGTCAGCCTGCTGTGGGCGTTGCAGAGCCTCCTGACCCTGGGGCCTGAGACACTGCTGGTGGCGCATGCGCAGGGCGCGGCGCGCTACGTGACCCCGACAGGCGCCGACGCGGGCGACTGCACCAACTCGGCCGCGGCGTGCGCCTCGGTGCAGTATGCCGTGGATCAGGCCCATGCTGGCGATGAGGTGCGCGTCGCTGGCGGCGTCTACACCGGCGTCCAGGCTCGCGGGGGCTTCACACAGACGGTGTACCTCAGCAAGACGCTGACCGTGCGCGGGGGCTACAGCCCTGACTTCGCGACCTGGGACCCCAGCGCCTATACGACGACCCTGGACGCCGCGGGCCAGGGGCGGGTGTTCTTCATCTCGGCCATCACGGAGGTGATCACGCCGACCCTCGAAGGCCTGCGGATCACCGGAGGTAACGCCGCTGGGTTAATGGGTGGGTCAGCAGGAGAGGACATAGGCGGTGGTATCTTTCTCGGGGCTGTAGTGGGTGTGATCAGCGGCTGCCAGATCGTGGACAACGTGGCTGATTGGGGCGGCGGCGTCTTCGCAGTTGGCAGCCAGTTGTCGCTCCTGAATAGCCTGTTCGAGCGCAATTCCGCCGCGGATGGCGGCGCCCTCTACCTGCATACAGTCTACGCAGCCCTGTCGAGCAACTCGCTGAGAGATAACCGCGCCAGCAGCGAGGGCGGCGCGATCTATGCGACCAACAAGGACTACCCAGACCGCTTCCTGTGGCTCTTCACGAGCAGCGTAGTGAGCAACTCCGCCGGTTATCGGGGCGGCGCGCTGTACATGGATGATGGTCAACTCTGGCTGGAAGGGAATGTGATCCAGGGCAACACGACCAACTCCGACGGCGGCGGCGCCTATCTCACCAGCGTCGAGAGCAATCTGACTGCAAACGTGATCCGCGATGGCACTGCCAACCGTCACGGCGGCGGCCTCTATCTCGATGCAGGAACACATCTCCTCAGCCGCAACCTGGTGCTCTCCAACACCGCGACCAGCAAGGGGGGTGGGCTGTATTCGCGGCTGGACGTCTCGCAGTTGCACAATACCGTCATCGCTGACAACCAATCGGGCAGCAACGGCAGCGGTATGTACGTGGAGGGCGCCGCGTGGCAGTCGTTCCACACCACCTTCGCCCGCAACCGCGGCCCGCATGGGCTGTATGTCACTTCCTATTTGATCGGTTCCACGCCCTGGTATGCCAACGTAGCCCTGGCCAACGCGATCGTCGTCAGCCACACCAAAGGGTTGGAGGCGACGGCTGGCAACCCTATTGTGGTGAATGGGGTTCTCTGGTTCGGCAACACGACCAACACGGCCGGCGCGGCGACGGTCACCCACGCGATCACTGGCGATCCCGCTTTCGGCGCCGACGACTATCATATCACCGCCGGCTCAGCGGCGCTCGACGTCGCGCTGGCCAGCACGCTGGCGGAGGATATTGACCTGGACTTCCGGCCCCAGGGCTACGGCCCTGATCTGGGCGCGGATGAGCTGGCCGGCGTCGGGCTGGCGATCGGGAAACGGGCCAGCGCGACGCTGGTCAATCCAGGCCAGGTCGTGAGTTACACGATCGCGATCACCAGCCACGGGATCACGACGGCCGCCGCGACCAACGCAGCCGAGAGCGAGCCGGCCGCGCGGTTCAGGGACAGGATCAGCCGTGACCCTGCCCTCGACGCCTTCTTCGGCGACTTCCTGCGCGCACGGCTGCCTGCCGCACGCGTCAGCACCCCTGCCGCGACCGCGGTGATCCTGACCGACACGCTGCCGATTCTGCAACAGGCGCTCGCTATCCAGACCGACAGGGGCACGTGCACGCTCGTAACGGGCTGGGGAGGCAGGGCAGACTGCAACCTGAGCGACATGGCGCCAGGCGCGAGCGCCCGCATCACGTTGACCGCCGAGGTGACGGCCACCATACCGCCGACGCTGCCCGTGATCATGCGCAACATGGCCCAGGTGGCCGCGGCGGAGGCGTCCAACTGGGCCTACGCCGACGTCTATCTGCACAACTGCCATGCCAGGTTGAACAACGACAGCTTCGTCTATACCACGGTTCAGGCTGCGGTGGATGCCGCGGTCGCGCCGACTGACGTGGTGAAGGTGTCGGGCATCTGCTGGGGAACCAGTGTGCGCAACGGCGTGCGCCAGCAGGTGTATCTCAGCCGCACCCTGACCCTGCAAGGGGGCTGGAATGCGGACTTCACCGTTCTCGATTCTGCCCTCTATCCAACCACCCTGCAGGCTGACGGACAGGGCCGCGTGCTCTACGTTGACAGGGCATCACCCCTCATAGAAGGCCTTCGCCTGACCGGAGGGCAAGACTGGGCTGTGGGCGGCGGAGGCGCTTACCTCCTCTATGCGGGCGCCGTATTCAGCGACTGTCAGGTCACCGGCAACGGGGGCTTGCGAGGAGGCGGGATCGGAATGGACTCAAGTCCTGCCGTGATCTGGGGCAGCGTGATCTCCGCCAACGTGGCGCGCGATCCGAACCCCTACGACACGGTCGCAGGGGGATGGGGCGGAGGGCTGTACCTGGAGGACAGCGATGCCACCCTGGGAAACAACATCATTGCCGACAACCAGGCGACCGCAGCAGGAGGAGGGGCGCATTTCTATTTCAGCGACGCGACGCTGGTGGACAACGAGATCACGGGCAACTCGGCCCCAGAATCGGGTGGGCTTTACGCTTACTCCCACCACGCGGGGGTGAGGGGCAACACGTTCCGCGGCAACACCTCCGGCACGGGCGCCGCGCTGCACATGAAGGCAGGTGACAGCATTCTGACCAGCAATGTGATCAGCGGCAACAACAGCAATGGCCTGCTCTACGAAACCGGCAATGTTGTCCTGGCAGATAACCTGGTGGCCAATAACACCGGCATCGGTGCGCATATCAAGGAGAGCGGCGCGTCCCTGAGCCGCAACCGCATCCTGGACAACGGTAGCTTCGGATTGCATCTGGAGTTCAGCGTCGGCACGCTGGAGAATACTGTGGTCGGGAACAACGCGAACCACGGCGTCGTCGTCCAGGGCTCCACCGCGCGCCTGGCGCACAACACCATCGTGCGCAACGGTGGCGCAGGGGTCGGCGTCTGGGCTACGGCGCAGCCAGCGACTATGACCGACACCCTCGTGGCCGGCAACGCGACCGGCGTCTACGTGGACGCCGGCGCCACGGCTGCGTTGGAGGGCACGTTGTGGGGCAGCGGAGCGTGGGCCAACGAGACCGACTGGAGCGGCAGCGGCGTCATCTATCACGGCGCCGTCAGCCTGTGGGGCGACCCTGCTTTCCTCGATCCCGCCAACCGCGATTACCACATCGGCCTGGCCTCGGCTGCGGTGGACGCCGGCGTCAACGCCGGCGTGGCCTCCGACGTGGACGGCCAGTTCCGCCCCATGCGTTTTGGCTTCGACATCGGCGCGGACGAGGTCGCGGGCGCGGGGCTGGCTTTGGTCAAGCAGAGCAGCCATGCGGTGATCGGCCTGGGCGGGAGCATCACCTACACGCTGGCGATCACCAGCAGCGGGACCGCTGGGGCCACGCAGGTTCGCCTCACCGACACGCTGCCCATCGAACAACAGCCAGCCGCGTTCAGCGCGGATCGCGGGACATGTGCGCTGGTAGCTGGTTGGGGCGGCGGGCTGACCTGCGATCTCGGCGATATGTCGGTGGGCGCGTCGGCGCACGTAACCCTGACCGCGCAGATCACCACCACGGCGCCGGTCGGCAGCGGCGCGGCCTGGATGCGCAACGCAGCCGAGGTGAGGGCGGCCGAGGCCGCCAACGCAGCGCACGCCGACGTGCGGCTGCAGACCTGCGTTGCGCGCGTCAACGGCGCCTTGCCCGACTACGATGACATCCAGGCGGCCGTGGACGCCGCCGCCGCAGGCGACACCGTGACCATCGCCGGCGTCTGCCTGGGGACGCACGTGGTGGGCGGCACGCGGCAAACGGTCCGCCTTGACCGAGAGGTCTCCCTGAGGGGAGGCTTCAACCAGGACTTCTCGACCTGGGCTCCCGCCGCTCATCCCACCACACTGGACGCGCAGAGTGAGGGGCGAACGGTCTACATCACCGGCAATATCAGCCCGACGCTCGAAAGCCTGCGCATCACCGGCGGAAACGCCACGGCGTTGGGCGGCGGGCCAACAGGGGATGCCGGCGGCGGGGTCTACGTCGTGACGGCCACCGTCACCATCAGTGCCTGCACGATCTACAGTAACACGGCCAGCGCCGCCAACCACGGCTATGGCGGCGGCCTCTATCTGGCTGGCAGCAACGCCACTCTGTCCGGCAACGCCGTGGTCAGCAACACGGCCAGCGCGACCCGTTACGGCTATGGCGGCGGCCTCTATCTGAGTGGGAGCGCGGCGGCGCTGCGCGACAACACCGTGGAGCACAACATCGCCGGCCGCGCTGACCAGGGCTACGGCGGCGGCGCGTATCTCGCCTCCAGCCCCGCGAGCCTGAACGGCAACACGGTGGTGAGCAACACGGCCAGGCTCGGCAGCTCCACCTCGAGCTGGGGCGGCGGCCTCTACCTCAAGGGGAGCGCAGCCACATTGAGCGCGAACACGGTGATGAGCAACGCCGCCGGATACGGCGGCGGCGTGTACCTGGACGCCAGCAACGGCGCCCTGCTCAACGGCAACACCGTCGCCAGCAACACCCTGAGCTACCGCGGGGGCGGCGTGTACGCGTCCAGCAGCGCGACGACGTTGAGCGGCAACACGGTGTCCGGCAACACGGCTTCCGACCGCGGAGGCGGGCTCTATCTTGCGTCGAGCAGCGCTACAGTTACCAGCAACACCATTTCCAGCAATCGGGCCTCCGGCTCCTCCGGCCGCGGCGGCGGCACCTACCTGTACGGCAGCGCGGCTACCCTGAACGGCAACAACTTCTCCAACAACACCGCCCAGGACAGGGGCGGCGGCGCGTATCTCGACCAAAGCAACGCCACGCTCACCGAGAATGAGCTCCGCAATAGCGTGGCGACATACGGGGCCGGGGTCTACATCTACAGCAGCGGCGCCACGCTGGACCGCAATACTATCGAGGATGGCAGGGCGACCTATGGCGGGGGCGTGTACGCGTACCTGGGCGCACCCATCGCGCGCGACAACAGCGTGGTTGGCAACACGGCCTCGCAGCGGGGCGGAGGGCTTTACTTGAGCCAGACCACCGCCACGATCAGCGGCAACGTGCTGAAGAACAATGTCGCTGGTACGGGCTGGGAGGGAGACGGAGGCGGGCTTTACATCATCGGCGGCGCGCCGGCATTGAGCGCAAACGTCATTGTCAGCAACACGGCTTCTCTGGATCCAGACGGCGACGGCCGGGGAGGAGGGCTGTACGTGTCGGCCGCTGGCCCGCTGAACCTGGTGAACAACGTCATCGCCGGCAACCATGCGACGACCGAAGGCAGCGGCCTGTGGTTCACCGGGTCTTCAGGTTCGCCCAAGTCGGCCAGCCTGCTGCACACCACGATCGCGGACAACGGCAGCACCGGGCTGGGAGTCTACGTTGGCCCCTACAGCACTCTCGCCTTCACCAACACCATCGTGTCGGGCCACACGACCGCAGGGGTCTACGTCGCGGCCGGCGGGACGGCCAGGCTGGAAGGGACTTTGTGGCACGGCAACGCGGCGGACACCGGCGGCCCAGGCACGATCGTCACCGGCGCGGTCAATATCTACGGCGATCCCGCGTTCGCAGACCCCCTGGCTCACGACTACCACCTGTCCAGCGGCTCGGCCGCGCGGGATCAGGGCATCGCGACCGGCGTGGCGGATGACCTGGACGGTCAGGCGCGGCCCAACGGCGTCGCGGCCGACCTGGGCGCGGATGAGTTCTACTTCGCGGCACCGGCGCTGTCCATCAGCCGCAGCGGGGACGACGTGCTGCTGGCCTGGACGCACAACGCGACGTTCAGCAGCTACCAGGTCTGGTACAGCAGCGCCTTCTACTTTACGCCAGGCGCCGACTGCAACGCGCCGCCCGCGGGCATGGCGTGTGCGGCCAGGGCCGCGCCCACGAGCAGCTTCACCCACACCGGCGCCGCGGCCGATGTGGCCAACAACTACGCCTACCTGCTGCTCGGCGTGGAGGCCGGCGGGGCACGCTCGGATCCATCGAATCGGATGGGGGAGTTCGGCTTCGGGCTGGTGCCGGGCGCGCCGTGAAGCTCCCGCGGACCGCGAAAACTCGATGCGCCGGGGCGTGGATTTTGTGATATGATGATCTGAAAATCGGCCTCGCGGATCGAGAGCAATCACCACGCTCTCTGACAGCGCAAATTCCTTGCGCACAAGGGGAGGGAATGACCATGAAAGCTCAACGTGTCCTGATCGTGTTGTCCTTGAGTCTGGGACTGCTTGTGGCCCTGGGCGTCTGCCTGACAGGCCCAGGGCTGGCCGCGACGCAGTTGGCCGTGGCCGCGGAGCAGGCAGCCGTCGTGAGCGGGCAATCCCTCTGTATCACGTGCACGCGGGGGAACGCGACGCCGGTCGAGGGTGTGAGCGCGGCGAGCGAGGTCAACAGGCTCCGCGAGCGGCTCAGCCTGGACGCGTTAAGCGAACGCGCAGCGCCGAGACGTAGTATCAGCAGAACCCTCCCGCCGCGTTCGATCGCGTTCAGCGAGACGATGGGGGCGCGTCGCGGAGGTGTTGGCCCTGAGATCAGCGGGCTGCGCGGCCTGTTGGAGGGGAAACCCCTCCCCAAGCGAGAGCTGCGGAAGGTGGCCTGGCTCGAATCGGCGCGGCCGCTGATCTCCGTGGCTGCCACCGTCACCCTCCTGAGCGAAGGCTTCGAGACCAGCGTGCCGCCGCCGGGCTGGGTCGAGGAAGACGTGGTCGGCACGGCGGGAGATTGGACGCGGGCCAGCGCCACCGTGCATCCGTCCGGCGGCGGCGCGCACGGCGGCTCCTACCTGGCCCTGTTCAACAGCGGCAGCATCCCCGCGGGCGCTGAGACGCGGCTGTACGTCGCTAACGTGGATCTCAGCCACACCGTCGGCAGCTACTACGTCAGCTTCTGGATGTATCACGACTCCTCGGGCTTCAACTACCTGTTCGACGACCGCCTCGAGCTCGAAGTGGACGATGGCTCCGGCTGGCGCGACGATTGGGAGCCGCAATACACCGGTCGAGGGGGCGTCGGCTGGCGGCGCCATATTGCCGATCTTTCCGCCTTCCGCGGCAAGACGATCCGCCTCGGCTTCCGGGCGATCAGCGGCAACATCCTGGACGTGGCGATTGATGACGTGGAGGTCTACTACGTGCCTGCGCCGCCGCTGCTGGTGAGCAAGACGGCCGACCGGCTCGCCGTCGCGCCGGGCGCGGCGCTCACTTACACTGCGGTGATCACCCGCGGCAGCACGACCCCAGGCGCCAGCATCCGGCTGACCGACACCCTCGACGCCTACCAGCGGCCGGTGAGCGTGACCACCTCGCAGGGCGCGTGCGCGATCAACAATGCTGGCTGGGGCGGCGGGATCACCTGCACGCTGGGCGGCCTGGCCGTCGGCGCCAGCGCGCGCGTCACGCTCACCGCGCAGGTGACGGCCAGCCTGCCCATCACCCCCTTGCAGCAGATCACGAACACCGTGAACGTGACGGCCGCCGACGGCGCGGCCTCGGCCCAGGCCGCGGTTTACATTGACACCTGCCGGGTGCGGCTGGTGGAGGGCGCGACGATCACCGCCTATCCCACGGTGCAGAGCGCCATTGATGCGGCCTTGACGCCGACCGGCGAAGTGCAAGTGGCCGGGGCCTGTTTCGGCGTGGAGACGCGGGCCAACGTGCGCCAGGCGGCCTACGTGGACAAGACGCTGATCCTGCGCGGGGGCTACAAGCCCGACTTCAGCGAGTGGAACACGAGCCTCTATACCACCTATCTGCACGCCGCGGGATTGGGCCGGACGGTGTTCATCAGCGGCACGGTGATGCCGCTCATCGAGGGGTTTTATCTCACCGGCGGCAATGCGTCCGCGGTGGGCAGTTGGGTGGATCCGGCGCTTGGCTATGGCGGCGGCCTCATTAGCATTTACGCCGCGCCGACGATCCGGCGTAACGTGATCACGGGCAACGACACCGGAAATATCACTCCCGACAGGTTGGGCGGCGGGATACTGCTGTTGGGCGCGACCCTGCCCACCCCTGCCCGCATCGAGGACAACACGGTGAGCGACAACGTGTCGGGGCCATACCTGGGCGGCGGCGGCGTCGCCGTGTACGCCAGCCTCGGCCCGATCGTCGCCCGCAACGTGATTTCGGGCAACGTGAACAGGCTGGACGATTGGCAGCAGGTGTCGTATGGCGGCGGCCTCTACCTGTTATCGTCCGACGGCGTGACGATCGAGGACAACGTGATCGCAGGCAACACCGCCTGCTACGACTGGATGGCTGAGATGAGCGGAGCATCGTGCGCAGGCGGCGGATTGTTCGCGCTAGATAGTTATCACCTGGTCGTGAGAAACAATCAGGTGATTGACAACAGCGCCGCGCGCGAGGGGTGGTTCGGCGAGGGCGGCGGGATGTACTTCGGGTATGTCCGCGATCTCGATCTGCGCGAGAACACGGTGCAGAACAACGCGGCCTCCGGCGGGGACGGTGGTGACAGCAGCGGCGGCGGCATTGCCCTGTATCAGGCGGTCAGCGTCACGTTGCAGGACAACACCCTGATCGGCAACCGCGGCGTCAGGACGACCGGTGACGGCACGGGCGGCGGCCTTTACGCCATCATCGTTTACACGCTCACCCTGGACGGGAACACGATACGGGAAAATGTGGCCACTCCAGATGGATGGGGCAGCGGCGGCGGGATCTCCGGTATATGGCTCGATGATCTCACCCTGAGCAACAACCTGGTACAGGACAACGCGGCGACGCAAGCCAACGGCCCGGGTTGGGGTGGCGGGATCTGGATCGGCGGGGAGCGCCTGTCGTTGACCGGCAACATGGTGCAGGGCAATCTGGCCGGCGCGACACGCGGCACCGGCGGCGGCATGGTGGTCGAGGGCAATAGCGTGCTCCTTGCGGATAACGTCGTGCAGGACAACGTCGGCTGCCTGTTCGGGGCCAGTGTGGGCGGCGGCATGGCGGTTTCGGGCGAGTACGTCACCCTGAGCCGTAACCGGGTGCAGGACAACGTCGGCTGCGCGTATGTCTCGGAGATCAGCGACCGCAGCCTGGGCGGTGGGCTGTACGTCGGAGCGTATGACGCGACGCTGAACGGCAACCTGGTCATCGGCAACGCCATCGGCCAGGAGGGCAGCGGGGGGCGGGGCGGCGGCGTCTTCGCTGAAGGCGAAGGCATCGTGGCGCGCAACAACGTGATCAGTGCGAACCGCGGCATCACCGGCTCCCTGGGCGCAGGCATCTACCTGGAACACACCGAAGCGACGCTTCAGCACAACACCATCGTGGTCAACACCGGCGGCGACGGCAGCGCGGTCTATGCCGCGGAGATCTACACCACGGGCCTGACCAGCCTGGTGAACAACATCATCGCGGGCCACGCGATCGGCGTCTACGCGGACACGGCCAGTGTCGTCGCGGCCGATGGTGTGCTCTGGTATGGCAACGCGGCGAACACCGGCGGCCCAGGTACGGTGAATGTGAGCCACGCGACGACCGGCGATCCGGCCTTCGGGGCGGACGGCTACCACATCACCTCCGCATCAGCCGCCATTGACCAGGGCGTGGATTGCGACGTGAGCGGCGACATTGATGGCGACCCCCGCCCTGGCGGTTTCGGATTCGACCTGGGGGCCGACGAGATCCCTGGGCCGGGCTTGCGGCTGGTCAAGCGCGCCAGCGCCTGGTCCCTGTCGGCCGGGGAAACCGTCACCTACACCATCGCAGTCACCAGCGCCGGCATTTCGACGGCGACGGATGTCCGGCTGACCGACACACTGCCGATTGAGCAACAAGCTCTTGCCGTCGTGACCGACCGGGGGACGTGCACTCCCGTGGCAGGCTGGGGCGGCGGGTTCACCTGCACGCTGGGCGACATGCCGCCCGCGGCGAGCGCCCACATCACCCCGACCGCGCAGATGACGACCACCATCCCCGCGATCCTGCCGCCGGCCATGCGTAACGTGGTCACGGCCACGGCCACAGGCACAGCACGCACAGCCTACGCAGACACCTACTTCATCACCTGTCGCGCGCGCGTGGGCGGCAGCGAGTTCGCGGAGATCCAGGCCGCAGTGGATGCGGCAGCCGTAGGGGCGGTGGTGCAGGTCGCGGGACTATGCCAGGGGGTCAACAGCCGCGGCGGGCTGAGCCAACACGTCCACGTCAACAAGTCGTTGACCCTGGAGGGGGGCTGGAACAACGATTTCAGCGTGCGCGATCCCAGCCTCTATCCCACGACGCTAGATCCCCAGGGCGCCGGCCGCGCGGTCTACATCGCCAACGCGACCGTCGTGACCCTCACCGGGCTGAGCCTGGCGCATGGCTCCGCGGCGGGACTGGGCGGCTACAAACCTGGCAGCATCACCTATGACGCTGGCGGCGGGCTTTACGCGCTCAACACGCGCCTGGTCGTCAGTGGCTGCGTGGTCGCCGATGGCAGCGTCTACCGGGTCAACTACTACGGCGGCGGCCTGTTTCTGAACAACGGCGATGGCTCGACCTTTCTGAATAACGTCTTCCGCGACAACCGCAACGCCTACAACAGCTACGAGAACCGGGGCGGCGGGCTGTATGCGATCAACAGCGACAATCTGCTGCTGCGGGGCAACCAGTTCATAAGCAACCAGGCGGCTTGGGGCGGCGGGCTGGCGCTGGTGGACAGCACGACCTTCACGCTCGAGGACAACCTGGTGCAGGGCAACCTGGCCGTGCCTACCACCGAGAATCGCGGCTGCGGCCTCTACGTCTACCACGGCAACGGCGGCATCCTGGACGGCAATCGCTTTCTGGAGAACACCATTTGCAACAACGGCGGCGGCGCGTACCTTGAAGCCTCGCCCAATACCGTCATCCGCGATAACTTGTTCCAGGACAACAGCGTCGTCAGCGCAGGCGGCGGCCTCTACGTGGCGAGCAGCGCCAATGCCAGGCTGGACGATAACCGCTTCTTGGAGAACACCGGCGGCGATTACGGCGTTGGCGGAGGGTTACACATCGCTTCAGGCACGGGGTATAGCTTGCAGCGCAATCGCATCCAGGGCAACACGGCCGGCTACATGGGCGCCGGCCTCTACCTGGCCGCCAGCGCCATTCTCTCCAACACGGTGATCGCCGATAATGTGCTCAGCAAGGGCTATGTGCAGGGGGCGGGCGCTTACGTCAGCAACGTCAACGTCACCTTGCGGCACGCCACCCTGGCGCGCAACAGCGGCGGCGACGGCAGCGGGATCTATTTCTATGGCAGCGGCCGGACGATCGCGCTGCACAACGTCATCGTGGCGGAGCAGATGACCGGCATCTACGCCGGAAGTGGGAACACGGTGAACGTGAACGGCGTGTTGTGGCATGGCAACGCCGCGAACACCGGCGGCGGCGCGACCTTCAACGTGACAAATGCTCATACCGGCGATCCATCCTTTGGCTCCGATGGCTATCACCTGACCGGCGCTTCGGCCGCGATGGATCAGGGCGCAGATGTCGGCGTAAGCGACGACATTGACAGCCAGACACGCGATGCGCAGCCTGATCTGGGGGCGGATGAGTATGTCAGCACCGGCGTCGAGCTGATCGCGTCCAAGTCAGCATCGTCGCTCGTAGTGAACCGGGGCGACCTCTTCACCTACACCATCGTGATCTCCAACGTGGCCAAGGCCGCCAACGCCACCGGCGTGATCGTGACCGACACCCTGCCTGGCTCGCAGCAGCCGTTGACCGCGGACGCTTCGGTTGGGCCGTGCGGCATCGCGGGCACCTGGGGCGGCACGGTGACTTGCGTCCCTGGCACGATCGTCACCCGCACGGCCGTCTTCATCACCATCACCGCGAAGCTCCTGGACGCCGCGCGGCTGGGGGAGGCCACGATAAACACCGCTATCTTCACCAGCAACGAGATGAGCGGGACCGCCCAGGCCACCATCTACGCCCAGGATTGCCGGGCGCGGCTCAACGACGCGACGACGGAATACACCACGGTGCAGGTGGCCGTGGACGCCGCGGTGCCGGACGACTTGGTCAAGGTCGCCGGCGTTTGCCTGGGCGCGTTCGAACGCGGGGGCCTGCGCCAGCAGGTTTACCTGGACAAGAGTCTAACGTTGCGCGGGGGCTACAGCAAAAGCAACTGGAACAGTCCTGACCCAAGCCTAACCCCGACGACGCTGGACGCGCTCGGCCAGGGTCGCGTGTTCTACGTCACTGGCGCGATCTCGCCCACGATCGAGGATCTGCGCATCACCGGCGGCGACGCGACGGGGCTGGGCGGGCAGGGGGGCTATGATGGCGCCGGCGGCGGGATCTATGTGACCGGCGCCGCGCCTGCGATCCGCCAGTGCGCGATCTACGGTAACGTCGCCAGCCGGGCCGGTTTGGGCGGCGGCGGCGGCGCTTATCTGTTATCCAGCGCGGCTGCCCTCAGCGACAACGTCATCTCCGGCAACACCGCCAGCACAGCCGGCCGCGGCGAGGGCGGCGGGCTGGCCCTGTCGAACAGCAATGCCAACCTGATCGGTAACACCATCCAGGAAAACGTCGCCAACCGCACAGACGGTGACGGCGAAGGCGGGGGGATCTACATGGAACAGGCTGCGCCGGCGCTGCACAACAACCTGATTCGGGACAATACCGCCAGCGTGGCGGGCTGGGGCGCCGGTGGCGGGGTGTATGCGACCTGGCGGAACGGTGCCTGGCTGAGCAACACCGTGCTAAGCGGCAACGTCAGCGGCGCAAGCCCCACCTCACGCGGTAACGGTTTGTTTGTCGACTTCCTGTCGTCCCCGCGGCTGTTGCATACCACGCTTCATAGCAACACAGGCGGCTACGGTTCGGGTATCGAGGTTGATTTCTACAGTTCCGTAGCCCTGACCAACACGATCCTGGTCAGCCAGACGGAGGGCATCTTCGTCGCATCCGATAGCGCGGCGACCCTGGATGGTGTGCTCTGGCACGGCAACGCCGCGAACACTGCGGGTGCCGGCCCTGTCACCGTGACGAACGCGCACACCGGCGCGCCAGCCTTCGCGGCCGACGGCTATCACCTGACGGCCGGCTCCGCGGCGATTGGCCGGGGCGTGGCGGCCGGCGTCAGCGACGACATTGACGGCCAGCCACGCGACGCCCCGCCCGACCTGGGGGCCGATGAGTTCTACTCCTCCGCGGCGCCCGCGCTATCCATCAGCCGGAGCGGGAACGACGTGCGGCTCGCCTGGACGCACAACGCGACGTTCAGCGGCTACCAGGTCTGGTACAGCAGCGCCGACTTCTACTTCACCCCGGGCGCCGACTGCAACGCGCCGCCCGCGGGCCTGGCGTGTGCGGCCGTGGCGGCGCCGACGAGCAGCTTCACCCATGCCGGCGCCGCGGCCGACCTCACCAACAACTACGCCTACCTGCTGCTGGGCGTGGAGGCCGGCGGGGCGCGCTCCGAGCCGTCGAATCGGGGGGGGGAGTTCGGGTTTGGGTTGACGCCGGGCACACCGTGAGCAAAGTTGTCTGGAAGTGACCGGCGCTTGCAAAGCACCGGTCACCTAATACCCTGCACCCCGCCACGCTCTGCCACGGAAAACTGGCCCATTTTCACCGGCGCGATCCGGCGCGTTTTGTGATATGATGGGCACGGCGGCCCGTGACGCACGGGTCGCGCCGCATCGCCGGATGGCCCTGCGCCGGGGCATCGGTATCGCACCCTCCATCTTGCGGCGCAGTCGTAAGGAGGTCTATCATGGTAGTTCCTCGGACACAAGGGGGCCGAAAGGCTCGTAGCGCCCTGATCTGTCTCCTCATGGCTGTCATTCTGGCGTCGCCGCTCGGGCGGGCGCGCGCTGCTCCAGCGCCGACTGCGCCGGGCGAGGCGGCGCTGCTCCAGCCAGCGAGGCCCCTGGCGGATGTGCTCAACCCAGATGGCACGCTGAATATCCCCATCGGTTTCGAGGGCGGCCTGGACCCGACCGGCTGGCGGCTGGTGAGCGGGTCGGGGGAAGCGCCCCGCTTTGCGCCGGCTGCGGCGCAGGCCGCAGGCGACGTCAACTGGGATGACCGATTCTACCGCCGGGGGATGGATGAGCGCGTCTATGCGCTGCTGTGGAGCGGGGATAGCCTCTACGTCGGAGGCGGTTTCACCCATGTCGGCAAGGAGATGGCCAACCATATCGCCAAATGGGATGGATCGAGTTGGTCGGCCCTGGGCGCGGGAGTGGACGGCACCGTCAAGGCGTTGGCGTGGGATGGAACGAACCTGTACGTGGGAGGGCTGTTCTACACCGCCGGCGGAGCAACAGCCTACCGCATCGCCAGGTGGGACGGCGCCGCCTGGTCGGCCGTGGGCACGGGGATGAACCAGGTCGTCGAAGCCCTGGCGTGGGATGGAAGCAGCCTTTATGCCGGGGGCGCTTTCACCACCGCGGGCGGGGTCTCTGCCAGGTACGTCGCCAGGTGGGACGGCCCAACTGATCGGCCTTGGGAACGGGGATGAGCCGCAGCGTCTACGCCCTGGCGTGGAATGACGGCTATCTGTACGCCGGCGGCTTGTTCACTACCGCGGGCGGAGCGGCGGCCAGTTACATCGCCAGGTGGGACGGCGCGACCTGGTCATCCCTGGGGACGGGGATGAGCGGCGCCGTCTATGCCCTGGCGTGGGTAGGAGGCAGCCTGTACGCTGGCGGCGCTTTTGACACCGCGGGCGGGATGGCAGCCAACCGCATCGCCAGGTGGGATGGCGCGGCCTGGTCAGCCCTGGGAGCAGGCATGAACTCCTCGGTCGTTGACCTGGCGTGGGATGGCAGCAGCCTCTACGCCGGAGGTAGTTTCACCACCGCAGGTGGCGCGGCGGCCGGTCACCGGCGGCAAAATCGTGGGCACGCTGTTCGTCCCCACGACGGCCGGCCCGCACCCCGCGGTGGTCGTCCTGCCCGGTTCCGAGGGGGGCGTGCCCGAGGGCCAGGCCGCGCTGCTGGCGTCCCACGGCTTCGCGGCCCTGGCGTTGGCCTATTTCGGCGTCGAGGGGCTGCCCGCGCAGCTGGTGGAAATCCCGCTGGAGTACGCCAGGGGCGCGCTGGACTGGCTGGCTGCGCAGCCCGAGGTGGACGGCGGCCGCATCGCGGTCATGGGCGGCTCCAAGGGCGCGGAGCTGGCGCTGCTGCTGGCCGCCACCTACCCGGACGCCGTCCGGGCCGTCGTTGCGTTCAAGCCCAGCTCCGTGGTCTGGATGGGCCTGCCCGCCAACCCGGCCGACAACTTCCGCGGGCCGAAGTCGTCGTGGACGCTGGAGGGCCGGCCGTTGCCGTTCGTCAGCGGCGCGTTCACCCTCGACCTGATCAAACCCATGCTCCGGCAGCGAGCCGCGCTGGTCTCATCCTACGTGGGCGGGCTGAAGGACGCCGAAGCCGTGGCCGCGGCCGCCATCCCGGCCGAACGCATCCGTGGCCCCGTGCTGCTGGTCTCCGGCGCGCAAGACCAGCTCTGGCCCTCGACCCAAATGGCCGCGGAGGTGATCAAGCGGCTGGATGAGCACAGCTTCCCCTATCGCCATGAGCACCTGGCCTACGGAGATGCGGGGCACGGCCTGTCGTTGCCCTACCTGCCGACGACCACCATCAACAGCGGCACGATCCTGCTGGGCGGCACGCCGCAGGGCACAGCCTCCGCCAACGCGGACGCGTGGCCCAAGGCAGTGACGTTCCTGGAAGAGGCGTTGCGGTAAGCAGATGATTTGGCCGCAGGTCGCTTTTCGGGTAGAATATTGTCAAGTTCACCCGGGGGAGGCGGCCTGTGTCCAGCTCGATGCCCCTGCTCGCCACCAAGCTCTACCTGCCGCCCGCGCGGCGCACCCTGATCCCGCGCCCGCGGCTCACGTCACGCCTGGGCAATGGGCTGACCCGCCCCCTGACGCTCATCTCCGCGCCGGCGGGTTACGGCAAGACGACCCTGATCAGCGAATGGCGCGCATCAGACGCGGGCCGCGCCTTCCCGCTGGCCTGGCTCTCGCTGGATGAGGGCGACAACGACACGGCGCGCTTTCTGACCTACGTCATCGCGGCGCTGGCTGCTTTGCAGCCGGGTTTCGGTGAGGTCACGCTGGGCCTGTTGGGGATACCCCAGCCACCCCCGCCTCAGGCCATCCTTATCAGCCTGGTCAACGAGCTGAGCGGGATCGAGGGGCCGTTTGCGCTGGTACTGGATGATTACCACGTCATCGCGGCGCGGCCGGTGCATGAGGCGCTTTCCTTTCTGTTGGATCACCTGCCACCGCAGATGCGGCTGGTAATGCTCACCCGCGCCGACCCGCCGCTGCCGCTCGCCCGCCTGCGCGTCCGCGACCAGCTCACCGAAATCCGCGCGGCCGATTTGCGTTTCACCCCCGAAGGGGCTGCTGCCTTCCTCAACCAGGCCATGGGGCTAACGCTTTCCATCGAACAAATAGCGGCATTGGAGCAGCGCACCGAGGGCTGGATCGCCGGCCTGCAATTGGCTGCGCTATCGCTGCAGGGGCGCGCTGACCCGGCCGACTTCATCGCCCGCTTCAGCGGCATCCATCACTACATCGCCGATTATCTGACCAATGAAGCTCTGGGCCGTCAGCCGGCCGAGGTGCAAGATTTCCTGCTGCGGACTTCGGTACTGGATCGGCTGTGTGGAGAGCTGTGCGACGCGGTGATAGACGAACGACGAAGGACGAACGACGAAGGGCGGATGGCCGGAGAGGCTCCTGTTTCGTCATCCGTCCTTCGTCCTTCGTCGGCAGTCTTGGAATATCTCGACCACGCCAACCTGTTCCTCATCCCCCTGGACGACGAGCGGCGCTGGTATCGTTATCACCATCTCTTTGGCGACGTGTTGCGGCAACGCCTGCGAGAGGCCCACCCCGATCTGCCGGCCGAACTGCGCCGTCGCGCCAGCGAGTGGCATGAGCGCAATGGCCTCACCCTCGAGGCCGTCGAATACGCGCTGGCCGCGCATGACTTCGAGCGGGCCGGACGGTTGCTTGACCCCATCGGCGCGGCGCTGGCGGCCCGCGGCTCGGTGCAACTGGTGCTGCGTTGGATCGCGGCGCTGCCCGAGGCCCTGCTCCAAGCGCAGCCGCGGCTCATGCTGATCCATGCCACCGCGTTGACCTTCGCGAATCAACTGGCGGCCGCGCAGGCGCGCGCCTTGCAGGCCCAGGCTGCGGCCCCGCATGATGGCAGCGTCGCGGCCGACGCCGTGCGCGGCTGGGCGAACGTGGTGTTGGCAACGACCAGCCTCTACACCGGCGACATCGCGGCCAGCGTGGCCCTGGCGCGTGAAGGCCTGGCGCTGCTGCCGTCAAGCGAGGTCGTGGTGCGCGCCAGCGCCGCCGCGTTGGCGGCCCGCACCTACCAGCTCACCGGTGACGTGTCGCCGCCGGTCGAGGAGCAGGTCGCTGCGGCCGCCGAGAACGCGCTCGCCTCGGGCAGCCTGGTCGGGATCGTGAGCAGCCTGGCCAACCTGGCATGGCTCTACGTGTTGCAGGGCCGGTTGGGCCGGGCGATCGCCACCTTCGAGCGCCTTGCAGGCGCCATGCCCACGCCCGGCGCGCTGCCCGGCGTTTTCAACGCGATCTCCTACTACTTTGGCCTGGGCTACATGCTGCGGGAGCGGAACGAGTTGGACGCGGCCGAGGCATCCCTGGCGCAGGGCATGGCCCTGGTGCGCAGCGCCGTGACAGCCTACCCGCACGTGGTGACGCTAGGCCACATCGCCTGGGCCAGGCTGTGGCTGGCCCGCGGCGATATCGCGGCCGCACACCGGGCGTTGGATGAGCTGGACGCGCTGGCCGACCGCCTGGGCTACTTCCCCAGGTTGGCGCGGCAAGCCCAGGCGGCGCGGGTGCAGCTCTGGCGCGCTGTGGGTGAACTGGCCCATAGGCATCAAGCTAAGGTCGTTCTGGTCTCATCGCGCGCTTGTAAGGGGTCTGCGACCCCGCCTTGACCGCTTGTTTGGCCGCTTCTGGCGGGACCGTCGCCAGCAATGGGGCGTCGGCGCTGCTCGACCGGGAAGTACACTGCCTACCGCGAGCAGTTGCCGCGCC
>Ga0194113_10001957_pt1 | contig 28231 bp, 28 predicted proteins | sample TA2MahC200mmetaG_FD_146193 | JGI IMG/M metagenome (GOLD analysis project Ga0194113, IMG submission 146193) | Freshwater microbial communities from Lake Tanganyika, Tanzania - TA2015017 Mahale Deep Cast 200m | ecosystem: Environmental > Aquatic > Freshwater > Lake | place: Tanzania: Lake... | reverse complement strand
ATACTTCGCAAGTCGCAGAAAGGTTAGTAGAATTGTTAAAGAACGAGGTTGCTTAATGCCTATTCAGGTCATCGTTGAAAAATGCACCGGCTGCATGCTCTGTATCAAGGCCTGCCCCTTTGATGCTATCCGCATTATGGACAGGCCAGAAGGCCGTGGTTTGGCTTCCGATAGGCCAGAGGGCCATGGTTTGGCCTCCTTTGGCCAAAGCCATAGCCAAAGCCAAAAGAAGGCCATTATTGACCTGAATAAATGCACGCTCTGCGGCGCCTGTGTGCCGGCCTGCAAGTTCAAGGCCATATTGATTGAAAAGACACCGGAAAAATGCTCACTTCCCGATATCAAGGATTACAAGGGTATCTGGGTCTTTGCCGAGCAGAAATTAGGCAAGGCGCAGTCTGTCTCTTATGAGCTTCTGGGTAAAGCGCGGGAGCTGGCGGATAAATTGAAGTGCCAGGTGAGCGCAGTCTTTATCGGCCATAACCTAAAAGACCAGCTGGACGAGCTGATCTGGCACGGCGCGGATAATATTTATTTAGTCGAGGCACCGGAGATCGCTAATTTCCAGGATGAACCCTATACCCGTATTCTGGTAGAGCTGGTGAAAAAATATAAACCGGAGATTCTGCTTTGCGGGGCAACCGCCATCGGCAGGTCACTGATCTCGCGGGTAGCCATTAAAATAAAGGCCGGCCTGACAGCGGATTGCACCGGCCTTGATATTGACCCCGAGAAGAAGATCCTCTTACAGACCCGGCCGGCATTCGGCGGAAATATCATGGCCACGATTATCAGCCCGAATTACCGTCCGCAGATGGCTACAGTCAGGCATAAGGTGTTCCAGCCGATGCAGCCGGATAAGCATAGAAAAGGAAAGGTCATCAAAGAGGCCTTCGATGCTGCTGTCTATGAATCGCGCACTAAGCTTCTGGATATCGTAGAAGAGGTAGAGACCCTGGTTAACCTGGCTGAAGCGGATATCATCGTTTCCGGCGGCCGCGGAATGGGAGGGCCTGAGAACTTCAAGCTGCTTGAGGAGCTTGCCCATGCCTTAGGTGCTGCAGTGGGCGCTTCGCGCGCGGCAGTTGATTCCGGATGGATGCCTTATTCGCATCAGGTGGGCCAGACCGGCCGCACCGTTGCCCCTAAGATATACTTTGCCTGCGGTATCTCAGGCCAGATCCAACACCTGGTCGGCATGCAATCTTCAAAGATCATCGTAGCTATTAACAAAGACCCCGAAGCCCCCATCTTTAAAGTCGCCACCTACGGCATTGTCGGCGACCTCTTCCAGGTCATACCTAGCCTGACCAAGAAGTTCAAAGAAACTCTTAAAAAATAAAAAGAAAGCGCTTTCAAAATAGGGGAAAATTGCCTTGAATTCCGGAGCTTATTGTTCCAAACTTATGATAGGTGAAAGTATGCCGGAAACCCCGAGCGAAGAGAAAAGGACTTTTATCAGGTTCCCCGTAGAGCTGCCGGTGGATTATTCCGATTCCTATCCGGATCAGCCGGTTAAGGCAAAGACCAACGACATCAGCCAGGAAGGAATCTGCATGGTCACTGACCGGGAGTTTATCGTCGGTGAAGTCCTTTATTTATGCATCAAGCTTCTTGACGATGCGGGAGAGATATACCGAAAAGGAAAAGTCATCTGGTGTCTGCGTCTTGCCGAAAACAGGTACCGGGCCGGAATAAGGCTTGATCCTTATGATATTGACGCAGACCAGATTGCACTAAAGACCCTCCGGGCCAAGATCACTCCTTCCCAGTAGTCCTCCACTTATGTAACACAATAAAAATCAAATACTTATAACAAATATTTTCTGTCCTTTCCATGTCATTTTTTGTCATTATTTGCAATAGTTATACTGTTTCTTCATAAGCATGTTAAAGAATGTAAAGATTTTCCTTGACAATAAACGATTTCTTTGTATAATAGGTTTAACTTACGGAGAAAAGATGATCAACACCGAATTAATGACGATTGATGACCTGGCCGTATACCTGAAAGTCACCCGCCGCACCATCTATGATTGGGTCAAGCACAATAAGATCCCGGCGATAAAACTTATCGGCCAGTGGCGTTTTAAAAAAGATCAGATCGATGCCTGGATTGAAAACAGGTCGCTACATTAATCTTATGTGCAATTTTACGTTTACCGTTTACCCGCTCCTTGCTTGCGCTCTTCGCTGTTTACCGTTTACCGGAGCTACAGTAAACGGTAAGCGGTTCACGGTAAACGAAACTTTTAATTAAAAGGAGAAGGAAATGTATTTTAAAAAATTAGATTTAATCGGCTTTAAATCATTTTTCGACAAGACTACACTTCACTTTGAGCCGGGGATCACCGCGGTCGTCGGCCCCAACGGCTGCGGGAAGAGCAACATCTTTGATTCCATCCGCTGGGTGCTCGGCGAGCAGTCAGCCAAATCCCTGCGCGGTTCGGATATGCAGGACGTCATCTTTAACGGCACAGATTCCCGCGAGGCCCTGGGAATGGCTGAGGTCACTCTTACCTTTGATAATGAGCAGTGTTTCTTTAATATGGATGCCCCCGAGATCGCTATCACCAGAAGGCTTTTCCGCTCCGGTGAAAGCGAATACCTCCTGAATAAGACCACGGTGCGGCTTAAGGATATTCTGGACCTGCTCTTAGGCACAGGCATCGGTGCTGAGAGTTATTCCATTGTCGCCCAGGGAAAGATAGACCTCGTTTTAAGTTCCCGTCCTGAAGACAGGCGTTTAGTCTTTGATGAGGCTTCCGGCATCACCAAATACAAAGCCCAAAAGAGGGAGACCGCCAGAAAACTCGAAGAGACGGATCAGAACCTCTTACGCGTAAATGATATCATCACCGAAGTCAGGCGCCAGATCGGGTCTCTGGAGCGCCAGGCGACCAAGGCGCGTAAATACCGGGAAGTGGAAGATGAGCTCAAAATTAAAGAAACGAACTTAGCTGCGCTTACTAAGAAGGCCCTGATCAGGGAGAAAGATAGCATCATCGAAGAGCTTAAGAGCCTTGAGTCCGAGGAAGAGCGGCTTCTCAGGGTGATCAACGAGCAGGAAGCGCGCATTGCCAAGCGACAGCAGGAGATAAAGTCGCTTGAAGAGCGGATGATGGCGGTAAGAAGCGAGATCCTCGGGTTTGAAAACACGGCGCTGCGTAACCGTGAGCGGATCAGTTTCAATCAGGAACGCCTGAAAGAACTGGCTAAAAACCGGGAGTATTTCCAGGGCCAGATCGGGCAATTAAGGGAGAGGCTTATCCAGGATGAAGAGAAGCTGACAAAGGTGAGGCTTGAATATAACACCATAAGAGAGGATATCCAGCAGAAGCAGGGGCTGCTTAACGATAAGGAAAATGAAAAGAGCGCCTTAGAGCAGGCGATCAAAGACTCCCTGGAGAATAAGGCCAATGCCAAAAAGCGCATCCTGGATTTTGTAGCCCGGATCGCCAATGCGAAGAATGAGCTTACCGAGTTCAGCTCTAAGCTGCAATATTACCAGAACCGAAAAAGGCGCCTGGAAGAGGATAAGGCTAAGGCCTATGAAGAGCGGGTGATCGCCGAAGAGAGCCTCAAAAAAATCACCGAAGAGGTTGAGGCTGTCCGCAGGGCGGTGGAGGAAGTGAACCGGAATATTTCTTCCCAAAGCGGATTACTAGGGCAGGAGAGGAGCGCTTTAAACGGCATAGACAGCAATATTCAGGAGCTGGAAAAACAGAAGCTCACTTTAGAGAGCCACCGTGAGTTTCTGGAGAAGCTCAAGACAAAATATGAAGATATCGGCGAGTCCATGAATGCGGTGATCTACCTGGATAAAGTGCCTGTGGAAAACTTAAGCGGCCTGGTCATTAAGGTAAAGGAGCAGTTCTCCCTCAATGACGAGGACCGGGCTTATTTCGACCCGGCCAGCCTTAAGCTGAGTGGCGAGGCAAAGCCGATAGAGTTGGATACGGCTAAGATCGATGAGAAGATCCTGCGGCTGGAAGGGCAGTTGAGCAGCCTGCGCTCCGAGAAGCAGAAAAAAGAGTCCTGCATCGGCCAGATCAATAGCGCGATCGCAGCCCTCCAGCAGTCTTTACGCACCCAGGAGATCCTGCTGGCCAACAAGGAGGCTTCGCGTAACACCATCCGGGAGCAGTTTGACCGGATAAAAGAAGAAGAGGATATCATCATCCTGGATTTAAACGATGTCCAGAAAGAGATCTCTGTAGTTGAAGAAAATATAAGCGTGGCGAATAAGAGGCTTGAGGAGATAACCATTGAGCACCAGCAGGCCGAAGCGCTCATCCTTGAAGAAGAGGAGAACATCTCAAGGAACGGCAAACTCAGAGAGGACCTTCTGGTAGTCATTTCGCGGGTGAAGACCGAACTGGAGGCGCTGCATAAGCGCATCACTACTGATGAATCCACCCTGAAGATACTGGAAGCGACCCTGAATCATGACCAGGAATCCCTGGTAAATATCGAAAACCAGCAAAAGGAAGGCGAGCTTAAAGAGCAGGCGCTTAGCGATGAGATTAAAGCTTTTGAAAGCCAGACAGAAGAGTGTGAGGCCAGGGCTGAAGAAAGATCAGTTGCCCTGAAAGAGGTCGAGGCGCAATACGACGAGGTTTCGGGAGGGGCGGGTGATTACTTAGCTACCATTGAGTCCGATCGTCAGCAGTTGGATGCGATCAAGGATAAATTATACCAGCTGCAGATGCAGGATAAGGATATTGATTACCGCTTCTTAAGCCTGAAAGAGAGGCTGATGCAGGCCTATCACATTGAGTTAGAGGCAATCGAAGATGTGGGCATTGAGGCGGATCCTGCGCTTTTATCCCAGGAGATCCGGGTGCTCAAGGATAAGCTTGATTCCTACGGCACGGTGAACTTGGTCGCAATTGATGAGTATGATGAGCTTAAAAAACGCTACGATTTTCTCATCCAGCAGCAGGCAGACTTGACAAGCGCCAAGGAGCAGCTGCATCAGGCGATCCTTAAGATCAACCGCACCACCAAGCAGATGTTCATGGAGACCTTTGAAAAGGTGCGGGTGGAGTTCCGTAATTATTTCCGCATGCTCTTTAACGGCGGGGATGCCCAGGTCTATCTGATCGATGAGCAGGATCCGCTTGAATCCGGAATCGAGATCATCTGCCGGCCGCCGGGCAAGAAACTGCAGAACGTCCTGCTCCTTTCAGGCGGCGAGAAGTCCATGTCTGCGATCGCGCTTATCTTTGCCATTTTTAAGGTCAAGCCTTCGCCTTTCTGCATCCTGGATGAGATCGACGCAGCCCTGGATGAAGCGAATGTCGACCGCTTTGCGCGCATGCTGCAGGATTTTTCCAGCCACTCGCAGTTCATCGTGATCACGCACAATAAGAAGACTATCGCCAATGCCGACGTGATGTACGGCATCACCATGGAAGAATCCGGGGTCTCAAAGATCGTCTCGGTGAAGTTTTCCAAGGACAGGCCGGTTGAGGATAAGGAGTTGGAAGGAGAGACGATAGCAGAGCCGGTGAGCTAGCAGCAGGTGATATTCTTGCCCTTGTCTTTTGCCTGATAAAGGGTCTTATCCGAGGCGCGGATGAGCTCGGAAGGAGAGGAGCCGTCTTCGGGGAAAGAGGCAAGGCCGAGGCTGACAGTCAGCTTTTTATGCGGCAGGACCTCTTCGTGGGCAAAGGGGTGTTTTTCGATATCTAATCTCAGGCGTTCGGCGATCTGGAACGCCTCTTTTTTTTCAGTCGCCGGAAGGATGATCGTAAACTCCTCCCCGCCGTAGCGGCAGACATAGTCCATCTTGCGCGAGAGGTTCTTTAAAAGGCCGGCTAAGTCCTTCAATATCCTGTCTCCGGCCTGATGCCCGAGGATGTCGTTATAGATCTTGAAATCGTCGATATCCACCATCATCAGGGTAAGGGGGGTGCTGGTTGCTTTAGCCTTGTCCAGTTCCGACTGCAGGAGAAACTGGAAATAGCCGTGGTTCCAGAGTTCAGTTAATGAGTCCATATTTGACAGCATCACCGTTTTTTCATAAAGCTGCGAGTTTTCAATGGCCAGCCCCGCCTGGTTTGCAAGCATTATGAGCATGCGCAGGTCGTCTTTGGTGATCGGTTCTTTGGTGATGAAATTATCCGCCACAATAATACCGTTGACTTTATCTTTTGCCTTTAAGGGGATGAGTACAAGTTCCTCGCTCTTTAACATCTGGATGAGCTGGGTGTTTTTGTAATTCTGGATCGTCTCCCGGGTCAGATGTAGCGGCATCCCTTCAAGCGCAGCCAGGACCAGGAGGTTATCCTTTTCTTTGAGCGAGACCTTGATGTGCCGGATCAGGCGGTTGAAGCCGGATTCCATGACCGTGTTTGAGGTCTTGAAGGCATTGATCAGGTCATCGAGGTCCATCTTTTCCATCTCGATGCGGGTCCAGGCGCGGTTCGCTTCTTCCCAGTTCTCCGGGCCGATGCCCATCTTGCCTTCGATCAGTCCGTCTTTTTCGTTCATCAGGAAGAGGGAGGCGCGGTTAAAGCCCAGGCCTATGTGTGCAGTGACCCCGGTGAGGATGATGTAGAGGATCTCATCGAGTTTGAGGGTCGTACGCATGGCATTAGAGATCTCATAGAGGATCCCCAACTCCAGTTTCGTGCGTTCCAGTTCCTGTTTGATCTTATTCAATTCTTCCATAATGCGTAGACTTTAACATATTTTAGGGCGGATGTCAAGCCGCAGAAGCGGCAAACAATTCCTTGACAACCTAACCTCAGGAATTATAATAGTTACTGTAAAGTAAAGAAGACCAAAAAGGAGCCCTGATGAGAGCAAAAATATTTCTAATTTTCCTGGTTCTCACCTTTGTCCCGGCGCCGCTCTTTGCCCAGGAGGATATCACCATTACCACTTATTATCCTTCTCCATACGGCTCTTATCATGACATGACTGTCACGGATAATCTTTACGTCGGCCTCACTCAGAACGGCTACGGCGGCGTAGGCAACGGCAATTACGGTGCGCAGCTCTGGTTTTCCGGGGCTCCGGACCTGGGCGCGGGGGCTAACAATGAAAATACCGATCCGATCTGGATCGCCCGCTTCAATGTGGCCGGAGATAACTCGCAGTTACGCGTCAATATCGGCGACAACATTACCAATGACGCCTTTGTCGTGGGTTCGACCGGCCCCGGCGGATGGGGCCCCATGTTCTTTGTGCGCACAGACGGCCGCGTCGGCATCGGGACAACCAACCCGGCAACAGAGCTTGACGTAAACGGCACTGCCCGGATGAACGGCTTCCGCATGCCTACAAATGCGGCTGGCGGCCGCGTCCTGACTTCGGATGCAAGCGGCAACGGCACCTGGCAGGATCCGCCTGATGTCCTGGGCAGCAATGATTGTTACTGGCTGGATATCTCTAACGAGGAAGGCCCGGGTACATGGGATGGCAGCTGCGCCGACGGATATTATGTAAGAGGAGAAAAGATAGAGCTTGATAACGATGATTGGATTCCGCATCATCGTTGGTTACAGTGTTGTAAGTTCTAATCGCGGTTTTTATTAATAAGAGGAGATGAAAATGAGAGGGAGACCTGTCTCGCTTGTTTTGTTTTCTTTTTTTCTATTTTTCGTAGCCACATGCTTTGCCCAGGAAACCTTGACTATTACCACTTATTATCCTTCGCCCTACGGTTCTTACCATGACATAACCGTCACGCACAACCTTTATGTCGGCCAGACCGAAGAGGGGTATGCCGGAGTAGGCAACGGCAATTACGGAGCGCAGCTCTGGTTCTCCGGTTCGCCGGACATTACCGCGGGATATGACAATGAAAACAGCGATCCGATCTGGATGGCCCGGTACAATTTATCTTCCGATGTTTCGCAGCTACGGCTGAATATCGGAGACAATACGCTGGGTGCCGGTCAGGCAGATTCTTTTGTGGTAGGAGCGGTTGAGTCTACCACCGGGACCTGGACCCCCCGGCTCTTTGTGCGCTCAGACGGGGCTGTCGGCATAAATACCGCTTCGCCCGGGGGTGTCTTGCATGTACTTAGTCCTAGTGGCCAGGGTAATATAACAATTGGCGGCCCTAGCGATAGCGGGAATACTTATTCAGCGCTTTATCTAGATGATGAGACTCCCGGTTCGGGTAATGCCTGGGTAATGGGCCATAGCGTTGCAGGAGACCCTTTCAATATTGGCTATTTCCCAGACGGAAGCTCTACGGTCAGCAGGTTTGTGACTATCCAGACTGACGGCGATGTCGGCATCGGCACAACTGCGCCCAGCGATAGATTGCATGTGAACGGAGGCATACGCCTGGAAGGGAATCTGATCGCCCCCAATAATAGCCACGGCACCTGCACTCAGGTGACGCTGACAAGCCCGGATAAATATGTGGATTGCCCTGATGGCATGTTTGTGCAGGGGCTTTATTATGAGGATCCGACCTGGAGCGATGGGGCCGATTATCACAACGCTCCCGAAATATACGCAATCAGGTGTTGTGACCTGTAATTCTTTGTCAGAGAAATAAAAAATCTTGAGTTAGATTTCCCTCCTTTCTGTATCATTTATATTAGAAAGGAGGGTTTTTTTATGGCCGGATTATTCGTTTGACAGTTCGAGGGGTGGGGCTTATAATATTACTTTCAAACATAAAACTCGGAGGTAACCATGGTTACGAAAGAAAAGAAAGAAGACACACATGCGGTTTCTGACCGGCAAAAGGCGCTGGAACTGGCGCTCTCCCAGATAGAAAAGCAGTTTGGCAAAGGCTCGATCATGAAGCTGGGCGGCCATGTCAGGGCAGATGTGGAGGCTATCCCTACCGGAGCGCTTACCCTGGACCTTGCCTTAGGCATAGGCGGCTTGCCGCGCGGTAGGGTAATTGAGGTGTTCGGGCCTGAGGCATCTGGTAAGACCACCATCACTTTAAGTGCGATCAAGGAGATCCAGAAAAAAGGCGGGGTAGCCGCCTTTATTGACGCAGAGCATGCCTTTGACTCTACCTATGCCAAGGTTTGCCAGGTGAACCTGGATGAACTCCTGATCTCCCAGCCGGATACCGGGGAACAGGCCTTAGAGATAGCCGAGACTTTGGTGCGTTCAAATGCCGTAGATTTAGTGGTCGTGGATTCTGTGGCTGCGCTCACTCCCCGCGCAGAGATCGAAGGCGAGATGGGCGATGCGCACGTAGGCTTGCAGGCGCGCCTGATGTCGCAGGCGCTAAGGAAGCTTACTGCTGCGATCAGCAAGTCGCGCACCTGCGTAATCTTCATCAACCAGATCCGCGAAAAGATCGGAGTGATGTTCGGTTCTCCCGAGACCACACCCGGAGGACGCGCGCTTAAGTTTTATTCTTCGGTAAGGCTGGATGTGCGCCGGATCGCCTCTCTTAAAGAAGGGGACAGCGTCATCGGTGGAAGGGTCCGCGTGCGTGTGGTCAAGAATAAGGTCGCACCGCCCTTTAAAGAGGGCGAGTTTGAGATCCTGCATAACGAAGGTATTGCCAGGATCAATTCGGTTGTTGATGCCGCGGTGAACACCGAAGTAGTCGCCAAAAGCGGCACCTGGCTCTCCTTTAAGGGGGAGAAGCTCGGCCAGGGGAGGGACGCGGCGATCAAGCATTTAAGAGAAAATCCTAAACTTGTTGATGAACTGGAAAAGGAAGTGCGCAAGAAGATAAGTTTAGTTTAAGGAGGAAGATATGAAGAGAAGGAGAGTATTTCTTGGGTTGTTTTTCCTGGGAGGCCTGGCAGCCGGGGTCATTCTGACGGCAAGGCTCGACCTTTTTCCGAAAGCGGAGAGCCAGAGTGTAAAGCCCGTTTCCGCAGCTGTGGCAGAGATTGCAGGTTTTGAAGGCGCGGTGATCAAGGTCGCTGATACGGCCGGCAAAGCCGTGGTCTCTATCAGCACTGAGCATGTTACCAAGATCAAATCTCCGGGACGGCGCTACTACTTCGGACCCGGTGGGCCTTTCGGCAACGAGCCGCAGTTCGGCGACGATCCTTTCCGCAAGTTCTTCGATGAGTTCTTCGGCGACATCCCGGACCGCGAGTTCAGGCAGCAGGGGCTGGGTTCAGGGGTGATCATCGATCCGCAGGGGTACATCCTGACCAATGAGCATGTGATCAGCGGAGCGGATAAAATCACCGTGACCCTGCCGGATGGCCGGGAGTTTAAGGGGGAGATCAAGGGTAAGGATATGCGTTCGGACCTGGCGATCATCAAGATCAATTCCACAAGCCTCCCTACTGCGCCTTTAGGCGACTCTGATTCCTTAAGGATAGGCGAGTGGGCAGTAGCTATCGGCAATCCTTACGGATTTGCCATACAGAACCCCGAGCCGACAGTGACTGTAGGCGTCATCAGCGCGCTCCATCGCGGCCTGGGAAGGGTCCTGTCGCGCGACCGGGATTATAATGACCTGATCCAGACAGACGCAGCCATTAATCCGGGCAATTCCGGAGGGCCGCTGGTGAATCTTAAGGGAGAAGTGGTAGGGATAAATGTGGCGATCTTCTCCACTACCGGAGGGTATCAGGGTTTAGGTTTCGCTATTCCGGTAAATGCCGCCAAGAGGATCATCTCCCGGCTTATCGAAGGCAAAAAGATCTCTTACGGGTGGCTGGGCGTAACCGTCCAGGACCTGAACGAGGACCTGGTGAAGTATTTTAACCTGCCGGATAAGAACGGAGTGCTCGTAGCCAAGGTCCTGGAAGAGAGCCCTGCGCAAAGGTGCGGGATCAAAGAGAGCGACGTGATCAGGGATTTTGACGGCAAGCCCGTCACCAGCACCCGGGAATTGATCGCCCTCGTCTCCAAGACAGAAGTGGGGCGCAAAGTTAAGATGACCATCATCCGCGACAAGAAGCCGGTTCCGGTGGAGGTAATAGTAGGCGAGCGCCCGCAGGAGCTGGAAGAGGCGGAAGAAGAGGGTGCAGTTAAACCTTCCGGCGCCTGGCGCGGTTTAAAAGTTGAGGAGATCACTCCTGAGATCAGCCGCAGGTTTAACCTGGATGAGAAAAAGGGCGTGGTAGTCGTGGATATCGAACCCGGTACCCCGGCGGATGAATCTGACCTGATTGTCGCAGACGTGATCTCCAACATCAAGGGTAATCCGGTGAAGGGCATGGCCGATTACAATAAGGCGGTCAAAGAGACAAAGGGCGATGCCCTGATCGGCACCGGGCGCGGATATTTCATACTCAAAGAAAAAGTCAGTGAATAGGGGTAAGGATCAGGACCCTTTTACCAGAGCAAAAGAGTACGCTTTTTTGCTGCTGAAGTTCAGGCTGCGCAGCGAACACGAACTTTACAGCCGCCTCAAAAAGAAGGGCTTCCCTGAAAACACAATCCGAAAGGCCGTCTCTTTCCTGAAAGAGAAAGGCTTCGTTGACGACAGTATCTTTGCTCAGGCATGGCTCAATAGCCGCCTGAAACGGCCCTTTGGTTTAAGGCGGATCACTCAGGAGCTGAAGTTAAAAGGGGTAGGCAGGGAAGTCATTGCCGAGCAGGTCCGGGGCCTGAAAGAGAGTTATTCCGAAGAAAAAGTGGTCGAGGAGTTGGCTCGACTTAAGCTTGATAAGATGAAGAGTATCGAACCGCAGAAGGCAAGGCAGCGCCTTTACGGGTACCTGGCCCGGCGCGGATTTTCTTCCGCGGCGATTATTGACGTAATCAATAAACTACAAAGGCAACCATAATTAACTCTAAGTAACCATCTGTAACCCGAAGTAACCATTTTTATGCAGGCAGACCTCTTAAGAAAGAAATTCCTGGATTTTTTTAAGGCGAGAAAACACAAGATCATCGAAAGCGACACGCTGGTGCCTAAGGATGACCCTACCGTGCTTTTTACGCCGGCGGGCATGAACCAGTTTAAAAAGGAGTTCCTGGGTTTTGACTCCGGATTCACCCGCGCAGCTACTGCTCAGCGTTGCCTGCGCACGGATGACTTAGACAAGGTCGGTAAGACCACGGGCCACCACACCTTTTTTGAGATGCTGGGCAACTTCTCTTTCGGCGACTATTTCAAGAAAGAGGCGGTCAGCTGGGCCTGGGAGTTCCTTACTGAAGAGCTCAAGATCGATAAAGAGAAGCTCTGGGTCTCGGTTTATCAGGATGACGAAGAAGCCTACAATGTCTGGAAGGATATTATCCCGGAGAAAAGAATCGTCAAACTCGGGGATAAAGAGAACTTCTGGCCTTCAGAGGCAAAGCTTAAAGGCCCTAACGGGCCCTGCGGCCCCTGTTCGGAAATCTTCTTTGATCTGGGAAAAGAGGCTGGCTGCGGTGAAGCGGCGTGCGACCCTTCTTGCGACTGCGGCAGGTTTATTGAAGTATGGAACCTGGTCTTTACCCAGTTTAACCGTAAAGAGGACGGGACCCTGCTGCCGCTGCCTAAGAAGAATATCGATACCGGCATGGGGCTTGAACGCCTGGCTGCGGTCATGCAGGCTGCGCCCAACAATTTTGAGACCGATTTATTTAAACCCATTATCGAAACAATTACAAGCTATGAGCTAAGAGCTAAGAACTATAAGCTGATCTATGCAATTGCTGACCACATCCGGGCCGTAGTCTTTTCAATCTATGACGGAGTCTTGCCCTCCAACGAATCCCGCGGTTACATCGTCAGAAAGATCATCCGTAAATCCGTGCTGCACTTACGCGACTTAGGGATTAAGAAGCCTTTCCTGAACAAACTGGTGCCGGTGGTGGCAGAGACCATGAAAGCGCCTTATCCTGAGCTGTTAGAACGGCAGGAGGATATCGCCCAGATTGTGCTCGCCGAAGAGAAGAACTTCATCAATGCCCTGGATTCAAGCGGGGCTTTATTCAGGAGTAAGTTCGCCGGAGTAAAAGATGCAGAGGCTGCGGGGAGCATTGCCTTTCAGCTTTACGATACCTATGGAATACCTCCGGATCTGACTAAGGATTGGTTAGCTCAGCATGATGTGCCTTTCTCCCAGCCTGCTTTCAATAAGGAGATGGAAGCGCAGAAGACGCGCTCCAAAGAACAGAGCAGCATGAAGGGCGATGTCTTCAGCCTGAAGGAGCTGGACTACGGGACTAAAGAGACCAGGTTCACCGGATATAAAGAGTATGAGACAAAGGCGAAAGTAGTGAAGATCGTAAAAGAAGGTACTGAAGCAAAAAAGATCAATAAAGCCGAGACTGCCACGGTCATTCTGGATAAATCATGCTTTTACGCTGAGCAGGGCGGCCAGGTCGGCGATGCCGGCCAGATAGTCAAAGGAAAGAATATTTTTGCGGTTACGGATACCAAAAAAGCCGGGGGAGTGACCCTGCATACAGGAACCGTCAAAGAAGGAACTTTTAAAAAGAGCGACCTGGTGACCGCTAAGGTAGATAAAGAGCGGCGCCTGAATATTGCCCGTAATCACACTGCCACGCATCTTCTGCAGGCGGCACTGCGTAAAGTCCTGGGCGCGCACGTGCAACAGCAGGGGTCTCTGGTCGCCGATGACCGGCTCCGTTTTGACTTTACTCATTTTAAGGCGCTGGATGACGAACAGAAACTGCGCATAGAAGAGCTGGTGAACTCATGGATCATGGAGAACCACCCGGTTGAAAAAAAGGAGAAGACTCTGGCCGAGGCCAGGAAATCCGGCGCCCTGGCATTCTTCGGCGAGAAATATGAAAACAGGGTGCGGGTGGTCTCTATTGAAGGCGTATCTAAAGAATTATGCGGCGGAACACACCTTGATTTTACCGGTTCGATCGGGCCGTTTAAGATCCTGCAGGAGAGCTCTATTGCCAGCGGCATAAGAAGGATAGAAGCTGTTACAGGAAGCTTCGCCTATAAAAAGATAAAGGAAGAGGAAGAGAGCCTTAAGGATGCCGAATCCCTGTTAAATACGACTCAGGATAAACTCATCCCGGAGCTGGAGAAGAGGCTTGGCCGCATCAAGGAGCTTGAGAAACAATTAAGCAGCCGCAAGATGGAGAGCGCCCAGTCTTCGGTCGATGACCTGATCAGGTCCGCCGAGGTGGTCAACGGTATCAGGCTCATTGTTAAGGTGGAACCCGGTCTGGATATGGGCACAGTGCGGGGATTGGTAGATCTGATCAAGCAGAAGACAGATAGTGCCGTGATCATCTGCGGAGTTTCTGCCGGCAGCAATGTTTCATTGGCGCTGGGAGTGACCCCGGACCTCTGCTTAAAAGGCGCGGATGCCGCAAAGCTGATCAAGGAGATCGCCGCCGAGATCGGCGGAAGCGGCGGAGGCAGGAAGGACTTTGCCCAGGCAGGCGGGAATAGGCCGGAGAATCTGGAGCAAGTCCTAAAAAGACTGAAAGAATTAATCAGTCAGATTAAATTTTAAAAGTTGATTACACGGATTAAGGATTTCAATCTGTGTAATCTGCATCTATAATCCGTGTAATCTAAAAGAGGTATTTTTTATGAAGATAATCCGTTTTACCAGCAAACAACTGGAAAAGGTCTGCAACCGCGGCAGCCGCACTAACCGCAGGGTGGAAGAGCGGGTAAAGAGGATCATCGAGGATGTGCGCACGCTCGGTGACGAAGCGCTCCTCAAATATACCCGCAGGTTCGACGGCGTGAAATTAAGCTCCCGGCAGCTGAAGGTCTCCCAGATAGAGATCAGCGGTGCCTACCAGAACATCAGCCCGGACTTCGTGACTAATCTCAAGGTCATCATCGAAAATGTCAACCGCTTTTACAGAAAGACACTGCGTAAATCCTGGAGAATAAAGGATGCCGACGGCGCGGTCTTAGGCGAAAATTATGTGCCGCTGGATAAGGCCGGTATTTATATCCCGGCAGGCACAGCACCCCTAGTCTCTTCGGTATACATGACGGTTCTTCCCGCAAAGATCGCCGGCGTGAAGAAGATTGTCCTGATCAGCCCTCCGGATAAACACGGCCACATCAATCCCCACATCCTGGTGGTAGCGGACCTCTTAAAAGTGGATGAGATATACCGCGTCGGCGGAGCGCAGGGGGTCGCAGCCCTGGCTTACGGCACAAAGACCGTCCCTGCGGTGGATAAGATCGTCGGGCCGGGGAATATTTACGTCAGCGAAGCCAAGCGGCAGGTCTTTGGCCTGGTAGATATTGATATGATCGCAGGCCCGACGGAACTGGTGATCATCGCCAACCGTTCCAGCAACCCGGACTTTATTGTCGCAGACCTGAAGGCCCAGGCAGAGCATGCCAGGGGCCTGGCAATCCTTGTGACTAATTCCCGCGGGCTCGCGTATGAGGTCAAATCGCGGCTGGACGGGGTAAACGGTTACATCATCCTGACCAAGACCCTGGAGCAGGCAGCTGAGGCGGCGAACAGGATCGCGCCCGAGCATTTAGAGATCCTGGTGAATAATCCGCGCAGCCTCCTGAAGAAGATACGCCACGCCGGCGCAATATTCTTAGGGCCGTTCAGCCCGGCTGCGGTAGGCGATTACGTTGCCGGCCCCAGCCACGTCCTGCCTACAGGCGGGACTGCGCGCTTCTCATCAGGGCTGTCGGTCTTTGATTTCGTCAAGAGCAATCACATCATCAGTTATTCCAGGAAAGCGCTGGAGAAGATAAGAGAGCCCCTTGAAAAGATCGCGACCATCGAGGGCTTGAGTAAACATTTAGATTCGGTGAAGGCAAGATTTCAATAGTAGGTAGTAGTTAGTAGGCAGCATTTAGGGGGAAAAATGAAGAAAAGGATAGCGGGTATAAAAAGAAAAACCAAAGAGACAGACATCAGCGTAAAACTGAATATTGACGGCTCGGGTAAGGCTAAGATCGATACCGGCATCGGGATCCTGGATCACATGCTGGAGCTGTTCACTTTTCACGGTTTATTTGACCTTGAGGTCTCAGCCAGAGGAGACCTGAAAGTCGACCTGCACCATACGAACGAAGATATAGGCATTGTGCTGGGCGAGGCTTTTAAGAAGGCCCTCGGGGATAAAAAAGGGATCCGCAGGTTCGGTTCGTCAAGCGTGCCGATGGAGGAAGTGGTCGCCAGCGTAGCCGTGGATATCAGCGGCAGGGCCTTTTATAAATTAAGCACGGTAAAGACCGCCTTTGCCACTTTTGAAGAGAAATATTCTTTTAAGGATGCCGAGCACTTCTTTGAGTCCTTTGCCAAGCGCTTAGGCATAAATCTGAACATCATGCTGCATAATCCTGTCCAGGACCTGCATACTAACCTTGAGCCGCTCTTTAAGGCCCTGGGGTTAGCCCTTGATCAGGCGACGCAACTTGAGCCGCGTCGTAAGGGGGTACCTTCTACTAAGGGAGTAATCGACTAGTATATGCATCTCAACTTGCCTCGCCCAAACAACTTACGTCACCTGCATCTTTATGGGGATCCCGTAAGTTGTGGGCTCATTAAATGATTGCGATAATAGACTACGGCATGGGCAATATCCACAGCGTCAATAAAGCCCTGCAGCTTTTCAGCGCAAAGACGGTCATCACCAATAAGCCTGAAGATATCCTGAATTGCGAAAAAGCTGTGCTCCCCGGGGTGGGTGCTTTTGACGACGCCATGCAGGAGCTGGAAAAGCAGGGGCTGGTTGAGCCCATAAAAAAACATGTTGCCGCAGGAAAGCCATTTTTAGGCATCTGCCTCGGCATGCAGCTTTTGTTTGAGAAGAGCCAGGAGGCAAAAGAGGCCAGGGGCCTGGGCATCTTTAAGGGCGGGGTAGTAAAATTCAAGGCAGCCAAAGGCCTTAAGGTGCCGCATATGGGATGGAACCAGTTAAAAAAATGTCAAATGTCAGATGTCAAATGTCAAAACGGCTGCCCACTGTTAAAAAATATTCCCGATAATGCCTTTGTCTATTTTTGCCACTCATATTACCCTGATCCGAAAGATAAACAAGTTATCGCGGGGGTAACCGAATACGGCGGAAGTTTTGCCTCCTTGGTCTGGCAGGAGAATGTCTTCGGCGCACAGTTTCATCCGGAGAAGAGCCAGAGCATCGGGCTTAAAATACTCGAGAACTTTGTAAAGCTATGTTAATTATCCCCGCTATCGATTTAAAAGACGGCTGCGTAGTCAGGTATGTGCAGGGTAAGTCCGATAAAAAGGTCTATTCCCGCGACCCGGTAAAGGTCGCCCGGCACTGGGTAAAGCAGGGCGCCAAACTCCTGCACATTGTGGACTTAGACGGCGCATTCTCCGGAAGCCCGAAAAATCTGCACCTGGTCAAAGCCATCGCCAAAGAGATACCTGTACCTATACAATTCGGAGGCGGAGTCAGGTCTTTGGCTGCGATAAAGAAAGTTTTGGGCTTGGGAGTGGCGCGCGTAGTCCTGGGCACAAAGGCGGTAGAGGACAAAGCATTTTTAGAAAAGGCCTTTAAACAATTCAAGGAGCGCCTGATCGTCAGTATTGACGCTAAAGATGGCAAAGTGATGGTCAAAGGCTGGAAGGCCAGGCACGCAAGTTTAGATATTCTGACCCTTGCCCAGAGACTGAAAAAAACCGGGTTTAAGCAGCTCATCTACACTAATACCCTGAAGGACGGCACACTGACCGGCCCGGACATCAAAGGCATAAAGGAGTTATTGAAGCGATCCGGATTAAGCCTGATCGCTTCAGGAGGGGTGGCTACGCTTGACGATATTTACCGGCTGAAGATGCTGGAAAAAGACGGCTTAGCCGGCGTAATTATAGGTAAGGCCTTGTATGAGGGAAGGTTTACTCTGGCGCAGGCCATAAAAATGGGGTAAGACGAAAAGGAGTCAACTATTTAACAAAAAGAAGTAGCTAAGTTACGTTTACCGCCAACCGTGTACCGTTTACCGTGCCTACGGTTAACAGTAAGCGGTAAACGGTAAACGCAATGTGTAGGATTGTTCAAGTGAAAGGAGGAGGCATGTTTAAGAAACTTGCAACAATTTTAGTTCTGGGTATTTTTGCGCTGACGCTGGGAGGTTGTGCTACTGCGCAGAAGCAGAAGGATACAGAGATCCAGGGCTTGAAGGAGAGGGTCTCGATGCTGGAGTCAGAGCTTCAGTCGCGCGAGGACCAGATAAATGATCTGAAACTGGCTTTAGCCCAGACCGGACAGGACCAGGGTATCGAGAAGCTTGAGGCAAAGTCCAGGCCGACCATGAAGCAGATCCAGACAGCCCTGAAGAACGCCGGATTTGACCCCGGGCCCATTGACGGTAAAAAAGGAAAGAAGACCCGCGAGGCGATCAAGGCGTTCCAGAAGCAGAATAACCTCACCGTGGACGGAAAAGTGGGAAAGGACACCTGGGAGCTGCTGAGGAAATATCTGGAAATAAAAGTGAAATAATTTTGTTCCCCTGTATACAGTATACAGCATACAGTCTACAATTTAAATGTTAACTCGCCGCATTATTCCTTGTTTAGATATTAAAGACAACCGCGTAGTTAAGGGAGTAAAGTTCCTGGGGCTGCGTGATGCCGGCGACCCGGTAGAGGTGGCTAAAGCCTACGATCAGCAGGAGGCGGATGAGCTGGTCTTCCTGGATATTACCGCAAGCTTCCAGAAGCGTAAGACCCTGGTCGAACTGGTAGAAGAGATCGCCAAAAATATCTTTATGCCTTTTACCGTGGGCGGCGGTATCTCTGACATAAGCGATATCCGTAACCTGCTGAATGCCGGAGCGGAAAAGGTCTCTATTAATACTGCGGCAGTAAAATGCCCTGACCTGGTCGCTCGGGCAGCGCGGCGTTTTGGCAGCCAGTGCATTGTGGCGGCGATCGATGCCAAGGCTACCGGAGCCCGGCAGTGGGAGGTCTATATCAACGGCGGAAGGACCCCTACCGGCCAGGATGCGGTGGAGTGGGCTAAGCAGGCAGCAAATTTAGGCGCCGGCGAGATCCTTCTGACCAGCATGGATTATGACGGCACTAAAGACGGCTACGATATAGCGCTGACCAAAGCAATTACAGATGTAGTGAGCATTCCGGTGATCGCATCAGGCGGGGCAGGAAAATTAGAGCACTTCTCGGACGCCTTTCTTAAGACTAATTGCGACGCCTGCCTTGCCGCTTCGATCTTCCATTACGAGGAGTATACTGTCAAACAGGTGAAAGAATATCTGAAAGAGAAGGGAGTCCCGGTCCGCTTATGAAAAAGATTGCGCCTAAAGACTTAAAATACGATAAATACGGCCTGATCCCGGCGATCATCCAGGATTTTCGCACCGGAGAGGTCCTGATGCTGGCCTACATGAACAAGGAATCCCTGCGCCGCACCTTAAAAAGCGGCAAGGCCTGTTTCTGGTCGCGTTCCAGGAAAGAATACTGGGTCAAGGGTGCCACTTCCGGCAATTTCCAGTTTGTGAAATCCGTGGCCTATGATTGCGACCTGGACGCACTCCTCATCAAGGTGCGACAGATTGGGGTAGCCTGCCATACCGGTAACCGGTCATGTTTCTATAGAAGGATTAAGTAGGAAGAATGTATTATCCGTCACTAAAAGAATTTTTGAGTCTTTCTGCAAAAGGCAACGTTATCCCGGTTTACAAGGAGATCAACGCTGACCTGGATACGCCGGTCTCTGCATTCCTGAAAACGGAAAGAGGAGGCTATGCCTTTCTCCTTGAATCCGTGGAAGGCCGGGAAAAGGTCGCGCGCTTCTCATTCCTGGGCAGTAATCCGTCCCTGGTCTTTAAGAGCAAGGGACGTAATATAAAGCTCATCTATCCGCAGAAGAGAACCATCCGTAAGTTTACGACCGCCGCCACTCCCCTTAATGAGATAAAGAAGATCATGCAGGAGTTTAAGGCGGTAGAAGTCCCGGGGCTACCGCGCTTTTACGGAGGGCTGGTGGGTTTTATGGGTTATGACACGGTAAGGTTCTTTGAGCGTGTCCCGGATAAGAACCCTGATGACTTAAAGCTTCCTGATTGCGTCTTTATGCTCACCGACACCATACTTATTTTTGATCATGTAAACCACACCATTAAAATAGTCTACAACGCGATCCTCCCGAAAAAGGCAAGCCGGCAGAAAAAAGTAAAAATCTACCAGCAGGCCTTAAAGAGGATCGATTCGCTGCAGCGTGAACTGGAAAAGCCCTTCCGTGAGAAAGAGATAGAAAAGCCCGCGGCAGGCAAGATCAAGGTCTCTTCCAATTTTAAAAAGCAGGAGTTTGAGCGCATTGTCAGGCGCGCCAAGGAGTACATCCGGCAGGGGGATATCATCCAGGCCGTCCTCTCGCAGCGTTTTGAAACAAAGGTGAGAGGGGACCACTTTGAGATCTACCGTAAATTAAGGAGCCTGAATCCTTCGCCTTACATGTTCTTTCTGAAATTAAAGGATGTAGAGCTTATCGGCGCCTCTCCTGAGATGCTGGTGCGCTGCGAAGAAGGCCTGATCCAGACCCGTCCGATTGCAGGTACACGGCCGCGCGGTGAGAATGATGCGGAGGATGAGCGGCTGGCCAAAGAGCTTCTGAATGACGAAAAGGAGAGGGCAGAGCACCTGATGCTGGTAGACCTTGGCCGCAATGACTTAGGCCGCGTCTCCATCTCGGGGAAGGTCGAGGTCAGTGAATTCATGGCCGTGGAAAAATATTCCCATGTAATGCATCTGGTGAGCGAAGTCCAGGGAAGGCTGGACCAGAAAAAATACGATATCTATGATTTTCTGGCTGCGGCATTCCCTGCCGGGACTGTGAGTGGCAGCCCAAAGATCCGCGCCATGGAGATCATTGATGAGCTGGAGAATATCCGCCGCGGGCCGTATGCCGGCTGCGTAGGGTATTTCAGCTTCACGCATAATATGGATACCTGCATTACTATCCGCACCATTGTGATCAAGAATAATACTGCCTATGTGCAGGCAGGCGCAGGGATCGTGGCAGATTCCGTTCCGGAGAAGGAATATTTTGAATCCGTGAATAAGGCCAAGGCATTAATCGAAGCGATCAGGAGATAAAATGTATAATTTACATACTCACTCACTACTAAGCGACGGCGTATTGCTTCCTTCCGAAATCGCGGCGCGCTACATCCACGCCGGATACAAGGCGGTTGCTATTACTGACCATGTTGACTATTGTAACATTGATGCCTGCATTAGGGGGCTCCTGAATTTCTGCCGCCACTGGCCAAAGAATGCGGCTTTAAAGATCTTACCGGGCGTGGAATTAACGCACCTGCCTTTAGAGCACTTTAAGCCTTTGGCTAAATACGCGCGCAAGGCAGGCATTAAGGTAATTATCGGCCATGGTGAGACGCCGGCAGAGCCGGTGATCAGGGGGACTAACCGCGCTGCACTTGAAGCAGACATCGATATCCTGGCTCATCCCGGCTTGATTACGGATAAAGATGTCAGGTTTGCCGGAAGTAGGGGTATTTTTTTAGAGATCACTTCCCGGCACGGACATTCCCGGACTAATAGCTTTGTGGCCAAACAGGCACTGAAGTTCGGGGCCAAACTCGTTTTAAATCACGACAGCCACGCCCCTAAAGACATTATCAGCCCTGCCCAGACAGTCAATATCGGCCGTAAAAGCGGCCTGACTTTGGCCCAGATTGACCGGATTTACCGGGATACCGCATGCCTTTTAAAGGCAAAATTAAAGGGAAAATAGTGAAATTTTGCCAAAAACCCCAAAAAAGGCTTGACAAATAAGGGGTTATATGGTAAAAAAGAGGCTAAGTAACAAAGGGTTATACCGCTGGAGATGACTTCAATTTCAGGCAAAAAGGAGGTGGGGAAAGCCTAAAGCGCCTGAAGTCAGGAAAAACTCCGGCGATATACATATATAGTAATTATCTAGGAAAATAACCCTAGTTGATTTTCATACATTATTTTTTTAAGGAGGAATCAAATGAGTAAACGTTTAATGTTGCTTCTGGCCTTGGTGTTTGTGGCCGGCATGACCTGCGCCGCGTTCGCCGAGACCCAGAGCGTCAAGGTGAGCGGAGACCTCGAGTTCATGAGCGTCTTTCGTGACACCATGGATCTTAAGGGTAGGGACAACTGGTACCATGGTGATGATGCTTCTCTATCCTACCGTACCCGTGACACCGGTAAGAATGACAACATCTTCCTCACCTTTGCCCGCTTAAGAGTGGATGCAGACCTGACGGACAATGTTACTGCAACCATAAGGCTGCTTTCCGAAATGATGTGGGGCAAGGAAGATAGCCATGATGATGACGATGTATTTGGGCCTTCTGATCGCCTTCGTGACAGTGACAACAAGGTGTATCTGGATCTGGCCTACGCTACCTTAAAAGAGTTCCTGTATTCACCCCTGACCTTAGTGGTCGGTCGTCAGGAACTGCATTATGGTAATGATATGATCATTGGTGACGGCCGCGGTCCAACCAACCGTCTTGATGATCGTGGCAGCGTACCTTGTGACCTTTCCAAAAGAAAGTCCTTTGACGCAGTGCGCGCGATCCTGAATTATGATCCATTGGTGGTTGATGTAGTCTATTCCAAGATCAGGAGCACACTCGAATATGAGGAAGCCGGCAGAAATGCTACATATGAAAGAGTCGGCAACCGTAGAGACGATGATATTGATCTTTATGGTGTGAATGCCAAGTATGACTTCGGCAACAGAGTACCGATGCTGAAGAATACCATTGTTGAAGGTTACTACTGGTATCGCAGGACCGGACCGCGCGCTTATTACCCAACTGGCGCTGGCACAGTTCCCAATGATTACAAGAGCGACCAGTTGCACACCTTTGGCGGCCGGGTCTCTACTGAACCTATTGAGAACCTGACTTTCCAGGCTGAAGGTGCTTTACAGCGCGGACGTTATAACAGTGATTATGGTACAACTGCTGGTAAGCATGTAGCAGACTACAATGCTTATGCTGTAGAAACCGCAGTTACCTACACCTGGAAGAAGAGCAAGTATACTCCTTCTGCAACCGTGCTCTTTGCCCAGTTCAGCGGTGAGAATAACAACTGGGATTCAGCAGCAACCCACCAATATCGTGGCTGGGATCCGATGTTTGAGAACCAGACCTTTGGCCACATTGCCAATGCGCTTCTGCCGCAGACCAATGTGCGCTTAATTGGTTTAACTGGTTCCATGAAGCCGAAGGATGACGTGACAGCCAAGTTGGAGTACTACAATTACTGGTTTGTCAATCCTTGGGGACCGGATACCACGCTGACTGATTACTATGGAAATGCCATAGGGACAAAGAACGACAGGCATGCCGGACATGAGATCGACCTGACCCTCACCTATGATTATACCGAGGATGTCCAGTTCAATCTCTTAGGCGGCATCTTCATTCCTGGCGGCCAGTTCAGCAGGGAGACTTCTCCCACTAATACTGGTAGCAATAACCACGCCGCTTCCGAAGTAATCGGCTCCATGAAGGTGACATTCTAGTTCGGAACATGTAATAAAAAACCCTCGGGGGAGTGATCCTCCGGGGGTTTTTTTTAACCTGAAACGAAAATGTTATATTTAGCGATAATCTATCACATGCATCAACCGTACTACAAGAACCTGCTTACCGGCGAGGCAGAATTGCCCTGGGTGCGGCTGCATGGCACCAAAGATTACCTGGATATGGTGCGCATCCTGGATGGCTATCCAAAGATCCGCCAGACCTTTAATCTTGTCCCGTCTTTATTAGAGCAGATAGAAGATTATTTAAATGGGACCATTAAAGATAAATTCCTGGAACTCTCCTATAAGAGCGCAGCAAGCCTTAACGCAGAAGACAGACTCTTCATCCGCGAAAACTTCTTTTCCATCAACCGCGAGCGGGTGATCTCGCTTTTCCCTCGCTATCTTGAGCTGTATTTTAAGAACCTTACCAGAAAAGATTTTCTAGCTCAGGATTACCTGGACCTGCAGGTCTTCTTTAACCTGGCCTGGTTAGACCCGGTTTTCCGGAATGAAAGTGCGCAAATAAAGAAGCTCATTTTAAAGGGCAGGTTCTTTACGGAAGAAGAGAAGAGGCAGGTTTGTAATGAACATCTTAAGATTTTAGGCCGGATCATTCCTGCCTATAAAAAATATCAGGACTCAGGCGCGATCGAAGTGACGGTGAGCCCCTTTTATCATCCGATATTACCGCTCCTTTTTAACACCAATACCGCCAAGGAAGCTAACCCCCGCACAGTTTTACCTAAAGTAAAGTTTGCTTATCCTGAAGACTGCCGGGAGCAGATCGCGGAAGCAGTGAAGTTTTATCAGGAGAGTTTCGCTAAACCGCCCTCCGGCATGTGGCCTTCTGAAGAATCGGTAAGCGAGCACATTTTACCATACCTTATAGAAGCAGGCCTTAACTGGATCGTTACGGATGAGGCGATCCTCTTTAAATCGCTACGCAGAAAAAAACGCGATACGGAATTGCTTTACCAGCCGCACCTATTAAAGAGGGAAGGGGGGTCTTTAAACATTGTTTTCCGCGATCGCAACCTCTCTGATCTCATCGGCTTTGTCTATTACAACCAGAAAGCAGAAACTGCAGTGGCTGATTTCATGCGCCACCTGCAAAATATCGACCGCAGCTTCAAGGGCGAAGATGTCTTGGTGACTATTGCCATGGACGGCGAGAATGCCTGGGAGTATTACCCCAATGACGGACACGATTTCTTAAACGAGCTTTATCAGCGACTCTCGGATTCTGATTTTGTCAGGACTACTACTGTTAGCGATTACCTGAAAACCCATCCGCCAAAGTTTGACATCAAGCACCTTGCTACCGGCTCCTGGATTTACGCGGAGTTCGGTAAATGGATCGGTAACCCCGATAAAGTAAAGGCCTGGGAAGTCCTGGCAAAGGCAAGAAAAGATTTTGAAGAGGCAAGATCAGGCCTTTCTCCGGAAAAGTTAGCGCTTGCCCGCAAACAGATGCTCATCCTTGAAGGAAGCGACTGGTTCTGGTGGGCAGGCGAGGACCCGCAGGAGACCTTTGGCCGCCTTTTCAGGGCCCACCTTGCAAACCTCTACACGATCATAGGAAAAGATTTATCTTAAGCAATAAGTTATTGACAGGCAACGGGATTTATGTTATAAAATTCTAATATTTCACCCATGGACAAAAAGGATATCTACGAACATTTAGCCAAGATCTACCTCGACGCTTCCAGCAAGCAGAGGAAGAAAAGAAAAACCGGGGAATATCCGAAGGTTTTTAAGCAGCTTTTTTTCGTCAGCGTACTTCTTGTCGTTGGTTTAAGCATAAGCCTCGCCTTCACCGCACTGCACAAGGTGAAACCCTACTCTTCCAAGATCGCATTAGTCCTGATCAATGACCCCGTCAAGATAAACTTCAATTTCGACCCGGCCAAAAAAGAGACGCTCACCCTTAACCTGAACAAGCTGGACCTGAGGCCCTATCAATCGCTTGCCTTTAGCGCAAAGACCAAAGATTACAAGGACAGCACTAAGCTGAGGATCGAGTTTACCACGGCCTTTCGGGAAAAATCCGAAGTTTACATCAAAGATGTCCCGCATAAATGGCAGAATTACCGGGTCGGCCTTTCGGACTTCAGGGGGGTTTCAGACTGGTCCCAGGTCCGGGAGCTGACCTTTACCGTAGAAGAGTGGAACACCAGGACAAAACACGGATTGGTTTTTGTAGATAATGTGAGACTGGAAAAGTGAGAGGAGGGGGAGGGTTATGCGCATAATTTCCATTACCAATCAGAAGGGCGGATGCGGAAAGACCACCACAGCCATAAACCTGGCGGCATCATTGGCAGCGAACAACCGTAAAGTCCTGCTCATCGACCTTGACCCCCAGGCCCACGCCACCAGCGGCCTGAACATCAGATCGGATTTAAGTATTTATAATGTCCTTTCCAAATTGACCGGCAATAAGGCATCACTCTCCGAGATCATCCAGAACTGGGGAGAGAACTTTGACGTGGCGCCCTCAAGCATCGTCCTGAGCACCCTGGAGCAGGAGCTGGCCGGCGAGATCGGCAGGGAATCCCGGCTCTGGGAGGTCCTGGAAGACTTTAAAGCCGGCTACGACTACATCCTGATCGATTGCCCTCCGAACCTGGGGATCCTGACCATCAATGCCATCCGCGCGGCAGAAGAGATCATCATCCCGGTTGAGGCAAGCAGGTTCTCTCTGGAAGGCCTGGATCAGCTCCTTGGCATCATCGGCCTGGTGAGGGAGAGGCTCAATCATAATGTCGACTACCGGGTCCTGGTAGCCAATTTTGATTCGCGGCTCGCCCACTCCTTCAAGCTGCTGGATAAAATAAAGACGAACTTTCAGGAGAAGCTTTTCAGCAACATCATCCACGTCAACGTCAAGCTCAAAGAGGCCCAGAACGAAGGCAAGCATATCTTCAGTTACGACAAATATTGCCGCGGGGCAAAGGATTATTTCAGCCTTTCGCGGGAGATCATTATGGATGAGGATGTGCCGGCTGTGTCTTTTGCCCTGGAGAAGAGGATGCGCAGGGTCCTGCGGGAAGAGCTTCCCAAATTAAGCGAAGTCACTTTTTCGGTGAGCGCGCCCGAGGCAAAAGAGGTCTTTGTAGTGGGGGATTTCAACAACTGGAAGCTGGACCACTCAAGCCGCATGGAAGCCGCTGACGGCGGATGGAAGAAGAGAGTGAATCTTGCCTCCGGCAGGTACCGCTACCGCTTTGTCATTGACGGAAACTGGGTAGAGGATTCAGCCAATCCGGCGCGCGAAATAAACCCCTACGGTTCCATGGATTCCATGATTGAGGTCTTTGGCAGAAAAGATTGATCAAGCCATGGATGAGCCGGCCTTAAGCCCCTCAGAAGTCCAGGAAGGCAAGTTCTTTGCCGTCATCTCCTACATCAGTTTCTTGTGCATTGTCAGCCTGGTTTTAAAAAAGGACAATAGATTCAGCCTCTATCATGCCAAGCAGGGCCTGGTCCTTTTTGTCTTTGAGGTGCTCTGTTTCGTCTTTTCAGTCATCCCGGTCTTCTGGCTGATCCGGGCCGTTATATTTTTGTTCTTCTTTATGTTATCGCTTTTAGGGATACTGCAGAGCCTGCAGGGCAGGTGCGGCAGGATCCCTGTACTTTCTGAGATAGCCCAAAAAATAATTGTGTAGTCCCCCTCGCCTAAGAGCGGGCTCGGGGTAATTTGCAGACCAGAAGGTAAGGGCAAATTAAGGCGGAGGTGATCCTTATGGTTGCTAAGAAAAAAGCTAAGAAAGGGGTCGCAAAGAAAAAGGCCTTAAAAAAGAGGCCGGTTAAGAGGATCCCGAAAAAGAAGGCGGTAAAGAAAGCAGCCCGCAAAAGGATAGCCAAAAAGAAGGTCCCGGCAGCCAAGAAGGCGCCGAAATCAGGTAAAAAAGAGGGCGTTATCGGCCTGGTCACGCACTATTTTCCGCAGGTCAGGGCTGCGGTCATCAAGCTGAAAGCTCCCTTAAGCGCGGGAGATACCATAAAGGTCAAGGGCCATACCACTGATTTCACCCAGGCCGTGACCTCCATGCAGATCAACCATGTGCCCGTAAACAGCGCCAAAAAGGGCGCTGAGATCGGGCTTCTGGTAGAGTCCCGGGTCAGGCAGCATGATAAGGTTTATAAGGCTTAAAAAATGATTACACAGATTATAGATGCAGATTACACAGATTAAAAGCTTTAGTATGAAAGGAGCGCTATGCGGTTATTAGAAGTAGAGAAGAGGGCCAAGAGTTTAGGGATCAAGGATACCTGGAAATACTCTAAAAAAGACCTGATCAGGGCTATCCAGCGTAAAGAGGGCAATTTCTCCTGTTTCGGCACCGCCACCTCGGGTAATTGCGACCAGCAGGGCTGCTGCTGGCGGCAGGACTGCCTGCATTAATTTTAAGGAAAGGGCTTACATGAAATACAGGTGCCAGATCTGCGACCGGGAGATTGATGAGTTTGTGGCTTTGGCCCACATCAAGGCCGAGGAGTACCTTTTAGACCTCATCCTGCGCGACCACCCGGAGTGGAAGGAAGACGAAAAGACCTGCCGTAAGTGCGTGGAGTATTACCGCCGCTTAGTCAAAGAAACGGAAATTTAAAAAATCTGATTACGCAGATTTTTCCCGCCAAGCGAATAAATCGAGAGCGGGATCCCGCCTGACCTTAGATAGATTAGCGGGAAAAAAAGATTACACAGATTAAAATATTAGGGCCTGTAGAAATACAGGCCTAAAAAACAAGCCAATTTTGGGTATGTACTTAAAATAACCCAGGCGTTAAAATCAGGTAAGTTCAAGTAAAACCCGATGCGCGGAAGGCCGAAAAAGTACAGGATAGTCCGTTTGGACCCTAAAATCAGCCAGTTCAGCCCCCGGGG
>Ga0194113_10001950_pt1 | contig 28292 bp, 22 predicted proteins | sample TA2MahC200mmetaG_FD_146193 | JGI IMG/M metagenome (GOLD analysis project Ga0194113, IMG submission 146193) | Freshwater microbial communities from Lake Tanganyika, Tanzania - TA2015017 Mahale Deep Cast 200m | ecosystem: Environmental > Aquatic > Freshwater > Lake | place: Tanzania: Lake... | reverse complement strand
TATAATAGGTACAGTGATTGCCAAGAATCATGTGAACGAAGATACCCATGTCTTCAAGGCGTTGAAAATAATGTTGACGCACCCTGCTCCAAACATTAAAATCAATCCCCTTACGATTATCAAACGTATCACCAAGATCAATAATAGTTCTGATTCCGTGTTTTTCGAGAGTGGGGAAGAAGATGTCGTCGTAGAATTTTTTGAAGTATTCCCAAAACGCAACACTGCCTTTTCTCCCATCTAAATGTTGGTCTGTAATCAATGCTACTGTCATCGTTTAGATCTCATCTCAAGAGTTTCTTTAATACTATTCATATCAGAATAACTGCTATTATAACCAGCCATGTCACCACTGTAACTGTCTGTATATAATACCTCATCAAATCCTGATTTTTCTAAGATTTTAGCTTTAATTTCTAATTGTTTTTTTTCTTTAGAAATACGGCGAAGAAAAGCAAAGTAAATAATTTGAGTAAAATAAGCAAAAGGATTAGTTGATTTACTCGGATCAAAGTTGTGAATGTATTGTAAACAATTTTCAATGCCATCACATATCATATCTTCTCTAAACATGTAGTTAACAAAGTTTGGTTTATATGATAGATGAGTAGCAATCTTAAGAAAACACTCCCCAATATAAGGTGGCACACGAGGTTTTGATTTTCCCTCTTGCTCCGCCAAAAGGATTTGTTTGCGATAAATCATTAACGCATCAAGAAAATCTCTATTGTTAACGTAATTTTCTGTTTTCCTTTTTGCCATTTTGCTAATATCCTTTGTGCATATTGTAACACAAAATTATGGAGTTTGCAAGGGGCTTGACAACCCCGTATAATCCGTGTATAATTAGCGATGTCGCGCTTCAAAGATATATTAGCTTTTATTAAATATATCTTCTAAAGACTTACGAGCTTCTTTAATTGATGCTAGATAACCTTTTTGATTTTTAACATCTACTTTGGTAGATGCATCATTTCCGTTTTCTTTTAGTAAAGCTCTTTCATAAAATTTTTGAATTTTAGAATCTAATTCAGTAATTGTTATAATGTGGTCTTTTTTTATAACAAACATTTCGTCATAGGTTGCTGCTATCCAAGTTTCAAAAGTAAAACCTTTGACCGCTGATCTACCTCGTTTCATTTCAACGGTATTTACTAGGCGAGGATTTTCAATAATTAAAACATCTTCGTCTGCATCGTACGAAACTTTAGCTACTATTTCTTCACCTGACATTAATTTAATTGATGCATAGAATTCTTCTTCCATAATTATCCTATGTTAATTTTTATAATTTCATACTTAAAATTTTCTTCTTGATAAATTTTAATTCTTTCTTCTAAATGTTTTAGAGTATAATTTTTATGGGGTTTTTCTGAGATATCATCAGCAATGTCATAAAGAGTTGCTAATTCTTTTCCTTCTCCTTTACGGAGGACTCTGCCAATAGATTGTAAATTTCTTACTCTTGATTTAGATGGAGAGGCAAACACAATGTTGTGTAGATTTTTAATGTTGATGCCAGTGCTAAATGTACCGTAAGAAGCAATGATAACAGCGTTTTTTTCTCGCTCAGTAATACTTCTAATTTCTTCTCTTTCTTCGGTATCCACTCCACCGTAAACAAAAAATACCTTTCGGTCTTTTCCTATGCTATTATTTATGCTCTCGTATAATGGCATACCATGACGCTCAACATAGTTGAATAGCACTAGAGTATTTCCTTTTAAATCTTTTACAAGATTTTTAATTAAGTTATTTCTTTTTTTATGTGCAACTAAGTAATCAATCTCTTCTTGATATGAAAAAAACATCTGAGGTTCGTGTTTAAGAAGAAGAATTTTAATTTGAAATTCTGATAAGTGTCCTTCTTTAATTAACTTATCTGTTTTAGTTACTTGAGCACAAGGTCCAAACAATCCTTCAAGCACCCATTTGTGAGTAGCAGATCCATCAAGTGTGCCAGTAAATCCAAACCGATACTTAGCTTGATGTAACTTAGTCATAATGCCAGTTAAAGATTTTGATTTAAACTGGTGTGCTTCATCGCCAATTACACAATCAAAATCATCAAAGTATCTTTTGGGAAACTTATAGATGGATTGCCAAGTAGAAATAACAACATGTTTATCGGTATTTTTATCTTTACCTCCATAGATTTTGTGGCAATACTCTTCCACATTCCAACCATAATCTGCAAAGTCAGAATACATTTGCTCTACCAAAGATGTCGTAGGCACGATAATAAGAATACGTTTATTGTTGCTAACATAATATCTAACAAGAGAATAAATCATCAAAGATTTCCCAGATGCTGTAGGAGACAACAAAAGTTTTCTGTGATTTTTTAATGCTTCGTAAACTGCTTTATATTGATAATCTCTTGGTTTATGTTTAACGCAAATTTTATTCATAAAGTATTTGACACCTTCTAAAGATATCAGCAAGTCTTTGTCGTCTACATGACCATAAAATTTATTGTCCTCAAAAGATAATTGGTAGTTTTTAAAAGATGCCCATTCTCTTAAATGGTCTGTGAGACCACAATATAATTCTCCAGTGCCAGGAGAATACAAACGAATTTTTCCATCCCACATTTTGTTACGATAGAGTGGCATGAATTTAGCGTTAGGAACATCAAACGTAAAATAGTCTGATAACTCCATGTGTATTCCTGGCTCGGTAGTTATTTGCAGGAATACTTCATTCTTCTTTTTTACTACCAATTTCATTAGGTGCTACCATTAATAAACTTCTCCCACTCGATAGCGTTTTTAATCTGGAAACTTCTATTGGATATCATCTTAAGAATATTATCCAAAAAGTAGAGTGCCTTACTAATAAACTCTATCTTCATTTCAATGTTAATCAAATCCTCATCCGCCTCAAGATATACTTTCATCTTCTCGGATGTTTTAATGGATTGTCCAAAAGGTTTTTCTTTATAAACTTCGGGGTCTGCTTCTCCTTGATAGTATTCTCTTTTTTGTTTTAACTTCATACGATACTGGAATTCCAGTGCTGTCTTTTCTGTGGAGAAATCGTTGTAGAAGTTTAAATATTTATTGTGCTGGTAAGGAATGTCTAATGAGATCTGTGCAAGATCTGCTGAGTATTGTTTGTTTTTGAATTGGAAGTCAATCTTTGAATCTTCTTCCCATTCTGATCTAACATGATTAAAGAGTGTTTTCAGGTCATCAAATTTCATAATTTTTTATTTTTCTTATCTCGTAATTCAAATTTTGTATATTTAAAAGTTGCATCTGCTGTAAAATAATTTACTTCAGTATCTTCAACATCAAATCTTACTTCGGTTAGTGATATTGGAAAAAGATTTTCAAATGATACATATGCAGCAATTTTATTATTACTATTTGTAATTTCTAATCTTCCATTAGAAGTTTGTAATTCTTTGTGTGCATGTTCTTCATACAATCCAAATTCTTTTATCCAATTTTGAATAGACATATAATTTTTTAATTCTTCATCAATAATAAATGTGAGATTTAAATCTCCAGTCTGTATGCCACCAGCACCTGCTAATGGGATAGATCTAAATCTGGTTGGGACATCAATTGAAGGTAAATTGATATCGGGTATATTTGCACGTTGGCAAAAGAAATCTACTCCTGGAAATAAATCCAAGTCCATTTTAAATCCTGTAGGAGCAAGAAAATTTCTATTTTTTGGTTGCTCCGAATACCACTTAGACTGTGCCATAGTGTTTTATTTTTATTTAGGTGCATAAAAAAAGACCCCCTTTTGGGGGGTCTCCATAACTATCAAACTGAATCAGTTGATGTTGGTGATTTGTACTCTTCTGTAGTACTGGTTGCTGTTAGCATTCATTGCCTCGCCAGCAGGTGCTGAACCATAGTTACCATCAGTAGTAACGAATGGGTTGGCGACCATACCGTAGCGAGTCTTGAATCCAATCTTAGGCTGGAAGGTGTCTTGACCAATGCTACGAACCATTTGGAGAGGAACGTATGGGCAATAGAATAGACCAGCATCATAAGGTGAGGTGCCCTTATAACCCATTACATAGTAGTGCTTAGAAGCAGTGCTTTGGGTGTAGGAAGGACCACCGAATGGATCGATGTAAACCTTAACGCGACCGTTGAGGGTGCCAGCGAATACGTTACCAGTGTCATCAACATTCATTGAAGTGCTGAGAGCAGGAGCGTAATCGAGAGCGCCAGTTAGGTTGAGAGCTGAAGCAACGTCTGCTGAGCAGATGATAAAGTTGCCCTTTCCTCTACGTGTTTCTTGAGCGATAGCATTAGCGTCGCGGTCAATCTGGAATAGAAGACCCTTAAACTTTTCTGCCATCCAACGACCATTTGAGTCGATGTCAAGATCATAAATTCCCTGGTTAGCAACATTTTGCTGAGCGCCTTTCTTAGCAACGAAATAAACTGTGCGAATAATTTCACGGTTGATTTCAGCAAGAATCTCCGAAGAGAGAATGTTGGCAAGCTCTTGCTCAGCATCAAGACCGTGGATTGCCTTAAGGTCTTGTGCAAGCTCTAGAGTGTATTCAGCTTTGAGAGCGCGTGACTTGGCGGTAACCGAAGTCTTCTCAATGCTGAATGCCATCTCGCGGAATAGACGACCTGCTTCGCCCATTTGCTCAAGGTCAGCACGTGACATCTTGCTGCCTTGCTCGTATGTGCCAGGAGTGCTGTCATTAAGAACTGCAGGGTTGTTACCCTCCATGTCTCCACCCGAACCTGCTTGGTTACGGACGTTGTAAGCACCCTGAGTGGCGTCGAAACCACCAGAGAAACCTGCATCAGGCTCGTTGTATAGTGCCTCTTCTCCGCCTTGATTCTCATACTTAGCCTTCATGGCAAAGATGAGTCCAGTAGGACCGCTCATTGGTTGTACGCCACAAATATCGTATGCAACGAGGTTGGGCATTGAGCGACGAATTAGGCTGATGAGCACAGGATCGAAACCAGCAAGTGCGCCAGTACTAGCTGCTGCACCTGTTACGTTGGTTGCACCAGCAAAGTTTACTGCAACTTCGCTGAGCACACCGCGCTCCTCGCGCATGAATTTTTCTTGATTTTCTAGCAGTACAGCGGTAACAGCCTTTCTATGTGGATCTTTAATCTCAGCGAGACCAGAGTGACTAAGAACGGGTGACCACTTTTCCTGCAATGCTTGTGCATTGAACATTTGTTTTTCTCCTTAGGAAAATTTGTGGTGATGATTTATAATATACTTAATTATTTATTCAAATTTGATTATGACCAGCGAGCAATTGCAGCCATGTAAGCTTTCATTTGAGGTGAAATATCTTCACTGTCGATTTCGGCTGGTGTTTCATCAATCGCTTCCTTAACAACTTGCTTAGGGAAATATGATTCTCTAAGGGTAAGAAGTTTCTCGCGGAAGTTATCTTCCGAGATAAACTCTACACCTTCTGATAATGAGGCGAGTTTTTCTTTCTGTGTATCAGCAAGACCTTCTGAAATTTGATTTAAGATTACGGTTTTGTTGAAACCAGAGAGGGCGTTATTTAATTCAATATTGCGCTCAATTTGTTCGTTTAGGCGCGACTCCATCTCACAAAGCTCTTCTGTCATTGTCTCGACTACATCAATTTTTTCGTCGGGGATTGACAGATGATTTTCTTCAAATACTGCTTTGAGACCCTTCATGAAATTCTCTTGAATTTCAAGTCTTAATCCAGCATCGATAGCAACTTGGTTTTCTTCAACCCATTTACCAATGGTGTAATTTAAAGTGCCATCGATTTGCTCAGCAAGTTCTGATTTGATTGCTTCTACTTCTTCAAGAAGTTTAGCGGCATACTGCTCTTCAATCATCTTAACTTGCTCAACGATTTTTGATTTAACTGCTGCTTCAAAAATCGTAGAAGCTCTTTCTTTGAATTCTGGTGAAAGTGTTTCTCCTTCTGTTAAAGCATTGATGTCTTCTTCAGAAGAATATTCAATTGCTTCCATTCCAAACACCTTGGTGTTGTTAGGACCACCAGGAATTTGATAACCCGATGATTTAATTGAGGGGGCAGGATCTTGGTGGTTATCTCTTACAACATGCCCATCTTGTACTTTCTTTTTGCCTTTCGCAGCTTTTGCTCCAGGATCGCTAGGACCTTGAGGCTCTTCGAAAGTTGATCCACCAATTACTTCTTGTGATTGACCTGGGACTACAGATGTGGGCACAGATGGCATTGGATCTCTTCCACTAGATGCTTTTGCATTAACTGCTGTATTTGTTTGGCCAGTTACGGGTTGCATATAACCACTGGCAACAGGGTTACCAGGAACTACTGAAGATCCAACAGATGGCATTGGGTCGTTCTCTGCAAGAAGATCTTCAAACTTTTCGTTTAACATATCTGACATTTGGTATACCCTCTTTAAAACAGTACAAACTTTAATTCTATCATTATTTATTAAAATTACAAACTAGAAATAAAATCACTAAAGACTTTTAGTGATCTTTCTTCTAGATTGCGTCTAGTAGATTCAGAAATATATCTCTCATATTTAGCAATTTTTGCCTCTTTTAAGCGACCATTATCCCAAACCCACTCTTTTCCTTCCATAATTCCATTTACAAATGCATCTGGTGCGGAGGGATCTGCTACAATATCTGCAGCTGTTGCGAGCATAAAATCATCTCGCACATAATTAACGCCTTGTCTTTCTTCAAGTGATCCCATGCCACGAGAAGAAACTCCCAACTTAACACCTTCTCCAAGTAAAGACTTAGCGATACTGCCCATAGGAGTTGACAAAATTTGTGCTCTTCCAACAAAATTGGATCCTTCTGCTTGAAGTTTCACAATTTTATGTGACACTCTATCAAGATTAACTGTAGGACCATCTGGATGACCTAATTCACCGAGAGCACGTCCAGTCATAATATGCTCTTCGTTGTATCTACCAACTTCTCTTTCTAAAACAGAAAAAGGATAGACACGACCATTACGGTTTTTGATATCTGCTTGAAGGAAAACTCCTTCAATATACAGATTTTTTTTACCGTTTGATTCTTCTTCTAGAATTTGAATATCTTCGATACTCTCGGTGATTAGTTTCATTGATCTGATTCCTCTTCTGTTTCTGTTGATACTTCAGTTTCTTCCTCTTCTGGAGAATCAAAATATGTTGAAGCAACAGTTGATTTATACATGCTCAATGCGTCTGCTGCCTTAGCATATAAAACATCATTAATTTTATCAATTGCTTCGGATTTATTTCCATCTATGATGGAAGATACAATATCGATAGTGTCCATGTGATATAACCTTTGTAATTATTTAGTATTCTTGCTACTTGATGGTGGTGCTGGCGGCGGAGGATTTGCCGATAACTCTAAAGCTTTGGCATTCATTGTATTAGTGTGCACAGGATCAGACACCATTTTATTACTAATATCTGTCTTCATTTGTTTATCTATCTCAATATACTCAACTTCAGTTTGCATTAGTATTTGCTTTCTTACATACTCAATTGAATAATATTTGCCAACATATGGATCAATTTTTAACAATACATCAAGACGAGAATTCATTAATTCTGCTTGACGTAACTCAACGAAATGATTGTCAAAAAGAAAATCATATTGAATGTTTTCTTCCATATCTTCCCAGTCTTCTGGGGTGAGAATACCTTTAAGAATTAATTGTGTCTTTAAAATATCATGTAAGATGTATGCAAACTTTTTACGAAGTCTTCCTACAAATTTTGCAAACTTTAATTCGTCTCTTAAAATTTCTGTAGTCTTTCCTAGATTGAATGATTTATTATCATCGGTTAATCTAGACGGAGGAAGATTAAGAGAGTTGTAAAGTTTTTTTCTAAAATATTCTACGTCTTTTAATTCGCCAAGATTTTGTCCACCAGGAAGAGTGGTAATTTCTGTGCCTCTACCACCTTCACGACGAGGAAGCCAAAAATCCTCAAGCATACTCATGTGCTTTTTGTCGTCGCGGATTTCTCCTGTCTGTGCATCATAAACTAATTTATTGCGATAACGATTCATTACCTCTCTGAGATATTGCTCTGCTTTAATCTTTGGAAGGTTACCTACATCAATATAAAAAATTCTTCTTTCTGGTGCTCTAGATAATCTGTAGATAACTAATGAATCCTCAATCATTCTCAATTGATTAAGTGATTTAATAGATTTATGCAGATAACTAAGATTCATTTTTTTGTTGAGATCCATTAATCCACAAGGAGCAAATGTAATCGCATCTGCTGCTAATCTAACTCCTCCTTGCATTGGATCTGGACCACCAGCAAAACTGATAAACCCTTTTGGATTGTAAAGATAATACTCAATAGTATCTCCATAATCATAGGCTAAAGCAGAAGGATTAGAATTTAATGTAGAAATTCTTTCTCTGTCCTTTTGCTCAATTCTTTGCTTTACTTTTTTAATCTTTAGAGGATCAATGAAACGTAATTCAACAATACCACCTTTTGGATTATTTAAATCAATTACTTTATGGTAATATGTCCTACCATCAATATACCAATTTCTAAACAATTCATGCGCTTTTTTGTCAAACTGCAACAACGATTTAATATAATTAAATTCTGTGCGAATTCTATTTTTAATACCTTCACTAACATCCAAGTTAGATAATTCTATTTGCACAGGAGATTCATCTTCATCACTATTAATTGCTTCATTAACAATTTCATCAATAGCTGTATCAACTTCTGGATGCAGAGACATATCTCTGTATCTACGGATGAGATCAAACTCATTTCTTGCTACGCCATCAATATCCACATAATGACCAAAATAACCACCAGCAATGGTGGCTACTCCATCATCAGCATTAGGAGGAATTGGCGATTGTCCTTTTGGTTTTTGATTTGGTCCGTTAATAGAAAAGCCAAACAACTGACTCATAGTTTAAATCTCACATAATAACTTCTAAGATATTTATATTATAATTTAGGGGTCTTTAATTTCAACGCCAGAAGGAGTACCAACACCAGCAGTTGATAAAGTTACACCACTATTTTCAACTGTCCAATATTGTACTTGGAATTCAACAGTAAAATCTTCAATCTGATCATTGCTATCATAAGCAAGATCAATTTGAGAAACGTTAGTTGGGAAGCAATACCATAACTTATACTGTCTCAATATAGAAGCGTTAGTTTGACCATCTCTTTCTAGTTGTTTTACTAGAAGGTGCGCGGTATATCCTGTGCTATCATTTGCTGGTTTGTGTCTATCTGCTCTGTTTCCATCATGTGAGTTAATTTCTGACATCCACTTTTCCATCGCGCTGCGAATAAGAAAGTTTCTATCATTAATAAAAGTTGCTGTCCAAGTATCAAATGTGCGATCTCCAGCAATTTTTACTGTTCTTCCTCTGTAAGGAACTTCAATAACACCTAAGTTTGATGCTGGGAGAGCAGCCGATTTACACAGCATGTTAGTCAATGCTGCATCAGCAGGGACAGATGCAAATGATGTTGGATATTGTACATCGACGACAAATAGATTTGGTTTTACGCCTTGATTTACTTTATTTAAAAAGCCTGATACACTACTGGAGTACATGGTGGTTACCTCGAAAAATGTTTATTAAAATTAAACTTGACCTGTGACTTCTGAGAAGCTTGCACCAGATCTCGTTGCAACAAATGTAATTGTAATAAAGTTAATTGATCTAGCTGGTTTAATATAAATTTCAGCAACAAATTCATTTCTATCGATAACATCTGCGGTATTATTGGTCTCGTCACAAACAACCAAATAATCTGTTACACCCGCTTTTGCTTTTACTTCAGTCATAAATGAATCTACAGTATTGAAGAAAGTAGATCTAGTTGTTGCATCGTTAAGCTCGAATAATACTCCTCTTGAAACTTGAAGTACTCTTTTTTCAATAGCAAGGAATAAACGACGCACGTTAATACGATCAAATGCACTGGGTGAAGCAAGAGCGGTTTTATCGCCAAAGAGCACAACACCTTGTCCAGGGAAAGAAGCAATGGGGTTGATTCTTTTTTGATAGAGTTTATCTCTATCGGTCTTTGTAGGAGTATATGCTAACTTGATTACATTTCTTAGATTTCCTCTGTTTAATCCAGCGGGAGAAAACCAATCTTCTAGATTTGCTGAAGTTTGTACACAAAGTCCAGCAACATCTCCGTTACATGGAATATAACGATAGGTATCGTTATATCTATCATAGATGTATTTGTATCCACTATCAAATACTGCATATGAGGTGCTCGATCCTACCGCTTGGAAGAATGCAATAATATTATCTCTTTGAGTATCTGAGTTTGTAGTTGCGGTTACATTTTTGTATGGCGAGATAAAAGCAATACAATCTTTTCTATAATTTGCTACTTCAATAACTTTTTGTGCTTTTGCTACAGTATCTGTTTGAGATCCTAAACTTCCCCCTGCCAAAACAAAATCAATGACGACGTTTTCTGCATCATGGAATTTGAGAAGAGCAGCTTCAATATTGGTGGTTGATCCAGTATAAGAATCAACACCGCCAGTAAAATCATCTGCAGCAGCGATTGATTCTACATGTATATTATAATCAAATGAAAGAGCACTGCCAGTATTAGCTAAAGGAGTAGCTGCAAAAATATAGGATGATCTTGTATTAATTACATCAACATAATAATTTGATCCGCCCTCTGAATTCTTAGCCAACAGAGATTTAGAAACAAACAAGAAAGTTTCTAGAATTGTATTGGGTGTACCTGTGATGCTTCCTGATTTATCAATGAGCGCAATGTGAATCTCATCATCAGCACCACCTGCAGCAGCTGCAGCAGCAGATGTGCCTGGTTTGCCTGCAATGGTATTCCACTTTGGTCCTGATGTGTAGAGAACCTCATTATCATAATCTCCAGCAGCTGCTTCAATACCGTCGATATAAGCAATCACTAGTGAGTTGCCCCAGGTACCTGCAGATTTGGCAGCAAAATTCCATGTATATGTTGATTTATTTGCTTCAAAATCTGAGACATCCTTGATCAATACTGCACTGCCAGTATTAACTGAATTTTTAAGTGCAGTATCTTCTACTCTTATTACTAAAAGTTGTCCACCATACGAGATAAATGTTGATGCCACATACCAATCTTCGAAATTGGCGTTATTTGGTTTACCAAATGTATCTACTAACTCTCTCTCACTAGCAATAGATGTAGGCACTCCAACTGGACCTTTTGCAAAAGATCCAACAAAAGCAGCAACGTTGGATTGTGTATTAACAATAGTAGAATTGGTTAGGTCTCTTTCTCTAAGAACGATTCCTGGGGAAACTTGTCCTGCCATGTTTGTCTCCGTATAGACGATTCATTTTTATCTAAAAGTATTTATGAAAATCTACTTTTTAGAAAGACCATAGATAGGAGACTTCTGTGTGTCTATCACCGTATTCATCAAGGTGCCAAGTATCACCACTTTCATCGGTAAAAATCCGATCTTCATCTTCTAATCCATCAAGAATAAAACCAAATGGCGCCATGTCTTGCTCAATTTGATTTTTCTGTTCGTCATAGATTCTTTTTCTGACATCATTGTCAGTCATTTCTTTGAAGTATGGTTGCATTGCTAACCATGCAAAAATAACTAAACACATTGCTAGATCATCGTTGTGTCCTTCATCCGCTTCAAACGATCCATTTTTTTCAATAAATGTTGTCAATTCTCCAATGATATCAAAATCAGTAATTAATAATTTATCATCTTCAATAAAAGTTTTTAAGTTTGCACATCCAACTTTCTTGACGGTTTTAGACATCTTAATGCCTAACTGAGTTTTAGTGCCAGAGAATCCTTGTCCCACAATTTGTCCTGCTCTACCTCGCATAGAGCACATGAGAACATTAGGATACTCTAAATCATAGTGTAAAATATCTGCAACTTGATCACCAATGTCATTGATCTCTGTCAACACATATGCTTTATTATAGTTAACTGCAACATCTCTAATAATGTTTGGAAAAAGCATTGGTTTAATTGTATTATTTCTATACTTACCGACAATGGTATACGGCACTTTAGTTATATCATATACAATAAAAGCAGAATAGTCATGTGACACTCCTCTGGAAACATCGGCGGTAATAATATAATCATGATCTTTTTCTGCTTTTTGGTATATTTGAAGACCTTTTAAATTATCTTGAATTGGGTCTTCATATACCATAGATCTTAATTTTGCTGCAGAAATTAAAGTATCTACAGATCCCAAGAAATTACATTCAAATTCTTGCTCAAACTGTCTAGCAGAAGTGTTGCGTATAGTTTCTTCTTTCCAATCTTGATCTCTTCCAGGCACTTGAGACCAATGTACTTCTAGAGGCACATAACCATTTTTACCACGCTCAGCATCATGCCAAAGTTTATAAAACATATTCATACCCTGTGGGGTAGAAATAATAATAACCTTTGTTGTTTTACCAGACGAAATAGTAGGATATACTGAGCTAAAGAATTGCTCTGCAATATGGTTTGGAATGAATGCAAATTCATCAAGAAAAATAATATTAAAAGAGTTACCTCTAACAGCGCTAGAAGAGGTTGAGGCAGCAATTATCTTTGATCCATTCTCTAACTCTAATGATCCTTTATTCCATGCTACAATCCCTTGCTGCATCCACTTAGGAAGGTTTTCATATGCGAGTTGTAATCTTGATAATAATTCTCTAGAAGTTTCTGCTTTATTAGCAAGAATAGCAATTCTTACGTTTGCATTAAATATTGCAAAATATAATAGATATCCAATAACTGTAGTAGATTTACCTGTTTGTCTTGGAAGTTTTGCAATATTAAATCTATTCTCGTGAAAGTTTTTAATTAGTTGCTCTTGAAAATCATACATATCAAAAGGCACAAGACCTTCATCAAGAGAAATAATTTTAATATATTTTTTTGCAAAATAAACAGGATTTTGCTCACAAAAAATCCATTCTTGTATTTGCTTTTGTGTAAAATTTATTTTGGTATTCGCTTTTTTTAAATTAGGATTACCAAGGTATAGTGCATCACTCACTTAATTTTCCCAAATCTCTTTCTAAACTCTTTAATGTATTTAACCTTTTTTTCCACCCGTCACCTTTTGTTGTTCCTTTTGCTGGGTTAATACATGTATCATCGCCTATTGTTTTGTTATCACAAACTAAACTAGCAAGCTCTGTCTCGTTGCCTTTCTTGGTAGTGCCAGACCAAAAATGCTGACCACCAATCCAGCAAGCCCCGCATTTAGGGCAAGTTTTTGTTTGCATATTCCTTACAGTAAGATTGAAGTATTACTATATATGACAAAAAAATGTTTGTCAAGTAACACTGTCAGCAATTCCAAGCTCTTAATGATTTAGATAAACGATCTTGTCCAGTGTTATTACTATCTTTTTGTCTTTTACGCATTCCTTTCATCCTAGCACAGAATGACGCCCTACGGGGATTTCCAACCTTTTTTGAAGGTGCCTTAAGGTCGCTTCCAGGATTCTCACGCTCGTAAGATTTTCTTCCCTTTTCATTTAAACCACCTTCGGAATTTTTACCCGATTTTTTAGTCCAAGCAGCTCCCTCTTCTAAAGAAGTTTCGTATGCCTTTAACTGCTCTTGTAACTCAGTAAAAGTTTTCATGATTGATATGAAACTGCTACTACTTTTACCTCAGCATTTGATGCATATACTTTAAAACTAGTATCTTTTCTAATTACTAAACTTGTCCCAGGTGTTATACTAAATGATCCTACTGCTACTGCGGGTGATGCGTTGTTGAGGATGGTAACTAAATGAGTAGCATTGCTTTGAGCATCGTGTATTAAACGCAATTCAGTTGCTCCTCCAACAGTAGTAGCTGTATTAGCAGTAGTGGGTAATGCTGTTTCAATACCAAGAATTTTTAATCTCATTGTTTCTTACCGTTTATTTCTATTTATTCTTCCTCTGCTTTTCCGCGTTTTAACATCTTTTGAAGATCAGCAGTTGATCCAAAAAAGATAGAATTGTTTACTGTGTTTGGACTTGCTTTTTTATCTTCTTTATTTAAGTCTTTCATTTTCTTTTGTAGGTCAATAAGTTTATCTGTCATATCAGCAACTTGTTTGATTGCATTGACAGCAACCTCATATGCTCTAGGATGATTGCTTTCTTGTGCAACATCTAAAGCACCTTCTATTGCTTTTTGACCTTTTTCTATAAGATCATATAAATTGTTTCTTGTATGCACATAGTCGCTTTCCGCTTCCTCGGCAATATCTTTTTCTGATTTAACAATCTTAACTGTTTTTTCAGAAAGATCAATATTAAAAATTTCTTCCATGTTATCTTCAAACGTACTCATAGTAATGTAATTCCTTGATTGAAACCAAAATCGTCATCTGGCATAATAAATGGATTATCTGCTGCATTAATTACACCATCATTATTATAATCTTGTTTTGCTTCTGGTGTAACTGTTAATTTAAGATTTCTCTTATGTTGTGCGGGAGTGCCAAGTGTTTCTGTAACAATAGCTTTTTTAATAACTTCAGCATTAATAACAGGACCGTATAGATATGTCTTTGCAGTAAATATTAAACTATAAACAATCTCTCGTCTAGTCATTAAATCATCTTCATAACTATCTTCCATATTGATGTTATTTAATACAATAGGAATATCTCTTTTTTCATCCATCTCTGGAATCATATTTACTGTTACAGTAAATGCTGGTTGAAAATATGGCAAAATTTGCTCTAAAATTTGTAACGCATCATCTTGACTCTTTGATAAAATCCCTAACTCAAAATTTATATTATAAGGCACAGGCATATACTGCACCTTAGAGCTATCAGGATTAGTAGTTTCCTTTAAATATTTTGAAATTAAAGAAGTTTTTCTGCTAGAGTCATATGACAAATCTGTCATTTCAAATGACAAACGTGGCATAGTAATATTAACTTTTCCAACAGTAGGGTCCTGTTGAATTTTTGCTAAAAATTTTGCTTTAGGTCCATAGGCAATAGGCACCTTTTCCTGACGAATTATTGCGCCAGTATCTGGATCTTTTTTAGTTAATTGAATATTATTAAAAAGTGTGCCAAATGCAACCACAGTTTTTCTTATAATGCTGTGATAAAAATAATTTCCTAACATCAGAATGAATCTCCTAAATCTCCATATTCTCCAAAAGGATTGCCTTCACTAAAATCAAGAATGGTATCCCCAGTGTCTTCATAATATTTATTATCTGCATTGTCATAATCTGCGATTGAGATATCAATAGTTTCAAATGTATTAATTACCCACTGAGCACCACTTTCATTTCCAACTACCACATTGTTTGGAGTAAACTCTCCAGTTACATTAGAAACGACAAGTTTTCTAGTAATGATATTCCATTGTACTACTGTGCCATTAACAATCTTAGGTGGTTTTCCAGCAACAATAATTGTTTGTGTAATGGTCTCTCCAACGTCGAACGATCCTAGACCACCTGTTTGCATTTGAATTGGGAATGCATAATTTGTAGTGTGCTCGATATCGTCAACTTCTTCTACGCCAGTATCAATATTAAAGTCTCCAGGATTTGCAATTTCGCAAGTCATTGTAAACATATATAGATTTCCTAGTTGATAGAAAGGTTCTTCTCTTTCTACGTATTTAATTTCATATAAATTAGTAGTTAATGGATAATAAATTAAATCTCCTTCTGCTGGTCTTACTGTCAATACTTCATCAATCGCTGGTGTTACTACAGTATTCCAAATTCTACGTGATATAATAAACGTAATTTCATCCGAAATTTTTAAACCAAACTTAGTCATTGCTTGTGATGCAGCACCGCCAAATCCTTCTACATTTACTAGCATCATCTCAACCATAAATGCTTCTTTAAAGTTTGACATGATAACATCATTCAATGGTCTTTGTAAAAGAAGTTTTCTTGGCAGGTAGTAACAGTCAGATCCAAACAATTTGATCTGCTCATCTACTAAATCTTGTATCAAATTTTGCTCGGTTTGGTTGCCACCAAATTGAGGAAAGTAAAGATTTTTCATATCAACCTATCATAAAGTTTGCTGGCAATTGATATTCGATATTAATACGATCTTCAAGATCTTCAATCTCTTTTAATGCATCTTCATATAATTGACGCCCGTTTAATTGCACTCCTCCTGGAAGTTGCACATTATTAAATTTAATAAGATTTTGCCCCCATTGTTTTTTAATTAATGCAGTAACATATCTTTTAATAAATTCATTGTTATAAACTTTATTAAAGTCTAGTGGATCTATAAGACGATAACAATCAATAATAATATACCTGTCTTTGGTTAAATTTTTTGCTTCGTAATCAATATATAATCTTCCTTGAGATTTAGTAAAACGAATTTGCATAAATGCACCAGTATTTAAAACCATATCTAATGTTTCTAGATATGATTTTGTCATATAATAATTAAGAATATCAAGTGATCCAAAAGCGTATAAATCATTTAAAAACATTTGATATTCAATACCAAATAAATCTCCACGAATACTACTAGATACGAAAGAAAACATTCTTTCAATTCCTATGACATGATCGGGCACTTCAATATAATTTCTTCTTTCTTCCCAATCGGATCCACTTGCTGTTGTAGACGTAGCATTACTTGTTGTAAATCTAGTTACGTCTGCGTCGGTTATTTTGTGTTTTAAAAAGACTCTTTCAACTCCATCGAAATGACGGTCATTGAAATATTGAAAAGCATCATCGATAGCATCTTCAATTTGATCGTCATCAACGTTAATCTCTAAAACAGGCGCACCTAATTTTCGTAAGCAATAATCTTTTAATTCTGCTCTACTAGATGGTTTTGCCATAAAAAAATACCCCTAGTTTCCTAGAGGTATTTATACTGAAGTTATATTTATAAGGATTATGCCTGTGCTTCTTCCCAGGAGAGACGAGCAAATAGCACACCTGATTGATTTGCAGAAAGATTCTGTGCTGTGATTGTAATTACATCAGGACCATCAGGATATGTGCCATCACCACCGATGATGGAGTGTCCAAGGTCTTTAACTCTAGATAGGTCAGCTGCTGTTACGGTAAAGTTGGTGCCTCCAGCAGCAGATGCATATAGAGCGAAGATAACGTCACCACCAACAATTATATCACCTGGGTTATGATAAATTACCTGAGATAGTGATCCAGATCCAACCGCCTGTGCTTGCCAGTTTGCTGGAGTAAACGAAGTTGAGGTAGCATTAAGACGAACTGAAATTAGGAAAGCACCCTGGCTGTAAATACCTAGAGAGTTTAACAATAATTGCATTCTATTAATTACGTTTCTAATGCCAAAGTTTCTAGCAATAGAAGCTTCTACCGATGGTGCGATACGAATTGAAAGAATAGGAGCAGTTTGGTTGGGAGCAATAACAGAAGCGGTAGATCTTGGAGTAGTAAAGACGTATGATTTATCACTGTCAAATCTACCATCCATTATGGCGCTAACACCCCAATGCTGCATAGTAGGTGTGCAGTTTTGAGTTGCACAGAATACTGTAGATGCTGCGGTTGATATTGTGTATGCAGTGTGATTTGCTTCTGCTGATCCTCTTCTAGCTACAGGTAATGTAACGTTGTTATTTGCTGTTACTGTTGCTGGTTGATCAACAAAAAATTGATTTGCACTATTAATACCAGTAATTCTTAGAGGAGTAACGAAGTTAAATTGTGTGATTGGCGGAACGATAATTTGACCAACTTTAAAGTTAGAGTTTCCTGCAGCTGCTAGAGTAACAACATTTGATCCAACTGTTGTAGAGGCGTTTGTTATCCCAGATGTACCACTTACATATGATGCTTCTCTAACGCATCCAGTTAATCTGTTTGGACCAATTACTAGTGTTGGAGCAGATGTATAACCAAAACCAGGATTAATAATTTCAACTTCTACAATTTGACCATTATTTAAAACGGCTTTAAATTGAGCACCAAAACCACCTCCACCTTTTACCATAATTGGTGGCTCATTACTATATTGAGCACCTTGTTGACCAACTGGTACTGTTACAGTAGCAATTTTACCACCTACAACTGTGCAAGTTGCAGTTGCTACTACTGGAGCAGATGCACCATTAAACCATGGTGATGCATTAGATGCGTTTGCAGTGACATCAGTGTAAGCAAAAAACTCGCCATCAATCAATGCTTCGCCATTAGTTACCGTGCCAACTGGCACGAAGAAGTTAGCAGCACTTGCTACATCAATGTTTCCTGGAGATGCTATAGTAAAACCAGAAGTAGTAATAGCAGTTGTTAATCTTGTCTCTTTAGGATTATTTGCAACTTCAAAACGTCCAGGTAAGTTACCAGATCTTAAGTATGCTTGTACTTCGGTGTTGTTATGTTGCATTTTATGGCAATACATTATATCGCCATCTTTTGCTCTTATACCCCAGCGAATGAATCCAGCACCATACCAAGTATAATCGATGTAAACCATCTGAATTTTATTGGTATCAATAGTATAATTAGAAGGACCAGTGCCATCTAATCTATCAATATTGAAATTGGTTGATGCTACTCTTGTTTCTACTACTTTAGTTGCTCTAACTGCAGCATCTTCTGCAAATACTTTAGTGATAGCTGAAGTATGGTAAGTACCACCAGTAATTGTTTGCTCTAATGCAAAACCAAGAGCAGTTGATTGAAGAATCATTGTTCCTGAAGCAGTAGATAAACCAACAACACCAGATGTTGGAGTGCTATTCAGCGTGAATGTTGTTGCACTTATAATATCGCGAATAAAGAATAAAGTATTGGCAGTTACGTTACCAAATGTGCTGCCAGTAAATGTAACTGGCATACCTTCAAATAATGATGCAGTTGATGAGCAAGTTACTACGTTTGATGACGTTGTAGTATTAGTGCAAGCAACTCTAATTTCTTTAGATTGTACCGCTACTGGGTGGACATCATTAAACGCAACGTTTGAAGCGTTAGCAACTGAAATTCTTGATCCAACAGCAAGCGCAGGTAGTACTGTTATGTTGCCACCAGAGGCAGTAGATAGAGTAACGTTTGTTCCTCCAGGTACGGTACTTAAGGTAAGAGTACCCGCTGCAGGCGTTGATGTTACATAATAATATCTATTGGTAACTAAACCACCAATTGACGCACCAGAAAGGTGAACTAGTTGTCCTATTTGTAAACCGTGGGCGGCGGACAAGGTGATGACGCCCCCCGCAGCTGTCGTATTAGTAATGGTAAGAGTATTACCAGAACCAATTGTCTCTCCAAGTGGCGCACTAAGTGTAGCAGTGTTATTTGTAGGATTCCATGATGTAATTACTGTACCTGGTGAAACTGACATTGATCCAGAAAGCTGTAATCCAGGTCTGATATCAGTTAAACCAGGGTTTGCTGAGCTGAATTGAACTGTAGTTGCACCAGAAGAAACAGTTACTGCGTTGAGTCTTAATAAAGCAGACGTTGCTTGTGAGTTACCCACAAAAGTAATAGCGGTGCTGTTAGCAACTGCGTTAGTAATAGGTGGAGTTATCGAAATTGAGTTACCAGTCACCGAAACAACTGTGGTATTTGATGGAATACCAGTACCAACAATTGTCATACCAGGAGAAATATTAAGACCACTAGCAAGCGCAAGAACGCTTACTGGTTGAGCAATTCCTGCTCCAGAAACACCAGGAACTCCACCGAAAGTATAAGCTCCAGTCGCGCCCCCTGTCATTGCATTGGTAATGGTAACAGTGTTACCAACTACAGAAGATACAAATGTACCTGCAGGAATGTTTGATCCAGAAACATGTTGACCAGCAACAACACCCGCAGAACTGTTTAGGTTAAACTGATATACATTATTACCACCACCGCTACCCGTTGGTGTTACTGTTGCAAGTGTAGTTGAAGCAGACATATTGATCCATCCAATCTGGGTGCCTCCATTTGCCTGACCAGAATATGTGGTAATCTGTGAGTATGGAACTCCGTTATTACCTAAGTTAGTTGATGGAGTCGCTGCTCTATAGAATGGAGAAACATGGACAGATGTATCACTAGTAACAGCTTTCACAATATAAACTTGACCTCTTACAACAAGTTTATCTCCTTGATTAAGTTGTCTAGTAAACTTTGTGTTAACTCCTGTAATTAAAGACGATCCAGTCAATATATTAATACTTCCTCTCAATACGGTAGTGCTGTTTCTTCTAACAGCAAAGAATCCTTGTCCATCAAATTCCCAGAAGAAACCATTAGTATCATCAAATAGACCCAATCTTGTAGTCGATCCGCTAGATTGTCCTACGGTAACTTGAGCATCTCCACCAGGATTAGTATCTGTAGGAGTTGCTGTTAGAGTTAATGTAAACGTTTTTGGTGTTATTGCTGGAGTACCAGCTACAACGTGAGCTCTATTAAATAGAGCATTTTCTGACGAAACTGAAGATGCGACACCAGAGATAAACACTATTGATCCTGGTTGTAGTCCATGATCTTGGTCTGTAGTAAATGTTGCAGTTGTACCAGATACAGAAATTGAAACTATATCGTAAGATGGTTTAAACAAAGAAGCAGTTGAGAATTGAATACCTTTACCAGACTGATAACGGAAATATCTTCTTGTTTGTCGCAGAGCATAGTCAAATAAATTATTTGTTCCTGGAGAAATTTGTACGCCACCGTCAGTCGATCTATGTAGTTGAGTGCCTTCTGGTCTTACAAAGATTTGTGTAGCAGGAGATGCCTGCGAAAGAACTGGCGTGAATGAAATTGTTGTTGCGCTTGCAACTTGTGTTGTTACAGGTCGATTTATTCTTACAAATAATCCACTATTAAACGTGCCTACAACAAACGATCCCTCAGGAATATTCGTGCCAGTAATTCTGGATCCGATGGCTGGGTTTGGAGCTGAAGCAAATTTAAGCACATTAGATCCAGCCACAGTGATAGCATTAGTATTTGCAGTTGTAGCAGCGGCTGCACTAGTTGCAGCTGGGATATAATATGTGAATGTAAACTCAGTTGGACACGAAGCAACAGTAAAACTACCTTGAGCATTGAGTCCTGCCGCTTGTAAGTTAGAAATGAAAATAGGAGCTCCAGGATATAAACCATGTCCCTGTAAACAGTTAACTGTAATTTCTCTAGGAGAAGCAGAAGTAGAAGTTACTGAAAAAATTCTTAAGGCAGATCCAATAACGTTAGTATTGAATATTTGACCTGAATATACTGTAGTGCTTCCCAATTTAACGAGATCATTTGTCGCCGTGAATAGTGATTTTGCTTTGTAGAAGAAAGATCTTGAAGCTGTATTAGATCCTAATAGGAAGAAAGTGCCATCAGCGGCAATTTCGTTTAGAGATTCTGATATGTTAATTGGGCTATTTGCTGTTAAGTTAGCACCAATAGCACTGATATCATTAGATACACCAAGAACTACAAAAGATCCAGCGCCAAAAGATCCTTGAGTTGGAGTTATACCACCAAATACTACACATGCACCAGTGTAAGTACCGTTAGCAGCAGAGGAGAAGAATTGAACTTGGCTAGTTGTTGCATTAGGAAGGACAGAAAATCTTACGTTAGTGAAGTTGGCTAGATTATTGGCTTCAACTACATAAACGAAACTGCCTTCTGAAGGAGCTGCTGGTAAAGAAAGACCACTAATTGTTGCAACGTTACCACTCACAGAGATGCTTTGGTTAAGTAATGTAAAACCCATACCACCTAAAATAGGTGTTAGTGGAGAATCTGAAGGTCTTATATAATAGGATGGAAGGTTGTTATGTCCTTGAAGGAATTCCCATTTAGTAGGTTGAAGACCTAATTCAAAGTCAGTATCGATTAGAGACTGGGGTGTTGAGATTCTAAATTTATTAGCGGGATCAACATAAGTTTCAGCAGGAAGCATTCTTACTGCTGAATAAATCTCTTCGGTATAGATAGATAACTTATCACTTGCAGAGTGTCCAGTAGTAGCAACCTTTAGAGTAAGAGTTGTGTAACCGTCCCATGGTTGAATACCAGGAACAGTGGAAGTTCCTATGTTTGCTTCGGCAGGTGGGGTGTAAACAGCAGAAACAATTCCTCTGACTGAATCTGAAAAATTATAAATGATTTCATTTCTGGTAACATTAGTAATAACTAAAATATTAGTTAAATCAATTTTTCCAGGCACAATAACTTTAGTGTTATTAGCTGCTCCTGGAACATAAGTGTAATTGTAAATTCTTACTCTTGCCATGTTGTTGTTTCCTGCTAAAAGTTTCTTTTTCTGTGAATATTTATATTAGAATAATTGTTAAAAACCAAACACAGTAATCATCGCATCAACATATGCTTTATTTGCAAGTGAATTAGATGCTACTGGTGAGGGACAAGTTTTATTCGATAAATCTTGTGCTGAAGAAAGATCTACTAAAGTAACTGTACCTGCAGGTAAAGTAGCGTTGGTTGCAGCGGTAGATGTTAATGTTAATTCAAAATTACCTGAAGTTGTGAGATTATTTGCAATATTAATATTGCCAGCAAGTTTAATTGTTCTTGCTGCATTAACAACATCAAACGTTAAATTTCTATTTGCAGTTAATGCTGTCGAAGAATTAGGCACAAAAGCAACATCAAAGTTTGCTGAAGTATCTTTTACTGCTAAAGTTGAAAACGCACCAGATGCTTTAGTAGTAGCACCGATACTCATGTTGTTGATACTACCAGCGGTTGCTGGAGCAATTGTTACTGATCCAGTGCCAGTTGGGGAAAACTGAATTGCTGCGTTTGCTCCACTTGCTGTTAAGTTATTTGAGAAAGTTTTGTTGCCAGCAATTGTTTGAGCATCAACTGTATTAACAATTGGTTTTGCAGTTGTGCCATCAGTAGTTTCCCAAAGAGAGCTACTATTATTCCACTGAAGTCTCTGGAATGCTGTCACAGTTCCAGATCCATTAGTGGTTAAATTAACTTGCACGCCGCCATCTGCAGCGGTAATCGAATTACCTCTTCTTAATTCAATTGTAGGATCTGCAATTGTAGTTACAGTTGAATTAATAGTAGTCGTAGTGCCATCTACAAGTAGATCACCTTTAATTCTGACGGCACCAGTATTATCACCAACTGCCGCTGGGTCAATAATAAATTCTGCTGGTCCACGAAGCTCACCAGTTAAAGTGAGGTGACTGGCGGCACCAGAAAATGAAACTGGAGCATCAATCGTTGTGATGCCCTTAATAGTAACAGTATCAGCAGTATCGCTACCGAGAATGACGTTTCCATTTGCATCCAGTGCTGTAAATGCACCAGTGCCTCTTGTAGTAGATCCTATATTGATATTGTTGATGCTACCAACACCAGTTGATGTAATTGCAATGGTTGGAGTATTGCTGGCAGTTAATGTAATTAAATCTGTGTATGAAGTGCCATCTACATCATAAGCAGAAATTGCCAATGTGTTGCCGCTAGATTTTGCGGTCTTTATTTTTGTCCCTGTGACAAACTGAGAATTTAGAGTTAAATTATCAGTATCTGCATTACCAATTGTTAAATCATGGAAAAATTGAGCATTATTGCTTGCATCAAATGTTAAACTTGCAGTTGCTCCATTACCACCTCTTAGTGATAGAGTCTTTGTGGCAGCTGGAATTAAATCTAAATCTGTGGTAAAAGTAAAACTACCACCAAAAGATCCTACTAGTGGAAAACCACCAACTTGAGTGCCATCATGAACTATCGCTGTTTTTTTATTAGTATCTACTGTAATTTCCGCTAGAGCACCAGTAAAACTACTATGTTGAGCTGTAGTGCCTCTACGGAATTGTACTTGTTTTGTCATTATGACGCCTCTCTAAATAACAGATGCTATTTCATATGTATTTATGATTAAACATTTTTTAGAAGATAGCAACAAACAAGGATGGTGGATCAAAAGATCTTACTTCGCTAGCGGCACTTTCTGATCCATATGTGTATGTAACTGTGTTACAAACAGGAGCAAATCTGACTCTCGATTTAGAATCTCCTTTGATGTTGAAGATAATTGTGTTGGATAGAGAAACAATACCATACTGTCCAGATGTCGTACCAGAAATAGTAATCTGTCCAGATCCGATATATTTTTCGGTATTCTTTTCTGTGGCATTTCCGCTTGAAGTAGATGTGCCAGAAGCAATAAACGAAGAAATAACTTTGGTTTTTGCAAATCCAGAAGTCTTGTAAAGAGTTGTTTTTTCTTCTGGGTTGGATCCTTTTGAAATTGCACTTCCACCAACAGCAGAAATATTTCCACTGCCAACATAAGATTCTGTATTTTTCTCTTGTGCATAACCATTGAATCCAGTAATAACAAATCCTTTGAATACATTGGATTTGACTTCATTTGATTCACCAGAAATTTCGATGTTTGTAACACCGCCATAAGATTGCTGCTGGGATTTGCTAGTAATAGCAGATCCAGTGACACTAAAGAGTTGTGTATTTTCTGGTGGGTTGGCACCGAATACTTCTGCTCCACCAGATACAGTAGAAACAATACCACTGCCAACATATGATTCTGAGTGAATATTGAATGCGCTTCCTGCAGTGGAAACTTTTCCAAATCCAGAATACTTTTCGGTATGAGTATTTCTTGCAGATCCACTGAATTGATACAGTAGAGTTTGCTCGATTGGGTTTGCGCCAAATACTTCGGCAACACCATTTGTGGTAAATAGTGATCCAGATCCAATATGTCTGAATTCTGCCGTTGATGTTTGCTTACCAGTAATAGTTGCACTGCCGCTAGCAATAATTGTGCGAGTGCGAATTGTTGATGCTTGACCAGAAGATCTGAGTGTAGCAACTCCAGTTGCTTCGTATACATTGATTTCTCTGGTTGTTGCAGATCCAGTAGCAGTAAATAGTTGTGTATTTTCTGGTGGATTGGCACCGAATACTTCTGCTGATCCAGAGAAAGTGCGAATTGATCCAATACCAATATAAGATATTGCTTTTCTTTCTCTGATATTTCCAATAATTGAAGTCTGCCCAGATCCAACAGAAACATAAGTATTTGTTTCTTGTGTTGTGGCAGATCCAGAAACTCTGAAGAGTTGTGTATTCTCTGGTGGATTTGGACCATATACTTCCGCAGCACCAGATAGAGCAGAGATAACACCCGATCCAAATATTCTGAGACGAATAATAATATTGAATCCACCAGTAATGACAATAGGTGTTGCAAATCCAACTTCTGATTTTGATAGATTTACTGAAGCAATTCCTGTTAAGGACTCTGTGCCAGATCCAGTTGAGCGATATAGGTTTGTTTCTCTGGTAGATGCAGATCCAGTAGCAGTAAATAGTTGTGTATTTTCTGGTGGATTGGCGCCGAATACTTCCGCTGCTCCAGAAATTGCTGAAATAATACCAGATCCAGCATAAGATTCTGTATGCTTAACAAGAGAATTAGATAGATTGGTATAACGAATTGCACCAATAAACTCTGTGTATACATGTGATCTCTTGAGATTGCTTGCAGCACCACTGTATACAAACTGAGGACCAACTGAAATGTATTGCTGTATACTAATTTCTCTGGTTGCTGCTGCTCCAGATAGTTCGAAGAGTTGAATATTTTCTGGTGGGTTAGCACCAAAGGATTCTGCAGCTCCAAGTAAGGAAGCAATAGATCCAGATCCTGTGTAATTTGGTGCAAACTTTTGAATTGCAGTATCGGAGAAAGTGATTTCTCCAGAGGTGATAAAGTCTTGATATGTTGCAATTTCTTTGCTATCTGCAGCACCAGAAAGATTAATAGTACCAGATGTTGCAGCAGTGTAAACTGCATATTCTGCAGTAGATGCTGCTCCAGTGAATACAGTTTGACCAGATCCAACTTCTGTATTTGTTTCACTATAAACACCATCGCCAAATGCAGTAAACGTGCCTAATGCGATATATTTGATATCGAGTTTAACTCTAATAGTTGCGAAACCAGAAACATTAATGTTTCCAGATCCGACGAATACATTAATTTCTTTGCTATCTGCAGCACCCGAAAGATTAATAGTGCCAGATGTTGCAGCAGTGTAAACTGCATATTCTGCAGTAGATGCAGATCCAGTGACACTAAAGAGTTGAGTATTCTCTTGTGGATTAGCGCCAAATACTTCAGCAGCACCAGATACGACACTAATAAATCCAGATCCAGTAAATACTTCGGATTCGGAATCAGCAGCAGCACCAAATAGATTGATTTGACCAGATCCAACTTCAACTGCTGTTTCTCTGTAAGATCCGACTCCAGTGACACTAAAGAGTTGTGTATTTTCTGGTGGATTAGCACCAAATACTTCGGCAGCACCAGATACAACACTAATAAATCCAGATCCGACGAATACATTAATTTCTTTGCTATCTGCAGCACCCGAAAGATTAATAGTGCCAGATGTTGCAGCAGTGTAAACTGCATATTCTGCAGTAGATGCTGCTCCAGTGAATACAGTTTGACCAGATCCAGTATATACCTCTGTTTCGGATTCATTAAGATTGCCAGAAATTGTAACTTGACCAGATCCGACAAATGCATCTGTCTCACTGTATAGACCATTATCAAATGATACAATTGATCCAGATCCAACAAATGCATCTACTTCAACATAAGAAGCAACACCAGTGACACTAAAGAGTTGTGTACTCTCTGGTGGGTTAGCACCAAATACTTCTGCTCCAGTTTCGGCAAATGTAAGCGATCCAGATCCAATCTCAACTGCTGTTTCTCTGTAAGATCCGACTCCAGCAATACTGAATAGTTGTGTATTCTCTGGTGGATTAGCGCCAAATACTTCAGCAGCACCAGATACAACACCAATTGATCCAGATCCAACAAATGCATCTACTTCAACATAAGAGGCAGCACCAGATACGTTGAAGAGTTGTGTATTCTCTAGTGGGTTAGCAATAAAGATTTCTACACAATTACCCGCAATGGTAATATTTCCAGATCCAATCTCTACATTAGATTCTCTGTAATTACCGACGCCTGTTGTAATGATATTGCCAGATCCAGTAAATGCATCTACTTCAACATAAGAGGCAGCACCAGTTATGTCGAAGAGTTGTGTATTCTCTGGTGGATTTGCTGCAAATACTTCAACAGCAGCACCAAATAGATTGATTTGACCAGATCCGACAAATGCATCTGTCTCACTGTATAGACCATTGCCAATGACAACAGAGAATCCAGATCCAGTAAATGCATCTACTTCAATATAAGAGGCAGCACCAGTTATGTTGAAGAGTTGTGTATTCTCTGGTGGATTAGCACCAAATACTTCGGCAGCACCAGATACAACACTAATAAATCCAGATCCGACGAATGTATAGGTGGCAATTTCTGCAGTAGATGCATTACCGAAGAAGTTGCTAACTCCAGTGCCAACATACGGGTATACTGATTTAAGTTTTGTTGAAGCGATTCCAGAAATAATTGCATCACCAGATCCAATCTCAACTGCTGTTTCTCTGTAAGATCCGACTCCAGTGACACTAAAGAGTTGTGTATTTTCTGGTGGATTAGCGCCAAATACTTCAGCAGCACCAGATACAACACTAATAAATCCAGATCCAGTAAATACTTCGGATTCGGAATCAGTACCAGCACCAGATAGACTGATTTGCCCAGATCCATTAAATGCGTTTACTTCACTGTAAATATTTCCGCCATTAATATTAATTGATCCAGATCCGACGAATACATCAATTTCTTTGTAACTTGCGCTACCAGAGAAGTTGCTAACTCCAGCGCCAACATACGTGTATACCGATACAAGTCTTGTTGGAGCGATTCCAGAAATAATTACATTACCAACTCCAGTTGCTTTGTATACATTGATTTCTCTGGTTGTTGCAGATCCACTAATTGCAAATAGGATTGTAGATTCTCCAGCACCAGAAGTGAATTTGATATCCGCTGATCCAGAAGTGTTGATGAATCCAGATCCCTCGTAATCTGGAATATATCGAATATCAGATGCAGCACCAAAGAATTGTGAAGTACCGTATGGAATATTGCCACCATCAACTACATCTATCAATCCATATGTAATTTCACCAGGATCAATATCTAATATAAATCCATCATCAATAATTATTGCTGAATCTACAATTGATCCATAATCATTATCAAAGATTGAGGATTCGTTATACGATTCAGTATTAGATTCAACTGCAGCACCAAATACAGTTATTGTGCCGAATGGATTGATGTTTCCAGTAGCAGCATTAAGTAACGATCCAAAGTCTTCTGGTCCAGTAACCCATGGTAAGGTAGGAA
>Ga0194113_10001942_pt1 | contig 28335 bp, 25 predicted proteins | sample TA2MahC200mmetaG_FD_146193 | JGI IMG/M metagenome (GOLD analysis project Ga0194113, IMG submission 146193) | Freshwater microbial communities from Lake Tanganyika, Tanzania - TA2015017 Mahale Deep Cast 200m | ecosystem: Environmental > Aquatic > Freshwater > Lake | place: Tanzania: Lake... | reverse complement strand
CCCGCTCGACTGCCTCCTGCAGTATCCGCTTCATGGCCAGAATCAGCAGGCTCTGTTCTCTCTCATCCTGGCTCTTATCTTTGGCCTTGCCGGCCAGCAGGTCCTCGATCTCCTTGCGCACGCGCTCGCTCGGTGGTATTCTCTCCACGGCGTAAGTTTCCTTTCTGCCGGCATCGCCGGCACTCGACTTAATCAACAACATCGGAGCTTACGCCTTCTTCTATTCCGGTCAAAACCAGCCTCGAATCTACAGGAATTCTAGGACATGACCGACCGTGACGGCAAGCGCGGCGGGCGCGAACACGGCCACGGCCGCGGCAGGGGTCGCGGACGCGGATAGCCGGACGCAAGGCTCGGTCTGGCACAGGGCGGGCGTTTGCCCGCCCTGCTCCGTCTCTCCTCGTCACCCTCGACTCCTTGACCCCTCGACCCCTTTCGGATACTCTCGGCTGACGTGGTCTTCAAGAGCATCCTGACCCACGAGCGGCCGCATATTGATGAAATCGTGGCCATCTGGCTCCTCCGCAGGTTCGGGGAGCAGCGGTTCCCCGGTATCAGCACGGCCGCAGTCACCTTCACTTCTCTCCGCAAGCTGGCGGAAGCAGGTTTGAAGCCCGAAGAGTATGAGGCAAAAGGCACTCTTCTGCTCGGCATCGGCGGCGGCCGGTTCGATGAGCACCCGACACTGGAGGAAGGCCGGAAGGCCGGCGACTGCGCGACGACCCTGGTCGCGAAGGAGCTCGGCGTCAGCGAGGACCCGTCGCTAGCCAAGATACTCAGGTTCGTCCGCGCCGCAGACGTGGAGGGCAACGCGTCACCGTTCGACATCTCCTATGTGGTCAAGCTGCTCCATCCCCGGCATCCGGACGACCCGCACCGGGTCATCGAGTGGGCGCTCGTGGCCATAGAGGCCAAGTACCAGGAACAGCTCCGGTTCTTCACCGTGGTCAAGCCCGAGTTCGACACAAAGGCCAAGGTCGAGGAAATCGCGGTAGGAAAGAAGCGGCTACGGATCGTCTCCATCGACTCGGACGAGGACGGCATCCACAAATACGCGCGGTCCGAGTACGGAGCGCGGGCCGCGGTTGTCATCCAGCGCCGAGCGGCCGGCAACGTGGCGATATTCGGCAACAAGCAGGCGGGTGTGGACCTGCGCGAAGCGGCCAAGCTCATCCGACTCGCCGAGCGGGAAGCGAAGCGAAGGGACCCGAGTCCCTCCGACGACCCCAGGTTGCTCGAGGAGGGCTACGCTCCCGGCGCAGAGGAGTGGTTCTACCACCGGCAGGGCCAGATGCTCTTGAACGGCAGCCTCACCCAGGCCGACGTGCCCGCGACCCGGCTCAGTCTCGAGCGGATTACGGAACTTGTCAAGGTCGGCGTGGACCCGGCGCGGGTCAAACCGCTGTGCGAGTCAACCGGTCGGTGCCTGGGCGAGGTCTGCGACTGGTACGCCTGGTCGCTGGCGCGCTGCGTGAAACTCCGTCGGCCGGCAGCGGACGCCGGCTAGAATCCCGGCAGGCCGGACGTCAGAGTCTTGGGGGATACGCGAAGCTTTGCGGGTGCGCGCAGGGGCGGCTCACACGCCGTGCCTCAGAGATTCTGGCGGGACAGGAAGCGGCGCGGGCGGCCTTGCGCCCTTCAGGATCGGCCTTCCAGCGGGACGAGACGGTCGTCGTCGGACTAGCGAAGCGTGTCGCGAGCCGGCAGGGACCACGGGTTTTGGGCGGAGACCAGGCGCCTCGGCTTTTCCTTCCGACCCAGGGTCGATACGCAGTAACTCGTCTCTGGTTTACCGCTACTCCAGAACCTCGGCGCCTGGCGCGCGGTCGCGCTGTACAGCAGGTCGTCTCTTGACCGGATGGGCTGATCCTCCGTCAGGCGCTTCACCAGTGAACTCAGTTGGAACATAGGGCGAGAGGAAGAACCACAGTGCGCGCCGCCGGTCGCTTTCCAGCCATGGCCCCCGGCAGTGTGCCGTCCCAGTAAACCGGTCCGGCAGCCGGGACGGGCCTTCGGCTCGGCCGCGACTCCGCACACGACTCGAACTCACCCGACGTCGGCATAGCGAGAGGGCTGCAGTCGTTTGCAGCAACCTGCTCAGCTTCGCCAAGAGTCCATGACGGCCGGCAAGGCCCGCTCAGGGCGGTATTGATACGAACGCCAACGACAGACTTCTCGTACTTGCTCACCTTCAACCTCCATTCATTCCTCGGTCACAACGTTCTTGCCACGAGGTACAGGTTCCACTCCGTACTTCTCGCTCTCCTACACCAAGCTGCGGCCACTGCGGTCGACCCGTGCCACTGTATCGCCACAATGGACGGATCAGCGCTGCGGCCGCAGCCAACTAACCATCAGACGTAACCCCCACAGACGCCAATCAGAATTGCAGCTACCGTGCCAGTCCCCCTTCAAACCACTCAGCTAATAACCTGCGTCATCATAAATACTTAACGTGATCAGCGGGAACTAGACGGATTGGACGTAGTTGTCGCGGATTGATGATATGTTGCTCTAATATCTTACCAGTAAAGTACTTGTGTAATGCGGCACTACCGCGTGGTATTCAGGTCGAGGTCTGTTTCGGCTAGGCTGCTGCGGGGTGCGCCGCCATGAACGGGCTTGTCACAAGGTCCTCACTCGATCTGGATGTATCATGTCTATCCAAAGACACGCATGACATGACACTGGTCTCAGCAGGGCGCTCCGGCCTGGCGTCTGAGCCAGAGTGCCGCTCGGCGTGTGAATACCTGAAGCACCGGAGACGTATGCTCCGAAAAAGAAGGACCAGCCCGTCGGTGCCCTGCAGCAAATGCCGCGCGAAGCCGGTCGGTCTGCTTCCGCCTCGTTCTCTGCGCCCGCCGGCCGATGCCGGGCACTTCTCGGGGGGCCGGCTGAATCTTCCCGCGTAACCCGAACTCCCGCGCCGGGCAGGCACGCGTTCGGCGTCCCGAAAACCACCCCGCCGCCGAGGCAGGCGGCGGGATGGATGGGTGTTAGGAGGCAGGTAGGATCGTGTTACATAAAGGGGGTCATGACCTCGCTTCCCGGGAGAATACTCCATCCCGGTCTGCTGCTGCGGGTCCAGGTATCGGCCTTCTTTCGCTGCCATCGGGCCCCATCAGGACCGGGCGGCGCTATCCGGCTGCTCGGTATGCACATGGGATTCCGCTCCGATCGGCCGATGCCGGCTGTTCTGCACGGTGATTGGCAGTCTCGTCCCGCCGGCAATGCGGTCTGGTTCTTCGGCCTGGACCGAGATCGCAGGGTCACCGGAGTTCAAGAGGGCCTGGAAGTACCCACAGATTCTGCGTTGGGGCCTGTTTGTTGAGCCGCTTCCTCGGTCCGGAGGCGCGAACGTTGCTCTCCGTCTTGGGCTTGCGGCCCCACCGGAACCCGAAGGTCCGGCTCACGGTCGCAGCGTACAGATTGTCGTCATTGGATTTCATGCCTTTCCCTCCAATCCAGGCTTCGGACTTCACCTTCCCCGAAACAGCGTTCACAATACTCAGCGGAACGACGGCGCCGCGGGGCGCTTCCCAGCCATCGCCCCGGGCAGTGTGCCGGCCCAGTAGGCCGGTCCGGCAACCGGGACGGGCTTCAGGGCAGGCCGCGACTCCGACACGGCCGTCCCGTGCTCGCCCGACGCCGACAGACTCAGCGGTCCGCTTGCGCTGGTCGAAACAAAAGCAGCCTCAAGAGATGTTGCTGATGACCACCATGATCCGCCGCCCGCGGCTTCGGCAGGAGCGCCGCCTCTGGTTCTGTAACTACGCTCTCGCACCTTCAACCTCCGTTCGCGGTCTCATCGTTCTTGCCCTGACGTACAGGTTCCACGCTGCATCGGGCGTGCTTGTCCAACTGTCTGCGGCCACTGCGTTCGACCCGTACCACGGTGGCATCACAATGGACGGACCAGCGCGGCGGCCGCAGACTACAGGCCACCGGACGTAACCTCACCGACGTCGACCAGAATTGCAGCGGTCGTGCCAACCAAAATCCAAGCGATTCAGTTCATAAAAGGCCTTAAAATAGAGACTTACGGTAGCGTATGAAAAAGCGGCGGCATCGCGGCAATCGTCACAGCGCGAAAGGGGCCACAGGTAACTAGTTGTAAATCGCATTGTTACATCATGCGACACAGAAGGAGTTACCTGCATGTATGGTCTAGTGTGACGCGAATCCGGCGGAATCCACCGAGCTCCCGGGACGTGCGTTTTACATCAGGACGGCCATTGCGAGCACGCCCGCATCATCCCTATCTCATTGTTTTGAAAGCGTTTATGACATCAAGCTTGCAGCGGCGAACGCTGGTGTGCCAAGAGTCAATCCGGTGCCAATCCGCAGCTTAGGTGCGTCATTCTGTGTGCACAGCGGCCGAGTGAAGGCTGTACACGGGTAACTCTCTTGGCAGAAAAGGTTAGCGCATCTCGTCTCTGTCACATGACGCCGTCTTGTGGTAACCCCTAAGCTGGAGAGTGGTGTCGGGCAGTCTCGGGGTGCGACGACGACTTCGACGTCAGGCTGACCAGGCGTGCGTATGTAGTATAGAAGGGTTGGCGGCAGACGGCCCTGTTGCTTGGCCTTTGTAGCTGCAGGTGGTGTCCAATTCAGGCAAGAGGAGCTCCGACAGCTGGTTGTCTCCGGCCGTGCGGTCTGGCGTGCCTTGAAGGCGGGAACCATCTGACGGCTCGAAAACCCGTACAATCAGAGCATGGCCACCGGGAGTTCACCTAAACCACTGACTGGAACGGCTCTGGCTATCTCCTGGCTGTCAATCCTGACACGGCGCGAATCCCTCCGGGAACCGTTCCCGGGACGGTTCTAGAGCCGGTCCCGGTTTTGATACGGGAGGGCAGTGGAGAGGCGACTTCGACCCCGGCTTTCAGGCGGGACTGGAGCGCGGATCCCTCCGGGACCGGACAGTTGAGTCCGCAATCCAGAGGCAGAGCGGTTTTCCGGCCTAGTCGCCTGGTCAGTTGCCGTCTGGTCCCCAAGGCGACCAACAGCGTGACAACCGGCGTGGTGCGCGGACGCGCCCGGAGTTTGACTCGCAAGGCGAAGCCCGGGGCTATCTTCTGAATACCCCTGCAATTGCCCGGCTGATCACAGAGGGGAAGCGAGGAAAGTGCGGCGACCACTGCTGTCGATCAGGATCCTTCTCACCAAACGCCTGGCCGGTGAGGCAGAAGAGCTGCGAATGCCAAGCGTGACTGCCAACTGCCTGGGCCTGCGTCGCGGCGCCGGAACGTCCCGGGTCAGGGATGAGTCAGACTCTTGCTCCGCCGGGAGCTCGTGACTCGATTGTGGCGGCGCCTGTTCTGCTTGCCCGGACTGGCCTCGCTTTGTATGATGTAGTATGCCTAGTCTTCGGGACCAAGAAGCGATGTGCTTTGTCGGCAGTCCGAGCCCTCACAGGCCGGCCATGCCAGAGGCGCAAGCCTCCCGTCCATGAGCATTTCTACGGGGCCCGCATCTTGCTGCAGGGATTGCGTGGGAACACAACCACTGGCGCCCTGCTCCTGGCGCGTGGCGGCCGAAACTGGAGCGGCAGTTGGAATCTCACAGCTCAATAGCCTGGCGGGACTCCCGATTGGGCTGGCAAAGATCCTTGTTGAAGCAGGCAGAGTCAGCTTCAGAGCCTCCGGCCTCTGCATGTACCCCTGCGTGAAGCCCGGGGACACGCTCTATCTCGATTCCAAAGGCATCGCCGAGGTAGCGGTTGGGGACATCGCGGTGCTCCGGCGGGACCGCGTCCTTCTGGGTCACAGGGTCACAAGATGCGGGGCCGACGTCCGAGGGCGATTCATCGTCACCAAGTCCGACTTAGCACGACAGGGCGATGACGGCCGCTCCCGCGAAGAGGACGTTATGGGGATCATTTCCAGCATAAGCAGGAATGGGAGGCCCGTGAGTACCCGGCTGAGAGAACCGACTGCCTGGACGCGGCTTGAAGTCGTGTTCCTCGAAGCTGCCTACCGGGCCCGGCATCACTGGGAACAGACTCTGGCCTGGCTGCTTTCAGGTGCGCGGCGGACTAATCTCCTCGATTTCGCTGCCCGCAACTTGTTGCGGGTTTCCGACAAGGATGTGAGCTATTCCTACCAAATCCCGCACCGTCTGGGGAGGTCGATTCTCTACCAGAGCGTGTCGGCAGCGGAATTGGAGCTCGCTCTATCCAAAGAAGCCGCGGAGAAGGTCGATCACTGGACCCTGACCGTTCACTCGGGCAAGGACCGCGAGCCCTGCGGTTCCGCAACCTTCGTTCTGCGCCATGAAAAATGTCCCCTTGCCGGCTGGTGGCTCGGCAACCTCAGGACCAGATTCCGGTACCGATGCTCCGGATTGGAGGGCGCGCTGCTGACCAGCGCGGAAGCGGTTCTTGTCAATTGCGCTGTTGCCGAACTGAAGGTCAGTGCCTCGGAACGGGCGGCCGTGGATCGATTCGAGTCCCTGGGCTTCCAGAAGGTCGAGGGACCGGGTGACCAGTGCACTTTGGTCAGGAGGTTCCTGGATCGATCGGGCGTCGGAGTGGAGATGAGGGCCAACACAGAAGGAGAAACGCACAGTGGTGAGAGAACATCCAGGGAGGGAGTGTGGACATAGACATCAAGCCGGATCGCGTGTACGTCCCATCCGATGACATCGTCGCTCGCGAGATTGAGGGGGAGTTGATCATCGTACCACTCGTCGCCGGGGTCGGCGAAACGGAGGACGAGCTGTTCTCGCTGAACGAGACAGGCAAAGACATCTGGCGCAGGCTGGACGGCAAGACCACTCTGGCCGGTATTGCTGAGGCGCTTGCCGCGGAGTACGACGTACGGCCGGACGAGATCGAGCGCGACGTGATCGGGTTGGTCGGAGAGCTGGTCCAGAGGAAAATGCTGGTTGCCAAGTAGAGCATCTGAACGTCCGGAAACCGCGGGCCCCAGGTACGGCAAGGGACGCGGCTGCACATTTCTCGATGGCAGTCAGGTGGGTCGGGATACGCAACCGCACAGGACGCCGGAACGGGAGAGAGCAGTTGACAACAAGGTTTTTTGAGCAGGTCAGAAGAACGCCGCTTCTCAGGCTGCCTTTGAAGGGGAGTATCGACCTGACCTACCGCTGCAACAACAACTGCCGTCACTGCTGGGTACGTGTACCTGCAGGCGGGCCCGAAGCGGAGCTGAGCTTCGACGAGATCCGACGAATTGCCGACGAGGCGCGGGCAATGGGCTGCCGGGAATGGTCGATTTCCGGGGGCGAGCCGATGCTGCGGCCGGATTTCCCGGAGATATTCGACTACCTCACCCGCAAGGCGCGTAGCTACACCCTGAACAGCAACGGCACGCTCATCACGCCGGAGATTGCCCGTCTCCTTGCCCGCAAGGGTTCCAAGATGATTGCCTTGTACGGCGCAACCGCCGAAGTACACGACCACATCACACGCAGCCCCGGCTCGTTCGACGCCGTGATACGGGGCTGTCGGTATCTGAAGGAGGCCGGGGCCGGTTTCATCATGCAGCTGGTACCGATGCGCGACAGCTACCAGCAGTTCGACGAGATGGTGAGACTGGCAAAATCACTCAGCTCGCACCACCGGGTGGGCGCGCCGTGGCTCTATCTTTCAGCATGCGGTTCGGCCGAACGTAATACGGAGATTGCCCGCCAGCGTCTGGACCCAAAGGACGTTGTCGCCCTGGACCAGCCGGACCTTGCGTACGAACAATCCGAAGAGCCGGAGTCCACCGTGCACCGTACACCGTTGACCGTGAACGGTGATGACCGGTTGTTTGCCGGGTGCATCACCGGGCGCCGGGACTTTCACGTGGATCCCTACGGCAGGATGACGTTCTGTTCATTCATCAAGGACCCGGCGCTGAGCTTCGACCTGCGAACGGGCACTTTCCGCACCGCGTGGGAAGAGTTCATCCCCGACCTTGCCGACAAGGTGCGTGGCGGCGATGAATACCTGGAAAACTGCGGTTCGTGCGGGCACCGGCAGGACTGCCGTTGGTGCGGTGCCTTTGGTCTTCTTGAACACGGCCGGTATGGTGCAAGGGTGGAGTACCTCTGCGAAGTGGCGCGTGAGAACCGCAGCTCCAAAGAAGAGTGGCGGCGAGACCACCGCCGTTACTTCGAGATCGCCGGCATCACGCTCCAGGTTGAGTCGGACCTGCCGTTCACCGACCAGACCTTTGACCCCAAGTTCAGCAAGTTCCTGAAGGACGGCCCGGGACCGGACGTGGTGACCATCCGCCATCACTTCGAACTGCCCTGCCTGAAACCGGATAAGCTGGGGCGTGAGGTCTACCGCAAACCGCCCTGGGCCATATACCGAAAGGGACAGTCCTGGGTATACCTGGGCATCTCACCCGACAGCGATGATGAGAGATTCCACCAGGTGGTCGTCTTCAACAATGACTACTCCCGAGGCGAGTTCTACCGCCCGAACGAAGATGAGTTTCAAGCCGGCAATCTCCATTCCCTCACCCTGTTTCCCACCGACCAGATTCTGCTGGCCCAGCTTCTCGCCGACAGGCAGGGCTGTTTTCTGCATTCAGCCGGGGCGATCGTCGGACCAGCATCAGATCCATGCACGAACAGCAGGAACAAGCAACAGAGCGAAGGCTCAGGGCTGCTCTTCCTGGGTCACTCCGAGGCAGGCAAATCGACAACCGTTAAACTCATCCGGGACCAAGCCGAGATTCTATGCGACGACCGGAACATCGTCCGGTGGGAGCCGGACGGGTTCCGGGTCTACGGTTCGTGGAGCCACGGCGAGGTACCGTTGGTGTCCGCTTCCTCGGCGCCGCTGCGGGCCATCCTGTTCATAGAGAAATCCCTAAACAACCGCCTGGTTCTGGTCGCCGACCGCAACGAGGTGCTGAAACGCCTGCTGGCCTGCGTTATCCGGCCGATGGAAACGGCGGGTTGGTGGGAGAAGACGCTCTCGCTGATTGAGGCCCTGGCGCGCGAAGTCCCGTCCTACATAATGGAGTTCGACAAGAGCGGCAGGATCGTGGAACAGATACTGGCCTTGGCCAGGAGAGAGGCTAAGGTTGAGGCTAGGTCGGAGGAAACCGGATGAGTTCCGCTTCTCGACGTGGACATCAACCTGAATCTGGTCCTCTACCTCGAACGCAACCTTCTCCCTACATCGACAAGGTCAGGGCTGACCGGGGCGGGCCGTGGCGGAAGCGCGGGCCGCTGCTTGGACATCTGGACATTGAGCTAACCGAGCGCTGCAACAATGACTGTATCCACTGCTGCATAAACCTCCCGGCGAACGACCGGTTAGCGCGAGAGCGCGAGATGACCACCGACGAGGTCAAGTCCGTTCTGACTGAGGCGGCGGACCTCGGCTGCCTGTCGGTGCGCTTCACCGGCGGGGAACCACTTCTGCGCGATGACTTCGAGGATCTCTACCTGTTCGCCCGGCGCCAGGGCATGAAGGTGCTGCTCTTCACCAACGCCCGTCTGGTCACGCCGCAGCTTGCCGACCTCTTTGCCCGCGTTCCGCCCGGTGAGTTGGCCGAAGTCACGGTCTACGGCATGAAGCCGGAGTCCTATGAGGCGGTGTCGCGGTCGTCGGGTTCGTACACCGAGTTCCGCCGCGGCATTGACCTGCTGCTTGAGTGCCGGGTGCCGTTCGTCGTGAAGGGCGTTCTCCTACCGCCGAACCGGCGTGAGATGGATGAGTTTGAGACGTGGGCGGCGACGATTACCGCCATGGACAAGCCCCCCGGCTATTCGATGTTCTTCGACCTTCGCGGGCGGCGAGACTCCGAGGTCAAGAACCGCCAGATTGCCGGGCTGCGACTTTCGCCCGAAGAGGGCGTAGACATCCTTAGCCGCAACCGCGCAGCACGTCATGAGGAGATGCGCCAGTTCTGCTCGAAGTTCATGGGGCCAGCCGGAGAACGGCTCTTTGCCTGCGGCGCCGGCCGCGGGGCCTGCATCGATGCCTACGGACGGGCGCAGATGTGCCTGATGCTGCGTCATCCGGATACGACCTACGACCTGAAGGCCGGTTCGCTCCGGGACGCACTCACGAACTTCTTCCCGCGCCTGCGGGAAAGAAGAGCCACGAACCCCGACTATCTTGCGCGTTGCGCCCGCTGCTTCCTGAAAGGCCTCTGCGAACAGTGCCCGGCCAAATCCTGGGCCGAGCAGGGCACGCTCGACACGCCGGTCGAGTACCTGTGCGATGTCGCACACGCTCAGGCCCGCGACCTCGGCCTGCTGTTTGTCGGCGAGCGGGCCTGGGAAGTCCGCGACGGGCGCAGCCGCTCGAGAAAGTTGAAATAGAGATGCGGGTTGAGATTCCGGTGGACCCGGCTGCCCGATACTTCTCTCCCGTTTCGGCCCTGAAGCTGATACCCATCTCGCTTGAAAAGTAGTTCGGACACAGGAGGCGGCGGCCGGAAGGGAAGGCTGGTGATGCCCGAGAGAGGCCGGTCCGTGCCCGGCGCCCGCCTGAGCGGCAGGGGGCGCAGACTCGTTCTTGACGGCGATTGTCTGGAGGTGTTGCCCTGGTGCGAGGGCATGTGTTGTCGCATGGAATGGGACATCCCTCTGACAACCCAGGAATACGCATCCGGGAGTTACGACGCGGAGCAGGCCTGCGCCCTGTCAAACGATTCGTGCAGAGAGAAGGCGCCTGCATGTCCTCATCGGGGATGGCGGCTGAGGAAGAGAGGTGACGGGGCCTGCGTCCACCTGCAAGACAACAAGTGTTCCATCTACGCCGATAGACCCCAAGTATGCCGCAATTTCACCTGCAAAGGTGGTTGGCGGATTGCGGCGTCGGTCTTCCCTCCGGACGGCGCGGCAGGCGTCGCCGTTTCCATCGGCAAGGAGCAGTTCCTTGCGCGTCTCAAGGACGACCAGGTTTTCGTCCGGCACCCACTGGTGAAGCTGCTGTCGCTCTTTCATCTGAAGGAGAAGAAGACAGTTGTCCTTGTCACCAGGCTGGCCGGGTCTTGCGGTCAGTCCGCTATTCACGAGCCGTTCTTCAACCCCGACCTGGACGAGGAAGACCTGTGTGAACTGCTCACCCTCTTCGATTCCAAAGACAGCCTCGGCGCGGTCCGACTCAAGTTCACTACCAGATGCGGTCGGCGACTTGGGAGAAGCGAATTCGCCGAAGTCGTGTGGCTGCTGACCAAGAGCCGTATCATCGCGGAGGCCTGCGTCTTCAATGGGACGCTGGCCGGAACGCACCGGGCGTCGGGTTGAGGTCTAGGTGAAGGCAGGGGCAGAACCAGGGAACAACGGCAAGGTTGAGCAGAGCATGAGAGACGCTCGACCGACGACAAACCCTTTTTCCGGTCCGGAGACCCGGTCTCTAGTTCCGGGTCTTCCTTCACCCGGTCCCGTCCGGACCTCTGCCTATACCTCGGTCGATGTACTTCCCCGTTTCGAACTCTGGGACCGGATGAAGGATCGGCGAGTGCCGATTACCTTTGAGATCGAAGTCACCGCCCGCTGCAACAACGACTGCCGCCACTGCTACATCAACCTGCCCGCCGATGACCTGAACGCCCGCGCGCGCGAACTCTCGCCGGGCGAGATTGAGGACATAGCCCGCGAGGCCGCCTCAATGGGCGCCATGTGGTGCCTGCTGACGGGGGGCGAGCCGCTGCTGCGCGAGGACTTTTCCGAGATCTACCTCCGGCTCAAACGCTTGGGCCTGCTCGTCTCGGTCTTCACCAACGCCTGTCTGGTGCAGATGGAGCACGTCGAACTGTTCCAGAAGTACCCGCCCCGCGACATCGAGGTGACAATGTATGGTGCAACCGAAGCCACCTACGAGCGGGTTACGCGACGTCCGGGTTCGTTCCAGGCCTTCGTGCGCGGTCTGGATCGGCTGCTCTCAGGCGGCGTCAAGGTACGACTGAAGGCGATGGCCCTTCGCTCCAACGTCCACGAACTGCAGGAGTTGGCCAGGTTCTGCCGCGCCCGGACTAGGGACTACTACCGGTTCGATCCGTTGCTGCACCTGCGCTTTGACGGCGACGCGGTCCGCAACGCCGAAATCCTGGCCGAGCGTCTCGCCCCGGATGAGATTGTCGAGGTCGAAAGCGCCGACGAAGAACGCCTCGGTGCCTTAAAGAAGGGCTGCGATAAGTTCATTCTGACACGGTCCCCTTGCCATGAGGGCAGCTACCTTTTCCTCTGCGGAGCGGGAAGAGGCAGCTTCACGGTCAGCTACGACGGGCGGTTCCGTCTCTGTTCTTCGCTCTGGCATCCGGACACGGTCTACGACCTGCGCCGAGGCACGCTTCACGACGCCTGGCACCACCACGTTCCCCGGATACGCGACCTGCGTTCGAGCCGGAAGGAGCTCCTCGAACGCTGTGGTGTCTGCCATGTCGCCAACCTCTGCCTCTGCTGCCCGGCACACGCATATCTGGAGAGCGGGGAAATGGATATGGTGGTCGACTACTTCTGCCGGGTCGCCCACGGCCGGGCAAAGGCGCTGGGATATCAGGAGGGCTGAAAGCGAAACATGGAAGATGGATGACAAGCGGAGGTTAAGGATGGGCCAAGGCGCAGGTTCGGAAGAAGAAGGAGCCATGACTAGTGCGGAAAAGAAGAGATGGAGCGCTCCCAAGCTCATGGTCTTCATCAGGTCAACAGAAGAAGAGCGGGCGATTGTGGGATGCAAGCTCCTGTCGGGGAGTTTCGGTCCCAACAATTTGAACAGCAGGTGCCTGAGAGTTACCTGCACTCCATCCTTTCCCTGCAGCACCATTACTAGCTCTTGATAGCTGCCGGGTGAGCGGCCGCACAGTCGCCGCGACGTCTGACCCGCAGTCGCGCCGCCCGGGAGTTTGAGTCGAGTCGCTTAACCGGCAGCAGATCAGGCCCTGCGGGTACATCACCAGCGAAACGAGGTAGCCGCTATCCCGTGACAGAATCCGCTCGACCAGGCGAATCGCAGCCGAGGCGTCCGTGGCAGAGCAAGAGACTATGGGAACGGGGGTTGATGACCAGAAAACGGGGACATAGAGCTTGTCCGGAGACCTCGGGCATGCCGGGGACTCAGCCCTGACGAGAGGCGCTCCGGCCGTGGGGTTCTGGTCCACGCAGAGCCGGGACGGAGCTGATACAGTACGCCCTTCTCATCTGGCTCGATGACGACGTCACCGTCGCTTCGTCTGCCTGGCACCGCGTCCTGCACGCGTCGCTCATCACGGGATACTGCGCAAAGGTCCTGCCTAGGTCAGGTCCGCGGGCGGAAGATGCCAAGACGTCCCGAAGCTTCCCGAAATCAGGTGCCTCTCCCCGGCTCGGACTTTGACGCGCCTCACAACAGTGAATGGGGTGTCCTCCCCAGGCCTCGTGTTCCGTCGTGCCTGCCGCCCAGTCACGTTGAGGTCACAATCCGTTCCTTCCCCGGTCCCACGCCCGCCTGCTTCCTTAGCCAACTGTGAAAACAAGTCTTGCGTCTCTGACTGGTGTTGGTGGCATCTGCAGGGTCTGTTGACGGCCTATCCCATGGGGGAGTCCCTCTTGACCGTCAGGGGGGAATCCCCCCTGACGGTCAAAGAGGCCTGCTTCTCTACGGATCCACGTCACCCTACCCCGGCCGTACGGTGGCAGGCTCTTGGGTGACGCTGTGGAAAGTATCTACACGCCTGCTGTGAGCAGGCCCGATGAGGAGCCAGGGAGACGCACTCGAGTCTGCTGACAGAAACCGTCGGGAGGCAAGGGAGGGCACGGGCGAATTCTGGCTCATTTGAAGAGAAATGGAAGCTGGAAGGGTGGAGAGAGGGAGGTCGGAGGTAGGCGGAGAGGGTGAGTTCGGCACGAAGGAGCTTCGTACTGGGATAGAGGCGGGAGAAAGGAGCAGGTGAAATCGCGAAGAGGCCGATTGAGGTGAGGGTAGAGAAGTGGGAGGCGAAGATGACAGAGGGGGCGCTGTCGCCGGTTATGAAGCATCGACTGGAGCTGGCGGAAAGGAAGCACTTTGCCGCGGCCGAGCGATCGGTGCAGGTGGGAGAATTGGTGAGGATGGTACTGAATGGAGTGGACGAGAACCGCCCGGTGCCGACGAGTTCGTTGTCGTCGTACATGGCATTCGGCAGGCAGGTGGCCAGGTCCAAGGACAGCTTCTCCGGCTGTGCGGCGACGACCGAGATCGAGTGTCTGTAGGCACTGTGGACGGAGAGGGATCTCGCCCCGGTGATTGTGGCCCGCTTCGTGGAGGCGCACCAATGGCGAAGTCAGCGCAGGAGCGGGTGGAAAACTGGGCTGCCCGGATGCCGTGCGAGGCGATGTCGGACTGCGCGAAGCGGGCACTGGGCCCGCGGGGCAAGCTGTCGATCGCGGGCACGAACGCGCACATAAGCGCAACCGAGGCCCTATGCGAGCGTGCGGAAATGGTGAGGCCTCTGCTCGGGAGTAGCGGTGTCAGGACGATCCTGTTCCCGTCATACCTGGCGTTTGCGCGGCAGCTGTACCGGCTGCAGATTCAGGGGTGTACGGTGAACGGGGGCCCGGGGTCGCCACGGTACCTGCAGGCCCAGACGCTCGCAGCGAAGTGGGAGCGGGAAGGGTTGGACCCGGCGGTGCTGTCGGGGATGTTGAAGCTGTTCCGGGAGCGCGTGGCGACGGAGAAAAGAGGTACAAGCCCCGTTCTGCTGTCTTGCAGGGCTACTAGGCAGACAAGGCTGACGCAGGGGAAGCGGGTCCGGGATTCAGGCATGCCTGACCCGGGCCCAGGGCGCTCAGGGAGTGCCGCCGGGTTTCGCTCTTCAGGGGCGGCGGACATGCGAGAGCCTTGCGCGAAGTCCTGCTCCCCGGTGCTGGCGAACCAGCTCTTGCTATATCCGGCCCGTGGGCTTAGACTTAGCTTGGAAGCAGAAGTCCGGCTGGCGACGCCGGAGCGTCGCGGGAGGTCCGATGTATAGAAGTCATGTCCGGCTGTTCCTGGCAGCGGTTGCCGTCCTCGGGCTGGTCGCGGTTCCTGACTGCGATGGTCCAAAGAACCGCGCGCCAGGGGTACCGGCCGTGCCCGTTGGCGCGGTGTACTGCGCCAAGGACACAGTATATACATACATGGCGGCGGCGAGCGACCCGGAGGGTGACAGCGTGGCTATCCGCTTCGACTGGGGCGACGCTACCCTCTCGCCCTGGTCGGGCTGGTTTGCCGGCGGAGAAACCATCGCGTTGACTCACGCCTGGTCTGATACCGGTACCTACCTCGTCCGCGTTTTTGCGCAGGACCCCGAACACGCCACATCCGGTCTCTCGGCCGGGCTGTCCGTCGTGGTGGTCAGGTCGCCGGACGAGCCGGCCGAACCGGCCGGACCGGACCAGGGCGCTACGGATTCTTCATACACGTTCGCGAGCGCGGCGTTCCAACCCGACAACTTCAGCGTCGCCATCAGGTTCGCCTGGGGAGACGGCGACACTTCCGACTGGAGCAACTTCGTGGCTTCGGGCGAATCGGTGGGATTGAGCTACGCCTGGCAGGACACGGGGACCTACTCGATCACGGCACAGGCTCGGGACACGGGTACCGCCCGTTCACAGTGGTCAAGCGCCCACGAAATCCACATTCACCCGCCGGACATGCTCATCAAGTGGCGCCGGCAGCTGGATGCCAGCGCTGAGGTCTGTCCGGCCATCGGTCCGGACGGCACTATCTACGTCGGGGCGGCCGACAGCTCCTTCCGGGCGATCAACCCCGATGGCACGCCCAAGTGGCGTTACCAGGCCGGCGGCCGCATTCCGTCCTCGCCGGCGCTGGCGGCCGACGGCACCGTCTACTTCTGGTCGGAGGACTACTACTTCAATGCGGTGGATTCGTCCGGCGTCCTGAAGTGGCGCTACCTGCTCAACTGGAACGTCACGTGCTGCCCGGCAATCGCGGTCGACGGCACCATCTACGTCGGCTCATACGGCAGCTACCTTTACTCGCTCACACCCACCGGTGCCCTCAATTGGTTCATTCTTGCCGACGGGATCATCAATTCGTCGCCGGCGATAGGGGCCGACGGGACCGTTTACTTCGGGGCGGGGAGCCTCTACGCCTTGAGACCCGACAGCACTCTCAAGTGGCGCTATCGTACCAGCGGCAACATCATTTCGTCACCCTCAATCGCGACTGACGGCACAGTCTACTTCGGCTGCACCGACCATTACCTCTATGCCCTGAACCCGGACGGTTCGCTCAAGTGGCGGTATGAAACCGGCGGCAACGTCGAATCATCGCCGGTCATCGCTGCCGACGGCACGGTCTATGTCGGCTCGGTGGACAACTTCCTCTACGCCCTGTATCCGGATGGAACGCTCAAGTGGAAGTACGGCACCCAGGAGGCGATTCATGCCTCTCCGGCCGTGGCGTCGGACGGGGTCGTTTACATCGGCTCGGACGACAACGCGCTCTACGCCCTGTACCCGGACGCTACACTGAAGTGGCGCTATCAGACCGGCGGCAACGTCGAGTCACCGACGATCGTCGGGAGCGACGGGACTATCTACTTCGTCAGTTATGACGGGTACCTCTACGCCCTCAAGGGAACAAGTCCTCTGGCCAACTCGCCGTGGCCCAAGTTCCACCACGACCTCAGCAACACGGGCCGGGTCGGCGGAGGCAGGTAAGGAGGGAGAGTGAATAGAAGAGACGCGCTCTCCGCGACCGCATTTGTCCTGGCGCTGGCTGCGGGGCTATCCTGCAGCAAGAACCGCGCGCCATATGCGCCGGAAGCGCCGATCGGTCCGGAATGGTGCTACAAAGGCACGACCTACGCCTTCAAGACGTCGGTGGTGGACCCCAACGGCGGCGATGTGGAGGTCCGCTTCTACTGGGGCGATTCCACGAGTTCGCCCTGGTCGGGACTGGCCGGCATCAGCGACACCAGCTGGAATGGCCTCGTGACCGAGGGCGATACCATTTCCATGGCCCACGCCTGGGGCGACACCGGGACTTATGAGGTCAGGGTGCAGGCCATGGACGCGGGGCACCTGATGTCCAGATGGTCGGACGCACATGCCGTGCGAGTCGTGCTGCGTCGCACACCGAACCCGCCGCAGACTGTGTCCGGGCCGAGCAAGGGGGCCTTGAACTTCTGGTACACCTTCACGACATCGGCATCGCATCCCGACAGCGTCCCGTTGGCCATCAGGTTTGCGTGGGGCGACGGCGACACGACCGATTGGAGCCCTTTCCTGGCCTCGGGAGAATCGCTAGCCATGCGCCACGGATGGACCGTACCAGGCACCTATGCGGTCCGGGCGCAGGCCCGGGACACGGGTAACGTGCTCTCGTATTGGTCGACTCCGCACCAGATCGTCATCCGGCCGCCGGATACGCTCTGCAAGTGGCGCCTGCAGCTGGCAACGGGCGACAACCGGGACGTTCCTTCATCGCCGGCCATCGGTCCACTCGGTACCATCTACGTCGGGTCGCCGGACAGCTGTCTGCACGCGGTGGATCACGACGGCACGCGGCTGTGGCGCTGCCGGATCTGGCACCCGCTTCAGGCATCCCCGGCAGTCGCCGCCGACGGGACCGTGTACATCGGTTCACCCGACAACGGTCTGTACGCCGTTCTGCCAACCGGAACTCTCAAGTGGCGCTTCCATGCCAACTCCGAAGTCCTGGGCGCCCCGGCCATCGCCGCCGACGGGACGATCTACATCGGCACCAACGACTACGGGATCCATGCCGTCAACCCGGACGGCAGCCTAAGGTGGCATAGAACCACGGCTGGCGGCGTGACGGCATTCCCGGTGATAGCGGCCGACGGAACAATCTACCTCGGTACGCCGGGCTCCCTTTTCGCCTTCAATCCCGACGGCACCCAGAGGTGGGTGTGTGGCACCGGCAATGGAGTTCCCGGTTCCGACCCCGCAGTCGGCGCGGATGGTACCATCTACTTCGGCACCAACTCGGGCAGCCTCGATTTCTATGCGCTCAGACCGGACGGGACTGTCAAGTGGAGGCTGGCGGGCAACAGCGCCCGTTCCTCTCCCGCGGTCGGCGCTGCCGGCGTGCTCTACTTCGGCTCGGCCGACGGCTGCTTCTACGCGCTCAAGCCCGACCGCACCGTCCAATGGCGATATCAGACCGGCGGCGACATTGGGGCTGCGCCGGCAATCGCGGCTGACGGCACCATCTACTTCGGTTCAGCGGACGGCTGTCTCTATGCGTTGAATGCCGACGGCACGCTCAAGTGGCGGTTCGAGACCGATGCTCCCATCGTTTCCTCACCCACAATCGGGCTCGATGGGACAGTCTACTTCACCAGTGGCGAAGGCTACCTCTACGCGCTCAAGGGGACGAGTCCCTTGGCCGATTCGCCCTGGCCCAAGTTCCACCACGACCTGGAGAATACCGGGCGCGTGGGAGGAGGAAGGTAAGGAGAGAGAATGAGCTGGACGAAAGCCGTGTCTGCTGCGATCCTGTCGGCCGTGCTGGCCGGAGGACTGGCGTGCAGGACAAACCACCCGCCGGATACGCCTGCGGCCCCGACCGGTCCCGACTACTGCTTGAAGGACACGTCGTATACCTTCAGGGCAGTTGTCGCCGACCCGGATGGCGACAGCCTCGCGGTCCGCTTCGACTGGGGCGATACCACCACGACCTACTGGGTAGGCTGGTTCGCGAGCGGCGACACGGTCGCGTTCACTCACCAGTGGTCAGACACGGGTACCTACGAGGTACGCTCGCTGGTGCAGGACCAGTCTCTGTTGACATCCGACTCCTCCGACGGACTGCTGGTGCGGGTGACAGTTCGCTGGCCGCCCGGGACCCCGACGGCACCGCTGGGACCGGGGCTCGGGGGTCAGGATTCGTCCTACACATTTCTTGCCGGGGCGGACCATCCCGACAACGTCCCGGTAGCGATCCGGTTTGCCTGGGGTGACGGCGACACCTCGGAGTGGAGTGAGTTCGTTCCCTCGGGCGGGCCGGTCAGGATGAAGCACGCCTGGTTGGAGCCCGACACCTACGTCGTCACCGCGCAGGCAAAGGACACCGGCGAGTTGACGTCTCTCTGGTCTGCGCCCCACCAGATTGTGGTGCGGCCTCCCGATACGCTTCTGCTCTGGCGCCTCCGGCTCGCCGACGGTTACAGCGGCTACCTGTCCTCGGCTCCGGCCATAGGTGCGGACGGCACCATCTATGTCGGGTCGTCCGACAGCGCGCTGTATGCGGTCAGTCCGGACGGAACGGTCAAGTGGCGATACGTCAGCGGTGCGCCAGTGCGTTCCTCGCCGGCCATCGCGGCGGACGGCACTGTCTACGTGGGGTCTTCGGACAACTGCCTCCACGCGGTGAGTCCGGACGGGGTCCTGGTGTGGCGCTGCGCCACCGGTGGCTACATCAGGTCGTCGCCCGCCATCGCGGCCGACGGCACAGTCTACTTCGGCTCAAGCGACGGCTACCTGTATGCCTTGAACCCGAACGGCACGCTCAAATGGAACTTGCAGACTAACGGCCCGGTTACGTCGTCCCCGGCCGTCGCGGCCGACGGCACAGTGTACATCGGTTCCTTTGACGGCTTCCTCTATGCCCTCCGGCCCGATGGGACGCCCAAGTGGTACTATCTCCTCGACGATCATGCCTACCGGGCAGAAGTGGCCATTGGCGCGGACGGCACGATCTACTGCGGCGCGGCCAGCGGGTACCTGTCACCAAGCCTCTACGCGCTCACGCCTGACGGCAGCCTGAGATGGTCCAGGGTACTGGACGCCGGCGTCAATTCCTCTCCCGCAATTGCCTTGGACGGTACGGTCTATGCCGTATCGAGCGGCGGGCCCTACGGCAGCGGCGTCCTGTACGCGCTCAGTCCTGACAGTACTACTAGATGGCGCTTCGTGCCCAACGAGCAGGCCGGGGGTTCCTCTCCGGCAGTCACCGCTCAAGGCACGATGTACTTCGGCACGTCGGGTGGCCTGTATGCGCTGTTCTCGGACGCGACCCTCAAGTGGCGGTACCAGACCGGCGGCTACGTTGGCTCATCTCCGACCATTGGGTCGGATGGGACGATCTACTTCACCTGCGACGACGGCTACCTCTACGCGCTCAGGGGAACGAGTCCGCTGGCCGATTCGCCGTGGCCCAAGTTCCACCATGACCTGCGGAACACCGGCCGCACCGACCAGCAGGTCTCGAGCGGGTTGAGAACGGTCGGTGCGCCCATGCTCACCCCGGACAGCTCGGGTTTCCTGATAAGAGTCATCAACGACGGAACCATCGAGGACAAAAGCAGCTGGCTCGAGTTCTATGCAACGCCGGACTCTGCCTTCATGAGGGACTTCTACATCGGCGCGGACCATTGCGGATACCCGGTGCCCAGCGGTTTGCCCGGTACTGGCCCCGGAGATACAGTCCATTTCACCACGCCGGTAGGCATCGCGCCCAATGGCACGGAGTTGGTCGAGCTGTACTTCGGGGACTTCCACGTTGACTCCCTGGGAGTTGACTCACGGACCAACGTGCACGGCAAGCAGTTCGTCATCCGTTTCGATGAGGGTTCGGTGATTACCGTCGATCCATAGGACCTTGCGCCTGACTCGTCGCGAAGTAGAATTCCGTCGGAGGTAACTATGAGTACGCTGCTCTTGCTGGCTCTGGTTGGTGCCGATTTCCCCATCTGCACCGCGTCCGGTTTCACGGGCTATTCCTCCGTTGTCTATGCCCAGGACCAGTTCTATGTGTTCTGGGAGGACCAACGCGAGTACCCGCTCACCGGCGTCTACGGTGCACGCGTGACCAAGCAGGGCCAGGTTCTGGACCCCGCCGGCGTCGAGTTCTACACCGACAGTGTCGGCTATCGCGTGAGCGCGGCGTGGGACGGCTCGAACTTCCTCGTGGTCACCCGCCAGCACTGCTGAACCAAGGGCGACCTGATGGGAGTGCGTGTCACTCCCGACCTAGACACCCTGAATACGTTCCTCATCTGCAACATCGCCGACGACTCGTTCATCCAGAGCGACCCGACGGTCACGTTCACGGGCGAGAACTACCTCGTGGTCTGGTCCGACGAGAAGTATGGCCCGTCCAATGCCTATCACCCGTTCGCGGCGCGGGTGTCGCCTGCGGGCGTCGTGCTGGACTCGGGCGTGAGGGTTTCGACGTCGAGCGCGTACGAGTACCGGCCCAACGTGGCCGACGACGGCGAGCGGAGCCTCGTCGTCTGGTCCGGGTCTTCCAACGGTTCGTACGGGCGGTTCGTCAATCGCGAGGGACTGCCGGAGGATGGTGCATTCCAGATTGCGCCCGGCACCGCGTCCGGGCCCAATCTCTGCTTCGGTGACTCGAACTACCTCGTGGTCTGGCACCAGGGCACCTATCCTGCGCTCCAACTCTACGGCAACCTGGTGTCGCGCCAGGGCGACCTCGTCGGCAGCACCATCCCGATTGCCGCCGATGGCGGCTGCCACCGCTGGGCAAACGTCGCCTATGACGGCAGCAGATTCCTGGCGGTCTGGATGTCGGGAGAGAACAACCTGCCCGAGACCATCTTCGGTCAGTTCATCGCCAAAGACGGTTCTCTGCTCGGAGGCCGGTTCCCGGTCTCGGGCACGAGCGCGGTCCAACGCTGGTGGCCGGCACTCGCCTTCTCGGATTCGAACTGCCTGGTCGTATGGGAGCAGGGAACCAGCCGTGACGTCTACGGCAACGTGGACGTGCCGGTCGCAGGAATCGCCGAGCCGCCGCAAGCCCCCGCGGCTCGCGAGCAACCGCGGCCGTCGATCGCAGTCAGCATACCATACGGCCGCGCGCTTGTGTACGATGCGCTGGGAAGGCGTTCAGAGGCGCTCAAGCCGGGGGTCTACTTCACCCGCGAGTCGGGAAAGACAGGCAAGGCAATCCGGGTCCGCTAGTCCTCGTCCATCTGCAGTCGCGGCTCGGGCTCAGTCCGGGCCGCTCTCTTCTCGTGCAGTTTCCCGACCAGCCGTCTCGATGCAGATGAGCCATGAAAGCCACGCCGCCGCGGAATACGCGGCGGCAATGGTGGGCTATCAGGAAGACTACTTCTTCTTGCCCTTTTTGGCTGTCTTCTTGACGGCCTTCTTTGCTTTCTTCACCATTCGCACCTCCTTTGGTTTGTGCTTAGCCCACGCCGGCCGATCCGACGCAGACAGGTTGTGTTACGGACAATTGTATGTCGAGGGAGTAGCGACAGACTCATCAAGGTGACCCGCGAACGTTGGGTCATAAAATCCATCGCGTAGAGAATACGAATATCGAAAGGATTGTCAATCGTTTTCGCACGCAAAGACAATGACTTGGGGGAAGAGACATCCGCGCAGGGGTCGTGGCTGAGGGGAAAAGTCGAGGGGAGAGGCGCGGAGTATCAGTGCTGGATTCGCACCGAATTCTCCGACAGGAAAGCGGAGAGTGTCCGCTGCCAGCGAACGATGCCCGCGTCAGGCGCGAGCCAGATGTCCATCCGGTACGGGTCGGGCGCCTGGATGCGGATCCGGAAGCAGTTGCGGAATCGGCCGGCCGGGATCAACACGCTGTCTCGCGACATCACCTCAAACGAAACCGAGCGTTCTGGATCGCCGTACCAGAGAGCTCCTTGGCGCAGCGGCAGTTCAAGCAGCTTCACCCAGTCCGAGGTTGGCTCGAGACCGTCGAGATGCGTCGCGGGCAGCACGAAGACCGCGTCCCGGGTCTTGCGGAAGAAGAACGTAAGGTAGGGCTCCTCGTCGCGCGTGAGATGCACCTCGTACACGCGCCCCAGTCCGGGTGCAATTGCCGAGCCGGTGACGGCGAGCGCGTAGGCCACGCTATCGGCTGCGATCGCCTGCCCCGGACGGATCTCGCATCCGGTCGCGGCATAGCGCCAGACCAGGTTGTCCTTGAGCGGTAGGTAGTCAGGGGTGCGGCAGGAAAGCGCCGCCAGGCCGAGCAGCAGCAGCGTCCAGCGGCCGGCTCGCTGATGCACCATCGATGACTGATCATGGACTCCGGAGGCGAAGAAACAATCCGTGCGCCTGACCCGGCCTCTGCGTTGCGGCGAGAACGGCATTCCGTTTGTCCCCAGGCGGGTGGTGAACACCAATGCCCGCGGGCGAGCTAGTCTTCGATTACCACGATTGCCGTTGCGTAGTCGGGCAGGTGGGAGATACTGAGATGCACCTTCCTGCCCGCGAGTATCTTCTCCGCCCGGCCCGTCACGCGTATGGTAGGCCGCGACCGTTCGTTGTCGCAGACGTCGATCTCGGTCCAGCCGATTGCGCCTTTTAGCCCGGTGCCGAGCGCCTTGGAGAATGCCTCCTTGGCCGCGAACCGGCCCGCGTAGGACGGGTACTTGTCAGCGAGCGTTTCGCAGAACCCGACTTCGGCGGGTGTGAATACCCGGCTGCGGAAACGCTCGGGATAGCGATCGAGCGCAGCGCGAACGCGCCCCACGTTCACCAAGTCGATTCCGATTCCGTAGATGCTCATCGACCGAAGTCAGAAGTCAGAAGGCAGAGTGCAGAATGCAGAACTGCGGGAGGGCTCATGCTTTCGATTTCGCTGTGACTACGGACTTGACCATAATCCTGATGAGTTGGTCGACTTCGCCTAGGAGAGGTGCAAGTGCACCATCGGGGACGAAGTCCGAACGCGACAGCAACTGTAGCCAGTACTCAGCTTCTCTGGTTTCCTTCAGCACAAGTTGCAGTTTATGCACGAAGTCAGCGCGGCTCTCGGCGCTGCAGGCTTCCCGGTAGTTGGCTCCGGTCGACGTCGCGGCGCGCATCAGTTGATTGGCGACATAGCGACTCGTCGGCGTTCGCTCAAGGCGGCGGCAGAACCTGACAACGTCCACTGCGAAACTCAGAAGCCGGTCTCCGATCTCAGAACGTCTGACTTCTGCCTTCTGGTGTCTGCCTTCTGACTTCGGCTGGTTCATCTAGCTCGCGTTCAGCCGTTCAACGATAGGGATTATCTCCAGCACGTCGTTGACCTCGAAGTCCGCGCCCGACACTTTCGTGCCGAACTCGTCACCGTAGCGGGCGAAGACCGTGGTCATGCCGAGGGTCTTGGCGCCGAGGATGTCGCGCTCGGCCCAATCCCCGATCATCACCGCCTCTGCCGGCCGCACCTGCATCAACTCCAACGCCTTCCGGAAGGGCTCCGGTGCGGGTTTGCGCACGCCGGTGTCGTCAAAAGTCACGACCGTGTCGAAGAACATGTCCACGCCGAGCTGTACCAGCCGCATCCAGACCTGCATGCGCGGTGCGTCTGAAACTACGGCCAGCTTCAGGTGCAGGCGGAACAGACGCAGCAGCGCGAGGTTTACGTGCGGGTAGGATACCAGCGCCCCTTCCCGCGCCCGCCGGTAGGCGACGATCCCGGCGGCGAGAACCCGATGGTCGATGTAGCCGAGGACGTCGTGCAGGAAGTCGTCAAAGACGCCCTGGTACTCGATCCCTTTCTCGTCGTAGATCGCGAAGATCTTCCGGCGCGCCTGTTCCTGGGTGAGATCGAGCCCGGCGTCGATCATCGCGACAATGGCCGCGTCGACCGCGGCGTTCTTCCACTTCCGGAAGTCGACCAGGGTATTGTCGACGTCGAAGACAACGGCCTTGACCATTGACCTAAGCTCGAAGTACGAAGCTCGAATTCCGATTCAAGCTCGAATGACCCAATTGCCGATCCAACGGAGTTGTTATTCTTGCCACCGACGTTTCTGCCCTTCGGACTTGATTCGTCATTCGTCGTTCGGACTTCGGAATTGCCGGCGGAGCCGGTCGTAGGTTTCGGAGAGGTGTTCGCTGATGACCTTGGTCTCGGCCAACAGCGGCATGAAGTTCACATCTCCGAGCCAGCGCGGCACGATGTGGATGTGCACGTGCCCGGCCACCCCTGCGCCCCCGACCCGGCCGAGGTTCGCGCCGACATTGAAGCCCTGCGGCTTCAGCTGTCGCCGCAGAACTGCGAGTGACTTCTGCACCAGCCGGAACAACTCCGCGCCCTCTTCAGCGGTCAATCTCTCGAAGGTCGCTACGTGCCGGCTCGGCGCAACCATCACGTGCCCGTTGTTGTAGGGGAAGCGGTTCATCACCACGAAGGCGCGCCGTCCCCGGTGGAGAATCAGATGCTTCGGGTCGTCCTTCGTCTTCAGCAGGTTGCAGAACAGGCAGTGGCGTTTCCCGGTCGAGTCATGGCCCGCAGCGCAATAGATGTACTCGGCCCGCCACGGCGCCCAGAGAGTCTTCATACTGTGTCTGCCCGGACGTTCGTCATTCGGCATTCGTCATTACCCAAAAAGCCCCATCTGTGTTCCCGGCGCGGCGTCGCGCGCCACCGGTGTCGGCGGGGCGCCGGGCAGGACCTGTATGACTCCGAACACGCCGTCGTAGCCCGCGGTCGCCTGCACCTCGCCCCGACGCATCCTTTCGATGCCGAGCGCAACGCGGTCGCTTGAGTTCCTCTCAATTTCCGGAATCGGCGAGTTCAGGAGAATCTCGAATTCGCTGCCGAGCGCCGCGACCATGGACTCATACAGCTTGTGCACCTGTGCCGTGTCCCGGCCTACGCCCAGCGCCTCACCGATGACCTCTTCGAGCGGGACGAGATGCTTGAACGGTATCACATCGGTCGGCACTTCCTCCGGCTTCCTGTCTGCCAGCTGCTCGACCCGGTGGAGTACGCCGATGGTGAGCTGCCGGCCGCAGCCCGGGCAGAGGTTGTCATTCACCAGCGACTGGGCCGGGGCAAAGCTCACGTTACAGGCGCGGTGCCCGTCAAAGTGATACTTTCCCTCCTCGGGGAAGAACTCGATCGTGTAGAGGAACCGCTTGCGGTCCTTTGTCTTCAGGATGTCGCGGACGGCGTCATAGGTCAGGTCGCAGCTAAGGACGTTGGCCTCCCGGCCGAGCCGTCCCGGTGAGTGGGCATCGGAGTTGGAGATGAGCGTACGGTTGTCGAGCGCCGATATCCGCCAGTTCATCGGCGGGTCGCTGGAGAGTCCGGTCTCGACCGCGAATATCTCCTGCGAAAGATCACCGAAGCACTCCTCGATGGAGTCGAACCCGGAGTTTGAGCCGTAGAGTGAGAACCACGGGGTCCAGATGTGGGCGGGCACGAGAAACGCTCGCGGGTCGATCTCGAGCAACTTCGCGAGCAGGTCATAGCTTGAAAGGCCGAGCGTGGGGCGGCCATCTGAGGCGAGCTTGCCGTAGCCGTCGAGCCAGGCGGTCAGCTTCTCGGCCGTATCGAAACTCGGTACGAAGACGATGTTGTGGATCCGGCGCAGGCGTCCGCCGGCGCTGTAGATGCCGCTCAGCTCGACGTTGAGCATGAAGTATGTGTCGTCGTGCGTGAACAACCCGGTTCCTGTCGGCTTCAGATGCTGCTTCAGCGATTGCAGGTACTCGGGGTGGGTGAAGTCTCCGGTCGCCACCAGCTTGATGCCCTTGGTCCTTGCCGCGGCCGAGATGGCCGGGATGTCCATGTCGCGGCTGGTCGCGCGCGAAAACCGGGAGTGGATATGCAGGTCAGCGATGAATTGCATCTGTGCTCGCCATTCTAGCTGCCGCCCAAGCCATGTCAAAGCAGAAGGACTCTCCACCAGGACGCAAAGAAACCAGGATGTTCCCGACGGGAAGGCCCGCCTGCAGACTCAGCTCCATCGGCTGCTTCTACCTTGCCACCACCATCATCCGCGTGGTTTGCGGACCCGGTTCGATGAAGGAACCGTGCTGGAAGAAACGAATTGCAGTGAACCCGGCGTTCTTGAGGCAGCGCTCGATCTCCTCCGGGTGGTAGCCCCGCTCCTGGTGAATCTCCACGAACTTCTCTCCCGTCTTTCCCGCCTCGGGCTTCTCCCAGAAGGTCAGGGTCAGCGTGGAGACACGGGCTTCCCCGTCCCAGTCGTGCTGCCATATCGAGTAGATATCGCCGACTTCGCGGGCGGTAGTCCGCGTGCCCCAGTGCTCGGCCAGTCCGAAGACCGTGTTCACGTCGAAGACGAAGAGCCCGCCGGCCATGACCGCCGCCCGCGCGCAGCGGAAGCAACGAACCAGGTCGTCCTCGGTCAGGAGGTAGTTCATACTGTCGTACAAACAGATTGCCGCCTCGAGCGGTTCGGGCACGGTGAAGTCGCGGATGTCGGCATGGATGGTCGCGACCGGCAGGTCGCCCCGCTTTGACTCCAGCACGGCGAGCATCTCCGGCGAGCGGTCCACGCCGGTCATCCGGTAGCCGCGCCGAGCGAGCATCAGGGTCGGGATGCCGGTGCCGCAGGCGAGGTCGAGAAGCGTCTTCGGATTGGATCGAAAGCGGCCGAAGACGCGCACGACGTAGTCAACCCAGCCTTTGTAGTCGACGTACTTGACCATGAACCTGTCGTAGTGGAGGTTGAAACGGCTGAACGGTTCGCGCATCATGGCTGCAGCCAATATAGAACCAACGACCTTGAAGTCAAGCGCAAGGACCGGCATCGACGTCAGCGACGACGAACAGTCCCGGCCGACCAGCCGTGTAGCGGGCCGCACGGAGAAGACGTTCCTTGGGAGGAGAGTGCATGTCAGCATCGCACGGCTGCCCATCGGTACGTTGCTTGATACGAGCCCGAACTCGGCCTTGTCGAGCAGGCCGAGCAACCAGCACCAGACTGTTGACCGCACTATTCCTCCTTTGCGACCTCGGAAGACCCAGCGAGACAACCAAAGATAGACAGAGATGAACGCAGATGGGTCACTTTGCCGGGCGGGCGATGGCTCGGACAGACATGCCGGTGTCCATTCGCGTTCATCCATGGTTTGAACCCAGGCCTGATTCGTCACTCATCCTTCGAGCTTCCAACTTGCGTCCTCGCCCTGGGGTCTGGCCCCGGAGCAGCCCAGGGGGTAGCCTGCTGTCTGAAGCGGAAGTTCTGTCGGCCATCAACCCAGAATGCCAGTTCGACTTCCAATGTCAAGGCATACTAATAGTGGTGTGGATAAGTATGTGGATACAGCTGGTGGTAGTCGTGTTGATAACCGAATGTGGTTAACATTGGGGATAGAATGTGGATAACTCGGTGGATAACTAAATACAACGCATTGTGGTGCACCATTAACCCGATAAGGAAGGCGTTGTACCGAGCTCGACTTTATCCACACTATCCACATCCCAACAACAGCAGCAAGTTCTTGTTGTTCCGGAAGGGGGAGGGCCGGATCCTATCACAAGGACACAAAGAGGACGAGGAGGCAATGCAGATTGCAGATGGCAAAATGCAGAACGGCGGACTCGGAGTGGCAACCACGGATGGACAGGTATGGAGTCAAGCCGTGCGTTAGCTGTCTCGCTTTCAGTAGAGTTATCTTCCGACGGTCCTGCTTCGCCTGACCGCCAGTTCTGTCGGTCTCGCCAGTGGGTTGCCCCCACTTTCGGGCGCTCGC
>Ga0194113_10001930_pt1 | contig 28404 bp, 27 predicted proteins | sample TA2MahC200mmetaG_FD_146193 | JGI IMG/M metagenome (GOLD analysis project Ga0194113, IMG submission 146193) | Freshwater microbial communities from Lake Tanganyika, Tanzania - TA2015017 Mahale Deep Cast 200m | ecosystem: Environmental > Aquatic > Freshwater > Lake | place: Tanzania: Lake... | reverse complement strand
GCAGGACATCTCCGTGCTGTATTACCGCGTGCCGAGGCTCTTTGCCGACCTCGCGGTCGCTCATGGCGATGCTCGCTACAGCCGGCTGCTGCGCTCCATCGCCCGCGCCAAGCTATTGATCCTGGATGACTGGGGGCCGGAAGCGCTCAATGCCGACCAGGCGCGCGACCTCTTGGAAATTGTCGAGGACCGCTACGACGCGGGCTCCCTCGTCATCACAAGCCAGGTTCCCGTCGACCGTTGGCATGACATGATCGGCGTGCCGACAATCGCCGACGCCATCCTCGACCGCGTCATCCACAACGCTTATCGGATAGAACTTTCCGGCGAGAGCCTGCGCAAACGGCGCTCGGCGACGGCGAAAAACCAATCCGCTTGACCGCGTTCGAAACGCGAAACATCATCCTAACTGATCTGCGGCGCAGCGACGCCGGTGGCCGACATCAAATCGGAACGCCGGCCGGCTTCGGATTGGAATAGGTGGCCGGCTTCATTTTGGAATGCATGGCCGGCTTCGTCGGTATCCGCAAGCTTCACCAAGAGAAAGTAGACGAGATAGTAGGGCGGAAGCGATCGTCCCGCTTCTGTTCGCGCCCCCCCAAAAGCAGTGCTTGCCTCTGCTGCAGCCAGCGGACCAATGGCGTTTCGAGCCCGGGCTTCAATCGCTGTTAAATCCATTGGTGTCTCCGACATGTCCTACAGGCATAGGATCGCAACTGTCCTATGGCGCAAACCCGAAATTCAAATCGACAGAGGAACCGACGTCCGACCCAAAGCCAATCAGATTAGAGTTTACGAAACTCGTCGAGCATATCGGCCCATTGCTGCATCAACTCCACGCGCTCGGGCCAATAACTCGCGCGGTTATAGGCGCGCCGCACGACGTTCTCGTTCTGATGGCCGAGGACGGCCTCGATTACATCGGGACGAATGCCGCGCTCGTTCAAGATTGTGCTTACCGTGGAGCGAAAGCCGTGCGCCGTCATCTCGTCCTGGCTGAAGCCCATCCGCCGCAGAGCCGAGTTCATAGCGTTCTCTGACAAGGGCCTGGTGTTCGACCGAATGGAAGGGAAGACCAACTCGCCGTAGTCCGAGAGCGGCCAAACTCCCTCCAGCAACTCGAGCGCCTGACGTGAGAGGGGCACGTCATGATGTCGGCGCATCTTCGAACGTTCGGCCGGAATCCGCCAAAGCGCTCTGTTCAAATCAAACTCCGCGCGCCGCGCCCCGCGTACCTCCCCGGGGCGAGCACATGTTAGCGCGGTAAAGAGCAGAGCCGCTTTGATCGTTGGCCAGCCGTCATATTCGTCGATTGCCCGGAGCAACTCGCCGAGCTGTTTTTCATCCGTGATCGCCGCGCGGTGCCGAACATTCGGCGCAGCCAACGCACCTTTCAAGGCGATTGTCGGATCGCGGTCGGCGCGCAAAGTGACGATCGCCAGCCGAAAGACTGCACCGATTGTCGCCCGCAGGCGTTTCGCCGTCTCGCGGCGTCCGCTGCGCTCGACGCGCTTTAGAAGGTCGAGAACTTCGGCCGGCGTGATCTCGGTTATTGGTCGGGTGGCGATCGGGGCGGCGATCTCGGTCAGTAGCCATCGCACCTTGGCCTTTGTCGTTTCGGCCGATCCTTTTGCCTCGTGGTTTTCAAGAAACTCGGCGGCGAGCACGCCAAAGGTGTTCTTGGCAGCGTTCTCGGCGGCGATTCGCTCCTGCTTCTTTTTCGCGCCGGGATCGACGCCGGAGCCCAAGAGCTTCTTCGCCTCGTCGCGCTTCGATCGGGCTTCGGCAAGCGAATAAAGGGGGTATGCCCCAAAGGCGAGAAGTCGCTCTTTCCCCAAGAAGCGGTACTTAAACCGCCACAGCTTTGAGCCGTTTGGCTGGATGAGCAGGTAAAGCCCGCCGCCGTCGGGAAGTTTGTAGGGCTTCGCATCCGGCTTGGCGTTTTTGATGTCGAAGTTAGTTAGGCGCATGGGGGGTATCGAGGTTGGCGAATTGGTCGCGCTATCCCGAATCTACCCCCAAAAAAATGCGCTGTAACGGTTCGCCATGTTTCGCTATGCGTCGAAAATAATCATCAACTATCTGATTTTATGTACGTTATGAGAATCTATGAGGCACCTTGAAAAGAGGTTCTGGTGCCGCAAGAGGGATTCGAACCCCCGACCCCATCATTACGAATGATGTGCTCTACCAGCTGAGCTATTGCGGCGATTGCGTTGCGCGAAGCGCGCGCGGCGCGTCACTCATATCGGCGCGCGGCGGCTTTTTCAAGCAGGCTCGCGCCTTGCAAGGCGGCGCTCATGGATTAGGGCGCGCGGCCGCGAAGGCCAAATAGGCCTGCACGATGGCGCGCGCAATGTCAGGCGTCGCATTCATCGGCGTCGAACGCCATTCTTCCACCGCGCCGCGCCACATGCGGATCGCGCCGGCGTCGCAGAGCGCCGCGAGATAGGCGTCGATCCTGCGGGCGCGTCGCGGCGGCGCGACGACATAGACCGGCGCCCCGGTCGCGACGGCCTCTCCCACCATATTGACGCTGTCGCCGGTCACGACGATCGCATCGGCGCTCGCCAGCATCGAAAGATAGGGGTTCTCTCCCTCTCCATCCCAGAAGAAACCGCCCGGCGCGGCGAGCGCCAGCGCGAGCGCGTCGCGCAAAGCGGCCGGCGTGCGGCGCGAGACCGTCGCCATGACAGAGCGCCCGGTCGTGAGAACCGCTGACGCGATCTGAGCGATCTCCGCGACCTCTCTGGCGCCATAGACGCCGTGCCGGCTGTCGCCGCCGACCAGCAGCGCGACGCGCGGACTAGGCAGGGCGGCGAAGCGCGGATCGAGTTCGGCGCGCGCGCCCGCGAGCCGCGCCGGCGTGATGCGGTTCGCAGGGGTAAGCGGCGAGAAGACATTCGCGCCGCTAAGCTCGTCATGGCGCGGCGCAATGATGAGATCGGCGGCGCCGGGCCCGTGTGCGGGTCTGTTCACATAGACGGTGAATGTCTGCCCGCCAGAGTTGCGCTTGAGGCGCTGCAGCGCGGGGATTGTCCGGCGTCCCGCGGCGATGGTGATGTCAGGATAGGGCGGAGCATAGGCGAGAGCGTCACGTGGATCGGGGGGCGCGAAAGGCGCAAGCGCGGCGTAGAGCGGGCCGGGCGCGACGCGGCGGATCTCGGGCGTCACGCCCAACGCCTCGACAATGCCGAGCGTCTGCGCCTCATGGCCGGCGCGGCCGTCGGAGAGGACGCGGAGCGCCGTGTGCGGCGGAAGGCCCGGGAAAGCCGAAGCGCCCCGATCCTCCCCCGCTTCGCGGGAGAGGGGGTTCGGTTCGGGCCGGTGCAACAAACCGCGTTACCTTCGTGGTTAGGGCGCCTCTCCCGCTTTAGCGGGGGAGGGACAGGGAGGGGGCGCCTCGCGCCTCAGCCAAAGGCGACCTTCAGAATCTCGTAGCTCTTGCCGCCGCCGGGCGTCGTGACTTCGACAGTGTCGCCGACGGTCTTGCCGATCAGCGCGCGGGCGATGGGGCTCGTGATCGACACCCGGCCGCTCTTCACGTCGGCTTCGGTTTCGCCGACGATCTGATAGGCCTTCTCCTCTTCAGTGTCCTCATCGACGACCGTGACCGTCGCGCCGAATTTAATCGTCGAGCCATTGAGCTTCGAGACGTCGATGACTTCGGCGCGCGACAGCTTGTCCTCGAGCTCGGCGATGCGCCCCTCATTGAGAGACTGCGCCTCCTTGGCGGCGTGATATTCGGCGTTTTCAGAAAGGTCGCCGTGGGCGCGCGCCTCAGCGATCTGCTGAATGATGCGCGGACGGTCTTCCTGCTGTCGGCGGCGCAATTCTTCGGTGAGCGCCGCGTAGCCGGCGGCGGTCATGGGCACCTTGTCCACCATTGCTCTCGCTTCTCGCCTTTCTTCAGTTTTGTCCGTCGCGCGACGCATCAAGCGCCGTGACGGTCGGCGCGGCCGGTCAAATTTGGGTCGCCAATTGCGGCCAAAAGTCGGCGCTTCGCCGACTGCGTCGCAGATTCCTCAATTTTCAGTTGGTCGCAGTCGGCGGAAAATAATCCTGCAGCGCCCGGACCTTAAGATCCCCCGACACATAGGCGCGTATCCCCTGGGCCGCTGCGACCGCTCCTGCCAGGGTCGTGTAATAGGGAACCTTATTCAGAAGCGCAGCCCGGCGCAAGGAGCGCGAGTCGGCGAGCGCCTGCGCGCCCTCAGTCGTATTGAAAACAAGCGCGATCGAGCCGTTCTTGATCGCGTCGACAATATGCGGCCGTCCCTCCGAGACCTTGTTCAGCTTCCTGGCGGCGATTCCGCGCTCGACGAGATAGCGGGCCGTGCCGCCGGTGGCGACGACGGAAAAGCCGACTTCCTTCAACAGCCGAACCGCAGGGATGATGCGGCCCTTGTCCGAATCCTTGACCGAGACGAAAACCACGCCTTCGCGCGGCGCCTTGGTCCCGCCCCCGAGCTGACTCTTGACGAAGGCGGCGTCGAAGGAGCTGTCGAGGCCCATGACTTCGCCCGTCGAGCGCATTTCCGGACCGAGGACGGTATCGACGCCAGGGAAGCGCGCGAAGGGGAAGACGGCTTCCTTCACCCCGACATGCGCCGGTTTCGTCTCCAGAGGATCGAAGTCGGCGAGCTTCGCGCCGGCCATAATCTCGGCCGCGATCTTGGCGATCGGCCTGCCGATGACCTTGGCGACGAAGGGCACGGTGCGGGACGCGCGGGGGTTCACTTCGAGCACGTAGATTTCGCCGTTCTTCAGCGCAAATTGCACATTCATCAGTCCGACGACGCCGAGCGCCTTGGCGAGGCTCGTCGTTTGCGCCTCGAGCGCGGCGATCGTCTCGGGGGCGAGCGAGCGCGGCGGCAGCGAGCAGGCGGAATCGCCTGAATGAATGCCTGCCTCTTCGATATGTTCCATGACGCCGGCGATGACGGCGTCGTCGCCGTCGGCGAGACAGTCAACGTCGACTTCGATCGCGTCGGCGAGATAGCGATCGAAGAGCAGCGGATTCTTGCCGAGCACCGTGTTGATCTGACCGGTCTTGTCGTTCGGGTAGCGCGCTTTGACGTCGGACGGCACCAGGCTCGGAAGCGTGCCGAGGAGGTAATCGTCGAGATCGCTTTGATCGCGGATGATCGCCATGGCGCGGCCGCCGAGCACATAGCTCGGACGCACGACGAGCGGCAGCCCGAGCTCCTGCGCGACGAGTCGCGACTGCTCCACCGAATAGGCGATGCCATTCTTGGGCTGTTTGAGCCCGAGCTTGTCGAGCAGCCGTTTGAAGCGGTCGCGGTCCTCCGCTAGGTCGATCGAATCGACCGGCGTGCCGAGGATCGGCGCGCCGTCCTGTGCGAGTCCATGCGCGAGTTTCAGCGGCGTCTGGCCGCCATATTGAACGATCACGCCGAGAAGCGCGCCATTCGACTTTTCGACGTCGAGGATTTCGGCGACGTCTTCATTGGTCAGCGGTTCGAAATAGAGCCGGTCGGACGTGTCGTAATCGGTCGACACCGTCTCGGGATTGCAGTTGATCATGATTGTTTCGAAGCCGGCGTCGGCGAGGGCGAAGCAGGCGTGACAGCAGCAATAGTCGAATTCGATGCCTTGGCCGATACGATTCGGGCCGCCGCCCAGAATGACGATCTTGTTCCTGTCCGTGGGGCGCGCCTCATTTGCCGGATCGCCGATGAATGGCGCTTCATAGGTCGAATACATATAGGCGGTGGGCGAGGCGAATTCGGCGGCGCAGGTGTCGATGCGCTTATAGACAGGACGCACGCCAAGTCGATGGCGCATGTCGCGCACGTCGTTTTCTTCGACGCCGACGAGCGTGGCGAGACGGCAATCGGAAAAGCCGGCGAATTTGAGCTTGCGAAGATTCTCGGCGTCTTCCGGCAGGCCGTAAGTCTTCACCTTGTTCTCAAGCGCGATGATTTCGGCGATGCGCTCGATAAACCAGATGTCGATCTTGCTTGCCTCGTGAATGGATTCAGTCGTCATGCCGAGCCGCAGCGCCTGGCCGACGACGAGCAGTCGGTCGGGCGTGGGCGTGCCGAGTGCGCCGCGCAGCACATTCATATCGTCGCCCTTGCCGAGTCCGTCGATCTCGATGTCGTCGAGGCCGCATAATCCGGTCTCCAGCGAGCACAGCGCCTTTTGCAGCGACTCGGCGAAATTGCGGCCGATCGCCATGGCTTCGCCGACCGACTTCATCGCGGTCGTCAATATCGGCTCGGAGCCGGGAAATTTCTCGAAGGCGAAGCGCGGAATTTTGGTGACGACATAATCGATCGTCGGCTCGAAGGAGGCCGGCGTCGCGCCGCCGGTAATGTCGTTGGCGATCTCGTCGAGCGTGTAGCCGACCGCGAGCCGCGCCGCGACCTTGGCGATCGGAAAGCCGGTGGCTTTCGACGCGAGCGCCGAGGAGCGCGACACGCGCGGATTCATCTCGATGACGATCATCCGGCCGTTTTTGGGATCGACCGCAAATTGCACATTCGATCCGCCGGTCTCGACGCCGATCTCGCGCAACACCGCGATCGAGGCGTCGCGCATGATCTGATATTCCTTGTCGGTCAGCGTCAGCGCCGGCGCCACGGTGATGCTGTCGCCGGTATGAACGCCCATCGGATCGACGTTCTCGATCGAGCAGATGATGATGCAATTGTCCGCCTTGTCGCGGACGACTTCCATCTCATATTCCTTCCAGCCGAGAACGCTTTCTTCGACCAGAACTTCATTCGTCGGCGAGGCGTCGATGCCGCGCTCGACGATCTCGATGAACTCCGCCTTGTTGTAAGCGATGCCGCCGCCGGTGCCGCCGAGCGTGAAGGACGGGCGGATGATCGCCGGCAGGCCGATGTCATCGAGCGCTTCGAGCGCCGCGGGCAGCGTCTTGACGTGATGCGACCGCGGCGTTTCGAGGCCGATCTTGGTCATCGCCTCGCGAAACAGTTCGCGGTCCTCGGCCTTGTCGATGGCGTGCGCCGTGGCGCCGATCATCTCAATGTCGAAATCTTTCAGCACGCCCATTTTCTCTAAGCTGAGCGCGCAATTGAGCGCGGTCTGTCCGCCCATCGTCGGCAGCAGCGCGAAGCCGCCCGGCGCCGCATAGCGCTCCTTCTCGATGATTTTGGCGACGATCTCCGGGGTGATCGGCTCGATATAGGTGCGATCGGCCATGTCCGGATCGGTCATGATCGTCGCCGGATTCGAATTGACGAGGACGATCCGGTAGCCCTCGGCCTTCAGCGCCTTGCAGGCCTGGGTGCCCGAATAATCGAATTCGCACGCCTGGCCGATGACGATCGGGCCGGCGCCGATGATCAGAATGGTCGATATGTCGGTTCGTTTCGGCATGCCGCCTCAGTTGTCATCCGCTCGTCAGCGCTCTTTCGCCCTCATGCCGAGAAACGCCATAAGGCGCGTCTCGAAGCAGGAGGGCGAGATGTGTCCAGCGGTTTCCTCGTCCTTCGAGACGGCGGCTGCGCCGCCTCCTCAGGATGAGGAAACCTTTCGTCTATTGCCCGGCGCACGCTGCGCGGGAGGCGAGCGCGCATAAAAAAGGGCCGCGTTTCCGGCCCCTGGACCGGAACGCGTCCCGAACTTGCCCGTCATTCTGTCGGCGAACCGGCGATGCGGGCGGCGAGCGGGGCGCGCCCGGCTCGAAAGTCGCCGACTGTCTAGACGAGAACGGGGCGGGAGGGAAGGGCTTAGGGAGGGGCGTGCCGCGGTTTCGCTTTCGAAGGGGCCGCGGGTGTGGCACGGGTGGCGGCGGTACCTAGCAACGCCGGGGCGCGAGAGTCGGGCACATCCGCATCCGCCGATTCGCTTACGATGCCGATCACCGGCCCCTTCACGATCCAGTCGAACTTGTTCCTCTCGATGGTGTTGCGAGAAATCGTGATCGGCTGATGGCCCTGATACCTCCAGCTCGCTGTGTCATCATTAAGCCTGCCGTCGAAAGTTCGTTCCTCAGACTTCTCGCCACCCAAAGTGAGCAATATTCCGTGTCTGTCGGGTGCGCATGAGATGGCCGCCATATGGCCCGACCTATCTTTCCAGAGCGCAATATTCCTTGTAGTAAACTTGCCTTGCGCGGTAGTGCGCTCAATAAGACCAAGCGACGTCAGCGTAAGCACCGAGCACCCAGGATCGTCTGCCAAAGACGTCGCATAGCGCGCTGACCACCGGTCTGGCAATTGGGAGCCGTCCATAAGGAGCGCGAATACGAGATTTGGCCCTACCGTTTTTAGCGGTTCATGACAGGGTTCGCTGCGCGCGAGGTCTTCGCATATCATCGCCGAAAAGATGGAGTTTCGGCGGAAGACGGTCAAACCAACCTCCCGCCTCGGGATTTCTGTAGCCTCCCACCATACCTGTTGCGGGTCTAAGAACGCACTCAGCCCGTAGTCTGAAATCTGCGATCCAGTAAGACGCCAACGATGGTGCTTTGGCCGGGAATGAGTGGTCGCGACGAGCTTCCCGCCGTTCTGATGAAACGTTGTGACCAGGACATAATTTCCAGCCTTTCCGCAACAGTCACCTGACGCTCCACATATCATGAAGTCTGGCGGCGTCGCCCTGTACTCGATGCTTTCTGCGTCGTTGGCCTCATAGAGGAACCGCTCGACGAGCGCCTGATAGGTGGGCCAGTCAAGGGCGTATTCCGGAAGCAGTAGCCCGTGAACTTTTTTTGCGTCACCCTGCGCTTGACGGATCAGCTCGACGAAGAAATTCACCAGAGCTGACTTCGATGTCGATTTTACGCTTTCGCTCGCAGTCGCCGACTTGGCCCCATCATGCATAAGCCAGCGTTGGTCCAAGTGAAATCGCCGCCGCCACTGATCTTGATCGGAAGCCGCGTGGGCTGTTCCCCCCTCAGGGTCGAAGCATTGCGCGCCGATCTTGTACGGAAAGGGCACAAGAAGGAGATTCAGTGGTTCCCGGTCTTCTTCGAATTTTGGCGCAGTACGTTGCCACGCCATGTCGACCACGCCCCAAGGCGGCACGAGTGCAAGGTTATGCGTGAGCGTCCGCATCGTATTGCCAACAGTCGGCGTGTGGGACTTTGGCATAATTCGGACAACATGTGGGTTTGCCTTCACGGCGTAGGTGGTCAGGGCGTCATTGGTTCGCCTGTGATGCTCATTCCCATCGATCGGTTCAGTACGAGCCTTGCCTTCCTCCGACCACGCGACGCCCATCACTCTCTCAAGTAAGTGGGCGTGCTGCGGGTCATCATAGCCGAGCCCTCGTGCTGCCTCATCGGCGATTACGAGAAGCGCGTAAGCTAAGGGCGGCCATGTCCGCTTTTGCTCACGCAAAGGATCTGGGGCGAGCGGATCGGGGACGCTTACGACAGGCTCACTGTGCAGGCCGGTCAGTTTGTCCCATAGACCCTTGATGTCGGTGTGTGCAGAGGGCGGCTCAGACTGCGCTGACGACTCCGCTGAAGGCGGCGCGTGGAGATGTGGGACGAGCAGGCAATTGCGCCAATGCTGCCCCAGCGTCTTCCAATGTTCGATTTCGTCTTCCGTAATGACAAAGTTCTTGTCGCCTTCCGATGCCTCGCGTTCGGAGTCGTTTCCTACTCGCTTGAGCCGGTGGTAAACGCCTCCGCGCTCGATGAGATACGCGGCAAAGGCGAAAACATCAGTCGGCCACGCTGGCAAATCGCCTTTTTCTCGAATGGGGTTATTGTCCAGCCCCGTACCATCGGGAAACACGATTGCGAACGCACCCGCGATCGTGTTCCAATGTTTCTTACCCCAATCTGAGCCCGACACGGGCATTTTTGTATCGCTCATTGTCCGGCACCCGAAAACAGGTCGCGCAGAAAAAATTCATGCTATACCCCGACTCATTGGAAAGGCGAAGAAATCGGTTGCCGGCGGGCGGATAATGGATTCGTCTAAAGGGCATGATTCGTTCTGGCTATCTTTCGCCCGAGGATCGCGCCGACCTGATCGCCCTTGTGCGTGACGGCTCTGCGGCGCATCGCTTGGCGCGCCGCGCCAATGCTCTCGTGCTGCTGGATGACGGTTGGAGCTGCGAGCAGGTCGCCGCGGCGCTGTTTGTCGACGATGACACAGTCCGGCGCTGGCATGCATTGTTTTTGGAGGATGGGCTCGAAGGCTTAACGCGCTTTGATAGCGGCGGCGGCGCCTCGCGCTTGTCGAAGATGCAGGAAGCGGCGCTGACGTCCTGGATATCTGAAAGCTTACCTCCTTCGACGCGTCAGATTGGCGCGTATATCGAGAAGGAATGCGGTGTCGTTTACGAGAGCCGCTCCGGCCTCATCGCTCTCCTGCATCGGCTTGGGCTCGAATACAGGAAGCCGGAAGCGATCGGACGCAAGCCTGATGCGGAAAAGCAGAAAGCCTTCATCGAAGCCTACGAGAATCTTCTGAACGCGCTTGGCCCTGACGAGGCCGTGATGTTCATGGACGCCGTGCATCCGACGCATGCGACGCGTCCCGCCGGTTGCTGGGCGCCGGCCAAGGAAAATCTGGCCATTGAGCAAACCAGCGGGCGGCAACGTCTTAATGTTCATGGCGCGATCGACCTCGAGACTGGCAAGACCAGAATGGTCGACGTCGAAACCGTCGACGCGGTGTCAACGATCAGGCTTCTGCAAGCGATCGAGTCGATGTATCCGCTGATGGCAATGATCCATGTCTTCCTGGACAATGCACGCTATCACCATGCCGTTCTGGTGCAAGAGTGGTTGGCGGAGCCGGGCAGACGCATCAAGTTGCACTTCATTCCCGCTTATTGCCCGCATTTGAACCCGATTGAGCGGCTATGGGGTGTCATGCACAAGCATCTGACGCACAACAAATGCTACGCCACATACAGGGAGTTCGCCGAAGCGACATTGGGATTTCTACGTGAAACCGTTCCAATCCGCTGGTTCGAGTTTCGCGATTCCGTCACCGACAACTTCCGCGTCATCGATCCGAAGGATTTTCGGGTTCTGACGTGAACTGGGTATACATCGAAAATTTCATAGACGCTGATCGCGTGAGCAATCTCTCGGGACCGGCTGGACTCATCTTTCCCATACTACAGTTCCGCAACCATAAAGCGGAAATCTACGGCTTCGACGTTTCCGGCCGCCTGAAGCTTTGGGAAACGCCAGAATACGGTCTGTTTTCCACCACTGGCTTTATCAGCTACGTCTATGGCAAGGACCTCGACATGCCCAATTACACGGCCTGCGGTCTGTCCGGCGCCACATGCTATCTGCTGGCGCAGAACTTCGCCAAGGGAGACGGGCTGTATCATATCATGCCATTGACCGCGCGCGGCGCCATCGAACACCGTTTGGGCGGATGGACGAGCGCCGTCGAGTTGCAGCTGGTCGACAGCAAGACGCATGTTTCCGTCGCCCGCAACGAATTGAAGACGGGCGGGTATGCGCTGGTCAATTTGAGAACCGCCTACGACTGGGGAACGATGCGCTTCGATCTCGCGATCGAAAACCTGTTCGACCAGCTCTACTATCCACCCCTCGGTGGCCATTATTTCACTTTGGCGAAGGTCACCAACAATCCACTCACCTACGGGCCGGTGCCGGGGATCGGCCGCAACTTTATCGCCGGCCTTACGGTTCGGTTTTGACCGCACGCCGCTTCCAGGAGAGACGCGTATGCGCGTCTCTCCTCATTGGAGAGTGTTTTGTGAAACGTCTCTTCGTTCCCTTGGCGCTATCGGCGCTTTGCGCCGTACTCGCCTCGGCGCAAGCCGAAATCATCGGCGCGCAAACGCCTCGCACGGCGACGGAGGACCAAATGAAGGCCTCCCTGCGCGAGATCGACCTCGTTGGCGCGAATGGCGCGGCTCTCGACTTGCGTGCGCTGATGGCGAGCGGACGACCGACGCTCATCAGCCTTTGGGCCTATTGGTGCCCGAATTGTCTCGCCGAAATGAAAGGCTTCAAGGCGATCGCCGCGGCCTGCCCGGATCGCTGGAACATCGTCTTCGTCTCGGCGCGCGCCAGCGACTACGCCAAGGACGCCGCGAAGTTCAAGACTTACGGTCTACCCTGGAAGATCTTCCGCGTCGGCGACTCAACGAAAACCGACGTGGCGAAAGCAAAAAGCGCGCGCGCCTTCTACGGCGCGACGGCCGGCGGCGACGTGGTCACGCCACTTCACTATCTGGTCGGCGCTTCCGGACGGGTCGACGCAATCGTCAACGGCAAGCTGAACTTCGAGGAGCCCCAACGCCTAGCCGCCTTCTGCGCCGACTGAAAAACCGCTCCGTTCGGCCTCCTCGCCAAAATGCACTATCTTCGAGGGGAGAATCGGCCTCGAGCGCCGAGGAGAGCCTATGCAAGAACTTGTTGCGTCGCCCCACAATCCCGTCCCCGAAGGCGCCGTAGTTTACGCGCTGAAGACGCGGGACGGACGCAGATTGCGCGCGGCCGCCTTTCCCTGCAGCGAGAAGTCGCGCGGCACGGTGGCGCTGTTTCAGGGCCACAATGAATTCATCGAGAAATATTTCGAGACGATCGAGGATTTGCGCAGGCGCGGCCTGGACGTTGTCGCGCTCGACTGGCGCGGCCAGGGCGGCTCGGAGCGCGAACTCGCCGATTCGCGCAAGGGACATATCGACGACTTCTCTCAATATCAGCGCGACCTCGATGTCTTCATCGCTCAAGTACTCAGCGATCGGCCGCAGCCCTGGTTCGCGCTTGCCCATTCGATGGGCGCGGCGATCATGCTCGAGGCGGCGCATTCCGAAAGGACGCCGATTCAGCGTTTCGTGCTGACCGCCCCCATGATCGATCTCGCCAATCTGCGCTTTCCGCGCGCGACGCGGTGGCTCGCCGACACGCTCGACATGTGCGGATTCGGCGGCATGTACATTCCGGGCGGGTCGGGCGCCTCCTTTATCGAGAAGCCCTTCAAAGGGAATTTGCTGACAACCGATCCGGTTCGCTTCGAACGAAACGCGGCGATCCTTCGGGCGGCGCCGCAGCTCGCCATCGGCGATCCGACGATCGGCTGGAGCAACGCCGCCTTCCGCCTCATGAGGGGATTTGAATCGCCGGACTATGCGAGACGAATCCGCGCGGCAATACTGATGTTTGGCTGCGGCCGGGAGATGATCGTCTCTAACGCCGCCATCGAGCGTTTCGCGCAAAATCTCAACAACGGCGCGCTGGCGATGATCGCGGGCGCCAAGCACGAGCTGCTGATGGAGCGCGACGAGTTCCGCAGCCAGTTTTGGAGCGCCTTCGACGCCTTCATTCCTGGAGAAGCTTTCGTCGCGTGATTTACGCGCCGAGCAGCTTCAACGCCTCTTCGTGCAGCGCGGGATCGCCCGCCGCGACGATCGCGCCGCCTTGGGCCGCCGCGCCGCCGCTCCAGTCGGTGACGACGCCGCCCGCCCCCTCGATGATCGGGATCAGCGCGACGATGTCGTAAGGCTGCAAATTCGTTTCGACGACGAGATCGACATGGCCGGAGGCAAGCGCGCAATAGGCGTAGCAGTCGCCCCCATAGCGCGAAAGCCGCGCCGCGCGCTCGACGCGATGGAAATTTTCGCGTCGCGCCGGGTCGATCAGCAGCGGCGAGGTCGTCATCAGCGTCGCCTGCGCGAGCGTCGAGCAGCAGCGCGTCGCCAGCCTGCGAGTCTCGAGGGCGCCGCGCGCACCCTCCGCTCCCCGCGCCGGCCCGCGCCAATGGGCGGCCTCGCCGTCGCCGAAGAAGCGCTCGCGGGTGAAGGGCTGGCTCATCAGCCCGTAGCAGGGACGCCCATGATGGGCGAGGCCGATCAGCGTGCCCCACAACGGCAGGCCGCAGATGAAGCTCTTTGTGCCGTCGATCGGGTCGAGCACCCAGACATATTCGGCGTCTTCGCGTAAGGGTCCGAACTCCTCGCCATAGACGCCATGACCGGGAAAGGTCGATTCGATCAGGCGCCGCATGGCGAGTTCGGCGGCGCGGTCGGCCTCGGTGACGGGATCAAAGGCCCCGCCATGCGCCTTGTCGTCGGCGGCGAGCGCGGTCCTGAAGAACGGCATGATCGCTTCCGCCGAAACATCGGCGAGACGGTCAACGAATTTTTCGAAATCAACGGCGGTCATACGAGCTCCAGGGCCGTGCGGTCGGTCGTCCAGCTACTCGGCCGCCGCCTGTCGCTCGCCGCCCAGAATCTCGGCCAAATCTTCGTGCCGCGCCACCGCCGCCAGAACGTCTCCGAGATCGCGGGCGACGGCGTCGAAGCGCTCGTTTTTCTGGAGCGTCGATTCGTCCATGTAAAGACTGCGCGACACTTCGATCTGCAGAGCATGCCAGCCGGCCGCGGGTTTCCCGTAATGCTCGGTGATGAAGCCGCCCGCGTAAGGGCGGTTGCGCATGACGTGATAGCCGCAGCCGCGCAAACGGTCCTCGACGACGTCGACGAGGCCCGTCGAAGCGCTCGCCCCGTAGCGATCGCCGATGACGAAATCGATACGCCGCTTGTCGCCCCGCGCCGCGAGCAAGGGGTCGCGCGCGCCGGTCGAGGGCATCGAATGGCAGTCGATCAGCACGGCGACGCCGAAACGGGCGGCGGCGCGCTCCATCAAATCGCGCAGCGCCGCATGGTAGGGCTTATAGAGGCTGTCGATGCGACGCAGGCCTTCATCGAGCGAAAGCCGGCGTTCATAAATTTCGCGCGCGTCGGCGACCACTCGGGGAATTGTCCCCAATCCCGCCGCAACGCGCAGCGAACGCGCATTGGCAAAGGCCGGCAAGGCGCCGTCAAAGAGCCTGGGATCGAGTTCATATGGCTCGCGATTGAGGTCGAGATAGGCGCGAGGAAAGCGCGCCCGCAGCAAAGGCGCGCCGATGGATGAGGCCGCCGCGAACAGATCGTCGACATAGGCGTCTTCCGAACGGCGCAGAGTCGCCGTGTCGAGCGGCGTCGCCGCCAGAAAACGCGCGGGATAGATGCGGCCCGAATGCGGCGAGGAAAAAACCAGCGGCGACGCAAGCTCGTCCGGCTCGACGACGTCGAAGGCGCGCTCGAATTCCGGTTCGCAGCTGGGCGCCGCCGCATCTGTTTCGCGCCGCTCGCGCATGCCGTCAGTCATTCGCTCGTCTCGCTTCCACGTCGCAGAGGCGTCCAAAGTCGCGCCGGCGCTGAGGATAGGCGCTCGAAAGGGACGGCGCCACTCGCTATATTAGGGCGTTACGTTAACGCGCCGCCACCTCGGTTTCACCTGAAATTTACGAAGCTCTGGCGATATGGCGAAAACACGCGAGGATGGCGATGAACGATAGGCTGGCCGCAAGAATTTTGCTTGCCGAAGACGACAACGACATGCGGCGCTTCCTGGTCAAAGCGTTGCAGCAGGCTGGTTTTTCGGTCACGTCTTTCGACAATGGGCTCTCGGCCTACGATCAGCTTCGGGTCGAGCCTTTCGAACTGCTGCTGACCGACATCGTCATGCCCGAGATGGATGGAATCGAATTGGCGCGCCGCGCGACCGAGCTTGATCCCGATATCAAGGTCATGTTCATCACCGGCTTCGCCGCCGTCGCGCTCAATCCAGACAATCACGCGCCGCGGCAGGCGAAAATCCTCTCCAAGCCGTTCCACTTGAGGGAACTGGTCACTGAGGTGCAGAGGATGCTGGCGGCCTGACTCCGCCAGACCAGATCTAGACGCAGGCTTCGCAGATCGCCGCCACGTGGCGATCGTCCGTTCCGCAACAGCCGCCCAAGATGCGTAGGCCCGGATAGGTCTCGCGCAACTTCCGGTATCTGCGGCCGAGATCGAGCGGATCGCCTGAGTCGAGCGTTACCGATTCGTCGAGTTCGGCGTGGCTTTTCGTCGAGGCGTTGGCCTTGGCGCCGAAAAGCCTCCCCATCCACGGCTCGTCGACCGACAGCGCCTGTTCGAAATGGGTCGGATGTGCGCAGTTGACCATGTAATAGGCAGGCGCTGAGCCAGTCTCGCGATCCACCGTCTCGACCGCGTCGCGCAAGCTGCGCCCGCCGACGAGCTTGCCATCGGTCTCCAATGTGAAGGAAATCGAGCAGGGCATATCGAGCGCGTGCGCGGCGCGGGCGATCCCGATCGCCTCTTCAACGTAATTCAAGGTGTAGGCCGCGACCATGTCAGCGGCCGTGGCGGCAAACGCCTCAATTTGCGGGGCGTGGTAATCTTCCGCTTCCTCCGCGCTCATGCGCCCCGCGGCGTAGCCGTCTCCGCGAGGGCCGAGGACGCCGGCGACGACGAGCGGCGTCTTTTCCGTCTCCGCAGCCTCACGAATTTCTTCCAGCAGCGCGATCGCGACCTGGTTGATGCGCTTCAAATCTGCCGCGTCATAACCGAGCTTTGCCCCCCAGTCCCGGTTCGCCCGCCAGGTCGGACTGTCCAGAATAAGACCGCGGCCATGTCGGCGCGCAATCACGAGGTAGCGCTCGTAATAGTTGCGCAGCCGCGCCTGCCCCTCCTCGCTGTCGAGCAGAACGAATGACGCGAAGTGCGGCAGGTCGACGCCCTCGTGAAAAATGAGCGTCGTCTCCAGGCCGCCGTCGCTGACGAAGAGGCCCGGCTTCAACTGCGGCAGATCGGCTCGGTATTTGGCCATTTGCTCCATTCCATGATTTCCACGCCTCGACGCGCCGTCCCCAAGAGCAACTTGCCCATTTGCCCGCATTGCGTTATCAGCGCCAGCAAATTCGCTTGTTTCGATCGGCCGACCCCGCGCCGCCGCGGCGCGGGGCTTCAGCCGTTTCCATCCCAGGAAGGATGCGTCGCCATGAAAAAGGACATCCACCCGAACTATCATACGATCAAAGTCGTGATGACCGACGGCGCCGAATTTACGACCCGTTCCACTTGGGGGAAGGAAGGGGATACGATGCATCTCGATATCGACCCCAAGACGCATCCGGCCTGGACGGGCGGCTCGACCCAGCTGCTCGACCGCGGCGGCCGCTTGTCGCGCTTCAACTCGCGCTTCGGCAACCTCTCCTTCGGCAAGAAATAAAAAGAGGCGGCGGTCGAGCCGCCGCCTCAGTTAGTTCGCCTGAAGGATATCACTGGGCGAAAGCGGCGCGCAGTCTGGCGATCTGCGCTTCGACCGGACTCGGGGCCGGAACTGGCTCGGGGAGAGCTGGTTCTGGCGCATAGATCAGCCGGTCGAGATGAATGATCCGGGCCTGCAGGCGCAACGAATGCAGCGCAAGATCGCGCAGGCGCTCGGGCAGTCGTTGGAAAATGTCGGCGGCCGACGCGAGTTCCTGCTCCCGAAGCTTCACGCGATGGCGATTGCTCGCCGCCTGATGACGCGTCAATTCGCCCTGATTTACCGCGCGCTGCAGCAGCAGCCAGGACGCAATCTGCATGAGCCGCGTGGTCAGCCGCATGCTCTCCGCCGCATAGGCGAGGGCTTCGGCTTTCGCCAGCTCCTTGGCCTCTAGCCGCCCCGCCCCGTCGAGGTATGAGGCCGCCTCCTCCACGAGGCTCATGCCCTCGCGAAACAGCGCGCAAAATCCTTCGGACCCCGCGAGCCTTTCGATGAAAGAGACCGGCTGCGGCTTTTCTCCGGCGCCGCCTGTGACTCGAGCCATACGACCTTCACGCATATTCGGCGCGACAGCGCCTCTGATGCGTGGACAGTAACGCAGGCGGCGGGGCGGCGCGCGCTTAGCCTTTCCTTAACCTTAATGGGAAGCGCCCCGACTGACGCATAAAAAGAGAGCCGCAAAGCGGCTCTCAAGGCTTCTTGACAGGGAGGCATCAAGGACGAGTGGAGAAGAAGCCACTCGGAATCCCACTGAAGGGACGCATTCAAGCTAAAACGATAAACATTAATATAAGGTTAACGCACAGATCGAACCGTCGCTTTCCACGAATTATTCGGGGCGAACGCGCCAAAAAAGTGAACTCTGCCGGGCGCGTTATTGCGAAGCCTGCGACGCCGGGCGCCGGACTGAGCCAAGACGCGGTCCGCGAACCAAAAAAGAGACTGGCCCCGGGGCGCAATCTGGCGCATTGAACTCCCGCCTCCGAACGTCCCGCCGCGCTTAATGCGTTGAACCTTCCGCAGTTCTCCCCCTAGGCTCCCTGAATGATTCGCTCCGCCCTGATGAATGTGATGACCGCCGCCGCTTTGAAGGCCGGTCGCGGCCTTAAGCGCGACTTCGGCGAGGTGGAGAACCTTCAGGTTTCAGTCAAAGGTCCGGGCGATTTTGTCACCGCGGCCGACAAGCGCGCAGAGAAAACCCTGTTTGAAGAGCTGTCGAAGGCGCGCCCCGGCTACGGCTTCGTTATGGAGGAAGGCGGCCTCGTCGAAGGCTCCGACAAGAGCCACCGCTGGCTGATCGATCCGCTCGACGGCACGTCGAATTTTCTCCACGGCGTTCCGGTCTTCGCCATCTCCATCGGCCTGGAGCGCGAGGACCGTCTGGTCGCCGGCCTCGTTTACAATCCCGCCTCCGACGACATGTTCGTCGCCGAACTCGGCCAGGGAGCCTACTTCAACAATCGCCGCATGCGGGTCGCGGCGCGGCGCTCGCTTTCCGAGTCCATGGTGGCCTGCGGAATTCCGCCGCTGGCGCGTTCGCGCGACCATGAGAGCTTCAAGCGCGAGCTCGCGGCCGGCATGGGAAAGATCGCCAATATTCGGCGCATGGGCGCCGCCGCGCTCGATCTCGCGCTGGTCGCCTGCGGGCGATTTGACGGCTATTGGGAGCGCGGCATCAATTCGTGGGACGTCGCGGCGGGAATCGTTCTGGTGCGCGAAGCCGGCGGATTCGTGAGCGACCTTTCGGGAGGCGCCGACATGCTGGCGAAGGGCGAGATATGCGCAGGCAACGAAATAATTCATCGCCAACTGCTCGACGTGATGAGGAAGGCGTGAACGCCCCTGCCCCGCCTGTCTCGACGAGATTGCGCCTTCGCATCGACGAGGACTGGCCGTCGATGCTCGATGTCTGGGTCGCCTCATGGCGAGCGACCTATCCGGAAATTGACTTCGAAGAGCGCCGCGAGTGGCTCGTTCGCCACGTTCGCGACCTCGAATCTGTCGGCGCAATGACGCTCTGCCTGTTAGACGCGGAATCCAGGCTTGCCGGCTTCGTCGTAATCAATCCGGCTGACGGCTGGCTCGATCAGATTTGCGTCGCGCCGGACCTGTTCGGCGCGGGTCTCGGCGCATCGTTGCTGTCCGCCGCGCGAGATGTCTCCCCGAGCGTGATCCGGCTCGACGTCAATGCGGACAATCTTCGCGCCGTCCGCTTTTACGAGCGTGACGGATTCTCGCGCGTTGGGCGTGGCGCGAATACTTTGTCCGGCCGCGAAACCATCATGATGGAATGGCGACCGCGTCGCTGAAACAGTCGTAGAGCGTCATGGCGGGGTCGTCCGCTGAGCTCTGCGCCTGCGCGATCAGCTCTTCGGCGGGCAGCCTTGCTCGCCCAAATGCGCGATGCGGATCATGTTGGTCGCGCCCGGCGTGCCGAACGGCATGCCGGCGACGATGATGACACGATCGCCGGCGACGCCGAACCCCTCGCTCTCAGAATATTCGCAGGCGCGCCCGACCATGTCTTCAATGTCGACGGCGTCACGCGTTTCAAGCGCATGCACGCCCCAGACCAGCGCCAGACGGCGCGCAGTGTCGCGCTTCGGCGTCAGCGCCAGAATCGGCGACTTTGGCCGTTCGCGCGCGATGCGCAGCGCCGTCGAGCCGGAAGACGTCCAGGCGATGATCGCTTTGGAATGGAGCGTCTGCGCAACGTCGCGCGCCGCAACGGCGATGGCGTCGGCCGAGGTTGGATTGGGCAATTCGCCGCGCTGGGCGTTGATGATCGAGTGGTAGACTGCATCCGTCTCGACCTCCTCCGCGATCCTGCTCATCGTCGCGACGGCTTCGTGCGGATATTGCCCCGCCGCGCTTTCGGCGGAAAGCATCACGGCGTCAGCGCCCTCGAACACCGCCGTCGCGACGTCGGACACTTCGGCGCGCGTCGGCAGGGGCGAAAGGATCATCGACTCGAGCATTTGCGTCGCGATGACGACGGGCTTGCCCAGTCGTCGCGCCGAACGATTGATGCGTTTCTGAAGGCCGGGAACGCGCTCGAGCGGCACTTCGACGCCGAGGTCGCCGCGCGCCACCATCAGCGCGTCCGAAACTTCAATCACCTCCTCAAGCCTCGAGATCGCCTGAGGCTTCTCGATCTTCGCCATGACCAGCGACCGGCCCTGGGTGATCTGCTTGACCTCGATGACGTCTTCCGGCCGCTGGACGAAGGAGATCGCGACCCAGTCGACGCCCTCTTTCAGCGCGGCGTCGAGATCGGCGCGATCCTTGTTCGTCATCGACGTGATGGGAATTTCCGTATCCGGCAGGCTTACGCCCTTACGATTCGAGAGACGCCCGGCGACGTCGACGACGGCGTGCGCCCGCTCGGGAGCAGTTTCGACGACATGGAGGCGCACACGCCCGTCGTCGATGAGGATCGAATCGTTGACCTTGAGCGCCGCAAGGATCTCAGGATGCGGCAAGCGCACGCGCGTCGCATCGCCCGGTTTCGGATCGCTGTCAAAGACGAAGACGTCGCCCTTGCGCAAATGCACCGAACCTTCCTCGAAGGCGCCGATGCGCAGCTTCGGGCCCTGAAGGTCGACGAGCACGGCGATCGCTCGCGACATATCGCTCTCGATCTCGCGGATCATCCGCACATAGCTCGCAAGGCCCGCGTGATCCGTGTGGCTCATATTGATGCGGAAAACGTCGGCGCCCGCCCGCACCAGGCCCGCGATGACCGCCTTGTCGACCGTCGCCGGTCCAAGCGTTGCGATGATCTTGACGCGCCGCGACCTTCTCATGGGGAAGAGTTCCTGAGCTTAAGTTATTGCGTCGGCGCGGCGTTGGGATCGGTAAGCTGAACCGTCCAACTCTTCGCATCCCGTCCGGTGTCGATCTCGAAGAATCCGGTGCGATCAAATCCGCGCGCGAAACAATCCTCTCGTCCATCGATACGAAATTCGCGGTCGCGCGTGCACATGAACGCCTTGCCCTTCCACTCGCCGCCGCGCTCGTCCATGGCGTAGACATAGTAGTATTGAGCCGCGAGCGGTCCCCGCAGGAGCGTTTCGCAAATGCTCGGCCGAAGGTTCCACCAGCCTTCAGACAACCAGTTGCGCCCATCGGTATAGGCGATGGCGACGCTGACGCGGGCGCTGGTATTGTTGCACAGACGAAAGTCCGCGCGGACCGGCGCGGCGGCGCAGAAAGATACGGCGGCAACAAGAAGGACGCGTCTCATCATAGGTTTGGCGAGGCCTGGAGGGGCTGAAGACGGGGCGCCGGCGCCGGCGCGGGGGTCGGCGCCGCAGGCAGTTCTGCAAACCATGCTTGGGGGGCTTTGTCCACCCTGCCGCAGTCGAGGCCCTGCCTCGCCAGGCGCGCGCCGCGGCGCAACCCTTCGGAACAAAGCAATCCGCCTTTTGTTTAGCACGCGTACGCGCTCGCGTCCGGAGCCTGCGCGACGCGGCTTGACGAAGCGTGGCTGAAAGAGAGAGGCGTTTCGCGCGTCACTCTCTTTTCCGCAACGCCTGCGCGGCGCGAACCGCGAAATATGTCAGCACGCCGGCCGCACCGGCGCGCTTGAACCCGAGCAGACTTTCCAGCATCGCCCGCTCGCCGTCGATCCAGCCGTTTTGCGCGGCCGCGGTCAGCATCGCATATTCGCCCGACACCTGATAGGCGAATGTCGGCGCCCGATAGGCGTCGACAACGCGTCGCACCACGTCGAGATAAGGCATGCCGGGCTTCACCATCACCATATCGGCGCCCTGCTCGAGATCCAGCCCCACCTCGCGCAACGCCTCGTCGGAGTTAGCCGGATCCATCTGATAAGTTCGTTTATCGCCGCGAAGCGTCTTGCTCGTTCCAATGGCGTCACGGAACGGCCCGTAGAATGCGGACGCATATTTAGCCGCATAGCTCATGATCTGGACATTCTCGAAACCATCGGCGTCGAGCGCCTTGCGAATCGCCTCGACCCGTCCGTCCATCATGTCCGAGGGCGCGATGATGTCCGCGCCGGCGCGCGCCTGTATCACTGCCTGTCGCGCGAGCACGGCGACGGTCGCGTCATTGACAATCTCCTCGCCAACGAGGAGGCCGTCATGCCCGTGACTCGTATATGGATCGAGCGCAACATCGGTGATCAGGCCAATATCGGGAACGGCGCGCTTGATCGCCTGGCATGCGCGACAGATGAGATTTTCCGGATCGAGCGCCGCGCTCGCGCGCTCGTCGCGCAAGTCTGGATCGGTATAGGGAAAGAGGGCGACGGCGGGAATGCCGAGCGCGGCGGCCTGCCCTACGGCTTCAACCGCTGCGTCGACCGAGTAGCGGAAGACTCCCGGCATCGAGGCCACCGGCTCGCGTCGATCCGTGCCGTCGATCAGAAAGATCGGCCAGATCAAATCCGAGACTTCGAGCGCGTTTTCTCTGACAAGGCGACGCGTCCATTCACTCTTGCGGTTTCGGCGCGGGCGCCGGAGCAAGCTCAGCCGCGCCGCCGCACTGATTTGCCGTTCTGCCTCATTCATGGGGCCTCCGCTTCCAGCGCTCTTTCCCCGGTCGTCTCCTCCATCCGCTTTCGAGGCGAATGGACTTCAGGCTATAGAGGGTCGACGGCCATTGCGCTTGCGCGAGGAAAAACCATTGAAAATCGGCTCGCGCAACTCTTCATTACGCCGATCGGCGCGCGGTGCGGCGATCGGCGCCGTCGCGCTTGTCACAGCGAGCGCGGCCGTCGCACAGGTGAAACCCGCAACGCCGACGCCACCCACGCGCTCCGCGCCTCCGCCGCAAAAGCCAAGCGCGCCCGCGCCTGAACGGAATGTCCGGCAACCCGCGCGGCCGCCGGCTCAAGACGCCACTCCTGCGACGCCAAACGCAAAGCCTGCTCCGCAAGCTCCTCAGCCGCCTGCGATCGGCGCGCTTCCGCCGCCGCCAGCGCCGCCTCTTGTTGATACGAGTCAGCCGCCGCCGTCGCTTCCCCGCGCGCCGCGCGAGAAGATGCGTGCCTGCGCCGAGGAATGGGACAGGATGAAGCGGGCGTCGAATCGAGGGTTGCCGATGTGGCGCGACTTCGCGACGAAATGCCTGACGCGATAGGCGTCTTAAACGAGCTGGCGCGGCATGGGCGCCCAACAATTATTGGTCAGTGGAGATTGCTATCGCCCGGGACGCGTCTCGATAGACGCGCGCCCCCGGGCGATGAGTGCATGAAGCGCAAACGCAAGGCGCGAAAGAGTGATCGCGCTTGCGAAGGCGCCTCGCCTTACATGGCCTCCGGCGGAGCGGATGGCGCCGGCGCCTTTACCTTGCGAGGCGCACGCTTCTTCGCGGACGCCTTGCGAGCGCCTTTCTTAGCGCCGGCCTTCTTCACGCCGCGCTTCTTGGTCGCCGCCTTGCGGACGCCCTTGCGAGCCGTCTTCTTCGCAGCGGACTTTCGCGTAGCCTTGCGGGCGCCTTTCTTTGCCGCCGACTTCTTCGTCGCGGCCTTCCTCGTGGTTTTACGCGCACCCTTCTTCGCCGCAGCCTTCTTGGCCGGCTTACGCTTAATTGTAGCTCTCGCCATAATAAGTCCCCTTGATCCGAATTGCCGGAACTTTGCTCGACCGACAATACGCCCAAATAGCGTAACGCGGTTAATCAGTCGTTCAAGAGGTAAGCGCGCAGAAGTGATCAACGGAAGGCATGTCGAGGCATGTTGAGCGCCATCGCGCGACAAGCAAACCGATCTTGAAGCTGCTTTGCGAACACGTCGACGACACTATCGAAATAGGTTTGCATCTCTCGTTTTGTTACGACGATTCAATTTCGGAATCTGTTAGCGACATCTGCTCGAAGGCGCCTCAAGAACTGCGCATGGGCGCCGCGCGCCGCGCCGCGCCGGGTCTTCAATTACTTGATTTACCTTTATATCCGCGAACGTCAGCGAGTCGTCCGCGCTGACGGCGATCGCACATCGCGAATTATGTCGAGACACGATCAATACCGGCTGGGCGCGCGCTCGCCGCGTGCGCCAATCAACGTCTGTGGAGAGGCGGAGCTCGTCAAACGGCGCGAGAGCCGAACGCGCCGAAGAGACGTGTATCGAAGACGCGTGGGGAGAAAAAAAATTGTGGCTAGCGCCGCTGGATCGAAAAAAAATCGCCGCGTAATGCCTCCTCTTGGAGAAGAATCGCGCAGCGCACGTCTCGAACTGATTCGTTTTGGCGGCGAAAGGCGAGCGTCAAACGCCCAATTTGCGCTTCAAGAGATCGTTCACCGCCTGCGGATTCGCCTTTCCGCCGGTCTGCTTCATCACCTGTCCGACGAACCATCCGAGCATCGTCGGCTTCGCCTTCGCCTGCTCGACCTTGTCGGGATTGGCGGCGATGACGGCGTCGACCGCCGCTTCAATGGCGCCCGCGTCGGTCACCTGCTTCATGCCGCGCGTCTCGACGAGCTCCTTCGGATCGCCGCCTTCGGTCCAGACGATCTCGAAAAGATCCTTGGCGATCTTGCCAGAAATGACGTTCTGCGAGATCAGATCGATGATCGCGCCCAAAGCCTGAGACGACACTGGCGAGCGCGTGACGTCGACTCCTTCCTTATTCAGGCGGCCGAACAATTCATTGATCACCCAGTTGGCCGCGAGCTTGGCGTCGCGGCCCTTTGCCGTCTCCTCGAAATAGTCCGCTGCGGCCCGCTCCATCACCAGCACCCCCGCGTCGTAAGGCGGCAGGCCATATTGCGCAATGAAGCGCGCGCGCTTGGCGTCGGGCAACTCCGGCAACTCTCCCTTCAGCGCGTCGACATAGGCCTGGTCGAACTCAAGCGGCAACAGATCGGGATCGGGGAAGTAGCGATAATCATGCGCTTCCTCCTTGGAGCGCATCGAGCGCGTCTCTCCCTTGCCGGGATCGAACAGCCGCGTCTCCTGATCGATCTTGCCGCCGTCTTCGAGGATGCCGATCTGACGGCGCGCCTCGACCTCGATCGCCTGGCCGATGAAGCGGATGGAATTGACGTTCTTGATTTCGCAGCGCGTGCCGAGCGCCGCGCCGGGTCGGCGCACCGAAACATTGACGTCGGCGCGCAGCGAGCCCTGCTCCATATTGCCGTCGCAGGAGCCGATGTAGCGCAAGATCGTTCGCAGCTTCGATACATACGCGCGCGCCTCCTCGGCCGAACGCATGTCCGGTTTGGAGACGATCTCCATCAGCGCCACCCCGCTGCGGTTGAGATCGACGTGGCTTTCCGTCGCCGAAAGATCATGGAGCGACTTGCCGGCGTCCTGCTCGAGATGCAGACGCTCGATGCCGACGGTTATGCGCTCGCTGGGCGATACGTCGACAATGACAGAGCCCTCGCCGACGATCGGGTGCTTGTACTGGGAAATCTGATAGCCCTGCGGCAGATCGGGATAGAAGTAATTTTTCCGGTCGAAGACCGAGCGCAGGTTGATCTTGGCTTCGAGGCCGAGGCCGGTGCGGATCGCCTGTTTGACGCATTCCTCATTGATCACCGGCAACATGCCCGGCATAGCCGCATCAACGAGTGAGACGTGATCGTTGGGCGCCCCGCCATATTCGGCGGATGCGCCCGAGAAAAGCTTGGCGCTGCTCGTCACCTGGGCGTGGATTTCCATGCCGATGACAACTTCCCAGTCGCCGGTCGCGCCCTTGATGAGCTTGGTTGGAGCCGCCTCTGTCGCCATATCCGCCTCGCTAAACTTGTTTCTTCCATATAAACCACGCGTAGCAGGAGCGGAACGGCCGGCGTCACGCAAAGGAAAGGCGACGAAATGGCCACGGGCGGAAATTCGGACGACAAGCGTGGGAAAGGGCTGGTTACGCGCATGCGTAACGCGCCCCGCCATGTGAGCATTCCCGTCGGCGTGGGTTTGATCCTCGGCGGCACCATTCTCGCGCCGCTTCCCGTTTTCGGCGTCTGGATGTTTCCGATCGGCCTCGCGATACTCGCTCCGCACTCTCCCGGGGCGCACAGACTGTCGCGACGCTTTCACTGGTGGTCGATCAAGTTCCTGCGTTGGTCCATCCGCAACGGCTTCGTTCGCGTCAAGAGAAAGACGCGCGACGACGATCAGGAGGTCGGACCGCCACCCGAAGAGGCCTGAGAATCGCGCTTGGGCGCGCGGTCGCCCATCAGTCGCTCTTCATATTGGATGGACCAGTCGATCAGCGACCGCCATAAATTCATCGCGACTTCGACAGATAGTCCCTCCCGGCGCGCGACCCCAAGCACATGCGCCAACACTTCATCGACGCGCTCGGGCACATTGGCGGGAATCCCAAGAGCTGGCTTGACCCTCGCCGCCCGCTCGATCAGTCTTTGGCGCTTCGCGAGCAGCGTAACCAGCTCCTCGTCCAATTCGTCGATCAAACGGCGGACGTCGGACATTTCGTCCTGCAGCTCCTGCTCGGAGCGTTCCGCAACATCTTTTTGAGCGCGCGGCGTGGTCATCGTCAGTCCTCGCGCCACCACGGCTGAGGACGTTCGATCTTCGGCGCCGCCTGCTCGATCGCCGCGGCAAGAGAGAACAACGTCTCTTCGTCAAAGGGTCTGCCGATGAGCTGCAAGCCCAGGGGCAAACCATTCGCCGCGAGGCCGCCCGGAACCGCGACGCCTGGAAGACCGGCCATGTTCACCGTCACAGTGAACACGTCGTTGAGATACATTTCGACCGGGTCGGCCGCGCCCTTCTCTCCTTGCGCGAAGGCGGTCGACGGCGTCGCCGGCGTCAGGACGGCGTCGACGCCCGCAGCGAAGGCTTCGTCGAAGTCGCGTTTTATTAGGCTGCGGACTTTCTGCGCGCGCACGTAATAAGCGTCGTAGTAGCCGGCGGACAGCACATAGGTGCCGATCATAATGCGCCGCCGCACTTCGGGACCAAAGCCGCTCGCGCGCGTCTTCTCGTACATTTCTATAATGTCGCGTCCCCGCTCGCGACGGCCATAGCGCACGCCGTCATAGCGCGCGAGATTGGACGACGCTTCGGCCGGCGCGATAATATAATAAGTGGGCAAGGCATAGCGGGTATGCGGCAAGGAAATTTCGACCACTTCCGCGCCGGCGTCCTTCAGCCATGCGGCGCCTTGATCCCACAAAGCGGCGATCTCCGCCGACATGCCGTCGAGACGATATTCCTTCGGCACGCCGATGCGGCGACCCTTCACGGAAGCGCCGATGGCTGCTTCATAATCCGGCACAGGCGCGTCGACGCTGGTCGTGTCTTTCGGATCGTGTCCCGCCATCGAGCGGAGCATGATGGCGGCGTCGCGCACGGTGCGCGCGATCGGACCCGCCTGATCGAGCGAAGAGGCGAAAGCGACGATGCCCCAACGCGAGCAGCGGCCATAGGTCGGCTTGATCCCCACAGTCCCAGTGAAGGCGGCAGGCTGCCTGATCGAACCGCCGGTGTCGGTTGCGGTGGCGCCGAGGCAAAGATGCGCCGCGACCGCCGAGGAGGAGCCGCCGGACGAACCTCCCGGCACAATCTTGGCGTCGGGATCGCCAGCGCGCCGCCACGGCGAAACCACGGGGCCGAAGGCGCTCGTCTCATTTGACGAGCCCATCGCAAATTCATCGAGATTGAGTTTGCCCAAGGCCGCCGCGCCGTCGCGCAGCAGATTGGCCGAGACCGTCGATTCATATGTAGGCGTGAAGTCGTCGAGAATGCGACTCGCCGCCGTCGTGCGCACGCCTTTCGAACAATAAAGATCCTTTATGCCAAGCGGCAGGCCTTCGAGCGGACGCGCTTCGCCCTGCGCGAGGCGCGCATCGCTTTCGCGCGCCTGCGCAAGCGCAAGTTCCGGCGTCTCGGTAATGAAGCAGTTGAGCGCCCGCGATTTCTCTATCGCATCGATATGCGCCTGCGTCAGCTCAACGGCGGAAAGCTGTTTGGATTTGAGAGCGTCGCGCGCCTCGGCCAAAGAAAGATGCGTGGGATCAGACATTTGTCCCTTTGTTTGTGAAGCCGCTACATGCGCAACGGCCGCGCCGCAAACGGCTATTCGACGACCTTGGGCACGACGAAATAATGATCTTCGCGCAAAGGCGCATTGGCGAGAATATCGTCGGCGATGCCACCGTCCGTCACGACGTCGACGCGCTTCTTCATTTGCATCGGCAAGGCTGAGGTCAAAGGCTCGACTCCGTCGACGTCAACCTCGCTCAACGTCTCGACGAAAGCGAGAATGGCGTTGAGTTCGCCGCGCAGGCGCTCGACCTCGCCATCTTCGATGGCGATGCGCGAGAGATGGGCGATCCGGCGGACGGTCGCGGAATCAACGGACATTGGGGCTCCGCAAGAAAGGTCTCGACGGGGCGCTATAGCGCCTGGTCTATCA
>Ga0194113_10001925_pt1 | contig 28476 bp, 24 predicted proteins | sample TA2MahC200mmetaG_FD_146193 | JGI IMG/M metagenome (GOLD analysis project Ga0194113, IMG submission 146193) | Freshwater microbial communities from Lake Tanganyika, Tanzania - TA2015017 Mahale Deep Cast 200m | ecosystem: Environmental > Aquatic > Freshwater > Lake | place: Tanzania: Lake... | reverse complement strand
GATGACCCCGTATGAAAAGTTTAAATCACTGCCCGCGGCGGAGAGTTACCTGTGTCCTGGAGTAACCATAAAGAAGCTTGATGACATTGCCCATGAAATGAGCGATAATGAATTTGCAGAAAGGATGATGAAAGCGCGTTCCAATCTCTTCCAACACATCTATCGACATACATACCGAGGTGACTGAGACTCATCCCTTTAGGCTCATTCTTGGATTAGAAAAGACTGTCTGTCTGCGAATTTCCCAGAATGTCAAATGAAAGTAAACTGAAATCTTATGAACTGTGGATATTTCAATCCAGTCTTGCTAGATGTATAATGACAAGAATGAGCCGTTACCCGCTAATCGAGGAAATTAACACTCTGCTAACACCCCCAGAAGCCTTTGACCTATTCCAGAGTGAGCTACACAGCTTCTTTCTGGACAGCGGCATGGACAATCAGAGGCTGGGAAGGTACTCCTTCATTGGCACTGACCCGTTCCTGATAATAAGAAGCCGGGGCAATCAGGTCACGCTTATACAGCAAGACAAGCAGGAAACCGAGCAAGGCAACCCGTTCGACATCCTAGGGAGGCTACTGGAGACCTACCGGCTGGACTTCCTCCCAAGCCCCGTTCCCTTATGGGGCGGTGCTGTTGGCTATCTGAGCTATGACCTTTGCCACTTTATCGAGCGACTCCCCACTACAGCTATAGATGACCTGAAGTTGCCGGAGAGCTATTTCGGTTTCTATGACACAATTCTCGCCTTTGATAACCTCGAGGGCAAAGCCTATATCGTCTCAACAGGCTTCCCAGAACTCGACAAAGACCGCCGAACAAAAAGAGCTAGGCTACGCCTTGAGGAGCTGAAAAGCCGGCTCTCTTCACCTCTATCCGCAGTCCCACAAGCCAATTTGCCAAGCGCCAAAAGCCCAACTGAAGCTGTGCTCAAGTCCAATTTCACCCCTGAAGACTACATTAGAGCCGTGGACAAGGTCAGAGAGTATATCGCTGCCGGCGACGTGTTCCAGGTCAATCTTTCCCAGCGATTCGAGACCGATTTGTCCGTTCCTCCTTATGAACTTTACCGCCGCTTGAGACAAATTAATCCAGCGCCGTTCGCCAGTTATCTGAACTTCGATGGGGTAACCATCATCAGTGCCTCTCCGGAGAGATTCCTTCGTGTAGACGGTGACCGAGTGGAGACACGACCGATAAAGGGCACCAGACCACGAGGTAAAAACTCGGTTGAAGACGCCATGCTAACACAAGAGCTGCTTAATAGCATCAAAGACCGCGCCGAGAATGTAATGATTGTCGACCTGGAGAGAAATGACCTAGGCAGAGTCTGCCAGTACGGCACAGTGAAAGTCACCGAGCTGGCCATCCTTGAGACCTTTCCCACCGTCTTCCATTTGACTTCTACAGTTGTCGGTAGGCTGCGTCCCGGAAAAAATCGCCTTGACCTTCTGAAAGCCACTTTTCCCGGCGGCTCTATTACCGGCGCCCCTAAAGTGCGGGCCATGGAGATTATAGATGAACTCGAGCCAACGAGAAGAAGCGTCTACACTGGAGCCATCGGTTATCTCAGCTTCGGCAGTAATCTCGACCTTAACATAGTCATCCGCACCTTTATCATCAAAGGTGATAAGGCCTACTTTCAAGTCGGTGGTGGCATTATATATGATTCCAACGCTGAAGCAGAATATCAGGAAACTCTGGACAAAGCTAAGGCCCTGATTCAGGCTCTTCGATTGGCACCAAGAGTGGCGGTGGAGACGAAATGATACTGGTTATCGACAATTACGACTCCTTCGTTTATAACCTGGCTCAATACCTTGGTGAGCTGGACTGGGAGCCGGTAGTCTATCGTAATGACCAAATCAGCCTGGCTGAAATCGAAACGCTTGCCCCCAGCCACATAGTTATCTCGCCAGGGCCATGTACTCCTCTGGAAGCCGGCATTTCAAACGACGTAATACGTCACTTCAGCGGCAAAATACCCGTCCTCGGTGTCTGCCTTGGGCACCAGTGCATCGGCCATGTTTATGGCGGCATCATAGGGCGTGCTTCAGTGCCCACCCACGGGAAGACATCTCTTACCCACCATGACAATGAAACTATATATAAAGGCATCAGGAACCCCTTCTCAGCAGCACGCTACCATTCCCTGATTATCAAACCAGAAAATTTCCCTTCCTGCCTCAAAGTCACTGCCTGGACTCAAGAAGGGGAAATAATGGGCGTAAGACATAAAGATTATGTGGTCGAAGGCACCCAGATACATCCGGAATCAATTCTTACTGAAGTAGGACACGACCTGTTGGCTAACTTCCTGTGCTATACCAAGCCTGTTTGGCATTAGAATCATCAATGGAAGACACTGTTTACCTTAATGGCAACGTGATTCCCCGCTCTCAGGCTAAGCTATCTCCCTTCGACCACGGCTTCCTTTACGGCAACGGCCTCTTCGAAACCATGCGCTCTTATAATGGCTCCATCTTTCGCCTTGACCGCCATCTGGCACGACTTCGCCATGCAGCCGAAACTATAGGCATAGCTCCAAAACTAACCTCTTATGACCTGGAAAAAGCCTGCTATGAGATTCTAAAAGCCAATAATCTGGCTGATGCCCGACTGAGGCTTACTGTATCAGCCGGTGAAGGCGACATAATTCCTAACCCTGATACCTGTCGCGGCATAACCGTATTCATTGCCGCCCGAAAGCTTGTGCCCATGCCACCTGAAATCTACGAGCGAGGCTACACGGCAGTTCTGTCATCCTGGCGACGCAACAGCCACTCGCCATTGTCACGGCTCAAAACCACGTGCTATTTAGAAAACGTCTTAGCCCGACAGGAAGCCAGAGCGGTCGGTGCTGACGAAGCGTTGCTACTCAACGAAAAAAGTTTTTTGGCTGAAGGCAGCACCACAAATATCTTCCTAGTAAGCTGTCAAATGTTAATTACAGCTTCTACAGAAAGTGGTGCCCTGCCCGGAATCACCAGAGAGGCTGTTCTGGAGCTGGCTCAATCAATGGGAATCATGTTGGTTGTGAAACAGGTTGAGCTGGGGGAACTGCTCACAGCTAAAGAAGCCTTCCTGACTAACTCCATACTTGAAATCATGCCCCTGACCCGGCTTGACGATAAGCCCATCGGCTCAGGAAAACCGGGAACACTAACCCAACGCCTTATGTTAGCCTATCGTGAGTTAATAGCTAAAGAGACCTAACCTGAAGTACTGTACAAAAGGTTGTGATTTTCAGAAGCGTGATTATATAGGTTCATTGTTTCTTGGGCTTGCGGCCAGAGCCTGGTGGGCCAGCATAAGTCTGAACAATCTCAATAAAGCGTCTTGCCTCGCTACCTATTACTTCCAATCTGGTATCTTTCCAATGCCTTCTCCGAACTGCTACACGGCAGAATTCGCTGGCAGTACCACGGATGATATCTTTAGCATCCTCAGGGCCCTGACTCCAGGCTTGCGATGACGGTAGCACCAGTTCTATGCGAATAGGAGTATTCGGAGCTTCCAAACCGTTGACGCTATAGGCAAAAGGTCTCGCCAGGTATGCAATCATAGCCACATGGCGCAGGCGGTCAGTATCAACAGGTTCAATGCTCACTGTGTCATAGCAGTCAAGCCCGTGAGCCCAAGTTTCCATAAGTCGTGCTGTAGCAAAAGCACGTGCTCCCATAGCTGGCCCGAACCATGGTATCCTCGCCTTAGGGTCGGTTTTCATAAGATGGGCACACTCCGTCTCTCTGACATTCCTCCACCACTCCAGGATTTGTGAAGGCTTCATTGCCCGCCCTCGCTTAGGGCCAATTTCATTAAAAGCCATCCCGATTTTAGCTGCCTCATCCAGTGCTGCATAATCCCCGCCAAGAAACGCGGTAGCGACCTCATCAATGTGAGCAATATGCGAGACACAGTCTCTCATCATCCATCCTTCTGCCGGAGTCGGCAAATCCCACTGCTCATCTTTAAGTGTGGACAGAAAATCATCCAGGGCTTTCTGCTCAGCCTTGAGGTCGGTTACTATTTCTTGCATAATTCACCACCTTTCGAATCTTGTAATAAGCAAGGACAGATGCCGTGGCTATGTTAAATCCTTACCCACTTGCTGTCAAGGTGGCGACTAACTAGCCCAAGAACCGGGGAGCAGCTAGTCTGTAGTTCATACGATTCGCTTGAATCTATCGCGAAAGGAATGCAAATACATCGTCAGGCGGTGAAAAATATCATGCGCTGTGCGAATTCACAACAGATCAAGCGCTTCTCTGCCGGACATACCGATATTTATGCCAAGTTTTGCTGCCTCAGTATTTACCTCTTTGACTACTCCGTCCAGCAGCTCATCAATCGTAGCAATGGGAATTCCACTTGTGGATTTCACCCGAGCCGCTGGAATACCAAAGGCGTCCAAAGCCATCACGTCAAAAGCTCCGCAGCCTACCATTCCGACATCCGTAACTACACAGACTATGTGCACATGTCCCAGAGGAATAATATACCCGTCTGCTTGCTTATTGGTTAATTGTACTGTTTGGTGAACTATTTTACTTTCCTTTTCTGGTAGGATTGTGGTTGATCCAGTTGGTGCTGGCAGTGACCCTGTTATGGGTGCTGGCGCACCACAGGCTGCGAGTGCGGTGGACAATAGCGAAACTAATACCATTATTACCAGACATTTCATCCATCTTCTCATTCTGTTCCTCCTAACAGTAAATAACCATCAGGCTAGAAAACCCAAGACGGTAATAATGCATTATAGCATGGTAACATAAAGTGTTTTTAATCTCATAGTGAACATTCTGAGTGCTATGCAGTGGCCAAACGATCCAGGCAAGTGTGCATATTCCAATCGATTTCTGATGGGTGTATGATAGTGGCGATAAAGAAAAATAACGGAGGTTAACACATCATGGCACAGTTTAAGTTAAACCAGGTAGATAAGTTGGAAATATGGACACTGGAGGACAACTATGTTGATTTGGTCTCTGGAGACAATTCCGCCATAGTCGCCAGAGCAATGCCAATCAAAGACATGCAAGTTACAAATTCTATACTAGCCGAGCATGGTTTTTCTGCCATAATCACCACGATGATCAAAGAGAAACCAAGAACGATGATTTCCGATTTTGGTTTTTCTGAAGATGTTGTTGCACGAAATGCCGCTGCCCTCGGAGTTGATTTGACCAGGGTTGAGGTGGCAGCTCTATCTCATGGCCATATGGACCACTTCGGAGGACTGGTACAAATAGCAGCGAGAATTGGCAAGAAAGGCTTAGGCCTAATACTACATCCTGCCGCATTCAGGCAAAATAGATATCTTGAACCTATACAGGGTATTAAGATAGGGCTGCCGGCACTAGAAAAAGAAAAGGTCGAAGCGTCGGGTTTTAAGGTTACACAAGTGAAAGAACCCTTTCAGTTGTTGGATGGAGACGTTTTATTCCTAGGTGAAATACCTAGGAGGACAAGTTTTGAAAAAGGATTACCATATGCGTTCTGCGAGGAAAAAGAACAGAAAGTTTGGGACCCAACCGAAGATGATACGGCCTTGGTCATGAACCTTGGGAGTAAGGGTCTAGTGGTGCTATCTGGCTGCGCCCATTCGGGCATAATAAACACAGTTGAATATGCACGAGAGATTACAGGCATAAATAGAGTCCACGTTATCATGGGAGGATTTCACCTGACCGGCCCGGCATTCGAACCGATTATTGACGAGACAGTAGAATCAATAAAGCAGATAGGACCGGAATACGTCATCCCTACTCATTGCACCGGAAGGAAGGCAATCCTCGCCATTGAAAAGGCAATGCCCAGTCAATTTCTGGTAAATATGTCAGGGACTAAACTAACCTTTATTGCCTGAGCAAACTCCGCCTTTGTCGAGGCTGTATTTCCGCTATCTAGATGAATCATGAAGGAATGGAGGGGTACAAAACGCCCAAAGGGGACTTCTAAAGGTCCATACGCGTCATAATAATTGCATGAAAGCAAAAGGGGAGATGTGGCCGTCCAGTAATGACACATACAGGATGCTGTTTGGCTTTGTCTTAAATTTGAAAACAGATTCAGCACTCCCGCTTAAGCTTGCTTGCCCAGGAAATACCTGTAAGGGTCAAATATTCTGAGCAACTTCAGTTCCGCATCGGTTGGAGGAGCGATTTCGTGGAGGTGGTCACAGACTTTCAAATCCCAAGAGCAATTCTCTTTGATATAACGAATATGTTCATCAGGAGTGCTGAACTTAGGGCTGGGGTAATATCCGGTCAAGGTAAACTCTTGATCATCTGCTAACTTTTCGAAGACTCCCAGCGTAGAAATAAGGGTCTTTACCTTCCACCCAGGGCTTGTAATATATGACACCCTATCCACGAATCGAGTCCGATCATGAATGGCTGTCACTATCACCTCTTGTGCTGCGCTCGCAACATCATTGGCTCCACCGGAACCTACTAAGTAGCGGTCCGAACCAATCCTGGTAGTATTGACATTTCCATGTTTATCCACCTCGGCTGCACCCAAGGCACCGATGCACTTGTTGGTCCCACCCCCAGTGAAGACCCCCAACATCGTTTGAACGCCCGTGAGGAGCTTGCAGGTGGGGAAGTTGCGATGATTGAAGATATAAGGTTCAAAAGGTCTAGGACTATAGCCGTATAGCCCCACCTCGGCCATTAGTTGGAGCGGATATCCTGTCTTATTCAACTCGAACCAAGCGAGCCATGCACCCAAATTGGGAATCCCAGCCCCACACAGGACAGTCTGGTAACCCTTTTTCTGTATTATCTCATTTAGCTTCCGAGCAGAGGTAATGATAGCCATCTCAACCGCACTATACATCTCCGTCTTTTGTATTGCGTCCAAAGCTTGCGTGTCGTACAACCAACAATCACTCCTAGCTTTCCCTTTGAGATAGAGTATCCTCTCCGTGCCCAATTTCCTCAAATACTCCTGGTGATCCCGACAGCCTAGAACCCATTCATCTATCCAAGCATCCCACTTAGCTATATCTCTGGTTGCCTGGCGAGCTCTATCCACAAATTCATAGTCCTCAGCATAGCCTTCAAAATCTGTCAATTCCCGATTATACATTCCACTAGGATGGGCTCCAAACGGCACCTCACACACGTTACGAACCATGTGGCCCGGAAGCTGCACTAGGCTAGCATGTGTCCTTATATAATCTGTAGAGACAATCTTTTCCACGGTAATTAGTACTCCACCCCTACTTGCGTAAGCACCGTCTAGACCCTCACCAATGGGAGGATGAAAAATAGTATTACCCTCCCGGTCTGCTATCCAACCATGGTAAATACTCAAGTCAGGATATACAGCCTTAACCAAGCCCAATTTCTGACCACTTTGGAAGGGGTCAACCATCACCAGAAAACTGCCTTTATTCCCCTCAGCCATGCTACTTCCTACGAGGGATCGTGTAGGCAGAAACCCCACCCCCAAAGCCGCAGCTCGTAGCCTTAATGTATGAGTGTAGAGAGACCAGTGCTCAATCTCAAGGCTCCCATCCAAGACGGCAGAGGCGAATATTGTATTGGGACTGAGAGTGTAATAAGGATCAGCAAAATAGGCGCAGTTAAGCTTCTTTATCAACCCCCCTCGAACAAGGACACAAACAGGGTGATTTGCAGAGAGGCTTTCTACGATGAACTCAGGTTTCGTGCCCCAAAATTGCCTGGCTAGCTCATAGATGGCGGCAGTTGACCAACGAGGCCCCGCCATGCCCAAATGGAGTGTCATCCCAGGCATCACGTTCTTTTGAATAGCTTCCCTCAGATCGCATACTTTGTTGACCTTGCTATATTCTTCGATCCTAAATCTGTCTCTTATAGTAGTCTCAAACCCTTCTAGCATTTCCGCTCCTGTCAAACAGACGATAGCCCGAGCACAAGTACTGCGTCCACGGATTAAGAAGTTGGCCGCCTTCTCTTGGTTCCTAATGACTCCGGGATGACACTTCGGCGGTCGTACCTACAAAAGCGCCTCGATACCGACTTTACTCCTCATAGACTCCAGGGAATATCTGCTTTCTCCTGAATCTTTGCCAGTCAGGTTTCCTCTTTTCCCAAAAGCACTGCTTCCAGTGTTTGGCTTCCTCGGTGGCGAAATACTTCCACAGATAGTCAGACACCAATACTTCTAACCCTCGTATCTCAGCGCTCATGATGTTGAAAGCTGCTTTCAGTCCTCTAATTGCCCCGGGGCTCTTCTCCAGAATCTCGACACACCATCTGTCTACCTCCGCCTCCAATTTGTCAGGGGGCACCACTGCGTTCACCAATCCCATTTCCAAGGCTTCTTTTGCGGTATATTGCCGACAGAGGTACCAAATTTCTCTTGCCTTTTTTTCTCCTACCACTCGGGTCAGATAAGCGGCACCATATGCAGAGTCGAAACTTCCCACCAGTGGACCTGCTTGCCCAAGCTTGGCTGTCTCTGAAGCTATGGAAAGGTCGCAAAGTTGCTGGAGGACTTGTCCTCCGCCTATAGCAAAGCCATTTATTGCAGCAACCACTGGCTTGGGCATTTCTCTTATGAAGCTGTGAACCTTGTGGAGATGCCTGGCCAATTCCGAGCTATAGCCACTTTCCGCTTCTTTAGCATCTCCGCCAACACAAAAAGCCCTATTGCCAGCACCGGTAAGAACAACTACCCCGATACGGTCATCATAGCATGCATCCTCAAGCGCCACCGCTAACTCCTTGGTAGTATGGGTCGTGAAAGCATTTAGTGCATCAGGTCTATTTATAGTTATCCTTGCCACCCCGGGCCTCTTTTCATAAAGTATATCCGTGAACTCGAAGCCAGACACTTTCTCCCATTGAGTCATTTTACATATCACCTCTCTATGATTCTAGACTCCGTGCAATCTCGCCCTAGCTCCATCCGACATGTACTCTACAAGTCCCAAATACCACTAACCCCAGAGAGACACCTTCTCACACAAACATATGAATGTAACTGCAATCAGCTTTCACTTGTAGTATCCTTCAAATTGCAGCTACTACATCATAGTATATCCGCCACTAACGCTTAGAGTCTGGCCGGTTATGAAGCTAGCAGCATCTGAAGCCAAAAATACAGCAGCATTGGCTATGTCCTCTGGTTTACCTAAACGACGCAAAGGATAAGCTTTAATTGCTTTCTCTTGAGCTTCTGGGGTGAACACCGTCTGTCCCTTCCACATGCTCTTCTCCCCGATGGATTCGGCATCCTCAGGAACAGTCAGGCCAGGACAAATAACATTGAAGTTAATGTTGTAGCGGCCTAGCTCGCGAGCCAGAGTCTTGTACATGGCAATAACACCACCTTTGCACCCGGCATAGACTGCCTCTCTGTATTCTCCCATCCTTCCGGCATCAGAGCCAATACTAATGACCTTTCCATATCTGCGCTCAATCATGTTGTCTAAAACCGCTCTGGTACAGTTTATGACGCCCCAAAAATTGACATTTATTTCCTTCTCCCATTCAGCCCTTGGCTTCTCAACAAAAAGCCGGTCATGGCCCCAGCCAGCATCGTTAACCAGTACATCGATTTTCCCAAACTCATCCAGTGTCTTCTTGACCATAGCTGCTACTGAATCAACATCGGTAACGTCAGTTACAATAGCCATAGCTTTGCCGCCTAGAGCATTAGCCTCTTTAGCTACCCTTTGCCCCTGGGCTTCGTCTATATCGGCAATTACCACATTCGACCCTTCTTTGGCAAAGGCCAAAGTTATGCTCCGGCCAATATGCGAAGCGCCACCTGTAACAATTACCGTCTTACCAGCTAAGTTTAATTCCATCTCTGAATCTCCTCCTTACTTAACTTAAGTTTTTTAGCCTGTGTACCTTTCGAAAGTCTCATTTTCTAATTTCGAACTCAGGGCCCTCAGACCTTAGCTGTACTGCGTCAGCCGTAGCCACATCGTAAGACTAGCCATATAGAACAGGGATTACCCATGAAAACAGTCAACTGTCTGGCCTTCACTATGTATCAAGTCTTTCTTAAACCCCTTAAAGCCGCTCTGTGCCTCTTGACAAACCCTGAAATGTAAAATATCATATATTTCCGTGCATGGCTTGTCAAGCAGAGATTGTGCGTCAGAAAATGCCAGGTCTTTGGCATACCCCCGAAAGTTGTGTCTCTGTCTCGCGTTGGTATTAGCCAAAAATGGAAATACAAGATAAGGCCATTTTAAGTATCAAAGACATTGAGCTTTCCTTTGGTGGACTTTCAGCTTTGAGTGGGGTTAGTTTCGAGGTCGCCAAGGAGGAGATTGTAGCTGTCATCGGACCAAATGGGGCTGGAAAAACTTGTCTTCTCAATTGCATAAATGGGTTTTATCTCCCACAAAGTGGTGACATTTATTTTGAAGGGCGGAGGATTACCAGGCTACAGTCGTATAAAATTGCCGAATTAGGTATTTCCCGAACTTTCCAGAATATTGAGCTTTTCACCGGATTGACGACGCTAGAAAATCTTATGGCGGGAAGGCATGTCCATTTGAAACAGAGCTTTGTCAGTGGCGCTATCTACTTTGGTCTAGCCCAGAAGTCGGAGATAAAACATCGTGAAATTGTTGAAGATATCATTGATCTTCTGGAGATGAAATCAATACGGAACAAGGTAGTTGGGACTCTACCCTATGGAATGCGCAAGCGAGTGGAATTAGGCAGAGCCTTAGCATTAGAGCCCAAAATACTCCTACTCGATGAGCCTATGGCTGGGATGAATGTCGAGGAAAAGGAGGATGTGGCACGGTTTATTATTGACATTTTTGAGCTAAGGCACATCCCTATTGTCTTAGTTGAGCATGATATGAATGTAGTTATGGATATTAGCGATCGGGTGATTGTTCTTGATTTTGGCACTAAGATTGCTGAGGGCACGCCTGAAGAAATAAAGGCTGAGCCTAAAGTTATAAAGGCTTACTTGGGTGAGACGGAATAATGAACGAGAAAGACAGTACTATGGAAGCAGCTAACACAGTGCCCAAGCTTCTGGAAAGAAGTTTCAAGAAGTACGGTGACCGAAAAGTAGCCATGCGGGTTAAAGACAGGGGTATCTGGAGAGAGTACACCTGGAAGGATTGCTATGAAAAAGTTAAATTTTTCTCTTTGGGCCTGATAAGCATGGGGTTAAAATGGGGGGACAGGGTCTCGGTCATAGGCGAAAATAAGCCTGAATGGTATTGGGCAGACCTAGGTGCTCAAGCAGGCGGCGGGGCTGTGGTTGGTATTTATCCTGATTGCATGCCTCACGAGGTAAAATATTTTGTTGAGCATTCCGCCTCTAAGTTCGTAGTAGCTCAGGACCAAGAACAAGTCGATAAGCTGCTTCAGATTAAAAATGAGTTACCATTGGTTACGAAGGTGATTTATTGGGATTTTAAGGGCCTATGGAATTATGACGACCGTATCTTGATGAGTTTTGATGAGGTTATTACATTGGGTAAAGAGTACGATAAGCTTCACCCGGGGTTGTTTGAGTCAAATGTTGAGCGGACTGGTAGTGATGATGTATGTCTGATCTGCTATACCTCAGGCACCAGTGGCTTGCCCAAAGGGGTAATGTACACCCAAACATCTGTAATTCACTCGACTGGTCTTATGTTGGCCGTAGATAACTGGTGTGAGGATGACCAATATCTCTCAATGATATCGCCAGCCTGGGGCACTGAACACCTATTAGGCGTAAATGGTATGCTGTTGGCTGGGATGGAGATAAATTTCCCTGAGGATCCAGAGACTGCTCAGGAAAATATACGTGAGATTGGTGCTAACCTCGTTTTCTTTGGCCCGCGGCAGTGGGAGAGCATCATTCGGACATTTCAAGCTAGGATTACCGACACCTCTGCCTTAAAAAGATTCATATATGGCCTTTTCTTGCCCGTAGGTTACAAAGTAGCTGACCTACGTATGGCGAGGAGGAATATTAGCTGGTTATGGCGATTTCTTTACACTATCGCTTACTGGGGAGTGTTGAGGCCTCTCCGGGATAAGGCTGGTTTATCTAAAACCAGGTATGCTTATAGTGCTGGTGCTCCAATAAGCCCGGAGATTATTCGCTACTTCTTGGCAATCGGTGTTAACATCAAGCAATTTTACGGGACGTCTGAGGTTGGGGTGATTACTCTGCGACAAGGTGACGACATAAGATGGGAGACATCTGGTCCACCCCTGCCTACCGCGGAAGTCAGGCTGACTGACGAAGGAAACACCCTAGTCCGAACTCCTGGGGCATTTTTTGGCTACTACAATGATGTTAAAGCTACCCAAGAAAGGCTTCGTAAAGGCTGGTTCTATTCAGGAGATTTTGGCTACGTTGATCAGAGCGATGGTCATGTGGTCATTATCGATAGACTGGAGGATACAGAGGAATTAAGTGAAGGCCGCAGATTCTCTCCGCAGTATGTTGAGAGCAGATTGAGGTTTAGCTCCTATATTAAGGACGCCTTGGTAGTTGGTAGTAAGGACAAGGATTACGTTGTGGCCATAATAAACATAGATCTGGAGAACATTGGTCGCTGGGCTGAAGTGAGGAACATTCCTTATACTACATTTGCTGACCTTTCTCAGAAAGCGGGGGTGATTGAGCTTGTTAGAGAGCAAATCGAAAGGGTAAATAAGACTGTCCCTGACTGGGCAAGAGTAAGGAAATTTGTCAATTTGCATCGGGAATTTGACCCTGATGAGGCTGAGTTGACCCGAACCAGAAAGATAAGACGGAGCTTCGTCGAAGACCGCTATCGCTACCTTATAGATGCTCTTTATGGGGACGAGGCGGAAACAACGGTAGAGACTCCCATTACCTATCGCGACGGTCGGAAGGGGGTTACGAAAACCACCATTAAGATTAGCTGGCTTTGATTATAACTTCTACAAAATGCAGATTCGCAGTCAAAAGTAGGAGAGCAAATGAGCGAGTTATTACAATATATGATTACAGGACTCATGATAGGTGGGCTTTATGCTTTGGTTGCTGTGCCCATTGTATTGGTCTTTAAGGCGACAGAGGTGGTTAGTATAGCTCATGGTGCGGTCTTGGCTTTTGGTGCGCTTTTCTTCTGGTTTTTCTTTGTAGCTTTGGGGCTGCCTGTTTGGTTAGCTATATTGCTAATGCTAGCTGGTGCTGGCCTTCTGGGCTTGATAATTGAGAGATTTACTTTACGACCATTAATAGGTCAACCATTATTTTCTGCCTTTTTTATGACTGTTGCCATCTATATGATATTGGATGGCATCTTCGCCTTAATCCTTAAAGGCGGTGCCGTGGCCTGGCCGGCTTTTTTGCCAACGGGACACGTTTATCCTGCCGGTGTAAGGATCTCTCTATCTTTACTCACCACTTTTGGAATCTCCTTATTGTTATTCGGCATCCTGATGGTATTCTTCCGATATACCAGAATGGGCTTGGCTATGAGAGCCACTGCTGAGGACCATCAGCTAAGTCAAAGTGTTGGAATAAGTGTGCAGAGTATCTTTCTTCTTGTTTGGATAATATCGGCAATGGTGGCTGCTGTTGCTGGTATTGCTACGGGCAATGTAATGGGGGTTAGTTACTATTTACCATTTTTCATTATGCTGAAAGGTCTGGTGGCAGCACTTTTCGGCGGCTTGGATTCTATTCCTGGTGCTCTTGTCGGAGGGCTGACCCTCGGTGTGTTTGAATCTGTGGCTGCCGGGTATTTAGACCCATTAGTTGGCGGTAGTATCAGAGAAGTGGCTGCCTTTGTTTTTCTGCTGTTCATCTTGATAGGTAGACCATCTGGAGTCTTCGGTCTGGCCAGGATAGAGAGGGTATAGTATGCTTCCATGTGGTACTTTTAGTAAGGACTATGGCGAAGATAGTGCAGTAATAAGGACGCGGCTGCAGTGGGTAATTACAATAACTGCGCTAGTCTTTCTATTTACCATCCCCCTCTGGGGCAATGATTATATCATAGGTTTAGTAAGTTATACTTGCATTCTGATTATCGCTGTTCTCGGGCTGCAAATTACCACCGGTTACTGTGGTCAGGTATCCCTTGGTCATGCTGGGTTCATGGCAGTAGGAGCTTATACTTCAGCTCTTCTGACTATCAAACTCGGCCTCTCCTTTTGGTTGGCACTACCCATGGCCGGTATTACTGCTGGCTTATCTGGGTTTGTATTTGGCGCTCCAGCCCTGCGGATCAAAGGATTCTACTTGGCGTTGGCTACCATGGCTGCCCACTATGTTATCATATTCATACTTATGCGTCTGGAAATAACTGGTAAGACAGCTGGCCTGCATCCACCACCACCTGAAATAGGCAATTTCGCCCTTAACACAAATGTGCGAATGTCTTATGTCATCATCTCGGTGATGGTGCTTATGACCTTTTTGGCTAAGAATCTAGTGAGAACCAAGGCAGGGAGAGCTTTTGTGGCCATCAGAGACAATGACCTAGCAGCTAAGGTGATGGGGATTAATATCTATTATTATAAGCTGCTTGCCTTTTTCATCGGCTGCTTTTTTGCTGGCATAGCTGGTTCATTATTGGGTCATTGGTGGTTGGTAATTACTCCTGAGATGTTCACTATACCGCAGTCACTCATCTTCATTGGAATGTTGATTATTGGTGGCATGGGAAGCATCTCTGGAGTTTTTTTCGGGGTGATCTCGCTTCGTTTGCTTGAAGAAGCCGTAACTCTATTTGCCCCACTCTTGTCAGCAGCAATTCCTGCAGTTGGAATGGACATAGCTGCTCCTCTGGCTGGTGTTACCTTTGGCTTGGTTATCGTTTTGTTCCTTATCTTTGAGCCCAGGGGGTTGGTCCACCGCTGGCAGATTTTCAAGGTTGCCTATAGGTTCCATCCCTTCAGTTATGTATGAGGAGGTGATATATGGCATGAAAGCAGTCAAAAGGTGAGGCAAATCGAAACCGATTCATAACAGGACACAAAGGAGGTAAAGATAGAAATGAGAAAAGGAAAACTTCTAGTTTCAGTGGTGAGCATTCTGGTATTATCCTTGGTGGCTTTGCCTTTGGTTTTTGGTTGCGCCGAGAAACCAGCAGTGCCAGGAAAGGAGAAATATGTTAGTCTTTTGTCTCTGAGTGACTACAGCGGGCCTATAGCTACTATCACTTCTGGAGGAGATATGGGCGCCACAATATACATGGAATATGTCAATGCCCAAGGCGGTTTTGATGGGATAAAGATGAAGTGGATTGGGGTTGATACGCGATATGACACAGCCCGAGGTATATCAGCCTACAGAAGGTACCGGACAGACCCCACAATTCTAGTGGTCATCCCGCAAGGTACTCCTATGGTTGAGGCTCTTTGGCCGCTGATACAAGCCGACGGGAAGGTCCTGTCTCTTCCTGGCACAGGGAAGTACGCGGTTCGCACCAATGGAGACTGGCTTGTTCCTGGCAAAGCATATATATACGCTCCGCCTTACCAAGACATGTTTGGTGCCATAGTCGACTGGGTTGTAAAGGACTGGCTGGCCAAAGGCAAGTCGGGAATGCCCGTCCTTGGCTATTACAATTGGGATAATGAATATGGTCATGAAAGCCTGCTTGGTGGCAAGGAGTATGCCGAGAAAGTCGGTATAAAGTTATTGCCCCCTGAATTTTTCCCTGTAGGCGCCGTAGAACATACAGTCCCTTTGACCAGGTTGGCTGAAGCCGGGGCCAATTACATATTTGCCGGTGGGGTTGACCCAACTCCTGCCGTAACCATCAAGAGCGCTTTCGACCTGGGGCTGACCAAGAAAATCCAGTTCATAGTTGACTATTGGGGATTGTTTGACCACGTGGGTGGCAAACTTTACCCTGATGCTGTCGAAGGTGCTGTTATCACCTCATGTTATCTCAGGGGAGATGAGGGACGAGACAACCCATGGTGCAAGAAGCTACGCGATTTCAAGGGTATTCCCAGTTCTGAGTGGACAGATTGCATTACAGCTGGCGTAGGCACGACGGGGATGCACTTTGCAAGCGGCATAGAGGCAGCTGTGAAAATGGGGATGAGCTATGAGAAGATACTCGTTGGTGATAACTTCTTAAAGGCGCTGTCCAAGTCTCGAGATTATCGTGAAGAGGGCGTTACAGGGCCTTTTGTTTTCTCTGAAACAAACCGGCGAACGCTTGACAGCGTGAGATTCTACCAATACAAGAATGGTAAGGAGGTCCCGATTACTGATTGGATGCCATGCCCGGACACTGTATCCCTGCATTCTTTCCGGTAGAAACAGCTGAAAACCGCCGGGTAAACTGGTATTGAAAATGAATTGAAATCCAAATCTGGGTCTAGGATAGAAGGAGGTCAAGAATGTCGAAATTCGACTACAAAGTTTTAATTGGTGTTGTTCTAGCAATCATAATTGTGGCTTTACCGCTGAGTGGCTGTGCTAAGCAGCCTCCACCCCCACCGCCCCCTCCACCCTCACCCGGGACTATTGCTGTGGATCCGGCAAAAATTAACTATGCTACATTGAACGCGATTTGGCCAAAAGTTGCCGCAGGGATGAAAATTCCTGAGGCAGCAGTGCCAAAATTCAAGCCAGCCATAGCACTATTAGGTATGCCTATTAAATTCACTGGAACGGGATGGGAGCCTGGTGCAATGGTGGTCGTGGAGTTGGTTATTCCTGAGAATGTGCAAATGCCCGGATTAGATCGGGAAGCTGGTGAAGACGCAGTAGGCCTTGCCTTTGCTGAAGCTGACTCTGCTGGCAATTTTGAGGCCACTGTGGAAGCAGCTAACAAGCTCAACTTCCTGCTGCGCACCGGCTGGACACCGCTTATCAAACCTGACCTGACTAAAGTCGACCCTCTACCAGCCGGTGTTTATACCGTAAGAGCTTTGAGTATGCAACCTGGCAGTAATGCCGCTACGATTACGTGGGAGCTTGAACTCGTGCCGTCTCAGTAGAGTAGGGAACATATCGCCGGAGCGGTTTCCAACCGGAACGAGATTTGTGGTTGGGAATTACACGATTGACACACAGGAGGTAAGGTACAATACAGTCAACTGCAGAGCTACGTAGACCATAATGGGTGATTAACCGGTTATCTCTTTTCAGTTTGTTTTCTGGGCTGAGTAGAAATAAGGAAAAAAAGGAAGGCTCGTCAGAAGTCAGCTGATACTATTGGGAGCAGACAAGGAAACTTAGACTAGAGGGGTTAGACATATATGTATGACGTAAGGGAGCTAATGTGTTAAGGTTGAGTACTGTTGAGGTTATGTACTTAAATGCCATCCTGGTATTGAAGGGAGTATCTATTGAAGTGTCGGAGGGCAGAGTCATTGCCTTGCTCGGGGCTAATGGTGCAGGCAAGACGACTACACTTAAGGCTATTTCCGGGCTACTTTATACCGAGGAGGGTAAAGTAACTGAGGGTAGTATTGAGTTTGACGGAGTGAGAATAGACAGAAAAAGCCCAGAAGACATTGTCAGAATGGGGATTGTCCAGATTATGGAAGGGCGGCGCCTTTTTGAGCACTTTACTGTTGAAGAGAATCTGGTGATAGGAGCTCACATTCGTCGTGAGATTGGTGCCATTGCCAAGGGCTTGGAGATGGTTTACAGCTATTTTCCAAAGCTGAAGGACCTCCGTCGTGCCACCAGTGGCTATCTTTCCGGTGGTGAAAGGCAGATGCTTGTAATCGGGCGTGCTCTCATGTCTAACCCCAAACTTATGCTCCTTGATGAGCCATCTCTAGGACTCAGTCCCTTGATGGTGAAAGAGATCTTCAGTCTAATAAAAGAGATTAATGAGGGATTGAAGAAATCTATTCTCTTGGTAGAACAAAATGCTCAAGGTGCTCTTAATCTGGCTGAATATGGCTATGTAATGGAAAACGGCCGGGTGGTTATGGATGGGCCTGCGGAAAAGCTGAGAGACAATGAGGACATAAGAGAATTTTACCTGGGATTGAGCCAAGTTGGGCAAAGGAAGAGCTATCGAGACATAAAGCATTACAGAAGAAGAAAAAGGTGGTTGAGCTAAAGGCTTTCTGTAATTAAATACAGCTCAAAGACTGCCAACTCGGAAAAAAACATGCAGTGCGGCAAATTTGACAAAGGGCCGTGCCGGAATAGTTTCACATATCTTTCTGCCGAAACTGATATGGTGGTAGCCCAAACCCAACATGGTAATGTATTCTCAAGCCTACGACAAAGTCAAGCCTAAGCACAGATAAGGTAATCCCAAAGGAGTTCCCATAGACTAGTGAGATAGAGACAAAATTCAAGCAGGGGCATGCTGGCGCACAAACTCCACCATCTCTTCTAAATCACTGCCAGGGCCGAATACCTCGGCCACCCCCATCTCCTTGAGGGCGGGGATATCTTCTTTAAAGATAATGCCACCCAAGAGCAGGAGGACATCTTCCTTACCTTTTCTCCTCAACTCCTCGATGATCTTCGGGGCTAACACCATATAAGTGTCAACCAGGAAACTTAACCCTATCACATTGACATCTTCTTGAACAGCGATCTCAGCTATTTGTTCAGGGGTAAGATTCCCTCCATATACCACTTCCATTCCGGCGTTGCGCAAGGCTTGAGTGACTACAATAAGCCCCCGCCAATGCCCATCTATCCAGGGTTTGGCCATAAGAACTCTTATTTTCCTTTCAGTAGTCATTGCATTTTCTCCTTAAGCGCTCATCGGGGGACGCCAGACCCCGCATGCCTTGTAGAACACATCACACATTTCACCAATAGTAGCATATGTCCTGACCGCCTCGATAACAGCGGGCATTACGTTCTCATCGCTCGAGGCAACCTCATTCAGCCTTTCAATGGCCTGGCTAACTGCAACATTATCCCGCTCCATTCTTAACTTCTGCAGCTTCTTTGTTTGAAGCTCGGTGGCATTGGGATTGGCTCTGTGGAGAGGCACTTGATAAGGTTCGGTGGGGAGGACGTATTTGTTCACCCCAACCACCACAGCCTCTCCCGAGGCTACCCGCCTTTGTCGTTCTAATATAGCTTCCTTGTATTCTCGATGAATCCATCCTGACTGTATGGCAGCCACAATGCCACCTGCGCTCTCAATCTTCTTGAGATAATCCCAAGTCTTCCGCTCCAGTTCAGAAGTCAGCCATTCTACATAGTAGGAGCCACCCAAGGGATCTACGGTATTAATGATATTGGTTTCCTCCTGTAATATTTGCTCTGTCCTTATGGACAGCAGCATACCTTGCTCTGTAGGCAAGCACAATCCTTCCTCATAGCTGTTGGCATGAACTGATTGGGCACCGCCCAAGGCAGCGGCCAGAGTCTGGTAGGCAATACGAATGATGTTATTCAGCGGCTCGGCGGTGGTATGGGTGCAGCCGGAACTCTGAACGTGAAAACGGAACTTTGTACATTCGGGATCTGTAATTCCGTATCTTTCTGTGACAATACGGTACCACATGCGGCGAGCTGCTCTGAACTTGGCAATTTCCTCAAAAAAATCGTTGTGACAACCCATATCGAAGGAGAATCGCCTGAAGAACTTATCCAGTGGCACACGCCCTCTTCCTTTCCCCTCTTCGATATAGCCAATAGCTGTAGCCAAAAGTATCGCCAGCTCTTGGAAAGCATTGATATCCTGTTCCCTGTAATTGTAGGCGTCGAATAGTACAGGATGCCATTTGGGAACATTCTCACAGCACCACTCAATAAGGTCAACCGCTAGCCTCATAGTATGGGGTGGGGGGACGACGTTCCAGTTTGCCATACTCGTTTGTGTCATTATGTCGTTAAGGCTGGTACCATTTAGTTGCTTCAGGTCCACCCCTCTCTTTTCAGCCATGACACAATACATAGCCGTAAGGGGAAGAATAGTGACAGGGCAAGTCAAAATGGCTGTGGATACATTCTCAACAGGCAGACCATCAAACATTATTTCCATATCTTGGAGAGAATCTACAGGTACACCGGCAACGCCAACATCAGCAGCGGCTCTGGGATCATCAGAGTCGAGACCATAGCCGGTAGTGACACTTAAGGCTATGGAAAAACCTGTCTGTCCCAGTTCATATTCTCGCTTGTAAAGCTTATTGGTCTCCTCCGGTGTGTGCGTGCCGCTGTATCTTCTTATTGTCCATAGTCTTCCCCTGTACATATTAGGGTGGATGCCTCGGAGATAAGGGGGCTCCCCGGGAAGCCCAATATCCTTGTCATAATTAATGTCAGCAACATCTTCGGGAGTATAGAGCCGCTTAATGAGAATATCTGAACCTGATAAGAATTCCTCCTTAATCTCCTTTCCCCTTGCCTGTGTCATAGTATCTGGTGATTTAGCCATAGTTGCCCTCCTTTAGAAGCATAGACAAAATTATTACCAACCTGGAAATGCAAACTCTAGACTTCGATCGAAGTCGACAGTAGCACTAACTCGGAAGTTGTTCAAGAACTCACCTCTTTAATGTAATAGCCTGAATTTGCCTCTTTCATTTTAGCTGACGCCAAATCATTCCACAGTCTAAACTTTTGGTAGCATGCTAATGATCCAACTTGTCTTGGCGATTGTCATTCCAAAAAACTGGCATTAGCGTAGATATAGTATATTGTGTTTTAGTGTTTGTCAATCAACAGTCTATTCCAATACAAGATGAGCCTGGAGGGGATATCGATATCTAACACAGGGTGAGCCTGAACAGACAGGCATCTGGTTTATGATTGGGATATGCAACTGATCATGAACGATGAAAGGCTAACTACAATAGGACAGGTCAAGCAGTTTTTAGCGGGGAGTGAGGCACTTACATTCAGAGGGGTATCGATTGAGGAACGATACCTCTGGATAGAGTCGATACTGGTGAGATTCAGGTACTTTCGGCTCAGCAGAGATGAAAAGGGAGTAATCCGACGGTATATAGAGAAAGTGAGCGGATACTCCTGGGCACAGGTATGCCGGCTGATAAGGCGATACAAGCAACAGGGAGGGTTGAGGAAGGTAGGCTGCAAAAGGCACCGGTTTCCCATGAAATATACGCAGAAAGACGTTGCCCTGCTGGCCAAGACCGATGAACTGCATAACTACCTGAGCGGGCCAGCCACCAAAAAGATCATGGAGAGGGAATGGACAGTGTATGGGCATATGGACTTCATGACTATTTCTCAGATATCCATCGCCCATCTCTACAATCTGCGCCGAAGTTTTCTCTATCGGAATATGAACAGGCGATATACCAAGACCAAGCCGGCAGTGGTCAAAATCGCTGAGCGGGCAAAACCTGACCCAGGAGGGAAACCGGGATATATCCGCGTTGACACGGTACACCAGGGAGACCGGGATGGAGAGAAGGGAGTGTATCACATCAATGCCGTGGACGAGGTTACCCAATGGGAGATCCTAACCTCAGTGGAAAGGATATCGGAGTATCACCTGGAGCCGGTTCTGGAAGGTATGCTCGCCAATTTTCCCTTTGTCATCCGGGGTTTTCATTCCGACAATGGCTCCGAGTTCATCAATAAGACGGTGGCAAAGCTTCTGAATAAGCTCTTGATCCGTTTCACCAAATGCCGGCCTCGTCACACTAATGATAATGGACTGGTGGAATCAAAGAATGGCTCGGTGCTACGTAAACAACTGGGCTATGCCCATATCCCACAAGCGTATGCCACAGCCATTAACCAGTACCACAGAGGCTTTCTGAATATCTATATCAACTTCCACAGACCCTGCTTCTTTCCGGTATCGGTTATTGACCACAGGGGCAAGGTCAAGAAAACGTATCCCTATGAGGAGGTGATGACTCCATATGAAAAACTGAAGTCACTGCCAGAAGCGGAGAGCTACTTGCAGGCCGGTGTCACACTGAAAGAGCTTGATGACATTGCCCATGAAATGAGCGATAATGAATTTGCAGAAAGGATGATGAAAGCACATTCCAATCTCTTCCACCACATCTCTCGACATATAAACCGAGATGCCTGAGACTCATTCCTTCAGGCTCATTCCTGGATTAGAAAAGACTTCAACCACTATGTCATTACAGTTGGAGTGTGGCAGTCACAGCTCACTTACACTATAAATGAGATCATCACATCGCTATTATCCGGCCAAACACTTGCCTATCTAGCTGGTTCCAAGATAAGAAGTTTGGAGAGTTCCTGTGCTGACAGGAAGTGTGCAGGTATCTGCATACCTTTGGCCCAGATTTCAGCAAGGTCACTGTAATACGGGCTCTTGTACTGGCCGGATTGCCCAGGAGGGCTTATTAACGTGGCGCTCTCCATGTCCGACATATCGATAACCATCCTGATGACGCCGCCAGAATCCATGGCATATGGGTTTTGGCTGTCCCACCAGCCTGCATTGATGGTGAAACCGTCGCCATTCGTAGGAATGGGTTTGAGGTTGAAGAACGGCAGTTTTGCGCCCATCGGGTGCTTGAAGGTCATCATATGCACCTTGCCCCACTCCCATTTTGTCGGGTCGCTGCCCAGACGAGAGGTTAATTCGTTCACGGCGTCCTTCATGCTCTTCCTAACCATATCTTCTTTTGTCTCTTTGATATCTGTGGTCCTGATATCATCCCAAAGGAAGTGGTTGTTATCATCCATGATATTGGCCAGCATCATGTCAGGCTGGTAGATAAGGTAAGGAGTCAATATCGTATCACATAGTTCCTTGCCCAGTTCATCTTCCAGCGTGTTCCTTATGAGGTGCATATAGAAGGAGTTGAACAGCGTTGCCGCCTGGCTCTGGATATCAATGGAGTAGTTCCATCCCTGGAAAAGCGCCGGGGCTGCTTGAAGTTCCTCTGTGCCGCCACAAGCCTTCAATACCTGTGGCACCCATCGCTTGGCTACCATAGACACGTTATCAAGCTGCATGTTCCTTATTTCTTCCGAGGTGAACTTGTCCTTGCTTTTGACAATTTCCTCGAAGCGTAATGCACGCTCAAACATGAAGTAGCTGGTTATATGGTAATTGACATTCTTGGGAGGGTTGTTGAACGAGGCGATATAGCCTTTGTCCGGGTTATAGTCATAGGGGAGCTTTTCGAAAGGCACAAAACCCGTCCATTCATATTCGCCCGTGTCTCCCGGCACCGGCAACGTACCATCGCCATTCTTTCTCAGAGGAACCGACATTATGTACTGGTAGCCAATGTTGCCGTCCACATCGGCATACCCGAAATTGATTGTAGGTGTTTTCACCACGCTCAGAGCTCTGCGGAACTCCTCGAAATTGTTGGCCCTGATCAAGGCATCAAACCCGTCGAACATGTTGGTTGGAGGCTGGAGACCCACCCACATCATGGCGCAGTTGGCAGGCGCGTTCGACACAACATCTGATATGATAGGCCCGTGCCGCGATATCTTGACCTGAAACTTCTCCTCTCGGAACCCGTCTTTGGTCTTTATCTTTACCACCTCGTCGATGAGCTTGAAGTCCTTATAACCGTTCTCCGTCAAGTATTGATTGGGGTTATCGGGGTTGAGCTTTTCGATGAAATAGTCCAATTCGTCTCCCCTCCCATTAGTTGTGCTCCAGGCGATTTTCCTGTTGAATCCCAACACGTTAACCCCTGGTGCGCCAGGTATGGAGCCACCGATGACATCATATCTGCCACCTTTCAGGTGTACCAGGTAGAACAGGGCCGGTATCTTGGGTTGCAGGTCAGGGCTGCCGGTGAATATCGGTTTGCCTGTTGTAGTGCGCGATCCGGCGAATATCATCCAGTTGCTGGCAGGTATATCGAGCGAAATCGGGCAGCATAAATTGCTATCACATCGTCTCGACTCTCCTGAAGTCGCGGACTCAGCATTGTTACTGATGGATAAATTTAAATTGTTGTTACGTTCAGAAACAGTGGGTGCATATTCGGGTAGAGTGGGAGTGATATGCTTGAGGATATCTTCACCTGCCTTTAGGCCAATCTGGTACAGTACTAGCTCGGTGTCCTTGGGACGATTGAGGCTGTATGCCATAAGTAGCCCGGTCACTACGCTATCCTGCGGCTTCCAGGGTTGTGGTTTGACTCCTAGAAGCGTGTACTCGATAGGGAGGTTCTTGCAGGTGCTGATGTAAGCATTGACGCCTTTTGTATATGCATCAAGGAAGGCTCGTGATTCAGGTTTTAGGAGCTGGTATTCGACCTCCGCAGTCCTGTAGAACCCTACTGTCTTGAAGAACTTATCCGCCTTAATAGTCGCCTCACCAAAGTAAGTAGAGAGCTCTCCGCTGCCTGCCAAGCGTGTCGTGTCCATCTGGAACATGCGCTCTCTGGCGGTAATATATCCCTGCGCAAAGAAGAGGTCAGCCTCGTTTTGGGCGAATATATGCGGCACACCGTGCTCATCTGTCCACACCTCTACTTTTGCAGTAAGGCCGTCCAGAGTAACAGTGCCCGAGTAGCTCGGTAGCGGAAGCCGAAAGACCACCTGCAAGGATACTACCGAAGCAATCACAATAAAAACGATAATGCCTAATGATATTACCAGAGCTTTGATTTTCTTTGATTTCACCTTAACCTCCCATATTAAATTATGAAACAGGCTGTCTAAAAACCCTCTTCGCCGGAGGCTAATCACCGACCATCGATTGCCTCAGGCACCTTAAAACATTTTTCCTACTATATATTTTTTCCGGAATTCCCCGCATCAATTCGGGACGGCGATGTGACCCGACTCCATTACCCTCTGCCGCCATTATAAGCCTTTGTTCCCTTGGCTGTTATCTCCCCCCTGATACACTTAGCCTAAATCTAGAGATAGTCAGTTGTGACTTACTGCACAATCTGGGCAAATGTTTAAGTATAGCCGGGGCTGATTAAGCTACATATTTTGTGTCCGTTTCTGCAAAGCAGACATTGATTAAATTTTTAAGGTAGGGATGAAATTATTTTCTCATACTCTTGCTCTGTGAAAGCACGAAGAGTATTGGTATGCACATTGCCTTTGGCACCGATAGCAAGGGCTGCCTTGGCTGCGACATCATCATCACGTGCTTCTAAAATAAACATGGTATCATACTGTCCCATACCCATGATTGCATAGAATTCCTTAACCTTAGCGCCAACGGACTCGCAGGTTTTTTTAGCCGCTTCAACCCGGGCAGGACTCTCTTTGATATTTGCAATACCTTGCTGTGTAAACCCGAAAAACATAACATAGGTTGGCATCGTGCTACCTCCTTTATTGTGCTACAGGTCTCCTGCTATGACTTTGTTGGGAAATTGTATCACTCTAATAAAAACCTCTCAATACTTACGATTATGGTGCGTTTGAGCCTTGAAAAAAGAGGGGACAGAGCAGTCAAGATATCGGGTAATGATTTTAAAATAACTCAACAAATCGCCCAATTGTTGCCTTATAGCCGGCTAGGCAAGCCCTTATTAGATATGATCTTCGTTTGGTCGATCTAGACGGACTGTTGGCACTGAATGTCATTCTTCCGGTGCCATTGTGGTGCCGATAACCCGTATCATCCAGTTAACTTTGGATTTATCATGCCACCAATGAGTGGGGTCAGGACAAATCAGTGGCCATGGTTCTGCTTCCTTATATGACCCGTCAGAGGGGACAACGGCAGTAGAGTGCAGATTCTTGACACTATTGTCAGCGCCTATATGAATCCCCTGAAATACGGGGGCGCCGGTCCAGATATATACATAAAACTTGCCTGATACTTGAATACTGGGCACCTCTAGCTCTACCCATTTAAGTGCTAGCTTCATCACAGGCCACGGTTGAATAGAACCGAGTGGGAACTTATCAATGGGATAGGCTTGTCTATACAACACTTTCTGGTTCTTATCCCAAATTTGCACATCGAATGCTTTCTCTTTAGACCCACTGTCAAGGTTCAGCCCGAACACTCGTATCTTCCGAATAGTAAATGGGTCAGCGGGTGGCAAGAAATCCACCAGATGGCCAAACTGGATACGTCCCTTTGGAGCTTCCTCAGCAGTCCCATCATCGTACCTCAGTTCCACCTCCTTCGCGACTAGCTTTGGCTTTACCGTGATGTTTGAAGTCGATTCACCGACAGCGACCCGATAAGTACCAGCTTTATCTTTAAGCATCGTGAAGCTTACTTCTTCAGCGGCCCCGGGGACTATCGCGATATCTCTTCTTTCCAGTTCTACTCCATCTATGCTCAGGGCGGCTGTATAAGTGCCTTCACTACCACCGGTATTTTTGACCTGAGCGGTGACAGTGACTGTTTCCCCGGCGACAACTTCCTGTGGAGTTACACTCAAGGAGACGATCTCAAACTTTGGTGGTGTTGGCTTCGCACAGGCAACAAACAAAATAGCGAGAAGAGCTGAGCTAATAATTATGACTGAGGCCCGAATGTGTCTATTCATTTCGCTACCCCCTCAAGTTTTTTTACTCAATTATAAGCATGGCCAAGTATCAACGCAATATCAATATACTGTATTGAACATCACGCTATCTTGTGCAGTGAAAGCTGCCATTTCCAAACGAGTCCCCGAGTAGGGGGAAGATCCGAACTTTTTGCGATGTCTGGCTCATCATTAGTCTACCGATGGGCAAGGACAACAATCTACCTAGCAATCCGCTAACGTTTCCCGGATATATGACGTCGCCGAAGCTAGTGTCGCGGAGACTGCCGTCAGGCCGGCCGTGTATTCACTTTTTTATCTCAAGGTACTAGCTTTTAACCTTGCCTTTTGTCCTTAAGTCTCGAATATCCCTCAGAGTCCTCCCCCACATATGGCCAATGGAAAGACTGATTCCTACCAAACCCAGGAACGCGATAACAATGCCAGGCAACACAAACTTCGAGCCGAGTGCTAAGCTGATCCCGCCAAGCATGAACGCTACGCCTGTAGTATGCATAAAATATTCCCAGTTGATCCTACCACTTTGAATGAGCAGTGTTCCCAGAGCGTCAAACTTACCCTTAATTTCTTGGAGATCCTCTGCTACCGCCTTAAGCTGAGTCTTCTCAGATTTATTCATGCTTGCCTCCTTCCTTTTTATCTAATTTCTTCCCCGTCGGGTTGAGCTCCGTAGCCAATGCATTAACACGGTCGAGCAGTACCTTCTGCGCAGCGAGATCGCTCTCAAATTTTTTAGGTCACTCGCGCATTCTGAATCACCTCCTTTTGTGCGGGTTGTCGTTGTCATACACCAAGCCAGTTTGCAAGCGGCGATTGTTGCTCGCCAGCTCGATCACGTGGGTCGTGCTCACACCGAAATTCGACTTACGATTCAGTTTCCGTCTTTACCGACACATTTAACCACCGCTAAGAATTTGAGTGCTATTGTGCCGCTATTACACCGCGACTTTCAATCTCAGTTAGTTCGTAACCAGTTCGATAGGCCTTAGTTCGAACCACTTTATGTCTGGTCAGGTTTGGAAAAAGCAAAATCACTCCCCAGGCAGGATTCAAACCGGTTCCCTATGTCCTTATTTTGGCTTGGTGTTTCTTTGGCAGCAAGCGTGAATAACCGAAGTAATCTGAGAATGCACGATTTGAGTAAATGTGCTCCCCCAAACATTTGAAGCGAGCATATCGTGTCTGAGGATTTAGCCAGAAATTGTTCCACCAAGTTTACGGCGCGCCGAGAATCGTATCCTTCTTGCGCTTCATCTCAGCGTCCTTATCCCAGTCTATACTATACTCCTCGTTCACATATTTCAAGAACAAAGCAGCAAACCTGTTTAATGTCTCGATGAGTTCTGCAATTGCCCTGATTATATCCGGCTCCTGTTCCGTGTCCTTGCCGTTAAGATAATCCCGCAAGGCATGGGGTTTGCCCAAGCTCGAAGTGATCGCGGAGCGGATCATTGGGTGTGTCCCCGCCTGACTTAGGAAGTCATAAGAACGCATCATGCCTATTACTATCGGATGTATTTCAGACTGCCTGGATTTCTTAATCTCTTGATGTTCGAGCCACTCACGTGCCTTGGCTTCGTCGTTTTTACAGATATCGGAACTCCGGAGTGCTTCAACCATGGTTCTAATACATGAGAGCATTTTCGAGAAATATCCTGATATCAGCAAACGTCGGGCTGCATGCAAACTATCTAAAGCTTCAACAAGCAGCGCAATCGCCACAAACTGCCTCATTTGCTCCCTATTATCCTGCAATTTCAGGTCGCCTACTCTCAAAGGAGATGTCTGAATAGATTCTGCCAGTTCATCTATTGCGAATGACACTACGTTTACTGTATTCTCAAAAGCTGTGATGTTCAAACCGAAATACTTCATTAGCCATTGATGGCTCTTGGCCTCCCCCTCATCTAGCCATGCGAGTGGCCTGGTTAATAACACTTTGGGTCCTTTGTTCTTCACCATATTTTCACCCTCATATCAGCATGTCTGCCTAAGTAACTCTTGAAATACTCCCCCAAGAAATCCAAGATTTCATTTTCTATTCCTGGACTGCACCCCTATGATTGGACAGATAGGGTTAGGAGAGCCTGGCGGGGTAGTCCATTGTTCTCCTGATTGAGCAGTACCTCCTCAAATTCATTTGGCGGCAGGTAACCAAGCGCCGAATGAAGT
>Ga0194113_10001917_pt1 | contig 28546 bp, 19 predicted proteins | sample TA2MahC200mmetaG_FD_146193 | JGI IMG/M metagenome (GOLD analysis project Ga0194113, IMG submission 146193) | Freshwater microbial communities from Lake Tanganyika, Tanzania - TA2015017 Mahale Deep Cast 200m | ecosystem: Environmental > Aquatic > Freshwater > Lake | place: Tanzania: Lake... | reverse complement strand
TTGTAATTGCTCCGCCACTAACAGTGGTCCCGCCACCGGTATCGGTAGTGACGCTGGCTAACGCCGTGGCGCCGCCAACGGCCCCGCCGAAGGTAGTCGCACCTGAGGTGTTCAGGGTGAGCGCAAACGCGCCATTGACCGTGCTGAGCAGGCCGACATTCCCTGAACCGCTGCTCGCCAGAGTAACGGCGCCGCCGATGGTCACGGCATCATTGTAAGTCTGCGCTCCAGTGGTGCTGATCGAGCCGCCATTTATGGCAGCTGTTCCCGCCGCGTCCGTCGTCACGCTGGTAAGCGCTGTTGTGTTGCCAACTTGACCAGCAAACGTCGTCGTTCCCGGACTATTGATCGCTAAGGTTTGGCCTCCATTCAAAGTGCTCGAAAAGGTGATATTCGCGGCGGCGCCAACTCCCGTGCTCGTCAATGTTGCGGCGCCAGCCAGACTTGCAGCATCGCCGTACGTCTGAGTGCCGGTTGTTGCAATCGTCCCGGTCAATGTCGTCGTTCCGCCGCCGCCAGTCGCAAGATTCTTGATGCCCGTGAACGTGCCCGTTAAAGCGGTCGTTTCTGAGAAATTCAACGTCAGGTCAAATCCGCCGCCGGTTGCGGCTGTCGCCGCGAAGTTTGGTGTGGACCCGGCCAAAGTGGAATTCGCTGTCAATGTGATGGTGTCGCCGTACGTTTGCGCGCCACTAGTGGTCACGTTGGCGCCAATGCTCGTGCCTCCGCCCGCATCGGTGGTAACGCTGGCCAATGCGGCCGTCCCGCCGACCGCCCCGCCAAAGGTTGACGTGCCCGAGGTGTTCATTGTCAGGGTGAACGCTCCGTTTACCGTCGAGAGAAAAGCGAGGTTTCCCGCGCCGGTACTGGTGAGCGTGGTGTTGGCGCCCAACGTCACCGCGTCATTGTACGTTTGCGCGCCAGAGGTTTTCATGACGCCGCCATTGATGACGGTCGTGCCGCCCGCGTTTGAGGTAATGCTGCCCAGCGCTTGCGTATTTCCGACGGCTGCGGCAAACGTCGTCGCGCCAGAAGTATTCACCGTTAATGTCCGGTTGTTCGCAGCTAAATCTCCGTCAACCGTTCTATTGAAAGTAATGTTGCCCGCAGCACCAGTTCCCGTGCTCGTCAACGTCGTATTCGCGGTCAGGGTTAGTGCGTTGTTATAGACTTGAGGACCGCTCGTCGTCAGCGTGCCGTTGCTGAGGGTAATTGCGCTCAAGCCGGCAAAGCTGATGGTGTTCACGCCGGTCACCAAATCTCCCAAGACGATAATCGGCGCGTCCAAAGTCAAATCGCGTCCAGCCCCCGCCACTACGCCCAGCGTGAGCGTAGAGCCTGCGCCTGCCGTTAGTGTGCGCGCCGAACCGGTGCTCCCGCCAAGTATGAGCGCGTCCGCATAGGTTTGATTGCCCGTGGTGGTGACGGTCTCAACAACCAAAGTTGAACCACCGCCGTTGCTATTCAAAACTCCAATACCGGACACCGCCGCGCCAAACGTCGTCAGACCAGTGCCGGTCGTCGTCAGGTCAAAGCCAGCGCCAGTCACAGTGGAAGCGAACGTAATGTCCGAGCCAATCACGGTGGTATTGGCGGCTAGCGTGACGGCATCATTGAAGGTTTGGCGTCCAGAAGTGGAAAGGCTGCTCGCGCCCGTGCCTTGCAGAAATGTTGTTCCGCCATTGCCTGTCGTGAGGTGACGGATGCCGGTGAACTTTCCGCCGTCAATGGCAAGATTAGACGAGAAGTTTAGAGTGACATCAAAGCCAGCGCCCGCAATGGCCGTCGTCGCATTGAACGTGGCGGCAGTGCCCACCAACGTCGCATTGGCGCCCAGCGTAATCGTATCACCGTAATTCTGAGCACCGCTCGTGGCAATGCTGCTCGTGCTTATGGTCGTGCCGCCAGCGGCATCGGTGTTCAATGTCAGTGGCGCTGTTGTGCCCCCGATCACACCGGCGAAGATCGTCGCGCCGGCCGTATTAACGGTGAGATTCTGAGCGCCATTCACGGTTGAATTGAACGTGATATCACCGCTGCCCGTGCTTGCAAACGTCACGCCGGTTCCCAGTGTAACGGCGTCATTATACGTCTGCTTGCCGCTTGTTGAGACTGATGACGTGTTGACTACGGTTGTTCCGCTGTTGCTGGCCGAGAGGTGACCGACCCCAGAGATGGCGCCCGCGAGTGTGGTTGTTCCAGTTGCATTGAGCGCGAAATCGAACCCCGCACCAGTCACGGCAGCCAGTGTCAGCGTGGTTCCAACGAGGGCAGCGTTCGCTCCCAAGGTAATCCCATCTCCGTAACTATGAGTCGTCGCCGTGAGAGTCCCTCCGCTAATCGTCGTGCTGCCGGCGGCATCGGTCGTGATGGCGCTGAGAGATTGTGTTCCGCCAATCGCTCCTCCAAACGTCGTCACGCCACTCGAGTTAACGGTAAGCGTGCGGTTATTCGAAGAGGAATCCGCGTTAACCGTCCCGTTGAACGCAACTGTCCCACCAGCCGCGATGATATTACCTGTGAGAGTAATCCCGTCGTTATAGGTTTGAGCTCCGCCGGTCGTGACATTTCCCTTTAACGACGTCGTGCCTGAGGCATCGGTCGTAAGGCTCGCCAGGGTGGTCGTTGCTCCGACTACGTTATTGAAGGTCATCGCTCCACTGACGTTCAAAGTAAGCGACTGTGTATTGGCGGACGCGCCGTTTACAGTGCTGGCAAACGTGAGCGTCGTGGCCGTTAACGTTGTGTTCACTCCAATAACCACGCCGTCGTTGAAAGTCTGAGTCGTCGCCGTAATCGAACTGGCGCCGATGGTCGTCGTGCCAGGGCTGTCAGTCGTCAGACTAAACAGGGAAGCGGTGGCGCCCACGATGCCGTTAATCGCCGTAGTGCTGGAATTGATGGTCAAGGTCCGGTTGTTTGCCGCGGCATCCGCATTAACGGTGTTCGCCAGAGTCACCGTTGTTCCGGCCAACGTTGTGCTGGCGCCAAGCGTCAGCGCATTGTTGAAGGTCATGGTCGATGCTGTCACCGCGCCGCCGTTCAAGACAGTCGAACCGACGTTATCGGTTGTTAGGCTGCTCAAGCCGCTTGTGCCGCCGACCACCCCGTTGAATGTGGTGACTCCCGCGGTGTTGATCGTCACCGCCTGCGGACCGTTCAAGGTCGATGCAAATGTGATCGCAGCGCCGCCAGTGCTATGAAGCGTTGTGGCTCCGCCCACCGTGACAGCGTCGTTAAACGTTTGAGCGCCGGTTGTGGCAATTGTAGCACCGCCAACCGTGCCCGCGCTGATCGTCGTTGTCCCTCCAGCATCGGTGGTCAGGCTGGTCAACGCGGTCGTCCCTCCGACCCGTCCGAGAAATGTTATCGTCCCGCTTGTATTGAGGGACAGAGTTTGAGCGCCGTTGATCGTGGAACTAAACATAATGTTCCCCGACCCAGTGCTAGTGAGGGTTGTTGCCGCGCCTAGAGAGAGATCATCACCGTAAGTTTGCGGGCCGGTCGTGCGAACGCTGCCACCGTTAATGATGGTTGTGTCTGCCCCGGTGCCGTTGTCGGTCGTCAAGCTCGTCAATGGCGTCGTCGCGCCAATCGCGGTCGTAAAGGTCGTCGCGCCGGCAGTTTTCACCGTCAACCCAAACGCGCCGTTGATCGTGGAAGCGAACAGAATATTTCCCGAACTGGTGCTGGTCAGAGTGGTAGTCGCGCCTAAGGTGACGGGCCCGTGGTAAGTTTGCGCACCCGTTGTCGTTATCCCTGCCGCACTGATAACTGTCGAACCGGCCGCATGTGTGGTAAGACTCGTCAAACTTGTAACGTCGCCGCCGAACGTCGTCGTGCCCGCGGTCGTCACGGTGACATTCTTCCCGCCCGTCAAGGTTGAACCAAACGTAATGTTCGCATTCCCTGAACTCGTCAGTGTCAATGAAGCGCCTGCCCCGCCGAGACTCACTGGTTCGTTGTAGGCCTGCACGCCTGTGGTCGTGATGGCCGTCGTATTGATCGCGACTGTCCCGGTGGCGTCGGTAATCAAACTCGTCAACGGTGCGGAGCCGCCCACGAGGCCGCTGAACGTAACCGAACCCCCTGTGTTGATCGTCAAACTTTTCGCTCCGTTCAGTGTCGAGCCAAAGCTAATGGCGCCCAACGTGGCGCTCGTTAACGTCGTATCTAGAAGCAGCGTGACCGGATCATTAAACGTCTGTGAGCCAGCCGCGATCGAACCGGTGTTCAATGTGGTTGTTCCGGCGGCATCGGTCGTGATGCTCCCCAAGCGCTGAGTGCCTCCCATGGCGGCGTTGAAGACAGTCGCGTTGCTCGCGTTGACGGTCAAACTTCGGTTGTTGCTCGCCAGGTCCGCATTGATCGTCTTTTCAAATGTGACGTCGGTCGCTGTCAAAGTCGAGCTTCCGCCCAATACAACCACGTCCTGGTATCCCTGGGTTGTGGCGGTTACCGAATTATTTAGGGACGTTGTTCCCGGTGTATCCGTAAGGAAACTCAGAAGCTTCATGCTCGCGCCAATCGCTCCGCCAATCGTCGTCGTCCCGTTCGCATTAACCGTAAGCGAACGACTGTTGATCGTGTTTCCGTTGACTGTCCCGCCAAGAACAACTGTGAAGCCGCGCAGGATTGTATCGGCGGTCAGCGTCACCGGATCGTTGAAAGTCTGAGTCGTGGCGTTCACTGTTCCGCTGCCGAGTGTCGTTGAGCCGACGCTATCCGTCATGAGACTCTTGAGAATGGCCGTTCCGCCGATTACGCCGTTGAATGTCGTTGCCCCACTGGCGTTGATCGTCAACGTTCGGTCATCGACAATATCGCCATTGACAGTCGTGGCGAATGTCACTGTGGATCCGGAAACAACCACATTGGCAGCCACAGTCACGGGGTCGTTGTAGTTCTGAGTAACGCCGGCGACCAGGTTTGTCGTCGCGCTGCCCACCGTCACACCCCGAAACATTGTGGTTCCAGCTGCGTCGGTCGTGATCGCGCCGAATGCTGCTGTGCCCCCAACAACGTTGTTAAAGTCCGTCGCGCCGTCCGCATTGATCGTCAGGTTCTGACCATTAGGCGAAGCCCCGTTTAGCGTCCCATTGAAAGTAACAGCGGAACCCGTCAGCGTGGTGGTCTGCGAAACCTTCACGGCATCGTTGTAAACCTGGGTCTTAGAAACCAGCGCGCTGGTGTTAATCACAGTCTGGCCCGCCGAATCAGTCGTGAGCGTCCCCAAGCGCTGGTTGCCCCCCACGACTCCGGCAAATGTGTTCGTGCCGCTGACATTCAAAGTTAGTGCGCGGTTATTCCCGGCCAAGTCCGCATTGACGGTGTTATTGAAATTAACAGTTAGCGCCGTCAAAACCGTGTCCGCGCCGAGCACGACGGCGTCGTTGTAGGTCTGAGCGCCGGTGGTCTGAATCGATTGGCCTTGGAGGACGGTCGTACCGGATGCATCGGTTGTCACACTCGTCAACGGAGTGGTACTTCCTACGGCGCCCGCGAATCGCGTCGTGCCAGGCGTATTGACCAGCAGCGTTTTGGCGCCGTTCACCGTCGAGTTGAAAGTCACTCCGCCGCTGCTGCTCGAACTGACGAAGACCGAGTTGGCGGACAACGTGAGCGGATCGTTGAACGACTGCAGCGTTGCGGTGACAAGATTGGTTCCCGTCGCGCCCACTTGGCCGATCACGACGGTTCCCGCGGAGTCAGTCGTTAGCGAGGCCAGCGCCGCCGTGTTGCCAACCTGCGCGTTGAATGTGGTCGCTCCGTTGCCGTTGATGGTCAGACGCCGGTTGTTCGCAGCCGCGTCGGCGTTGACAGTACCGTTGAAAGTCACGTTGACACCTGCAACCGTCGTGTCGGCGGTGACAAACACGGCGTCGCTGAAGACAACATCCCCGAAGCTTGTCACGAGGTCGCCTAGCCGGATTCCACCTGAACCATCATTGCCGATGGTGATGTTGCCCGTTTGCGTGTTTCCAATCACACCGGCAATCGTCAGCGTGGCTGTGGAACTGTTCGCGCCGCCTGAATCCGACGCCGTCAAACTAAGAGACGCGCCGCTCGTTGACACCGGTTGGTTGATGCTCAGGTTTCGGCCAGCCTTAAAGGTGACCGTCTCACCGGTAGTTTGATTATTGAGGCGGAGAGGCTCGTTGATGAATAGATCCTGATGCGCCTGAATCGCAACATTTCCCGTCAATGCTGAAATTGAACTCGCTGAAATCGTAACGTCGGTCGTCGTGTCTGGCTCACTAAATAAGATCTGTGAATCAGCCAGTAACGAGTCGTTGGCGCCCGAAGTTTGAATCGTAATGTCTCGGGGATCCAAAAGGACAGAACCGCCCGCCGCATTGATGGTCCCATCAAACGATAAAGTCTCTTTGCCTGAAACCTCCACAAAGCCGCGCGGTGCCGTGATGTTCCCGGCAAAACTGGTCAACTCATCCGCCCACAGGATTACTTTGCCGCCTTCTCCATACTCGGCGGCATCAGCCTTAATGTTTACATCACGCCCCACAAACGCCCGTTCCGCATTCTTGATCGGTAGCGCAGACATTCCTGTCTGCGGGTTAGCGGGACTTTCCAGTCCCGCACCAACACGACGGGCGACTGGAAAGTCGCCCAAACCCGCAGGCTGGAAAGCCTGCGCTACGTACGCTGAACGTCCGCCTTGAAAATCTCCCCCGATTAAGGCTGTGCCGGCATCGGTCTCTCCGCTGACATCGACTTTGGCTTGTCCAGTCAAACCCACTCGATCTCCCAGCACCTGCACTTCTCCGCCTTTAACTCCACTGGCATCCAAGGTCCCCTCGCTGACCACGGTGCCTTCCTCAGCCTTGAGCACAATCTTGCCCCCTTCATTGGAAACTGTCCGAGCTCGCACGATCCCGCTATTGTTAATCGCTAGGGCATGCAGATTGTCTCCGGCCGCGCGCAAATCCGCCCGCGCCGCATCGACTAACCCTGAGTTAAACACGCGTCCGCTGCCGTAGAGCACGCCCACGTCGCTGCCATCTGTGGCCAACACCACTTCGGTTGAACCGAGCAGCCCGGCGCTCAAGGCCTTGATCGTGCCGGCATTTTGGACATCGCGCGCGACCAAATAGACGCTGCCGCTGCCGCCGCGAATCACGCCCGCATTCCGAACCGCTTTATCCGAGCGGCCCGACAAGCTGAGCTTGGCCTGGCTTAAAAAGCTCTCGTCGCTCAAGTTTAAGGTCGAAGCGATAAAGCCTTTGGTATCCACGTGCGCTCCCGGACCGACCAGGATCCCAGCGGGGTTTAAGAGGATCAACTGGCCATTGGCTTGCAGGTTGCCGTAAATGGAAGAGGGATTGCCGCCCAAGACCCGGTTGAGGGTCGAGGCGTTGACCCCAGGCTGAATAAAGCGGGTTAGTTCGCTGGCGCTAATCGAGAAATCTTGCCAGTTGATGATCGCCCGCTCGGTGCTTTGGCGGATCGACAGTACGCCTGGGTACAGCCGATCGAACGAAACACTGCCGGCGGTGACTTGCTCGCCGATGGGGTTAGCTTGCGCCGGTGAGCTCAGAAAGAGAGCTGAGAGGAGTGTAAAAGAAGAGAGAGTGTGTGAAGGAACGCCGTACGTTTTCATTCAATGGGCCCGATTAAGGTTGTTGTCCGCTATTGATGTTAAGCCGCGCTGTTTGGCAGCAGTGCGACATCGTTGATCCGATTTGTCAACACAATTTAAGTTTTTCACTCACAAAACGAGCAGAGTACTCAAGCAAAGCACCCACGCGGAGAGCTCGGCTGCTCTTTGTCGCTTAATGTCACCGGCTGCAAGTCACGGCTCACCACGGAAACAGAGACAAGTTACACACCCGCCCAGGAGATAATCGGCGGAGGCGGGAAAAACTTTAGAAGAATTTTGAAAAAATTTTGGTACAGGGTCTTTACCGCAGATTTCACAGATTAACGCGGATGAAAAAGGCAATACAGAGACACGAAAACGTAGAGAAGAATTCCTCGCAGCCAACAAACAATTTGGACGATTGCAGGAAGCCAAATTAACCTGGAAACGCGTGACCCCATAAACCGCGGATGACTCGGATAGACACGGATAACGATTGTGTTTCTTTTGGGTTTAGTTCTTCATCCGCGTCTATCCGGGCTATCCGTGGTTCTTAAAAAGTTGGTATGCATTTCGCTTTACATCGAACTTCGTCTGTTGGTAACCCTAACCGGGCTCCTGCGTGGCGTTGAAGAGAACCTAAAACTATTTTCATTGTGAAAAATCATACTCAAACAAGCGGGCGCAGTTTCAACTGCAGGATTGCATTTAGTCGTTCGGGCAATCGCGCGCGGTGGGTTTTGGCTCTCATGGGCGGGATTTGGCTGAGCGTTGGCGTGCTCAGCGAAGCGGGGACGTTCAAGTCCAACTTTAACACAAGTTTGTCCAGTGCCGCGAAAGTTTATGGCGATGCATTGGTTGAAAATGGCGTAGTCAAGCTGACCAAGTTGACGACGAACACGGTCGATTTGGCAGGATCGCTGGTCATCGATGATCTCGATGCGGGGAAGCCTGTGAGCTCCTTCACCGCTCGATTCAAACTCCGGATGGATGGCGGCAGCGGCGGGGAAGGCGTTAGTTTCAATTTCGCCCCCAACGTCCCGGAGGCGGTGTTCGGAGAAGCGGGCGCTGGCAGCGGTTTGTCCGTGCTTTTTGATTCCTTCGAGAATAGTGCGGGTGAAACCCAGGGGATCATTGTCAAATATCGCGGAGAAACATTGGCCGCAACAAAGCTCAACCCGCGCACCGGAACAAATTGGGTTGATGTCACAATCGAAGCTCGCGCGGAAGGAACGATCAATGTGACCTATGGCACAAAGGCCGTGCACGCGAACGTATTTGGTTACTTGCCATTGGCCGGCCGATTTGGGATCGGCGCTCGGTCAGGACAGCGGACTGACGACCATGACATCGATGATTTGAATATCACCACGACGCCTGTCGCAAAGCCCTACGCCACACGCGTCGCGCCAATAGGGCGTAATATTCGAGCTGGTGCGGTTGTTGAAATTCAGCTTCAGGATTTTCAGACGACGGCAAATCCGGCATCGATCCAACTTTCCTTCAATGGGCAAGTCGTCACTCCAACCACAGCGAGTTTGAGCGGGGTGACAACGATTACGTATGATCCTCCTGGATTGCTGGAATCCAGTTCCACGAACGAGGTGAAGCTGGTCTTTTCAGACCGTGCCACGCCGGCAACGCGATCGACGATTCAATACGGTTTCGTAGTTGAGCAGTATGCTCGGATTCCGTCCAGCGCTGCGGTACCGCGCACGTCGGTTGTTTTGACAAATGCCGGGTTCAGGATTCGCACAGTGCAAGCGCGGGCGAACGCCGGCTTGGCCTCGATCATTGCGCGGGCGGAAGCGCAGCTGGCAGGGACACTGATCGACCCGGCGACAGGGCGACCCTTCGAGAACGAGGCTCGAGCGAACCCGAGCTCCTCGGATGGGACGTACGAAGAACCAGAAACCATTAATTTCGAGCAAGAAGGCAGCCCGATCGGGAACTTTACCGACGGGGAAAAGCGCATTCCTGGGATTCCGGGACGCGGGGGACATAACGACGGTATCGCAATGGAAGCGCTAACCTATTTGGACTTGCCAGCAGGCTACCACCGGTTCGGCGTCAACAGTGACGATGGCTTCAAGGTGACAATGGCGCGTGATGTTAGAGATGCGTTTGCGGGAGTCCTCGGTTCTTTCAACGGAGACCGGCGTTCGAGTGATACTGAGTTTTCGTTTTTGGTCGAGACCGCCGGAATGTATCCGTGCCGGCTGGTATGGTTTGAAAGCGGCGGCGCGGCCAATGTGGAGTTCTTTTCCATAGCCAGCGACGGACGGAAGATATTGATCAATGACCCTAAGAATCCTAACGCAATCAAAGCGTACCGGCCGACGAATGCGATGTTTGAAACGGCGCCTTATGTCGAGTCGGCAAGTCCAAGAATCGGGGAAACGGGTGTCAGCCGCAAACCGGCGCTGCAAGTGGTCCTGAAGGATGCACAAAGCCAGGTTGCGACCAATTCGATCCGGCTGTCCCTCAACGGGGAAACACTGACGCCCAACATCGTGAAGGCCGCCGGCACAACCACGGTGACGGCTCAAGTTGTGAATCTGCTGGCCGAATCAAGCCAGAATCACGTGTCGCTTACTTATGCGGACAACGCTGCGCCGCGGAACACAGTTGTGCGCGACTGGAGTTTCGTAACCGCGCGCGCCGCCAAACCGACGGGCCATTGGGACTTTAATGATGGGAGCTTGAAAGCCACACGGGGCGGCGATTTGGAATTTGGCGATGGCGCAACCGGCGAATTGTCGGCCCTAACCGAGTTCGGGACGACGACAAGTTTCGGCATACCTGACATCAAGGGCGAACCAGCCAAAGTGATGAAGCACGCGCGTCCGATTCAGCCAGGACTTACGCATCCCGGTTATTTGATAAAGCATGGCATTATGCCAAACGGAGGCGGAATCAAGGTGAATCAATGGACCCTTCTAATGGACGTTTTCTTTCCAGACCCGCAAGAGGGTGGCTTTAGTTCTTTGATTGAAACTGAAGATGTGGCGACCGGTGGTGATCTGTTTGTCCGCTGGAATTCCATTGCAGGACCCGGAACAGGTGGCATTGGAATCGCAGGTCAATATACCGGTGACGGCCGCACCAGAATGAATGTAGGCCAGTGGCAACGCCTGGCTATTGTCGTGGACCTGACTGCGTCACCACCGGTTCTCGGCAAGTTTATCGACGGTGTGAAATTTCAGGACCAGGGATTGACACCACCACAACTGGACGGGCGGTATGCACTCGGTCCTACTGCCCGCCTGTTTGCTGACGATGATAACGAGGTAAATACGTTTTACGTAAATAGCATTCAGGTGCGGGATGGCAAGATGACTGACGATGAAATTGCGGCGCTCGGCGCGCCGACGGCCGATGGCATTCCGTTGCCGACACAAGGAGTCAGTCTTGCCTACACACGAACCGGTAATTCCCTTCAAATCTCCTGGCCAGCGTCAGCCACCGGCTTTGTGCTGGAACGAACTGCGACGCTGCAGAATCCCGCATGGAAGCCTGTCCCCGGCGTTGCAAACAACATGGTGACCATAACGTTGGGCGGAACCAGTCAGTTTTACCGGTTGAAGCGCTAATATTTTTCGGGAGGCTGCCGGAAAATATCTAAAGTTAATCGGATCTTTGCCGAGTCTGACTATAGACCTTTCAGGCGTGAATGCCGTCGTGTGCACAACGGAAGTAAATGCCTGAAGGGCCTCTGCCGGTAAGGATGCTGGCGGATTAACAAATGACAAAAGGATTTGTCTATGAGCAAATAAGTCCATTCGCGCAAGCTAGCCGAGGAGCTAGTCGCTTCCCTTCTATTTACCCCGCGGCGGCTCGGAGGTTTTACTTTCCTTCGGACCAACCGCACATCTGCCGCTGTCAAGTCAATGATTTTGCGGGCAGTCAGCCGAGCTCGTGAATGGAAGGAACCCAACGGAATTAGCGAAAGGAAGCTTAGTTATCATGCTGAAGTGCGACGGTGATTCCCGGTGGAACGACGGCAATTCTCGTAAGCGGCAGACAGCGGAGCTGTTGGGCCAACTAGAGAAAACCGGCTCTTTGTTCAGGATGCCTGGTGGAGGGCCGCGAATGCTGCCCTGCATAAGGCCTCAGTCCGGGCCATGACCGTGCGCACGTTGTAGTTTTCGGCAATGCTGATCAATTCGAACATCGGAGCGATGCAGACAGCTCGATGGTTGGGCGAGGCGCTCAACCGTCAAGTCAAGTCTTTGTCTCAACTTTCCTCTGGTTCTCGGATTACTTCGCCGGAAGATGACGCTGGCGGTTTGGCTCAGTCAATCAAGCTGAGCAATGAGAGCCTCCGCGATAGTGCTGCATTGACCAATCTCAAGAATAGCCTTTCGTTTCTGCAGACCAAAGATGGCTTTCTGGAGAAAGTGCAAAAAGCCATCGACCGCATGAGCGAATTAGCCGTGCTGGCGCTCGATGCAACTAAAACAGATCAGGATCGCCAAAACTACGACGGTGAATTTCAGGCTCTAAATGATTTCCTCGAAGCGACTGCAGGCAAAAGCTTCAACGGCAAACAACTGTTCTACGGAAATTACGAAGTGGTTACAGGCAGCATGACCTGGACGGACGCCAAGGCGGACGCAAAGAGCCGGGGCGGTCACCTCGCTGCTATTACCAACCCCAACGAACTAAGTTACGCGCTTGGGCAACTGGGAGGTGGAACAGGTGCTTTGGGGAATAATGACCTCTGGTTGGGCGGATCGAATGAAACCACCAGCGATTCGGAATACGCTTGGGTAACTGGCGAGTCGGTCCTCTGGACTAATTGGGTGACAGGTCATCCCAGTACCGTCGCGGGCACGAAATACATTTTTGGAAATGGAGAGCCTGAAGATGGCGCCAACATTTACACCTGGGGCACCCAATTTGGCGGAACGCAATCTGCCTACCTCTTGGAGAAAGGTCTCAGTCTCGTCGTGAATGGCGATGGTCAGACCCTCCAAGTGGACAATCGCGGCATACCCTCGTTCACAGACAACCTGCTGACGGCTTCAGCAGCACGCACCGCGCTTCGGAGCACCACTCGAGCCGTCGAAGATGTTGCCGGCGCCCGGGCTCAGGTCGGCTCCGTTATTCAGCGAGTAACAGCTGAAATGGAAGGGCTGAGTATCCACACGGAAAACCTCAATGCTTCCGTCAGCCGCATAAGCGACACCGATGTTGCTTCCGCGAGCACCGAATTCGCTCGCAATACACTGCTGACACAAGCGGGCACAGCGATGATGGCTCAGGCCAATGTGCTCCCTCAAGCGGCGTTGCGGTTGCTTGGATAGCGCTTTCGCAGAAGCAATCCTCCGAGGCCTGTGATGTAATACTTTCCTTCTGACAACTTACCGGCTCCTGCTTTTGCTTCGGCTGCCGCCGATTCGGCCGCCCTTGCGGCTCGAGGCGCGGTTGGGCGCTTTCCCACGGCGGGACCGCTCTTTTTGCCGCCCCGATCTTCCTTGTTCACGGTGGCCCGCGCCCGTTGCTTCGCGACTTTCGGCGTTGTCCCTCGCCTAATGTAGCCTTCCTCGATGTGTTCGGCTTTCCTCTTTTGTTTGCTCGTATAACTCGATTTGTCGCCTTGCGGCATTTTATTTATCCTCCAGATATGGATTTAACCTTAAAGCGGCGATTGATCTGAACAGGAGGCAACGGAGGAAACAGAGAGAGAAAGACTTGGACTCGAAGGGGAGCTTGCAGGGACGTTCACCGGTCAGGTGAGATTCAAACAACAGTGCTGTTCTGGACCAATCTCTCCAACTCTGTTGCCTCTGTTCCCTCCTGTTCGGCCCAGCTGCTGTTTTCAGGTTTAAGCGGTCGTAGCCAAGCAAACCTCCGGCGCGGATTTCGTCAATAAGGGTCGACCGTGACTTTTCAGCCAGTTAAACGCTCAGAAAACACTCTTAATTCCCGAATTGCGTGGATAGCCGCTCGGGCTATTCTCTTTTCATGTTAGCTCCTCCCTTCCCTTTTAAGTCAGGACTTCAGCGGTTCCTCGTCGTATCGGCTCTTTTCGCGACGGCCTTTTCGGCGCAGAGTGCGCAAAGCGAGCAGCGTTTGCCAAACTTCGTCATTCTGTTCGCCGACGATTTGGGCTATGGAGACCTCGGGTGCTACGGTCATCCCACGATTCGGACGCCGAACCTGGATCGCATGGCAGCCGAAGGATTGAGATTTACCGATTTTTATTCCGCAGCTTCCGTGTGCACTCCGAGTCGAGCGGCTCTCCTCACCGGGCGTTATCCCGTCAGAAATGGCATGTGCAGTGATACACGCCGCGTCTTGTTTCCGGATTCGGCCGGCGGTTTGCCTCAAGATGAAACCACGCTCGCCGAAGCTCTGAAAACGAAAGGCTACGCCACCGCCTGCATCGGTAAATGGCACCTCGGACACCTGCCGCAATATCTGCCGACCCGCAATGGCTTCGATTATTACTTCGGCCTTCCCTATTCGAACGACATGGATCGCGTCGCCGACGCTAAATTGGGCCGGTCGATCTTCCTGGATCCCAAGGTCGAGTATTGGAAAGTGCCGCTGTTACAAAACGCGAAGATGATCGAACAACCTGCGCATCAGCCGAGCCTGACGAGGCGTTACACGGCAGAGGCCATCAAGTTTATCGGCCAGAACCGGAGCAAGCCGTTCCTTCTTTACGTCCCTTATGCTTTTCCCCATGTGCCGCTCTTTGCGTCGGACCGTTTTGCCGGGCAGAGTCCGCGTGGTTTGTACGGTGATGTCGTGGAAGAAATGGACTGGTCGGCGGGTGAAATCATGGCGTCGATTCGGAAGGAAGGAATCGCTGAACATACGCTGGTATTCTTCAGCAGCGACAACGGCCCGTGGTTGCTCTTTAACGAGCAGGGCGGATCAGCGGGTTTGTTGCGTGAAGGCAAGGGCAGCACTTGGGAAGGAGGAATGCGTGTGCCAGGCCTCGCTTGGTGGCCGGGCAAAATCAAAGCGGGCGCCGTGAGCCGCGACTTGGCTTGCACGATGGACATCTTTTCCACCTGTTTGTCGCTGGCGGGCGCGTCTCCTCCCTCAGATCGGGAGATCGATGGTGTTGATTTGGGGCCCGTGCTTTTCGGCAAAGGCAAGGGACGCCGGGACCTGTTCTTCTATTACCGTGACACGCAACTCTACGCGGTTCGAAAAGGCCCGTTCAAAGCCCACTTTATGACACGAGCCGGTTATGGAGATGAGAAAGCCGAAACGCACGATCGTCCATTGCTTTTTCATCTCGGTCACGATCCCGCGGAAAAATTCGACGTGGCCAAAGATCATCCGGACGTGCTCGCCGATCTGGCTAAGGAGGTCGAGCGCCACCGCACAGCGGTTGTGCGAGGTCCGCTGCAACTGGAGGAGAGGATCAAAAGCAACTGAGGGAGTGTCTCACCCGTTCCTGGAGTTTGCACATGTCTCGCTGAAGGGTACGGAGCGCGGACAAGGGTGTCCGCGCTCCGTACCCTTCAGAAGTCCAATGCAGGAGAATAGCTTCCAAGAGAACAAACTTAAACAGGCATATGGTTTCATTGACCGATCCCGAACTTCGATTACTGTAGGTTTGAAGATTGCAAAGAAGCTAGATTATTCATGAGCGCCAAGCTGCGAGCGATGCCAAAGGGCCGCACTCCGGTTTTCTCTCTGGGAATGGATATTTTTCACACGAATTGCAAGGACGACTTTAGCGTAGCGCAGACTTTCAGTCTGCTGTATCGCCGATTTGCAATCGGCATATCGTCCGCGCCTTCCAGAACGTTCGAGCCTACGGGCGATCCGCAGAATAGACTTCTGCCAAGCAGCAAGGTGAATGTTGCCCCTCGCCCCATCCGATGGGGCGAGGGAAAAGACCTGAGCGCTGGGCGCGTTCGTCCATCAGGCATAGCCCACCGCAAAAGCTCGATTCCCTCGCCCCATCGGATGGGGCGAGGGTTAGGGAGAGGGGCGCTGCAACTGTCAGCTACTGCATTCTTCCGCCGCCGAAGAGCGACTGATGGGAGGCGATGCAGCAGACTGAAAGTCTGCGCTACCACCAGCGGGGTTCGTCGGCGGGACGCGCTGTCCTGCCGCGGGTTCACGTTGATCGAGCTTTTGGTGGTCATAGCGGTCATTGGCATCCTGGCAAGTCTGCTCGTGCCGGCTCTCTCGCAGGCCAAGGCCAAGGCACAAGAAACGCGCTGTCTTAACAATCTGAAACAGCTCGGTCTCGCGACTTTGATGTACGCGGAGGAACACAAAGGCTTGATTCAAATAGACGCGCCATTAGACCCTGGAAGTACTTGGGGCAGCATTCTTAGCACGAACCAAAATCTAAAGTCCTTCGACATTTTTGTTTGTCCGCTTTACTCGCCGAAGCGGTTCACGAATTGGTTCAAGACTTATGGCGTTCGGCAAGACCCCGTCCGCGAAAGCACCTCAGGCGAGTTTGGCGAGATTTTGAAAACAGATGCTATTGTCAAGCCGACGGAGTACTTGCATCTGACGGATACGACGAGCCGCGGCCGGCAGGGAATTGGCGCAGAGCAGTACTATTATTTTCGAGTTGAGTCTGACAGGGAGGTTCATGCCCGCCACAAACAGAAGGCCAATGGCTTGTTTATTGATGGTCACGTGGAAGGTTGCAAACGCCCGCGCTTGGAAGGGCTTGGCATCAGTGGGCTGTATGACAAAGATACCGTCCCGGCTTATTACTGAGGGCAGGGTTGAGAGCCCGGTGGCAATCGGTGGCAGGCAGCATCGAGCCAAGGGCGGCCTTGAAGGATGTAATCCAAAAAATCCGAAGGCAATCAACCCGAAGCGCTGCGTTTAGGGCGGCAGCAGCCGTATCCGAAAGAAAGCGGCGCCCTCACAGCAATTAGTGAGGCTCACTTCACGCGCTGTGCTCGGCTCTGAGACGGGCGTGAATTGAGTCGGATCGATCCTGGTGGATTGTTCGACCACATATTTGTGGAGCGCGGTCGAGCTGCCGGTCACCATATTCGTCAGTGTGGACGATGGCCCGTCCCATTTGATGTCCAGAGTATTCTCCCGGCGCATGATCCCAGTAATCCGCGGCAAGGGACGATAGCCAATAATTCCTCGAACGGGCAAAAACGCCTCCCATTCGAACGCATTCCAAGTTCGCATCCGATTGTCGCCACTGCCTCCCCAACTGGTCTTGTAACGAACATACCTGGTTCCGGTGTCGGATACATAATAGCCATAGGCCAGCATGCCATGCACATTCGGATTGGCTCGGGGCAATCCAAGCAAGGACCGCGACATTTCATTGTAGTTTTGCAAGAAAAGCATGACAGGATAGCCAGCGTTTATCTCTGCCTTTATGCCCTCGAAGGTAAATCCCTGGCCAGCCGGCACGGTTGGGTTAAAATCGACGAGCTGCGAAAAAACGGTGCAATCATAACCGCGATGTTGTGTCCAAGCTCGCAATCCGGAGGGAATATCCAGCACAGGCACGTCACCTTGCGGCGGAGGAACGAAATTGACACGCCGGGCGCCGGTCGCGTCCCAAAAGACGAAGGCGTAGGCATCGATGTTGCCGTCGCATTCACCGTTCAAGTTTTGCCATCTGTTCTGGCTGGCGCCGATGAAATCGCTGATACAGTCAGGTTGATGTTCGGGGCGTCCGGCGGTGAGATACGGATCGGGCTCAGTGCTTTCATAACTGAGGTCCAGTTCGTGATTATAGCGAACCCAGTAGTCGTCGACATGGCCCAATCGATCGTAGGGCCGTCCGTCCGTGCCCGCTTTCGAGGCCCATAACGATTGAATGCCAATGTTGAAACCGACGTTGTTCAGCGGAGCGACACCGCCGGCCGTCGGACCCGTATAAAAATCTGAAAACCCATGCCGATCCCAGTAACCCATGAGGTTCCCAGCGGCAGTTCCAAAACATCCAGCATGCCACGAATAATCGGGAACATCGGTCAACATTACGTTCTCGGCGGCACGACTCGTTAAGGCCGCTGCCAGACAGCAACAGATCGCAAGAGCTGCTGGCAGCATCGATCGAGCCGCAACCATAAATCTTTGTATAAGCAAAATTGTGATCGAAAAGACCGGATTCTATAGCACAAGGTTGCGGCTCTGGCCACTGCGACTTACCCCTAAAAGCAAAAAAAGGCCTGCCCGGTTTGTGTAGGAATAGCGCTCGTGCTGCCCCAACAAATGGGGCAAATGAACTGCCTTATTCTTTTTGACACGCATTGGGTCCATGAATCGACTGTTGCAGTATCCAGGCCCGGCTTCAGCCTAATGCCTTTCGGTAATTCAAAGCTTTTGCGAATGGCTGTCCCGGAGGGACAAAGTGACAACAGCCCGGCGTTTGAATTTCAACGCCGGGAACCCAATGGCCAGGGGTCCAAGTCCGGAAGGGACGGTCGAAGCGTTGGCTCATTTTAGTGGCGTTCAGCCGTCCCATTCGGGCTCTCGGCAAATCTTGGGATCAAGCGCAGGCTTAAGAACCTGTTTTGCCCCCAGACTGGCCTGCGCGCTATTTGTTCATTGTTTCGAGTTGATTGCCTGCGCGCGGACGATCAAACTGCCGCGCTCTATGCGCATGATCAAAGCTTCTGTTCTGGACCAATTCAAAGCCCCCTTGAAAATGCGGGAGTATCCAGCGCCGGAGCAGCCCGAAGCTGGCGCCGCATTGGTCCGCACCGAGATGGCCGGCATCTGTGGCACGGATGTTCATCTTTGGAAAGGGGAGCTGCCCATTTTGCTGCCAGTGATCTTGGGACATGAAACTGTCGGACGCGTCGAGCAATTGGGCGATGGGCTTGACCGCGACTGGACGGGCCAGCCACTCAAGGCCGGCGATCGCGTGACCTGGAATTCGGCGACCTCCTGCGGCCAATGCTATTATTGCACTGAAAAGCGCCAGCCCACGCGGTGTCCCCAACGGCGCGCCTATGGCATTGGCTACCGCTGCGACCAGCCGCCGCATTTACTCGGAGGTTACGCCGAGTTTCACTATCTTCGCCCCCGCACGACGATCTTCAAACTCCCGGACGATTTGCCCACCGAATCAGTCATTGGCGCCGGATGCGCTCTGATCACAGCGATTCATGGCGTTGAACGGACGGGCCTCGCCTGGGGTGATATTGTCGTCGTGCAAGGGGCCGGGCCGGTTGGAATTTCCGCATTGGCGGTTGCGAAGAGCGCCGGCGCGGCTCAAGCGATCGTCATCGGAGGGCCAAAACATCGTTTGGAAATGGCCAAACGGTTCGGCGCGGACCACACGATTGATATTGCCGATGTGAAAGAGCCGGACGCACGCATCGCCGCAGTGCGCGATCTCACACGCGGGTTCGGCGCCGACGCTGTGCTGGAATGTGTCGGAAGCCCCGCGGCGGTGGTCGAGGGAATGGAGATGTGCCGGGACGGCGGCAAGTATCTCGTTCTCGGCCATTACTGTGACGCCGGAAATGTGTCATTCAATCCGCACGTGATGACACGCAAACAACTCCAAGTTTTTGGGTCCTGGTCCAGTGAGCCCCGCCACCTTAAAGCGGCCATTGAATTTCTCAGAGCAAATCAAAGCGAGTTTCCATTTCACCAAATGGTGACCCATCGCTTTCAGCTCGCAAATGCCAACGAGGCCTTGGCCACCACGGCGCGCTGGGAATCGGCGAAAAGTGTGCTTGTCCCGAACAATGCTCCCGAATCTGGTTGAGCCTGAAGCGGCGGTTCACACCACGAAAGATACGAAACAGACGATCGTCCCGTCCTCAGCTACGTGCAGCTTCGGATTTTTCCTTCGTCCTTAAACGAGATTTCATAGACGACCATTCCATCTCGCGTTTCCGTGTCGATGTCAGCGATTTCAGCAGCACCCGCTTGTGATCTCACCGTCACCTGCACCGGGGCTGGAAGGGGCTGGAAGGTCGCTCGATTGTTTTCTTCCTTGAGTTTGAACCGCGACTTCGGGGCTTCGCTCCTGAACGCCAGGCTTAACGTCAGTTCTCGATCCCGTCGTTTCGCGGGCACTGTAGTGCGAAGAGTCGAAAGTGCCGAAAAGTTTCGAACCGTCCGGCACTTTCAAATTTCTGCATCGTGAACGCTTCCAAGTAGCAAGGTGAATGTCGCCCCTCTCCCTAACCCTCGCCCCATCGAATGGGGCGAGGGTTAGGGAGAGATTTCTCCGAACCAAAATTTTGCGCATTGCGCCCATCAACCTGACGTTGCGGCATGTAGTCCCGGCTTTAGCCGGAGCGATTGCAATCCGCAAAAACTGTTTCGCTACCAGCCAATGCAGGACAGGCGGGACGCCTATCCTGCCGCGCAGGTTCATGGAGAGGGGCGCTGCAACTGTCAGCTACTGCATTTTTCCGCCGCCGAAGAGCGACTGATTGGCGGCGCTCCTGTCATTATCTCGTGGCAGCCTTAACGCTGGGCAGCTTTCAGAAAGGCCAGCAAATCGGCCAGTTCGGATCGACTCAATTGTTCTTCGAGTCCGCCCGGCATGACAGAAACTGAACCCGGACGCATTTCACTGACGTCAGAACGGGCGATTCGCACCTCAGTGCCCGGCCCGGTGCCAAGAAGGACCTCTTCGGGGCTATCCTGCCGCAGCACGCCGCTGTGTTGATCGCCGGATTTGGTAAGGACCATGACTGGCTCGTAGCTGCGGACGAAGCTGGCGCTCGGATAAACGATCGACTCCAAAAGATCGCGCTCAGTGCGGATTTGCCCGATGCGCGTCAGATCCGGTCCGAGATTACCGCCCAGATAACCAATGGCGTGGCACGAGGAACAGGCTGTCTTTGCGCTGTTGAAAATCGCCTGTCCACGGCGAATGTCGCCGCCCTTGACACCCGCAAGCAGCGCTTCGAGGTGCGCCTGTTGTTTTGCGAGATCGACATTCAGCGAGGCGAGCATGTGATCAGCTTGTTGTTGCACAATGGCCGGAAAATTGGTGAGACGCGGCTTCAGCGTTTCAGCGCGCAAGCCGGAGAGCCCTGCGGAATTCTGAAGGGCGCCAATGAGTTTCAAGCCCAACGCTTCGTTGGTTGCTTTCTCGAAAGCGGCGACGAGCTGCGGCATTTCGAGCGGCCCCGCTGTTTTGACGACTTCGGCCAGCGCCAGCAATTGCGCCGGGTCCAACTTCGCTTTCGCGAGGATGCTTGCCGCGGTCGTCCGCGTTAGAACGGGATTCGTCGCTTGGACATTCGCGCAGAGGAAATCGAACAGTTCGGATTCGACGCCGGTTAAGCCGCCCGGCACGGCCGCCAAAGCTCCGAGACGAACTTCGGCTCGAGTCGCGGGCGCACGCGCCACGCGCAGCAATGCCGTGGTCAATTCCGCAATTCCACTCTTGGGAGCAGGCAAGGCACGCGTCGTGACCACCGCCTGGCGGATGACGTCCCCATTCTTGCTCTGCAAGATCCGGGCAAGTTCTGAGGACCAGGCGGACGGTGTTTCCTTCAAGCCGGCCTTGGCCATGGCACGCAAGGCTGTCAGCCTCGATTCGTTCGGCGTTGCGGCATCAGCGAGCGTTTGCGCAAGCAGTTCCTGAATGGCGGGACCGCGAGCGAGTTGGGCGAGCTGGCGTTCCAAATCGATTCGGTCGCTTTCCGTGAGCCGTTTGGCGAGCAAACGTTCTCGGAAAAATCCAGCCAGCGCATCGGCCCAGTCCGGGCGGCGCCCGACGATCCATGACGCCGTCTCTTTCAGCAATTCGTTTGGCGAAACCAGAAACGGGGTGACGGTTTCGGGCTTCAGTCCGCCATAGTCCATTTGATCCAGCGCAATCAGCGCCGCGCGTTTGGTTTGCGGGCTCGTGGCCAGAAGTCCGTTCCGCGCGCTTTCGGGATCGGCGATTTCGATCAATGCGTAGATCAATGAATGTTCGAGAGCCCGGTCATTCCGAACGCCCGCGGCCGCTTTCAGCAGCTCCGGCGCCGCGCTCTTGTCGCCAATACGGCCGATGGCTTCGGCAGCGGCGCGTTTCAAATGCGGGGATTGGTTAGTGAGGAGACCGATCAAGCGCGGCAGAGCTTCCGCATCTCGCCAAACGCTGACCGAATGAATGGCGGCTTGGCAAACCGTTTCGTCGTGATCGCCCAATCGCATCCGGACAGCTTCTCTCGCCACCTGCCCTCGGATGCGCGTCAACGCCCAGACCGCACTTCGACGACTCTGCGATTCGCTAAATGCGAGCTTGCCGGTGCGAGCGTGAGGCGCTTGGGAGGATTGTGCGAACCCCTCCATCAATGCCGCCGCTGGACCGCCAGGTTGCTGGCCGATCTGCTGAATCGCCCGATTGCGAACCGCTGGGCGCTCATCTCCGAGCAGCTTGATCAGGTCCGCAACGGGCATGTTTGCCCACGCGAGCTTGAGTCCACGCGGATCGTTAATTCGCGGCGCTCCCGTGCGGCGGACACGATAAATGGCTCCGAGAACGTCTGGCTTCCAAAGCTGCGAGGTTGGGCAACAGAGCTTGTACCAGCCGCCGGTGTCGATCACGAGCAAGCTTCCATCCGCATCTTCCAAAACGTCCGTCGGGTGAAAATCTGTGTTGTCCGAAACAAGGAAATCGCTGTCTGTGGCGCGAAAGGTCGCGCCGTGCGGTTCAAGGACGTGGCGCGTGATCTTGTGGAGATTGAAATTGCAGGCAAACAAATTGTTCTCATACGCAGGGCCGAACGCGCGCGATTCGTAGCGCACGAGACCGCAAGGCGCGGCCGGGCCAAGATGTGTCAACACCGGCATTAACTCGCCAGTTTTCTTGTGATCTTCGAGCACATCATGCTGCTTCCCGTAAACGCCGCCGTAAATAGCGTGGATCAGACCATCGCGTTGACCGCCGCCGGGATGTTGAAAAAATGTGGTGGTGAAGATGCGCTCGCCGCTGGGTGTGAAAACGACATCGACCGGATTGTCCATGCCGCCGGTCATGACCGGTTCGAGTCCGGAGCCGTCAGGCCGGCAACGGAAGATGTGCGCGGCTCGAGTCACGAACGGTGCGCGCCCCGGACGCTCGTGAGTTTGTTTGGCAAACGCGCCTTTCGCCCAGTAAATCCAGCCGTCGGGACCGAGATAAGGCCCGTGCAGATCATTCGCGCAGCCGGTTAACGTTTTGCCTTGAAACCATTCGACCCGCTCATCTGCGACGCCATCGCCATTTGTATCGGTGAGTTTCCAAATACTGGGCGGCGCGCTCACGTAGAGCGACCCGTCGAACCACATCGTTCCTTCCGGAAACATCATCTTGTCGGCAAACACGAGTGTCTTGTCGAAGGCGCCATCGCCATCGCTGTCTTCCAGGCGGACGATCCGATGCGGTTTATCTTGAAGCTGTTTTTCGACTTTATCGTTTGAGCCTGACGAATCAGCTACATAAAGCCGTCCTTGTTCGTCGAAATCCGCGACGATCGGCCGATCGACGAGTGGCGGTCCGGCGATCCTCTCAACGCTGAAACCTTCCGGAACGGTGAAGGTTTGGGCAGGGAATTTGAACTCGGCCGCGACCGCTGGAAGCACGAGACCGATAGTTAGGATGCAGGCAGGAAAACCTGAGCGCTTCATGGTTGAGCCTTGGTTGGTCGACAACATGGCCGTATTGAACCGACGCTCGCCGAGCTTGGCGATACCAAATTCCCTTGGGCCAAAGCTCGAAGGTCGAAATCCGAAACTCGAAACAAATCCAAAGTTCAAATTGGCAGATTCCGCAAACGTCCGTCGGACGGTTTTTGAGGTTCGAATCTGCTTAGTGCGGTTTTGTTTCGGATTTCGGATTTCGGATTTCAGACCTGCCTCTATGCCCTTCGTGTCTCTGCACTGTGTTCGGTTTACTCGACCTGTTTGATGAAGATCGGTTCCTGGACTCCACCCAGATCGACAAAGTTTTTGATCTTTTCGAGGATGATGCTGGATATCTTATTCCCGGAACTCACGATTAACACGCCGTCCTTGCTCACAATGTCGGAAAGGAGAACGTGCCCGACTCGCAATTCCGACGCGGCGATGCCGCCCTTCTGCGTTGAAGATGTCTTGATGAGACACGCTGCCGCGGCTCCGACGATTTCGGGGTCATAAAGATTCGGCCAGCGCTGGAGCGTTTCGATGGCCCGAAACGTGGGCATCTCTTTAGCTTCCAATTCGACCAATTCTGTGAGGACCCGCAAGATTCTGGCGCCGAGCGGAATCTCATGACGTGAGACCGCATCCACCGGAATGCCGGAACCGTCGAAGTTCTTGTTCTGATACCGGATGATGCGCGCAACATTCTTCAACCGCGGGATTTGCTTGAGGAGATCGGCGCCAACGAGTGGGATGCGATTCAAGATATCGCGTTCCTGTCCGGTCAATGTGTCAGCGCGGTCTGAACGAGCTTTCTTAAGCAATGCGCGTGGGACGGCCACTTCGCCGATTGAGGCCAGCATCGCAGCCAGGTCGAGCTCCCCAAAATCGGTGACCTTGAGCTGGCCGGCGAGTTGATGGAGGTCATCACGCACCTTCTCACCGCGACCACACGCTTCGGGGTCCATCAGGGCCATGATGTCGGTGAGCACCTTGATGCTTCCATGCAACGTGGATTGGAGCAGCTCCTTTTCTGCGGTCACCAACTCGTTCTGTTTAATCGCCGCCCGAACAACGGAGGTGAGCCAGTCCGGCGCGCAGGGCTTGGTGAGGAATGGAAAGACATGCCCTTTGTTAACGGCCTCGATTGCGGTTTGGCTGCCCGAATTGCCAGTCAGCATGACGCGCACAGTTTCCGGCGCCTTTTCGCTGATCAGGCTCAGCAATTGGATGCCATTCATGCCTGGCATATCGATCCCCGCAATCACGACGGCATATGGGCCTCGCTGATCCAAGCAAGTGAGAGCTTACTCCCCGCCCGCGGCGGTATCGACCGAAAACAAGATCCCGAGCGTGGACTCATACATCTGCAACACCGCCGGAGCGTCATCGACGCATAGAAGTCTCGAACTCATAGACGCGGGAAGGCGCTGGAATTTCGCATGGGCACTTGCGTGCTTCTGCTCTTGATCTTGATCGCCCTTGAATCCGCGTTTTGATCAAAATCAAGAGCAGGATCATGATCAAGAATAGGAATCACTCCACAATCGCTGGCGCAATGAGAGGGCGGGCAGAAAACAAGCGAGACGGCATGGACACGATTGAATTCTTGAAGGGCGCGATGCTATTTGTAAACCAGCGATGATCCACTTGAACGGCTCGCGGCAGCCAGGAAATGTTATTAGCCACAACTTCGGCGCCAGCACGTCGGAATTTCGAAAGTCCCGTGCTTTTCCAAGTTTTCACTTCCGAATGCCCGTCGGCAAAGGTGAACCCGGCGGCATCGCCGTGCCTTCCTGAGGGCGCGTCCAGCCACGGATTGTTGTTGAAGCGCCGGAGATCATCGAACGGAAAGAAATGCGAATCATTGATGCTATTCTCGTGTTCATCGATCAACGTGTAGAGGGCCGAAGGTCCGGGCCCGGTAATCGAACTGAGCTTCGGCACAGTTTTGAAAGCGGAGGAATTGTTTTGGACCCAGGGCGTCGTGGTATCCCCCATGAACGCGTTCATCGCATAACTGCGATTGCGCAAGACGATCTTGCCCGCCGAACGAAGGCCGGCAATATCAGCCGGACAGTGAAAAACTTCCCGGCTCGTTAGCTACTTGAACGTCGGACTGTTCGTGATGAAACGATCGTTGACCGCGTCGGGCGCACTCACCACATTCCCTTCACACCACGCCGGCGCAAGCCGCGACGAATTCGGGCCCAAGGCAACATCGTCGTTGTCGAACGCATACATGATCCAAGCCAGCCCCAATTGTTTGGCGTTGCTCATGCATTTAATGCCATTGGCTTTTAGCTTGGCCCGGCTTAAAGCGGGGACCAGCATCCCAGCGAGGATCGCGATGATGGCAATGACCACAAGCAACTCTATCAACGTGAAAGCGGCGGCGGAACCTCGGCGGGCCGCGTTGTTCGAACGTGTGAAACACGAGGGGTGATTGGGAACAAAGCGTTCTTTCATGACACCGACCATGCTTGCGAATCGGCGCCGAGGCGAGAACAGAGTCCGCCGCGAAGGCTGCGCACCCGGACCTTGCGCAAAGCCGTTGGGCATCTTGGCGCCAACCTGGCTCAAACCGGCGATTCGTCGTAACACAGAGTTTGGACATTTGACGGGCTGGACTTGGTCGCGGGATTAAGTCGGTTGGAAATGTCCAAACTCCAGAGCAGAGTGAAACTCTGCGTTACGAGGCGCGATGATTTTGTTTACCCTTCAGCAGCGTTCAGGCAAACTTCGACCCATGAACGACCCGAAACCTGGCACTCGGAGGTCGCGCATTTCCCGGCGGACAGTTCTGAAAGCAACGGCGGTGACCGCCTTAGCCGGAGCGCTAGAGCCGAGGACGGTCAAAGGCCAGACGGCATCAAGCCAAGTTCCTGGAGGCTTCAAGATTACCAAGAACCGAATCCATCAATCGGTAATGGGCTGGTGTTTTTCGCCGATGAGCGCGCGTGATCTGGCCCGCGCTTGTCGAGAAATCGGAATCGTTGCCATCGAAGGGATCGGACGCGAACATTACCCGATCGCGCGAGAGCTGGGTTTGAAGATTTCGCTGATCGGCAGTCATGGGTTTGCGAGAGGGCCGTTCAGCACCGCGAACCATGCTTTCTGTATCGAGGAATTGCGCAAGGGCATCGACTTGGCCGCGAGCGTCGGCTGCAAAAACGTGATCACATTCACTGGGATGCGCGAACATGGCGTTAGTGATGAAGAAGGCGCTAGGAACTGCGTGACCTGTTGGAAACAAATCATCGGCCATGCGGAGAAGAAAGGAATCAATCTTTGTCTCGAACACTTGAACAGTCGCGACAATACCCACCCGATGAAGGGGCATCCGGGTTACTTTGGCGACGATCTCGATTTATGTGTGAAGTTGATCGAGCAAGTCGGGTCGCCAAATATGAAACTCTTGTTTGACATTTACCACGTGCAAATCATGCATGGCGATGTCATCCGCAGATTGCGAAAGCACAAAGAGATGATTGCCCATTATCATACGGCCGGTGTGCCTGGACGCGGGGAACTAGACGAAACGCAGGAGATCAATTACCCGCCTATCCTTCGCGCAATCCTGGAATCCGGCTACGAAGGATACGTGGCTCAGGAATTCATTCCGACCTGGCCGGATAAGGTCGCCGCCTTGCGTCATGCCGCAATGGTCTGCGATGTGTAATCAGCAGCGCTTTGCATGCATTCAAACGGCAGATTTACTCAAACCAGCGAGCAAAAGGAAAAGTTATGTTCTTAATCTGTCGCGTCGAGGACGCCTGCAACGAGTGGGATACTGCGCTTCTAATGGCCAAAGACCAGGGAAGCAAAGCGGTCATACTCCCGCGCGTTCGGGCCACTTTCCGATCGCCCGTCCGCAGAACAGGAAAGTTCCGCAAAACTACATGACGTGTTTTCATGGTCTCTGATCGGGCGGGGCGACGGACAGGAAATGGAACATTGGATGGACGCGCACTTGCTTCTTTTTCGTTTGCAATTCGACTTCCCATCTCCAGGCAATGACTTTCTGCCGCGGTTGTCGTTCCATTCGAGATGCTCTGACACCCGCCAAAAACTTCTCCCAAGGCGCAGCCAGATCCGATTTTCGCCAGACCGTATTGGTCGCAAAGACGTAAACGGTCAGACCGGACGCTTTGGGGATTTCCAAAGCCATCGCGCCGCCTTCGCTCACAATTGTCGGAGCGGCCACTGCCTGCCGAACGTCCTGCCGCCAGCGTTCTCCAGCGCGCAACGCTCGCACGATGTCATCGGCGTTGCGGCTTAAATCGCGCGAGTTGCTAAGACACCGGTAAAACGCGGCGAAAGCCAGCCCCACGATCACTGTCCAAATCGCGATGTAAATGAGGACATCAATCATCAAGAATCCATAGTCGCCTCGCAGTGGGCGGAGAAGTCGTTTGGAACGAAGCTGAGTCTGCTTCATCCCAAATCGAAGCGCACCGCCATTCGTTGAAAGGTGAACGTTCGGCGTTCGATATTCGATCTCCACTTATTTCGTTTGGGTTGAACTTCGGTCAGCTTCCAGAGTGATCTCACGCCAGACCCTGCCGCCTTTGCCGTTCTTATCCGGCAGCCACTCCAGGCGCACGACGGGGTATTCCACACTTGAGATAAATCGGCCCCGCGGCAGATTCTGAGCTGCTTTCGCGGTGACGGGATACGGCTGAGATCCTTTTGGGAAAGCTTGCCATTCGCCAGCGCGCAATACCTACATTTCACCATCGATAATCTCCATCACGACGGCTGCGAGGTATTAAGCCCGACAGAGCTTTTGTTCGTAAGCGAAGGAGAAGCCGACAGGAATCATGACAGCCGCGAGAATTCCCATCGCCACAACCAATTCGACGGTGAGCGAACCAAGCCGGTTCGTCCTGAAGGTGCGCGGGATCACCATGACACTGCTCCTTCGAGAATCATGCAGATGCCGCCAAAAACGAAGAGCGCGAAAAGGCCAACCATGATTCCATTCAGCACCACCAAAAACGTGGTGATCATTTGTCCGGCGGCTTGTTCTTGCTGAAACGCCGTTGCATCCAGCGACTCGCGCCAGCCTTGCAAGGCGGCCATGAAGTTGCGCCCGGTCTGAAGCGCGTTTCCGAGACGCCAGCGAAATTCACTTGTTTGATCGAGGTTGCCGACGGCTTCAGCAAGTCCGATACCCTGCCGCAGGCTGGCCACGACTTTTGCGGCTCGCTTTGCGAACAGCTCATTGTCCGTCGCGTCGGCCGCCAGGAGGATGGCGCGTTCCTCGGGCACCCCAGCATCGAGCAACACGGCCAGCATCGGGGAGAAATCTCGTTGCATTCGTTTGCGACGCCATGGAATCCAGTAGAAGAACCCAACCAGGCTCGGCACAGCGAACCCAGCCTGCAACCATTGAATCAATCGAGG